>Ga0302046_10005227_pt1 | contig 11470 bp, 13 predicted proteins | sample RVTome_11_FD_200261 | JGI IMG/M metagenome (GOLD analysis project Ga0302046, IMG submission 200261) | Soil microbial communities from uranium-contaminated site in the Upper Colorado River Basin, Wyoming, United States - RVT147D111 (version 2) ... | reverse complement strand
TGGCGCACGGCTTCCACGATGTTGCCGGAGCCCGCCTCGCCCTTGGTGCGGATCATGGCCGCACCCTCCCCGATGCGCCGGAGCGCCTCGCCCAGGTCCCGGGCGCCGCAGACGAAGGGGATCTTGAAGGCGAACTTGTCCACATGGAAGTGCTCGTCGGCCGGGGTCAGCACCTCGGACTCGTCGATGTAGTCCACTGCCAGCGCCTCGAGGATCTGGGCCTCGACGAAGTGGCCGATCCGGCACTTGGCCATGACGGGGATCGACACCGCCTGCTGGATCTCCTTGATCTTCTTCACGGGCGACATGCGCGCCACTCCGCCCTCGCGGCGGATGTCGGCAGGCACGCGTTCGAGGGCCATCACCGCGGAGGCGCCCGCCTCCTCCGCGATCTTGGCCTGCTCGGCGTTGGTCACGTCCATGATCACGCCGCCCTTGAGCATCTCGGCCAGCCCCACCTTCAGTCTCAGTGTCCCGACTTCCATCCCGTGCTCTCCTTTTCCCTCGACGTTCACTCCAGTGCCTCCGCCAGATCGGTCTTCAGGTCCTCGACGTCCTCCAGCCCCACCGACAGCCGGATCAGCCCGGCCCCGATCCCCATGGCCGCCCTCGTCTCGTCCGACACCCGGCGATGCGAGGTGCGGGCCGGGTAGGTCCAGGTCGTGGCCACATCCCCGAAGCTCGGCGCGAACTCGACGAGGCACGCCCGCGCCATGAAGCGCTCCACCGCCGGCGCGCCACCCCGGAGATCGGCCGACAGGATGGCGCCCATGGGCCCCGGCATGAGGCGCCGCGCCAGGGCATGCTGCGGATGCGACGGGAGGCCGGGATAGTAGGCGGCGCTCACCGCGGGATGCTGCTCGAGGAAGCGGGCCAAGGCCAGCGCGGTGGCCGACTGCCGCTCCATCCGCACCGCGAGCGTCCGGGCGCCCCGGGCGGCCAGCCACGCATCGAAGGGGCCGAGGTTGGTGCCCGCGCGGATCATCGCCGCCCGCACGCGGCCCATGGCCTCGTGCCCGCCCAGGACGATCCCGCCGGTCACGTCCCCGTGTCCGGAGATGAACTTGGTCAGGCTGTGGACCACCATGGTCGCCCCGTGCTCGACGGGCCGGAGCACCGCCGGCGAGGCCATGGAGGCGTCCACGATCAGCTCGATGCCGCGCCGGGCCAGCTCGGGCGCCACCGCGGGGAGATCCACCAGGCGGAGGAGCGGGTTCGAGAGCGCCTCCACGAACACCGCGCGGGTGTCCGGGCGCAGCGCCCCGAGAATCTCCCCCGGGTCGGTGGCATCGACGAAGGTGCTCTCGATCCCGAGGCGCCGCCCGTCCTCGGCCAGGAAGGCGGCGGTGGTGCCGTACATGTCACGCCCAGCCACCAGGTGATCACCGGGAGAGAAGAGCCCGAGCAGGAGCGCCGTCGTCGCGCCCATGCCCGAGGCGCAGGCCACGGCCGCCTCGGCGCCCTCGAGGCTCGCCACCAGCTCCTCCAGCATGCCGTGGTTCGCGGTGCCGTAGCGGCCGTAGACGTAACCGGCGGTCTTGTGCTCCCACACCGACTCCACCGTGTCCATGGCCTCGAACACGTACACGCTGGTCTGGTAGATCGGCGGCGTGAGCGGGCGCGTGACGGAGGGCAGGTCCCGCCCTCCCCGGGCGACGACGGTGCGGAAGTTCACGGCCTCATCCTCCTGTAGGATCTAGACCAGCGGCACGGCGGGCTCGCGCTCGCCGGCGGCGCGGGCCGGCTGGCCCTGGACCTCGATGATGGTATCGGCCAACCGCTTGATGCCCGGCTCGATCTGCTCCACCGGCAGGGCCGAGAAGGAGAGGCGGAGCGCTCGCTCGCCGCCCTCGATGAAGAAGGCTTCGCCCGGGGTGTAGGCCACGCCGTGCGCCACGGCCTGCGGGAGGAGCGCCACGGCATTCATGCCCTCAGGCAGCGTGAGCAGGAGGGTGAATCCCCCCTGGGTCTCCGTCCACGTGACGCCCTCGGGCATCCGGCGCTTCAGCGCCGCGAGCAGCGCGTTGCGGCGCCGGGTGTACTCGCGCAGCACCCGCGCCTGATGCCGCTCGAGCAGCCGGCGCTGGCAGAAGTGGTACACGGCCGCCTGGATGAGCGGGCTCGTGTGGATGTCGGCGAGCTGCTTGGCCATCTCGAGCCGCTCGAGCAGCTCCGGCGAGGCGATGATCCAGCCCAGGCGGAGCCCCGGGAACAGGATCTTCGAGAAGGTTCCGACGTAGATCACGAGCCCCGACGCGTCCCAGGCCTTGAGGGGCGCGGACGGGCGCTCCCCGTAGACGAGGGTACCGTCGAAGCCGTCCTCGATGATCGGCAGCCGGTGGCGGGCGGCCACCTCCACCAGCCGCTGGCGGGCGGCGGCGCTCATGGTGAGCCCCGTGGGGTTGTGGGCGCCCGGCTGACAGTAGAGGAGCTTCGGTGACTGGCGCTCGAGGAGGCGTACCAGACGATCGACGGACAGCCCCCCGGGCCCCACCGGCACCGGCAGGAGCTGGGCCCCCAGGGCGCGGAACACCTGGAGCGCCCTGGGATAGGACGGCTGCTCGACGGCGACGAAGTCGCCCGGATCCAGCAGCGTCCGCGCCACCAGATCGAACCCCTGCTGCGAGCCGTTGACGATCAGGATCTGGTCGGGGCGCGCCTCGAGCCCGAAGCGCAGGAGGTACGCCGCCAGATAGCGGCGCAGAGGGGCGTAGCCCCCGGAGGGATAGTACTGGAGAAGCTCGCGGCCCTCCTCGCGGATCACCCCGTTGAGCACCCGCCGGAACGCATCCGTGGGGAAGAGGGCGCTGTCCGGCATCCCGCCCGCGAACGAGATGGCCCCCGGGGCGGGACGGACCATGTGGACCCAGGCCTGCTGGCGTCCCTGATCGGATGCCAGGAGCCGCGCCCCCTTGGAAAGCGAGCCCGTCCAATCGAAGCGTGGGGCCCCGTCGGGACGGGGCTCTGGCGCCTCAGGCGCCCGCTCGGCCACGAAGGTCCCCTGCCCCACGTGGGCGCGGGTCCAGCCACCTGCCAGCAGCTCCTCGTACGCGGTGGCCACGGTGGTCCGGTTCACACCGAGGTCGCGGGCCAGCTCCCGGGTCGCGGGGAGCTTCACGCCGGGCGCCAGCCGTCCTTGGCGGATCAGCCGCTCGAGATGCGCCTGGATCTGGCGGGCCAGCGGCACCCGGGGGCCGCCCCGCGCCGTCCGGTCCAGCGGAATCTTCATGGCGTTCACCATACCAGCCATTATTGACATAGAAGTGGGCCTGTAAAGAGCCAATTGGATGATTCAAGGACCATCCAATTCCCGGGACGGGAACGGCATGATATCCTTACCGCCGGCCTGGACCACCACCTCCGGCCCCCCAGGAAAGGATGACCATGGGCTACGACCTGCTGACCAGGGGCGGCACCCTCGCCGACGGCACCGGGGCTCCTCCCCAGGGAGCCGATCCGGGGGTGAGGGTCGCCCACCTGCTCCATCACTCGCACACCGTCATCTCGCTGTCCGACGCCGGCGCCCACCAGGCCCTCCCGTGCGAGTCCCGCAACTGCTCGACGCTTCTCGGCAAGTGGGTGCGGGAGCGCGGCGTCCTTGCGCGGAAGGAGGCGGTGCGCCGGCTGACCCGGGCCCGGCCCCCCGAGAAGGTCCACGACATGCCGGCCGGGGAGCCTCGGTTCATCTCCCGCCTCGACGGCATACGGGCCGTGATGGTCGACGGGTCGATGCTGCCCGAGGACGGCCAGCCGGCCGCCCCGACGCGCTGCCCCCCCCGGTTGCTCAGGAGCTTCTAGTAATCCGCCCTCCCGAGGGGTCATCACGATGCCAGGGCTGGTGGTGCTGGAGTCCATGTGGAACAGGCGGGGACGGCTGCTCGACGAGGAGCCGTCCGTCCTTCCTTATCTCAAGGCCATCCGCCAGTCGCTGGCCTGGGAGGGCATCGGCGTCAACCTCGTCTACCGCCGCTTCTACAGCAGCTACGATCTCAGCCTGATGCTCGAGGAGGTGAGACGGCGCCGGAGCTTCCAGGTGTGCTACATCGCCTCGCACGGCCAGCGGCGCAAGCTGCTCGGCATCGGCGCGAAGATGATCCGGCTGGAGAAGCTGATCGACCATTGCCGCCCGAGCCCGCGCGTCGGCTACATCTTCGGGGCCTGCGACTTCGTCACCTCGGACACCGCCCGCAACTTCCTCCTGTCGACCGGCGCCCGCTTCGTCGCCGGGTACCAGAAGGCGATCCCGTGGACCGAGTCCATGCTGGTGGACTGCCTCTTTCTCTCTTACCTGCTCGGCGGCACCATGAAGTGGGTGCGCACCAAGCACGGCGAGCGCATCCCCCCGTTGCGGGCCCTCGAGGACTTCGAGATCACGCGCTCCGAGAACCCCCAGAAGGTGACCGGGCAGTTGTACCGCGATTTCCCGCTGGCCCACGACATCACCTTCTCCTGCTTCACGCTGGACCGCGGCCGTGGGCGCCGGCCTCAGCTCGTCAGCTCTTTCGACAGCTACCGGAAGAGCATGGACCGGTCCCGCCGGCTGGTGCGTCATCTGTAGCGCCGGTGCGACGAGACGGGCGGGGCGGGTCGCCCGCCGCTTTACAGGGCGCGAGCCTTCGGGCTATCCTGCCTCATCCCCACGCGATCCGGACCCCCCGCAGGCGTCGGACGCTGGCCGTTCACCCCCAACGTTTCGAGGAGGAGTCGATGGGCGCGATGAAGGAGTTCGCCGGCGTGTACTATCGGGAGGGCGCGCTCGACCCCAAGACCATGCAGCTGGTCGCGCTGGCCGCCATGGCCGCGGCCGGCTGCACGTCCTGAGTGCCGGGACGCTTCGCGGCTGCGAAGCAGGCCGGCGCCACCGACGACGAGATCAGCGAGACCTTGATGTATGCCATGCGGGGCGCGGCCCGCGCGACCTGGAGCACCATCAAGTACATCCCGGACATCGAGGACCTCAACAAGGAGTGGAAGACGAACTTCGAGCGCGAGCACAGCCACTAACGCGCCCGCTGCCCCGGGCCCGGGGGACCCGATCCCGGACCGCTTGTCACCGGGCGGTCAGGAGCGGGTCCCCGCTCGGGGAAAACGGCGGGAGCAAGGAGGAGCGCATGGCGGTCGGTGAGGCCCCCATCAAGCAGGCCATCAAGTGGATCGACGACCAGATCCAGGACAACCCCGGTGCGGACCGCGTCAAGCTCGTGGACGAGGCCAGCCGTCGCTTCGACCTGACCCCGCTCGACACCGACTTCCTCTACCGGCACCTGGCCGAGAGGAAGAAGCCGCCGGCCGGGGGCTGAGCCCGGTCATGAGCGAGGGGCACAAGGCCCGGGTCCGCGAGCAGTTCGGCGGGAGCGCCGATGCCTACATCCAGAGCGCGGGCCATGCCGCGGGCGAGGACCTCGACACGCTGCTCGCCTGGGGCCGGACGCGGGGCGCCTCCCGCGTGCTGGACATCGCCACCGGGGGCGGCCACACGGCGCTGGCCTTCGCGGCGTTCACCCCCACCGTGGTCGCCGCCGATCTCACGGAGCCGATGCTACGGGCCGCCCGCGATTTCATCCACGGGCGCGGCGTGACGAGCGTGCGCTTCCTCGCCTCCGATGTCGACGCCCTGCCCTTCAAGCCGGGCGCCTTCGGGGTAGTCACTTGCCGCATCGCGGCCCATCACTTCCCGGAGCTCCTGCCCGCCCTGCGCCAGGTGGCGCGCGTCCTCCGCCCCGGCGGCTCCTTCCTGGTCCAGGACATCCTGGGACACGACGATCCTTCCAGCGCCGCCTTCATCCTCGAGGTCGAGAAGCGTCGCGACCCTTCTCATGTCCGCGCCTTCCGCCGAATCGAATGGACCGCCTTCCTGCGCGCCGCCGGGCTCACGGTGATGGACGAGGCGATCGTCAGCAAGGTCCGCATCTGGGACGAGTGGACGGGACGGATGCGCGTGACGGCCGAGGCCAGGGCGGCCCTCGAGCGCTTCGTCCTCGAGGCCCCCGCGTCGTGCCGCGAGGCCTTCGATGTCCGGCTCGACGGCGGTCGCATCGTGAGCTTCAGCGACCGGATGCTGCTCCTGCGGGCCGACCGGGACTAGTCGCCCAGCCAGGTCACCGCCGCAGCACCACCACCGTCGCCCCCCAGCCGCCGCGCTCCTCGGGGGCATCGAAGTAGCGCAACGCCAGGGGGTGCCCGGCGAGGAGCCGTTGCACCGCCGCGCGCTGGACACCCTTGCCCCTGCCATGGATGAGCCGCACCTCGTCGAAGCCGCGCGCCGCCGCCGCCTGCAGGTACTCGTCCACCACCGACAGCACGTCGCGGGGCGCGAAGGCGTGGAGGTCGAGGGAGTCCTCGATCGGAAGCGCTACCGGCTCCGGCTCGGGATCGTCCAGCATGGAGCCCTGGTGTCCCTCGGCCGGAGGCCACGCCCCCGGTCAGGCCCGACAGCCTCGGTAGGAGGCGGCCCGGTCGAAGAAGGCCGCGTCCACGACGCGAGGTCCTCCGCGCGGGCGTCCTCGGCGACCGTGACGGCCGTCACCCGCCCAAGGAAGGCGAGCGGGATGCGGCGCAGACGGGCACGTGCCTCGGGCGAGCAGGCCATGCCGGTGCCCGGCAGCGTCCCGACAGCCGGCCTCATGGCGCGAGAGATGGCCGCCGCGTATGCCAGTCGGTGACCCGCTGGTAGGCGTCGGCCACGCGCAGCACGGTGGCCTCGTCGAAGGGACGCCCCACGATCTGGAGCCCGACGGGCAGGCCCTCCGGCGTGAAGCCGCCGGGAATGGACGCTGCCGGATGTCCGGACAGGTTGAAGACCCGCGTGAAGCGGAGGAGGCTCGGCCGGATGGGCTGGCTCTGCCCGTCCAGGACCACCTCTCGCGCTTCCACCGGAGTGGCCGCGATGGCGGTGGTGGGGCAGAGCAGCACATCCAGCCCGGCCAGGGCGCCGTCCACCTCGCTCCTGATCAGCGTGCGGACGCGCTGGCCGCGCAGGTACTCGGCCGCCGACACGAAGGCCCCCACCCGGAGACGCTCCCGCACGTCCTCGCCGTAATCCTGCGGCCGCGTCCGGAGCCACTCCTCGTGGTAGGCGTAGGCCTCCGGCGCGAGGACCATGTGCGAGGCGCCGGGCGCGAGCCTGACCGTGTCCAGTGTCACCTCGTGCAGGGATGCGCCGAGGCCTTCGAGCGCCCTCGCCGCTCCCGCCACCGCGTCGCGGACGGCCGGCGCTATCGACTCCGCGAAGAAGCCGCGCAGGAGCCCGATCCGGAGCCCCTTGACCTCGCCCCGCAGGGCGGCCAGGTAATCAGGCACGGGCAGGACGCTCGTGGTCGGATCGCGCGGGTCGTACCCCGCCATCGCCCCCAGCATCAGGGCGCAGTCGGCCGCCGTCCGGCACATGGGCCCGATGTGATCCATGGACCAGGCCAGCGGGAGCACGCCCGCCCGGCTCACCCGACCGTAGGTCGGTTTGATGCCGCTGAGCCCACACAGCGACGACGGGATGCGGATCGAGCCTCCGGTGTCGGAGCCCAGCGCGCCCGCGCAGAGCCCCGCCGCCACTGCCGCGCCGGAGCCCGATGACGAGCCGCCGCAGATCCGGTGCGTGGCGAGGTCCCACGGATTCCAGGGCGTGCCGTAATGCGGGTTCAGCCCCTCGGGCCCGTAGGCGAACTCGTGCATGTTGAGCTTGCCGAGGCTGATCGCGCCCCCCTCGGCGAGCCTGGCAACCACGGTAGCGTCCTCCGCAGGCACCCAGTCGCCCAGGATCCTCGAGCCGCCCGTCGTCCTCACGCCCCGGGTCTGGTAGAGGTCCTTGAGCCCGATCGGCAGGCCATGGAGCGGGCCGATCGCGCCGCCGGACGCAAGCGCGGCCTCGGCAACCTTCGCCGCCTCCAGCGCCGATTCGGCCGTCACCGTGATGTAGGCCGTGAGCGTGCCATCCACGGCGGCGATCCGGTCCAGATGGGCCTGGACCACCTCCACCGGAGACACCTCCTTCGTCGCGATCATGCGCGCGAGGTCCACCATGGACTTCCAGATGAGATCGGTCACGGGAGGATGGTCCTTTCAGAGGATCCGGTACTGGGAGGCCGGCTCCACGTCGCGCGGCACGTGCCGCACCGAGTCCATCATCGTCCGGCCGGCCTGGACGAGCGGCAGCACGCCCCGCAGCTCGTCGTCGCTCAGATCCAGGCCCTGCGCCTTCGCGAGCGTCCGCAGCGTGTCGATCGTCAGTGGTTCCATGGACGGCAGGATACCGGCTGGCGTCCACCCCGGTCAAGGCCGCGGCGGCTCCCGTTGACAGCGGCCGCCGCCTCGCCATAATCGGGGCGTGACACCGAGCGAGCGCGAAGTCAAGACCTGGCTCGGCGAGTTCGAGGGAGCGGTGCGCGCGCGGGACTTCGAGGCGGGCCGCCGCCACTTCGCGGAGGACGCCGTCGCGTTCGGGACGTGGGCGACGGCGGTGAGCGGGCTCGGCCGCATCGAGCAGGAGCAGTGGCGGAAGGTCTGGCCGCGCATCCGCGCGTTCCGCTTCGACGAACCGGTGATCCGCGCCGACGGCAGCACGGCGTGGATCGCGGTCGCCTGGTCGTCGGAGGCCACGGGCCCCGACGGCCGCCTCTTCACCCGCCCCGGCCGCGCCACCTTCGTGCTGGCGCGCCGCGACGGACGCTGGCTCGCCGTCCACAGCCATGTCTCGCTGCTCCCGACCCAGTCGGAGGAGCAACACGGGCGCCTGTGAGACCTCCAGAGCGGGACCGGCGGGGCACCCCCAGCCACCTGCCTCCCGCTGCCGTTGCTGCCTCCTCGCTCCTACCGCCCCTTACGCGGAACTCGTTGTTCAGACTTTATCCCCTCTCATTCAACAAGTTGAGCCACACCTGTTCAGCCTGTGATTGAGCTGCCGACCGCCCCGCGGGATCTGCCCCCGTTGCAGGGGGAGCGGCTCGACGTCGGTGGCGATGGCCGCCCCTCTTCGGCGTCCTGCCGTCACGGGCCGATGATAGGACGGCCCCTGCCTCAGGGGCAGCCCCGACCGCCCGAGCCATCGAGGTCGCCATCGCGACCAGGCAGGATCACCCGGGCGAAACCGGCGGCCTCGCCCGGGCAGGAGCCTACGAAGGAGGAGCGTCCCCGGGGTCGCCCTACCCGCGCTCGATGATGTAGAGGTGCTCGAGCATGTCCACGTAGATGTTGCCTTCCACCACGAGCTCTCCCTGCTTGTTCTTCTCGACGCCGCCCACCCAGGGCTTCTTGGCGGCGTAGCGCACCACCCAGGCCACGGGGACATAGCCTACATCGTTCTGCAGGATCTCCTCGGCCCTGGCGTAGTGCTCGAGGCGCTTCTTCGGGTCGCGGGTGTCGCGCCCCGCCTCCAGCTCCTTGTCGAAGGCGTCGTTGACCCAGGCCTGCCGCTTGCCGGTGGTCTTCTTGCCGTAGAAGGTGTCGAAGTACTCGTTGTGCGGGTCCGGGTAGTCCATGAACCAGCGGATCCACACGAACTGGAGATCCTGCTTCCACAGCCGCTCGCGGAAGACCCGCGGCTCCAGCACTTCCAGCTCGGTCTTCATGTTCAGGCTGTCGAGCAGTAAGGCCTGGACCGCCTCGGCCAGGGGCTTGGAGCCGAGCCCCTCATCGCGCATCGACAGCGTGATCTTGGGCCAGTTCTTCCCGCCCTCGAAGGGCGTGCCCTTGAGCATGTCCAGGGCCAGCTTCTTGTCGTACTTCTGGAGACTCTTGATTTTCGGGTCCTCAAGGGCGCCGGGGAAGCCGGGCGGGATCATGGACCAGGCGGGGACGGCCAGGCCCTGGCTGACCTTGACGATGTTCTCCCGGTCGATGGCATGGGCCACGGCCTTGCGCACCTTGAGGTTGTCGAAGGGCGGCTTGGTGACCTGGGGGAGTAAGTACCAGGTTCCGGGGAACGGATAGCGGAAGACGTCCTTCGACATCCTGGGGTCGGCCTGAAGCCGCTTGAGGTCCCCGGCCTGGAGCGCCGTCATGTCCAGCTCGTTGTTCTCGTAGGGCAGGGCGCCCGTGGCCACCGGGATGATCGGGATGACCACCTTGGTGAGATGGACGTCCTTCGCGGCGTAGTAGTGGGGGTTCTTCCTGAGGACGATCTGCTTGTGGTGCTCCCAGGCCTCCAGCGTGAAGGGGCCGTTGGTGACGATGTTGCCCGCCTCCGTCCACTTGTCGCCGTGCTTGTCCACCGCCCCGCGGTGAGCGGGCAGCGTGGCCAGGTACGCGGCCAGCACCGGGAAGTACCCGCGCGGCCCCTCCAGGGTGACCTCCAGCGTCCAGTCGTCCTTGGCCTTGACGCCGACCTCCTTTGCATCGGTGATCTTCTTCTTGTTGAACGCCTCGCCGTTCTTGATGTCGTAGAGGAACGAGGCATAGGGGGCGGCGGTGGCGGGGTCGAGCTGGCGCTTCCAGGACCACTCGAAGTCGCGCGCGGTGACCGGCGAGTTGTCCGACCAGCGCGAGTCTTTCCGCATCGTGAAGGTCCACACCGAGCCATCCTTGTTGCCCTCGACCCTGGTGGCCATCCAGGGCACCGACACGAAGTCCGCGTTGAACACCATGAGCCCGGCGAAGAGGGTTTGCACGCCGCCGCAGTAGAGGTCCTTGTTGAAGTCGTGGCTCGAGGGATCGTTCGAGAACCAGCCGCCGCCGCCGTACCGGAACACCTGCTCCCTGGCGAGCTTCTCTCCTGGCCCGGGCTTGGCCGGCTTGGCCGCCCGGGCCTCGGTCGCGAAGCCGAGCCCGCCGAGGGCGGCCATGGCCCCCACGACCTTCAGGAAATCGCGGCGGCCGACACCGATCGACTGGAGGCGCTGCTCGAAAAGGGCGAGTTGCTCATCGGGAAGCTGCATGGTGACTCCTCCTTGCTGTGTGGACACCGCTGGGCAGCCGTGGGCTTGCCCCGTCCGAATCGTCTAGCCCTTCATCTTCGGGTCCAGCGCATCGCGGACCCCGTCTCCGAAGAACGTGAACGACAGCATGGTCACCGCGATGGCGATGGACGGGAACACGCACAGGTGCCAGTAGGAGCGGAGGAACTGCTGGTTCTCTCCCACCATCTGCCCCCACGAAGGGGTGGGCGGGTTGATGCCGACGCCGATGAAGGACAGCGCCGCCTCCGTGAAGATCGCCTCCGGGATCCCGAAGGTGACCGACACCACGATGGGCGTCAGCGCGCTCGGCAGCACGTGACGGGTCATCACCCGCGAGAAGCCGGCGCCGAGGGCTCGCGCCCCCTCCACGAACTCCTTCTCCTTGATGGCCAGGACCTGGGCGCGGGTCTGGCGGGCGATGCCCACCCAGCCCGTGAGGCCCAGGGCGACGAAGATGTTCATGAGCCCGGCGCCCAGCATGGACATCATGAGGATCACGAACAGGAGCCGCGGGAAGGCGTACATCACGTCCACGAGGCGCGTGAGGAGGAGATCGATCCGGCCGCCCAGGTAGCCAGAGATGG
>Ga0302046_10005226_pt1 | contig 11470 bp, 8 predicted proteins | sample RVTome_11_FD_200261 | JGI IMG/M metagenome (GOLD analysis project Ga0302046, IMG submission 200261) | Soil microbial communities from uranium-contaminated site in the Upper Colorado River Basin, Wyoming, United States - RVT147D111 (version 2) ... | reverse complement strand
CTCCGGTGGTCCGTCACGGGGGAGATGGTACCACCCAACCATGAGCGCTGCCGCCCGGGAATCGATCGGTGTCGCGAATGGTGTCGCCATCGGTGTACACTCACGCTGGCGGTCACATCGCCCGTTGGAGGGTTCCGCTGAGCGATCGACGCGCGCGATTCGTAGTGCCGATCATGGCGGTGCTTGCCCTTGCGATGCGGCCTGCCACCGCCTCTGGCCCGCTCTTCCCCAATCCTGTGCTCGCCTGCCCTGGCGGACCGTCCTCGATAGCAGCGGGCGACTTCGACCATGATGGTCTGCTGGATCTGGCGGTCACGAACCAGTGGGCCGATCGGACCTCGGTCTTCCTCAGCCGTGGCGAGGGGGAATTCGGCGCGGCGACCGGCGCCGACGCCGGCGATCAGCCGGTCGCCCTCGCCGTCGGCGATCTGAATGCCGACGGCGATCCCGACATCGCCGTCCTGAACCACGCTTCGGACGACGTGTCGGTACTTTACGGACGCGGCGACGGATCGTTCGAGCCGCAGGCGCGCCTGCCGACCGGCATCGCGCCGCCAGGCGACGATCCGACGATCCATGCGCCCCTCGCTCTGGCAATCGGCGACTTCGACGCCGATGGTGCGCCCGACCTCGCCGTCGCCCATACCCTCGGGAAGGAGATCTGGATCCTGCCGAATCGGCGGCCCGACCGCGACGGCGACGGCCATCGCCCGCCGGCCGACTGCGACGAATCGGACGGGGCGATCCATCCCGGCGCGATCGATCTGCCCGGCAACGTCGTCGCTGAAGATTGCGACGGCGATCCGGGCGACTGCGATCCCTGTCTCCCCTGGGTCAACCACGGCCATTTCGTGCGTTGCGTCGCGCGGGCCCTGGGAGATCGGTTCGCCGGCGGCCTGCTGTCGGCGGAGCGGCGCGCCGCCCTGCTCCGATCGGCGGCGGCCTCCGATATCGGCAACAGAGACGGAGGGTCCCGATGCGGCCGGTGATATTCGGTTGGGCCGTCGTGCTTGCGGCAGCCTGCGTCGCATGCAGCAGCGATGCGAGCCTGATAGAGACGGTCGAGGCGTTTCGGGCGGCGCGCGATGCCGGCCGTTACGACGAGGCGCGGACCTATCTGTCGAGCGATCCGCGCGTCTGGTTCGAGTCGCGGGACGGCGAGGGAGGCCCGATGAAAGACGGAGCAGGTCCCTACAAGGCCTGGGACGAGCATTTCAACTCGAAGGGGGAGCACGGACCGTGGACGGTCGACGGCCGGACCGTCTGGGCCGTCGCCACCGAGAGCAACGACTACTATCGCCTCGTCGAGCGGGACGATACACCGACCTATCGGATCACCTACTTCTTCGACGAGGAGGGATTGATCGAAGGATACATGATATCGGACGCGTATCCCGGCCAGCCGTCACCCCCGAAGGTCAGCCGCGAGGACGAGTTCGAGGCATGGGCCGCCGCGACCCATCCCGACGAGTGGAGCTATCTGCGGCCGGATGGCAAGCTCGATCCGACCGGCGATCGCGCCGGGCGAACCCTCGCGCTGCTCGAACTGTGGCGTGCAGCGGTCGGGCTCCCCCCCATCGAGCCGGACGTGAGCGCGGATCGTTAGAGTCGCCCGTCGGGAATGTTCGTGCCCGTTCCGCCTGCCGCGGATGGAAGGTGGCGAGCTGCACGTCGGTCCCGGGCGGGTGGAGCGGGCACCGAGCTTGACAGCCGTTCTCGGCGGACGTACAGTATCCCTGTACATGTCGAGAGGGCATTTCCATGACGAATCGAACGAGCTACACGAAGGCCCGCGCCACTCTCGCGAGCCTCTGCGACACCGTCGCCGAGACCCGCGAGCCCTACGTCATCGAGCGGCGCAACGGAGAGAACGTCGCGCTGATCTCCGAGGTCGAGTTGAACTCGCTGCTGGAGACCGCGCACCTCCTGCGCTCGCCAAGGAACGCCAGCCGCCTCGCCTCCGCCCTCGAGCGTGCGCTGGGCGGGAAGCCTGCTCCTGCTTCGCTTCATCAGCTTCGCCGGAGTCTGGGGCTTGAAGAGACGTAGGTCCGCCCGAGCGCCCGGGACACGCCTTGCGGTCTTCCATACCGAGTTTCGGCTTCACGGCTGCTGGTCGCGGCGCGTGACGCAGGAGCACCGGATCGTCTATCTCGCCGGGGGACGAGCGCGTTGATTTCCTGCAGGCGCGCTACCACTACTGAAAGCTTTTCTTCGTCCCGTGGAGGCCACCATGCCACTCTCCCGCCGGAGCGGGACGGGCCATGGCCTCTCATGGCGCCGCTGGCAGCCACCGCCCGTCCTCGCCCGCGTGCTCCGGTCGGGGGGCCTTCCCGGGCGGCCGGGATGCTAGACTGCGCACTTCACCGTCCGGCCCGGGAGGAACGCCACGCGCATCCCCATCAAACGGCTCGATTGGGCGATGAGCCCCTTCGACCTGTTCTTCGATCCGCACGTCGGCCAGCGGGGGCGCTGGATCCTCTACAGCGCGCTGATCGGGACGGTGTCCGGCCTCGGCGCCATCCTGTTCGACCTCATGTTCCACCTGGCGCAGCAGATCTTTCTCGGCGGGATCGGCACCTTCGTGCCGCCCGGCAGCGGCATCGAGGGGGGCGCCGGCCACGGGCCGGTGACTCCCTGGCTGCTGCCGGTGTCGCTCGTGCTCGGGGGGCTGATCTCCGGGGCGCTGGTCTTTTTCATCGCGCCCGAGGCGGAGGGACACGGCACCGACGCGGTGATCAAGTCGTTCCATCACCTGCGCGGCAGGATTCGCAAGCGGGTGCCGGTGGTCAAGGCGATCTCCTCCGCCATCACCATCGGCTCGGGAGGCTCGGCCGGACGCGAGGGGCCGATCGCCCAGATCGGCGCCGGCTTCGGCTCGTACCTCGCCGATCTGCTCAAGCTGAGCAACCACGATCGCCGCGTCCTGATGATGGCGGGGGTGGCGGGCGGCATCGGCAGCATCTTCCGGGCGCCGCTCGGAGCGGCGTTCTTCTCCGCCGAGTGCCTCTACAGCAAGCCGGAGTTCGAGTACGAGGTCCTGCTGCCCGGCCTGATCTCGTCGATCACCGGGTTCTCGATCTACTCGTCCTACGCCGGCTGGGGGACGCTGTTCGACACGCCGCGGATCGAGTTTCACGAGCCGCATCAACTGCTCGTCTACGTCATGCTCGGCATCGTCTGCGCCCTCGTCGGGAACCTCTATCCGAAGATTTTGTATGGCTTCCGCGATCGGGTGTTCAGGCCGCTGCCGATCCCGGCCTGGACCAAGCCGGCCCTCGGCGCCCTGGCGCTCGGCCTCATCGGGGTCTATTTTCCCCAGGCGCTCGGCATGGGCTACGGCTACGTGCAGCAGGCGATCGAGGGGAACCACACCATCACCTTCCTGCTGCTGTTCGCGGCGGTGAAGATCATCGCCACCTCGCTGACCATCGCGAGCGGCGGCAGCGGCGGCGTGTTCGGTCCGTCGCTGGTGATCGGCGGCGCACTGGGCGCCGCCTTCGGCCAGGCGGCGGCGATCTATCTTCCCGATGTCGCGCCGGTCCCGGCGGCCTGCATACTGGTCGGCATGGGCGGCTTCTTCGCCGGAGTCGCCAAGGTGCCGTTCGCCTCGGTGATCATGGTGATGGAGCTGACCGGGTCGTACGGTCTGCTGGTGCCGTCGCTGCTGGTCGCGACCCTGACCTACCTGCTCACCCCCCCGAAGACCAAGCTGTACGAGAACCAGCTCCCCGGCCGCACCGACTCGCCGGCCCACCTCGGGTCGTTCGCCCTCGACATCCTGCGCCAGTCGCGCGTGCAGGACAGCTGGCAGCCGGGGGGGAGGGACGAGCTGCGCACCGTGAGCGACGAGGCGACCCTGGAGTCGCTGGTGGAGCTCGCCTCCGCATCGGAGCAGAGCGTCTTCCCGGTCATCGACCGGGATGGCGGGCTGGTGGGGGAACTGTCGATCGAGGATGTGCGCCGGGGTATCCTCTCCGACGAGCCGAACGAGGATACGAGCGTCCGCAGTCTGATGAAGAAGGTCGTCGGTCCGCTGCTGCCAACCGATGACCTGGCCCGCGCCGCCCAGCTGCTCGCCAGCCGCCAGAGCGGTTCGATCATCGTGGTCCGCAGCCGCGAGGGGGCGGAGCTTCTCGGGCTGTTCACGCGCAACGATCTGATCGTCGCCTACGGCAAGCATATGGAATCGATGCATCAGGAGCGGCCGGAAGGCCCGCCCCGCATTCAACCTTTCTGAGGACACGATGGAACACCTGATCCCGACCGCCTGGCTCACCGGTGCCCCGCAATGGGCGCTCCTGCTGACCTCCGCCGTCGCCATCGCCCTGCTCGGCAAGGGGGCCGACTGGCTGGTCGACGGCGCCTCCGGCCTCGCCTACCGCATGGGGATCTCCAAGGTGATCGTCGGCGCCACCATCGTGTCGCTCGGCACCACCAGCCCGGAGTGCGCCGTGTCGGTCGTGGCCGCCTGGTCGGGCCAGCCGGGACTGGCGCTCGGCAACGCCATCGGATCGATCATCGCCGACACCGGCCTGATCTTCGGTCTCGGCTGCCTGATCGCCGTGCTGCCCGCCGATCGCTTCGTCCTGGCCCGGCAGGGGTGGGTGCAGTTCGGCTCGGGAATGCTGCTGGCGATCATCTGCTACGGCGCCTGGTGGATATCGGGGACGGGGGCGGCCCTCGGCCGACCAGTCGGCGTGCTGCTCCTCCTCCTGCTGGTCGCCTATATCACCGTGTCGATCCGCTGGAGCCGCCGGCACCCGCACGGCGAGCCGTTTCAGGGCGGAGAGGATGAACTCGGCGGCCACCCCGCCGGCGGAGCGGCCGTGGCACCACGGGCGACGCCGTTGCTCGCCGGGTTCTGCCTGATCGGCCTGGCGCTGGTGATCGTGTCGAGCCACCTCCTGGTGCGGTCGGTAACCGAGCTGGCGGAGGCGCACTGGCACGTCCCGAAGGTCGTCATCGCCGGCACTCTGGTGGCGCTCGGCACCTCGTTGCCGGAAATGGTGATCGGCATCGCGAGCATCATGAAGGGGCATCGGGAGATCCTGGTCGGCAACGTCATCGGCGCCGATATCCTGAACGTCCTGTTCGTCATCGGCGCCTCGGCCGCGGCGGCGCCGCTGCCGCTCATCGAGAGCGGGGCGAGCCTGCCGATGATCGCCCTCTACCTGCACGTCCCGACGATGATCCTGATTCTCATCCTGTTCCGCCTGTTCATTCACTTCGCCGTCCGCACCGGTTCCTTCCGGCGCTGGTACGGCGTGCCGCTGGTGATCATCTACGTGGTCTACGCCGCGTTGCAGTACCTCATCAGCTGATTCGGAGGAGCGTCATGCCGCCTGTGCGGGGAACGTCGTTCGTGACCTTCATTCTGTCGAGGATCCTGCTGCCGTGCATCCTTCCGTGCGCCGCCGCGCTTCCGGCAGCGGGCGCAGAGGGGCCGCTCGCCGCCCTCGATCGGATCTATCCCGATCTCGAGACTCTCTATGTCGATCTGCACCGCACCCCCGAGCTGTCGCTGCAGGAGGAGAAGACGGCGGCGAAGCTGGCCGACCGCCTGCGCGATCTCGGCTTCGAAGTGACGGAGAGGATCGGCGGCCACGGCGTGGTGGGCCTGCTGCGCAACGGCGACGGCCCGACGGTGATGCTGCGCACCGATCTCGACGGCCTGCCGATCGAGGAGAAGACGGGGCTCGAGTACAGGAGTGCGGCGACCGCGGTGAACTCCGATGGCGAGACGGTTCCGGTGATGCACGCCTGCGGACACGACGTCCACATGACCTCCTGGATCGGCGCCGCCACCCTACTGGCCGGCGCCCGGGACCGGTGGCGCGGCACTCTCATGATGGTCGGTCAGCCGGCGGAGGAGATCGGACTGGGGGCCGGCGCCATGCTCGACGACGGGCTGTTCAGCTGGTTCCCGAGACCGGACTACGCCTTCGCCATCCACGACAACGCCAACCTGCCGGCCGGCCGGATCGGTTACACGCCGGGCGCGGCGCTGGCCAGCGCCGATTCGGTCGACATCGAGATCTACGGCAAGGGGGGACACGGCGCCTATCCGCACACCACGATCGATCCGATCGTCATCGCGTCGCGCATCGTCGTCGCCCTGCAGACGGTCGTCTCGCGCGAGATCAACCCGCTTGATCCCGGCGTGATTACGGTCGGCTCCTTTCACGCCGGCTCGAAGCACAACATCATCCCCGATCGCGCTCATCTGCAGCTGACGGTGCGCGCCTACTCCGACGCCGTGCGCGCGCACCTCCTGAGCGGCATCGAGCGGATCGCCCGGGCCGAGGCGGAGGCGGCGCGGGCGCCGCAGCCGCCGCTGGTCACCGCCTCGCAGGGGACGTCGCCGACCATCAACGATCCCGATCTCAGCCGGCGGCTGGCACGTCGCCTGGCGTCCGATCTCGGCGCCGACCGGGTGGTCGAGCTACCACCGGTCATGGGGGCGGAGGATTTCAGCCTGTACGGCCGCGCCGGGGTAACGGCGGCGATCTTCTGGGTCGGCGCCGTCGAGCCGCAACGGTATGACGCTGCGCAGGCGGCGGGAACACCCCTGCCGTCGCTCCATTCGCCGCTGTTCGCGCCCGATCGCGAGCCGACCCTGCGCACCGGGACGGCGGCGATGACGCTGGCGGCGCTGGAGCTGTTCGGCGAATCGGACAGCGAATGAGACGCGGGGTACCTCTACGGGCCGCCCGCGCCTACGGGCACCCCTCGAACGACTGGAGCGGCAGGCCGCTCGGGACCGATTCGGGCAGATGGCCGCAGAAGCCCAGGACCGCCGGGTCGAAGAGGCCGTCGCGCACGAACTCGACCAGGTCGAGGAACTCCTGGTCCGAGAGCCGGATCGGGTTCCTGAGCAGCGGGTCGATGCCGGCGCGCAGGATCCCCTCGAACGGTCCTGGCGACAGGTCCGCCGGCAGCGCGTTGATCCCCGGGTCGTAGCGGCGCAGTGAGGCCGGCACGTCCAGGTGGTGGGCGATGGCCGCCTCCAGCGTGCCGAACGCGCCGTTGTGGAAGAACCCCGGGGCGACCTTGAGGTTCCGCAGCGGGGCGGTCCGGAAGGTGTAGCGCAGGCCCGGGTCCCCTTCCGTCTGCTCGAAGCCGAAGTCCTCGTTCTCGTCCGGGCCGTCGAAGATGACGTTCCCGGTCCCGACGCCGAAGGCGGGCGCCACTTGAGGTCCGCCGATCCGGTGCGGCCGGAAGTCGCTGAACATCTCGTTCGCCGCCCCCGCCACCGCGTGGCAGTCGACGCACCCCGCCCTGCCGAAGAACAGCAAAGCGCCGCGCTTCTGGCCTGCCGTCATGGCGTCGGCCTGGCCGCGGGCGAAGCGGTCGAGCGGCGCGTCCGCGGCCTTCAAGCCCGTCTGGAACTCGGCGATCGCGAGACGCCGCATGTTGATCGTGATCCCGCCGGCTGGCAGCGGAGCGCCGCCGTTGAAGATGGCGCCAAATTTCTCCAGATACGCGGGGATCGCGTTGAGTCGCGCGTCGACGGCGTCCTGGATAGGGAAGTTGTGGAAACCGGTCCCGTCCGGCGGCGGGAGCGCCTGACCGCCGCCGTCGTCGAACTGGAAGTGGCGGGGGCCGAACGGCCCCGGATTGGAGATGATGCCGGTGAAGCCAGCCATTTCCACCAGCTCGGTGGACGGCAGCGATCCCTGCGCCGCCAGGAGGGTCGGCACCCCGGTCACCACGTCTTCGGGCGACGGGAACAGGAAGCCCTGCGAGGCGTCGAACGGATCCCCGGAGAGCGCCACGAAGCGCGGCGTCCACATCAACGCGGGATAGAAGGCGGTGTTGGCGACCAGGGGGGAGCGGCGCTGATTGCGCGGGCCGCTCCGGTTCGGGCCGACGACGTCGTTGTTGTCCACGCCGATCGCCATGCGCTGGGAATCGCCGAAGCCGAAGGCCGGCGCGTGACAGCCGGCGCACGAGTTGTCGTCGTGCAGGCCGAGGATCTTGTCGAAGAACAGCAGGCGCCCCAGGTCGGCCAGCGCGGGATCGATCTCGCGCCCAAGCCGCGCTTCCAGAGTGGACTGCACCCCGCCCGTGAACCCGGCCCGCTGCAGGACCCGGGCCAGCTGCTGATCGACGACGCGATCGCTCTCGGCCGCGGCGGTTCCCGCGGCGAAGGCGATCGCCAGTGAGAGCGACGACAGGAACGCCGTCCTGCGGCCGCGGTGGGAGCGTCCGGGTGGGTTGAACATCCGACACCTCCTCGATGAAGCGGCCGGTTCGGCCGCGTGGTATTCAAGACCTTGAGGGGGGCCCGGGGGCGCTCCCGCGACAGCGCAACCCCGTGCCCCTCCGCGTCTCTCCAGCGAGCACTGCGAACGGCGTCTGCGCGAGCTCAGCCCACCGGAAGTTGACCTTTCTGAGCCATCCTATCTGCATCGGTGCCTCGAATCTCCCGCCCGGTAGCGTCGTTCCATATCACTTCAAGATCGCAATCCACCCTGTCACGACACCTCCCGCGGACTCGACCCGATAGAAGTACATTCCCGACGCCAGCACCTCGCCTCGCCCTCCCCGTCCTTCGATTCCCAACTCGTGTGCTCCAGCCGGGAGAAGCGGTGCCTCCAACAAAGTCCGAACCAGCCGGCCCTGGAGGTCAAATATCTTCACCTTCACCGGGCCCGGCACCGTCGTATGGATGGTTAGGCCTCCCGCGGGGTTTAGCGGGTTTGGAGCCACCAAGGCTGATAGCGGTGCATGGAACGGATCGATGACTCGCACCTCGTCGCTGCCTTTGAACGTCTCGCCCGTCGCGAGCGATCCCGTCACCTCAAGCTCGTGGACCCCAGGCGTGAGGAGCGGATCGAGCGCCTCGCGACTGAACTTCACCATGAGATCCGGCGCGCCGTTCATGTTGTGATCCCCCACGAGCGCGAACTCGGACACGGCCGGGACCGATCCAGCGAGGCGCAGCGTGGAGAGGTCGGCTCCCGCCAGATCGAACCCCGCGGGCTCGATGTATGCGGTCAGCCACGGGGCGCGATCTCCCAAATTGATGACGTTCGGATCGAGATCCACGACGGCTGCAAGCGCCTGGGATTGCGATCCGATGTTCAGGAGGATGGACACGGTGTCGGAGTCGAAATTCGCCACTGCGAGATCTGGCTTCCCATCCCCGCTCACGTCTCCCATCGCGACGGAGAAGGGACTGATCCCCGTGCCGTAGTCCGCCTTCACCCCGAAGGTCCCATCTCCATTGCCCAGGAGAATGGACACGGTGTCGGAGAGTTGATTCGCCACTGCGAGGTCCAGCTTCCCATCCCCGCTCACATCCCCGATCGCGACGGATGCGGGAAAGGACCCCGTCCCGTAGTCCACCCTCGCCCCGAAGGTTCCGTCCCCACTGCCCAAGAGAATGGACACGGTGTCGGAGAAGAAATTCGCCAGTGCGAGGTCCGGCATCCCATCCCCGCTCACGTCTCCCATCGCGACGGAGAAGGGAAAGGACCCCGTCCCGTAGTCCACCTGGGCCCCGAAGGTCCCGTCCCCATTGCCCAAGAGAACCGACACGGTGTTGCCTTGAGCCGCCACCGCGAGGTCGGGATTCCCATCTCCGCTCACGTCTCCCATCGCGATGGAGGTGAAACCGTTGCCCATGCCGTACTCCACATTCGCCCCGAAGGTCCCATCCCCATTCCCCAAGAGGATGGACACGGTGGAGCCGCTCGCCACCGCGAGGTCGGGCTTCCCATCCCCGCTCACGTCTCCAATCGCGACGGATTCGGGAATGGCCACCGTCCCGTAGTCCACCTTCGCCCCGAAAGTCCCATCCCCATTGCCCAGGAGGATGGACACGGTGTTGAAGCCGCCAGTCACCGCGAGATCCGGCTTCCCATCCCCGCTCACATCCCCGATCGCGACGGATTCGGGAAAGGACCCCGTCCCGTAGTCCACTTTCGCCCCGAAGGTCCCATCCCCATTGCCCAGGAGGATGGACACGGTTCTGGAGAAGAGGTTCGCCACCGCGAGGTCGGGCTTCCCATCCCCGCTCACGTCTCCCATCGCGACGGATCCGGGAGAGTCCCCCGTCCCATACTCCGCCTTCGCCCCGAAGCTCCCGTCCCCATTGCCCAGGAGAATCGACACGGTGGTGGAGCCAGTCACCACCGCGAGATCCGGCTTCCCATCCCCGCTCACGTCTCCCATCGCGAGGGATCTGGGAAAGAACCCCGTCCCGTAGTCCACCTTCACCCCGAAGGTCCCGTCCCCATTGCCCATGAGAATCGACACGGTGTGCGAGTCGGCATTCGCCACTGCGAGGTCGGGCGTCCCATCTCCGCTCACGTCTCCCATCGCGACGGAGAAGGGAAAGGACCCCGTCCCGTAGTCCGCCTTCGCCCCGAAGGTCCCGTCCCCATTGCCCAGGAGAATCGACACGGTGTTGGAGCCGAAATTCGCCACCGCGAGGTCGGGCTTCCCATCCCCGCTCACGTCTCCCATCGCGACGGATAAGGGACGGGTCCCCGTGCCATAGTCCGCCTTCGCCCCGAAGGACCCATCCCCATTCCCAAGGAGAACCGACACGGTGTCGGAGAAGACGTTCGCTACCGCGAGGTCCGGCTTCCCATCCCCGCTCACATCCCCGATCGCGACGCGTCCGGGAAAGGACCCCGTCCCGTAGTCCGCCTTCGCCCCGAAGGTCCCGTCCCCATTGCCCAAGAGAATGGACACGGTGTTGGAGCCGCTATTCACCACCGCGAGGTCGGGCTTCCCATCCCCGCTCGCATCTCCCATCGCGATGAATTCGGGACGGATCCCCGTCCCGTAGTCCACCTTCGCCCCGAAGGTCCCATCCCCATTGCCCAGGAGAATCGACACGGTGTCGGAGCCCCTATTCGCCACTGCGAGGTCCGGCCTCCCATCTCCGCTCACATCTCCCATCGCGACGGAGAAGGGAGCGTTCCCCGTCCCGTAGTCCACCTTCGCCCCGAAGGTCCCGTCTCCATTGCCCAGGAGAACGGAGACGGTGCTGGAGACGCTATTCGCCGTCACGAGATCCGGCTTCCCATCCCCGCTCACATCCCCGATCGCGACGGATTCCGGCCCAGAGCTTGTATCGAACGATAGGAACGCCGCCGCAAACATCGGCTCACCCCATGAGCGCCCGGCGGAGACCGCGATGACCGACACACATACGACCAGCAGAAGCCCAAATCGCAGCACGACTTGGTGACAACGGCTGGGACAGCGAGCGGTGGACACCGGTAAACCACTCATGACAGCACCCCCCATTGTGAACAGGCATTACCGTTCTTGGTGAAATCTTGCCCCGCTCCGCGTCTTTGGGCCACCAGGCTACAAAAAGAGCAGTCGGGTATGGTCCACCCCGGCGCCGCCGACAGCGCCATTCCCTGCTCCGGGCCGCGGCGGTCGTTGACGCACCACTCGACGATGGAGCGCCGGTCGTACGTCATCCTGTTCGCCCGCGGCGTCAGGA
>Ga0302046_10005225_pt1 | contig 11471 bp, 6 predicted proteins | sample RVTome_11_FD_200261 | JGI IMG/M metagenome (GOLD analysis project Ga0302046, IMG submission 200261) | Soil microbial communities from uranium-contaminated site in the Upper Colorado River Basin, Wyoming, United States - RVT147D111 (version 2) ... | reverse complement strand
CCTCGCGAGCGACGTGATGGCCTCCTCCTTCGCGCGCCTGGCCGAGCCTCATCGCCGCGACGAGCCGCGCCCCGCCGACCTCGCGCGTTCGCTGATGGCCATGGTGGGCGAGAACGTGGCGCTGCTCGCCGGCGGACTGTCGCTCGTGGTGGGCGTGGAGCACGTGGTGTTCGGCGGCTCCACGCTGCGCGGCAACCCGATCCTGCGTGCGGCGCTCGCGGACTACCTGGGCCGCTTCGGCCGCACGCCCGTCTGCCTGGACGAGGGCGCCTTCGCCGGCGCGCTCGGCGCACGCCGGCTCGCGGGGACGGCCGGCTGAGGCGGGTCGGTCGACGCCGCAGCCGAGCTGGTCCAGAATCCACCGCCCTGCCCGCTGGACCGGAGGACGCCGTGGAGTTCGACTTCGCCCAGGTGAACGAGACCGTGGCCGCGGCCACGCCCGACCGCGAGGCCGTGGTGTTCCGCGACCGCCGCATCCGCCATGCGCAGCTCGCCGAGCGCAGCCGCCGGCTCGCCAACCACCTGCTCGGGCGCGGCCTGCGCGTGCGGCGCGAGCGCGCGCAGCTCGCCGGTCACGAGTCGGGCCAGGACCACCTGGCGCTCTACCTCTACAACGGCAACGAGTACCTGGAGGGCATGCTCGGCGCCTTCAAGGCGCGCGTGGCGCCGCTCAACGTGAACTACCGCTACGTGGAGGAGGAGCTCCTCTACCTGTTCCGCAACTCGCGCGCGCGCGCCCTGCTCTACCACGCCGAGTTCGCGCCGCGCGTGGCCGCCGTGCGCAAGGAGCTGCCGGAGCTCGAGGTGCTGATCCAGGTGGCCGACGGCTCGGGCCACGCGCTCCTGCCCGGTGCGGTCGACTACGAGGCCGCCCTGGCCGCCGCCTCGGCGGGCGCGCCCCCGGTCACGCCCTCGCCCGACGATCTCTACATCCTCTACACGGGCGGCACCACCGGCATGCCCAAGGGCGTGCTGTGGCGCTCCGCCGACATCTTCGTGGCGGCCATGGGCGGCCGGCGCCCGGGCGGCGCCGAGTTCGAAGCGCTGGACGAGCTCGCCGCCCAGGTGAAGGCCGCTCCCGGGCTGCGCGCGGTGGTCGGGCCGCCGCTGATGCACGGCGCGGCCCAGTGGACCTCGTTCATCATGATGCACTCGGGCATGACGCTGGTCTTCCCGTCGATCCCGGAGAAGCTCGACGGGCACGACTTCCTGTCCACCATCGAGCGCGAGAAGGCGTTCTCGGCCAGCATCGTGGGCGACGCCTTCGCGCGCCCGATCCTGGACGCGCTGGCCGAGCGCCGCTACGACCTGTCGAGCCTGAAGCTCATCGGCTCGGGCGGCGCGCCGCTCTCCACGGCCCACAAGAAGGCGTTGCTCGAGGCGATCCCGGGGCTCACCGTGATGGACGCCATCGGCTCGTCGGAGACCGGCGTGCAGGGCAGCAACCCGGCCACGCGCGACGGCAGCATCTCCACGGGCGACTTCCGTCCGGCGCCGGGCGCCTGCGTGCTCTCGGCGGACCTCTCGCGGCGGCTTTCGCCCGGCGACGACGAGATGGGCTGGTTCGCCCAGGAGGGGCGCGTGCCGCTCGGCTACCTGGGCGACCCGGAGAAGACCGCGCGCACCTTCCCCACCGTCCAAGGCACGCGCTACTCGGTGCCCGGCGACCGTGCCCGCTACCGCGCGGACGGCGGCATCGAGGTGCTGGGCCGCGACTCGGTCACCATCAACTCCGGCGGCGAGAAGATCTTCGCCGAGGAGGTGGAGCACGCGCTGAAGCAGCACCCGGCGGTCTACGACACGGTGGTGGCGGGGCGGCCGAGCGAGCGCTGGGGGCAGGAGGTGGTGGCGGTGGTGCGGCTGCGGCCGGGCCGGCACGCGACCCCCGAGGAGCTGCTGGCCGAGGCGGGCAAGCACATCGCCCGCTACAAGCTGCCCAAGGAGTTCGTGTTCCGGGACCACATCGAGCGCAGCCCGAGCGGGAAGCCGGACTACCGCTGGGCGCGCGAGCAGGTGAAGTAGCGGCGCGCGAGGCTCGCAGCTTCGCGGGCTGGCTGCGCGGCTACTCGCTGCCGTACATGGCGTCGAGCTCCTCGTCGGAGAGGACCACGTCGATCTTGCGGGCGAAGAACTCGCCGCTCTTCTTGGGATCGGGGATCCAGTAGACGTTGACCTGCTTGCCCGCCGGGATGTCCTTGAGCGTGCCGGTCTTGCCGTTGATGGAGACGGTCGTCCGGCTCAACACGCTGCCTTCCGGCACCACGTTGAACAGGACCTCGCTGCCCTTCTTCATCAGCTTCTTGTTGGGCCCCTGGCCCGGGTCCTGGACCTTCACCGTCACCGCGTTCTTGGCGGGGTCGAACTTGACCCAACGCGCCTCGGTCTGGGTGCTCTTCTCCTTGGCGGCGAGCGCCTCGGAGGCCACGCCCGTGGCCAGCCCCAGCGCCAGGATCGCCACGCCCGCGCGTACGAAGACGTTCATGTTCCTGATCACGGCACTCCTCCTCGAAGGCGTCCTGCCCGCGACGCCACCGCCGCGGGCCCCCCGGAACGGGGCTAGCCTACACGCTCCCGCTGAGCCGGGAAACCTCACGCGCTCTTCGACGCGGCCCCTCGCCGGATGATTCACGGAGGGCTGCCATCGCGCTGCGGCCGACGGCGGCCCGCGAACGGACCCGGTACTCTCGGCGCCCCATGTCGGCCGGCCCGTCCCAGCGCCAGCGCGAAGCAGCCTCGGCTCCCCTCCCGGTCCTCCTGGACCGGCTGGACCTCTCGTCCCTGGAGCGCGACCGCTTCCTGGGCGACCCGGAGCCCGGCGGCGAAGGCCCCCTGTTCGGAGGCTTCGTCGCCGCCCAGGCCGTGGTGGCCGCGGGCCGCACCGTGGCCGGCGGCTTCCTGCACTCGCTGCACGCCTACTTCCTGCGCCCGGGCCGCCACGACCTCCCGATCCGCTACGAGGTCGACCGCATCCGCGACGGGCGCAGCTTCACCACGCGCCGCGTGCTGGCCCAGCAAGGGGGCGAGGCCATCTTCGAGGTGGCCACGAGCTTCGTCCGGCCCGAGCCGGGCATCGCGCACCAGAGCCCCATGCCCGAGGCGCCACCGCCCGAGACCGTCCCGGACTGGGAGGACGAGCGAGCGCGCATCCTCGGCGACCCTGCGCGGCGCCGGCCCGACGGCCCCGTGGAGGTCCGCATCTGCGATCCCGACGATCCGGACCCCGCGGTCCGGCTGCCGCCGCGGCGCCGGGTGTGGATGCGGCCGCGCGGCGCGCTGCCCGAGGACGCGCTGGTGCACGCAGCCGTGCTGGTCTACGCCACCGACCGCACGCTGCTCGGCACCGCGGCACGGCCCCACGGGCTGCCCTGGGGCCACCGCATCGGCGCGAGCCTGGATCACTCGGTCTGGCTGCACCACGCGCCGCGCTTCGACGGCTGGGTGCTGTTCGCGAGCGAGAGCCCCGTGGCCCACGAGGCGCGCGGGCTGATCCTCGGCGCGCTCTACGACACCTCGGGCCACCGCATCGCGTCGGTCGCCCAGGAGGGCCTGATCCGGGTTCCCCGCGGCGCGGACCCCGGCCGGACGCGCGCGTGACGAGCCGGCCGCCGGCCCGCGGCTCCATCGCCGCCTGGTGCGCCGTGGCGTTCGCCTCGGGCGTGGCGGCGCTCTCGTTCCAGACCTTGTGGTTCCGCGTGGCGGGCCTCTCGCTCGGCAACGGCGTGTGGGCCAGCAGCGTGGTGCTGGCCGCGTTCATGGCCGGGCTCGCCCTGGGCAACGGCCTGGCCGCGCGGCGCGCCGACCGGGCGGCGCGCCCCGGGCGCGTGTTCGCGGGGCTCGAGCTCGCCATCGGGGTCGCCGGCGTGCTGCTCGTGCTCGGCCTGCCCGCGGCGACCCCCTGGCTCACGCGCCCGCTCCAGGAGCTGCGCGACTCGCCCTGGCTCCTGAACCCGGCGCGCCTGCTCGTGGCGTTCGCCGCCATGATGATCCCGGCCACCGCCATGGGCGCCACGCTGCCGGTGCTGGTGCGCGCGCTCTCGCGTCACGACCCGCGCTTCGGCGCCGTGCTCGGCCGGCTCTATGGCTGGAACACGCTGGGCGCCGTGGCCGGCGCCCTGCTCGGCGAATCGCTGCTGCTCGAGGCGCTCGGCATGCGTGGCACCGCGCTCGTGACGATGGGCGTGAACCTGCTCGTGGCCGCCGGCGCGTTGGCGCTCTCGGCGATCGGCGCCTCCGCGCCTTCGCCGGCCGCAGCCGCCGCGCCTTCGCCGGCCATTGCGTCCTCGGCCGCCGCCGGCCGCGCGCCGCGCCTGCTGCTCGCCGCGTTCCTCTCGGGCGCGATCTTCCTGGCCCTCGAGGTGGTGTGGTTCCGCTTCCTGGCCCTGTTCGTCTACGGCACGAGCCTGGTGTTCGCCGTGTTGCTGGCGGTGGTCCTGGCGGGGATCGCGCTCGGCGGCCTCTCCGCCGCGCGCTGGCTGCGCCGCGGCGGGCGCGCGGCCGCGCAGCTCCCGACCCTGGCGCTGCTGGCGGCCTGCGCCACGCTGCTCGGCTACGTGGGCTTCGAGCGCGTGCTCGCGGCCTTCCTGCCCCCCGGCCTGGCCGCGGCCGACCTGTGGCACGTGGCCCTGCTGGCGGTGCCGCTGATGCTGCCCGTGGCCTGGCTCTCGGGGATCCTGTTCACGGCGCTGGGCGAGGCCGCGCGCGCGCGGCTCGGCGGCGACGCGCGCACCGCGGGCCTGCTGGCCCTGTCCAACACCGTGGGCGCCGCCTGTGGCTCGCTGGTCGGCGGCTTCGTGCTGCTGCCCCGACTGGGCATGGAGGCCTCCTTCCTGCTGCTCGCGGGGCTCTACGTGGCGGTGGCCGCGCTCACGCTGCCCGACCGCGCGCGCGGGGCGCCCGGCGCGCGCGCCTGGCTCGCGCCGGGCGCGCTGGCGGGGCTGCTCGTGGCCCTGCTCGCGACCTTCCCGAGCGGGCTGCTGCGCTCGAGCTACCTGCTGCACCCGACCCGCGCGTTCGAGGAGCCCGGCACGCGCGTGATCGCCGTGCGTGAAGGGCTCCTCCAGACCGTGGTGCTCACGCGCACCGAGCGCTTCGGCCAGCCGCTCCACCACCGCATGTTCACCGACGGCTTCAGCATGTCGGCCACCACCGCCCACTCGCGTCGCTACATGAAGGCCTACGTGTACCTGCCCGTGGCCATCCACCCCGATCTGCGCGAGGCCCTGCTGATCAGCTACGGCGTCGGCTCCACCGCCAAGGCGCTCACCGACACGGCCGGGCTCGAACGCATCGACGTGGTGGACATCTCGCCGGAGATCCTGGCCACGAGCCGGCTCCTGTTCGCGCCGGACGAAGACCCGCTCGCGGACCCGCGCGTGCGCGTCCACGTGGAGGACGGCCGCTTCTTCCTCGAGACCACGCCGCGCCGCTACGACCTGATCACGAGCGAGCCTCCGCCCCCCAAGTACGCGGGCGTGGTGAACCTCTACAGCCGCGAGTACTTCCGCCTGATCCACGAGCGCCTGGCCGCGGGCGGCATCACCACCTACTGGCTGCCGGTCCACAACCTCTCCGAGGGCGACGCGCTGGCCATCGTGCGCGCCTTCTGCGACGTGTTCGCCGATTGCACGCTGTGGAGCGGCGCGGGCCTGGACTGGATGCTGGTCGGGACGCGCGGGCTCGCCGGCCCGGTGGACGACGGCCACTTCGCGCGCCAGTGGCAGGACCCGCGCCTGGCGCCCGAGCTGCGCGCCCTGAGCTTCGAGACGCCGGGCGCGCTCGGCGCCACCTTCCTGGCCGGCACGGCCACCCTGGAAAAGCTCACGCGCGAGGTGGCCCCGGTGCTGGACGACTTCCCGCTGCGCATCTCCCACGCGCCCGTCCAGCCGAGCGACGCCGCGCGCTCGGAGCTGTTCCGCGGCCTCATGCAGGTGGGCGCGGCGGCGCGCGAGTTCGACGAGAGCGCCTTCGTGCGGCGCGCCTTCCCCGACGAGGTCCGCGCCGAGACGCGCGCCGCCTTTCCCTGGCAGCGCATCCTGAACGCGCGCCTGGTGCAGGGCGGCGCCGAAGCCGCGGATCAGGAGGACCTGCACGCGCTGCTGGCCCGCTCGGCCCTGCGCACGCTGCCGCTCTGGCTGCTGGGCAGCGAGGCCGACGAGCTGCGGATCGTGGCGGGCATCGCGCCCGGCGCGGCCGCGCAGCCCGAGGCCGACCGCGTGCGCGCCCTGGGCGCGCTCGTCGAGCGCGACTTCGCGGGCGCCGTCGGCTGGCTGCGGCGCGCCCGCTCGGCCCGCCCCGGCGACACGGGGCTCGCGAGCCTGGAGATCTACGCGCTGTGCATGGCCGGACGCAGCGACGAGGCCCTCGATCTCGCCCGCCGGCTGGTGCGCAGCGATCTCCGGGCGGCCGAGAGCGACGCGCACTGGCGCTGGCTCGGCGAGACGTTCGGCCTGCCCGACCCGCGCCTGGCGGGTTCCGACGGGCGCGGCCCGGCCGGAGCGCGGCCGTGACCTCGACGTCCCCTTCGTGGGGGTGGACGCGGTGGCTCGCGCTCGGGGTCGGCTTCGTGGCGGTCGCGCTGTTCGTGGCGTGGCCCGCCATCGACGGCGAGTTCCTGTCCGACGACTACCTCTACATCGTGAACAACCTCTACGTCCACGGCCTCTCGGCGGAGAACGTGCTCGCCATCCTGCACCCGTTCGGGCCGCCGACGATCTACACGCTCAACTACGCGCCCGTGCACCTGCTGCTGCACGCCGCCCAGTGGGAGCTGGTCGGCGAGGCCACGCGCCTCTACCACGTGAGCAACGCCGTGGCCCACGCCCTGACCTCCCTGCTGCTGGTGCCGTTCTTCGTGCGCGCCGGGATCCCGGCGGGCGCGGCGACGCTCGGCGCGCTCCTGTTCCTGGTGCACCCGGCCAACCTGGAGACCGTGGCCTGGATCTTCCAGCTCAAGACGATCGTGGCGCTCGCGCTCTCGCTCGGCGCCCTGCTGCTGCACGAGCGCCGGCCCGCCGCCGGCGCCGCGCTCTTCGCGCTCGCCTTGCTCACCAAGGTCACCGCCGTGGGCGTGCTCCCGGTGCTCGTGGTGCAGTCCTGGATCCGCGCCCGCCGGGAGCCCGCCACGCCGCCGCGCTGGGGCTGGGTCGCGGCCTGGGTCGTGATCACCCTGGCCATCGTCGTGCCCGAGATGACCGCCTTCCAGCGCCAGGCCGACGTGCGCATCCTGATCCACGAGGACCCCTGGGTCCACGCGCGCACCATCTTCGCGATCGCGGCCCGCTACCTGTGGATGGCCGCGACGGGGCTCGGCGTGGCCGCCTTCCACGAGCCGACGCCCGCGGTCTCGTGGCTCGACGGTGCGTGGCTGGCCGGGCTCGCGGCGCTCGTGGCGATCGGCGCGCGCACGCTCGTGACCCTGCTGCGCGGCGACGAGGAGGCTTGCCTCTGGGTGTTCGCCGCGGCCGCCTTCGGCCCGGTCTCGCAGATCTTCCCCTTCATCTTCCCCATGGGCGACCGCTACCTCTACCCGATCCTGCCCGGCCTGATCGGCGCGGCGCTGCTCGGGCTGCGGCCCGCCTGGGCGTGGTCCGCCGCGCGCCTGGACGCGCGCGGCCCGGCGGACCTGGCGCGGCGCCTGGGCGTGGCCGCGGCGCTCGGCGCGTGCGTGTGGTTCGCCGCCTCGAGCCGCGAGCGCGCGCCCGTGTTCGCCTCCAACCAGGCGCTGATGACGGACGCGGCGCTGCGCTACCCCGACGGTATGCAGGCGCACCTGCTGCGCGGCCATCGCGCCGCGCTCGAGGGCAACGCCGAGGCTGCCGCCCGCGCCTACGACCGGGCCATCGACCTGGGCTTCTCGGACCTCCAGGCGCTGCTCACCAATGCGGCGCTCGACCGCGTGCGCCGCGCGCCCCCGTTCGTGCGCGTGATGCAGAAGCTCGCCCGCCTCGACATCGCGCGCCTCGGCCGCCACGAGCGGCCGGAGCAGTCGGAGCTGATCCGCCTGGCCATCGCCCACGAGCTGCTGGGCGACCGGGACGCTGCGCGGGCGTCGCTCGAGCGGGCGCGCACCGCCCCCGGCCCGTTCGCCGAAGAGATCGAGCGCCGCATCGCGAACCTCGGGCGCTGAGCCAGCCCGCGTCCCGGGACGCCGACCTAGCCCTGATCCGACAAAACACGGAGGGAGTGGCGAGCCATTCGGCGGAAGGCGCCCCAGCCCCATCCGCGTCGAACTCCATCCGCGTCGAACGGGCGGTGCGGAATTTCGGATCGGGGCTAGCTGGCGTCCGCCCCCGCGCCCACCTGGGCGCGAGCCTGCTGGGCGGCCTGGTGGCCGGGCTCGATGCGCAGGGCGTCGTCGAAGGCCTGGCGGGCCTCCTCGCTGCGCCCGAGGCCCTGGAGCGCCAGGCCCAGGTGGTAGTGGTAGTCGGCCACCTGCTGGCCCCGCACGCGCGCCAGCTCGATCGCCGAGCGCAGCTCGGAGATCGCGGGCTCGAACAGCCCCTTCTTCAGGTAGGCGAAGCCCAGGGTGTCGGCGATGGCCGCGTCCTCGGGCATGGCGCTCTTCACGGCGCGCGCCAGCTCGACGGCGCGGTCCAGGTCGTGCCCGCTCAGCGCCAGCACGTAGGCCAGGTCGTTGCGGGCCGCGAGCAGGCTCGCGTCCTTGGCGGCCTCCTCGAGGAACTCGCGCGAGCGGTCCAGGTCGCCGCGGGCCAGGTAGAGACGGCCGAGCTGCCAGAGGTCAGCCGGGACGAGCTCCCCCGCGCTTCGTGACTGCTCGAGCAGCTGCACGGCCTCGTCGGCCTTGCCGCGCGCGCTGAGCACCTCCACCAGAAGCTGCGTGGTCCCCTCGGCGCGGGGTTTCACGCTGAAGGCCACCCGGGCCGACGCCTCGGCCTCCTCCTGGCGGCCGAGCGCCCACAGGATCTGCGCGCGCAAGGCCGGCAGGCTGTTGATGCCGGTCCGCCGGTCGTACTCGTCCAGGCGCGCGAGCGCCGCCTCGCCGCGGCCCGCGCGCAGCTCCGTCATCACCTGCGCCCCGGCTACGCGCTGGTCCAGCGGCATGCGGCGCGCGGCGCCGGCGAGCAGCTCCTGGGCGCGCTCGGGATGGGTGACGCCCTCGTACTCGTAGTAGAGGAGCAGCATCGCCAGATCGGGCTGAGGCTCGCTCACCGCCCGCTCCAGGAGCCGACGCGCCGGCACCTCGCGGCCGGTCTCGTAGAGGGCCTGGATGCGCAGGGCCTCCAGCGGCACGCCGATGGGAAACCCCTGGGCGCGCATCTCGCGCCAGCTCCGCAGCACGCCCGGCCAATCGCGCTTGCGCGCCAGCATGCGCATGCGCACCGCGTAGGGGTTCGGACTGCGGCTGGCCTGGAGCGCGATGGCGCGGTCCGCCGCCGCCAGGGCCGCGTCCGCGTTGCCCGCGAGCGCCTCGACCTGCGCCAGGTCGCGCAGCACGTCGGCCCGCTCCACCTGGCCCGAGAGCGCCCGCAGGGTGAGCAGCGCCTCGTTCACGCGGCCATCGAGCACCGCGATGCGCGCCTCGGTCAGGCGCGTCAGCGGACTGCCGGGATGGCGCGAGCGGAGCTCGGCCAGCACCCGGTTGGCGGCCGGTACGTCCCGCTCGCGGATCGCCAGCTCCGCGCGCAGGGCGATGGCCTCGGCGCCCCCGGCCACGGACGCCGGCAGCCGGTCCAGGTGCGCCCGCGCGTCGGCCATGCGCCCCTCCTCGGCCAGCAGACGCACGTAGCCGGCCTGGAGGACCATGCTCTCGGGGCGTTCGGCGAGCGCCCGCTGCCAGACGGCGTCTCCCGAGCGGCCTTCGGCGGCCTCCATGGAGGCCAGCAGCGCCCAGCCGCGGATCGCGTTCGGCTCCACCTGCACCCAGCGCTCCACCACCCAGCGGTTGAAGGCCGGATCCTGGTCGGCCGCCGCCATGCGGCGCGCCTCGCGCGTGACGGTCAGGCGACCGGAGCGGTCGTCGGCCTCGTCGGCCATGCGGAAGGCGTCCTGGATCGCGGCGCGGGCCTGCTCCTCGTGCTCGCGCCAGTCGGCGTAGATCAACGCCTGCTGCATGCGGTCGTACCACGGGCCCGCGCCCTCCTGGCCCTCGGCCAGGGACGCCGCGCGCTCGCAGGCATCGATGGCGGCCTGGTAGACCTGGGCGTCGGCGGGCTGCCCGAGCAGGTGGCTCTCGCGGATCATCGAGCGGTGCACCGCGGCCACCACGCGGTGGGAGATCACGCTCTGCGGGTCCAGCTCCGTAGCCGTCAGCGCCGCCGAGAGGGCGCCCGCGGTGTCCGCGCGCAGCAGCCGGACCTCGGCGTGGCGCGCGTGGGCCAGCGCGCTGTCGGGAGCCTTCTCCAGGATCTCGTTCACGATCGCCTCGGCGGCGTCCGGATCGGATCCGTAGAAGGCCGGGGCCTGGGCGAGGGCGGCCTCGATGCGCGTCGGGTCGAGCCGGTAGGCCTCACCGAAATAGAACGCGGCCCGCTCCGGGCGAGCGAGGCCCGTATAGATCTCGGCGATCCGCTGGTTCAGCTCGGCGTTCTTCGGCTGGACCTTCAGCGCCGCCTGGAGCTCCACCAGCGCCGAGCGCAGGTCGCGCGCCTCGCGGTAGCGCGCGGCCGCGGCCATGTGTTCGGAGACCTTGTCGGCGTCGGAGGTGCAGCCCGCGAGCCCGAGGGCCAACGGCAGCGCGAGCGCCAGCGTGCGCAGCATGGGGAGCGTCAGCATCAGGACGATGCCTCCAGTTTGGCGAGCTCGGCTCGCGCCGACTCGGCTTCGGGGAACGAGCCCGCCGCCAGGGCCTCGCGGAACAGCTCCGCCGCGCGCGTGCGGTCTCCGCTGCGTAGGAGCGCCAGACCCAGGCGGTAGGCGATCGACGGGGATTGGGCGTCGAGGGCCCGGGCCCGCTCGAAGGTGGCCACGGCCTCGGCGTCCTCGCCGCGCTTGTAGCGGACCCAGCCCAGGGTATCGAGCACGCCCGCCGAACCATCCGCCTCGGCGGCGCGCGTGGCCAGCCGCAGCGCGAGGTCGAGCTCCTGGCCGCGCTCGGCCAGGATCCACGCCAGGTCGTTGCTGGCGTGGGCGTGGACCGGGTCGCGCTTCAGGGTCTCGCGCAGGCGCGTCTCGGCCTCGGCTGCCCGGCCGGCGGAGAGCTCGATCTGCGCCGCCTGGTACGGGTAGGAGGCGTTGGTCGTGTCCGCGGCCGCAGCGCGGTCGAACATCTCCCGAGCCTGCTCGTGCTCGCCGCCCATGAACAGCACATAGCCTTGGCCCTCCAGCACCGGCGCCTGGTCGGGAGCGAGCTCGAGGGCGCGCTGGAAGGCGGCCACCGCATCGTCGCGGCGCTCGAGCTTCAGGAGCAAGCGCCCGCGCACGTCGTGGAAGCTCGCCGCGTCGGGATGGCGGGCCAGGGCCGCATCCACGCGCGCGAGCGCGCGTGCGCCCTGGCCCGCCTCGACGTCGAGCTC
>Ga0302046_10005224_pt1 | contig 11472 bp, 10 predicted proteins | sample RVTome_11_FD_200261 | JGI IMG/M metagenome (GOLD analysis project Ga0302046, IMG submission 200261) | Soil microbial communities from uranium-contaminated site in the Upper Colorado River Basin, Wyoming, United States - RVT147D111 (version 2) ... | reverse complement strand
GGTTGTCGCGGGCCTGAAGGTCCATTCGCTCCTTCCGCAGCGCCGCGGCCCACTCCGTGTAGGGAAGGCCGTCCTCCATGTTGCCGCCCGCCTCGAAGAAGGTGGCCACCGGGGGGCCGTCCGGATCGAAGGGAAAGCGGTCGGTCGGCGGCTCCAGCGCGACGCCGCCGCGCCCGCGTCCGCCACGCCCGGCCTGCTCGCTCGGTTCGCCGTCTCCTCCCGCGGCGGCACCGTCACCGCCACGGCCAGCCCCCTCGGTCGCCGCCGGAGCCGCGTCGCCCCCCCGGCCCGCGCCTCCGGCCGCCTGGGCATCGCCTCCGGCATCGCTTCCCGGCCCACCGCCTCGACGTCCCCCGCGGCCACGCCCACCGGGGGGGCCGCTGTTGGCGCGCGTCCACAGGCCGGAAAAGTCGGGGCGCCCGTCGGCCGTACGCGGCGTCGGAGCATCCATCCGTACGTTGCCCTCGGCGTCACGGGGGGTCGACGGATCGGGGAATTCCGGCCACTGGGCGGCCACCGACACCGACAGCGCCACGGCCAGGCCCGTCACGAGGATCGTCGCTCTCTGCATTCGCATCTCTCGGGTAATCGAGGTGTGTCGAGCCGGCCGCCGGGGCGGCTCGGCGTCTCATCGTATTACGAAGCCCGCCACCGGTCCCTTTCACCACGCAGGCTGCCCGAGCGCACCGCCTTGCCTGGCGCCGTGAGGCGAGGCTATTGTTGAGTTAACACGTAATCTTATAGGCGGAGTCGGATTGATCCGGAGGGGTGAATGGCAAAAGGACTGGCGCAGGCCCGGGTTCGCGAGCTGGCCAGGGACGCCGCGGCGAAACTGTTGCAGGAGCTCAAGGCGGAGGTCGCCGCCATCGAGCGGACGTTCCCCGAGCTCGGCGGCAAGCAGCGCTCGCGGACCATCGGCAAGCTCCGCAAGCGCGGCCGCAAGATGTCGGCGGCGGCCCGCAAGGAGGTGTCCAGGCGCATGAAGAAGTACTGGGCCGAGCGCCGCAAGGCGAAGGCCAAGGTCAGGTAGGCCTCCTCGTGCCGTCCGCCTCGTCCTCGAGGACGAGCGCGGCACACCGTTCGCCGATGGCCACGCACGCCGCGTGCGTGGGCGCGTTGATGGCCTCGGGCATGATCGAGGCGTCGGCCACGCGCAGTCCGTCCATGCCGCGCACGCGGAGCCGGGCGTCCACCACGGCGTCCGGATCCGTGTCCGGTCCCATCCGACAGGTGCCCACCGGGTGATAGATCGTGTCGGCTCGCTGCCGCACGAAGCGCTCGAGGTCGCCGGTGGCGGTGACGCCGGCTCCGGGATCCGTTTCCTCTCCGCGCAGTCGATCGTAGGCCGTGGAGGCCGCGAGCTCCCGGACGAGGCGCACGCCGCACGTGAGCGCGCGGACGTCCTCGTGGCGTTCCAGGTAGCCGGCGCGGACGAGCGGCGCCGCGAGCGGATCCGACGAGCGCAGCGTGACGGCTCCGCTCGACAGCGGGCGCACCAGCGAGATCGCGATCGTCACGAACGGATCCGGCTGGGCCAGCCCGCGTCCCACGTACAACTGCAGGTCGGCCGGCGAGCCAGCCCCGGGCGAGGCGGTGAACAGGCAGGCGGTGACCGTCGAGCCGGGCAGCGTGGTGCGGCCGGCCCAGCGGACGGGGAGCTTCAGGTGATCCTGCAGGTGCCGCCCCACGCCCGGCAGGTCCGCGGCGACGTCGAGCCCGTGCGCGTGCAGCGCATCGGCCGGGCCGATGCCCGAGAGCTGCAGCAGCCGCGGCGAGTCCACCGCCCCCGCACAGAGAATCACCTCCCGTCGCGCGCGTGCGCGTTCGAGGCGGCCGTCCCGCAGGTACTCGACGCCGGTCACCCGACGTCCCTCGATCAGCAGGCGCGTCGCCTGCGCGGGCGAGCGCAGGGCGACGTTGGGCCGCCCCAGCGCGGGGACGAGGAACGCCGCGGCGGTACTGTGTCGCCGTCCCCCCAGGATGTTCTTGCGCACGAAGCCGGCGACGCCGTCCGGCTCGGGGCCGTTGAAGTCGTGGTCCCGATCGACGGCGAAGCCACGCTCCCCGGCGGCGTCGAGGAAAACCTCGTGTCCGGCATGGGGGTCACGGCAGCGGTTGACGGCCAGGACGCCGGGCTCCGGCGGCTGGCCACCCTCGCCCATGTCGTGCCGCTCGACGCGGTCGAAGCACGGTCGCAGGCCGTCGTAGCCCCAGCCCGGATTGCCGCGGGCTTCCCATCGGTCGTACGGCTGCCGGTGACCGCGCACGTGCACCATGGCGTTGATGGCGCTCGACCCGCCGAGCACGCGTCCGCGGGGGAAGAGGAGCGACCGGCCGTCGAGGCCCGGCTCGGGCTCGGTGGCGTAGCCCCAGTCGTAGGCCGAGCCGGTCAGCGACGTCCAGCGACCGGGCGTGAGCACCGCCGGGTCGTGTTCGCCGGACTGGCCTGCCTCGACGAGCAGTACGCGCACCGACGGATCGGCCGACAGGCGATTGACGACGACGCAGCCGGACGAGCCTGCGCCGATGACGATGTAGTCGGCCTCCTGCGAGAGTGCCATGATCGTGTCCCGGGTGACGGTCGTGTCGCCGGGTGCTGATATCCTATGGGCCCCGGTCAGAATACGATGGCCAACTTCGGCGCCGAGGCGCCCGCCCGGCGAGGCGCGAAGAGCGCGCATACCGGGAGTATGCAAGCGATGAGCAACGAAGCCCGGCGGGATGCATCGGTGGTCAAGTGGCCATGTTATTCCGACCGGGGCCCTGAGCGGTCAATCGCCGAATCGGTCGGCACGGTGACGAGGAGCGAGTCATGGCCAGTTACAAGTGTGCGAAGTGCGGGATGAGCATCGGCACGATGACGTGCGGGCAGTGCGGCAAGGAACTGGTCCACGACACGCTGACCAAGCCCGACGGCAGCTCCGTCCACATCTCCCAGTGCCCGGACGGCCACGGCAAGGTGAAGTCGCCGATGTGCTGCGGGCAGGACATGGCCTGTACGGTCTGATTCCGCATCTCGCGCCTGGCCTCGGGCAGCCCACGCGCCGGGCGGTCAGGCGAGCGTGCCGGCGACGAGCAGATGGCGGTCGCCGATGGGCGACACGTCGAGGGCCAGGCCGGCGGCGGCGAGCTGCCCGCTCACCTCGTCCGGGGTGAAGGCCGCGCACAGCGAGTTGAAGAAGTCGAGCCGCAGGATCGGGTCCTCGTCTGCGGCTGCGGCGTCCACGACGGCCTGCGCGGCCTCCCGCGTGTCCGGCCGGACGAGGTCCATCACGCAGACGACGGCGCCAGGCCGTCCCAGGTTCGCCACGGCGCGCCACAGGACGGTCGGGTCGGCCAGGTGGTGGAGCAGGTCCTTCGACAGCACGGCGTCGAACGATCCGGCCTCGAAGGGCAGCGCTGGCAGGCGCGCGCCCACGAGCCTGACGCGCCGGTCGAGTCCGGCGACCGTCACGGCCCGCCGCGCCAGGCGCAGCATGGCCGCCGAGCCGTCGACGGCGGTGACGTGCATGTCGGAGGCTGCTCGAGCCAGACGGATGGTGACGTCACCGGGACCGCATCCGAGATCGATCGCACGGCGGCCCGGTCGGGGTCCGATCCGGAGCGCGGCGTCGACGAACCGCTGGTTGGAGGCGCCGAAGTCGGCCCTGGCGTAGGCGAGGGCCTGTTCCTCGTCGTTCATCAGCTCGCGTTCGGGAGTTCGCAGCATGGGCGAAGCCCTGAGGGGCCGCTCACTCCTCGGGATCGAGCGACTGTTTGTGCCGGCGCCAGGCCCATCGCGCGAGGCTGACGGCCATGAGCCCGATGGCGCCGCGCTTGAGCAGGCGGTAGGCCTTGGGACGCATGGCGTCGGCCACCATCAGGCGGCGGTAGACGGCGGCCTCCGGCGGCGGCTGGACTTTGGGTGGCCGGCTGTCGGATGGTGCCGGGACCCAGCGTTCGAGGAAGGCGAACGACTCCGAGGCGCAGGCGGGACATTGCACCCTGTCGTGGATTTCCTCGCAGTCGAGACAGAGGCGCGCGTTGTGCAGCTGCACGGGCGTGCCATGATCTTACGACGGAGGCGCCCCGGCGCGCGGATCGGGGCGCGGCGATCGCGCGACCTGCACGGGGTTGCCCAGGGGGAGTGATGCCGAGGACGAGACTGTGGTCTGTCGTGGCCGTTGGGTGTGTGCTCGGCGCGGGCTGTGCCGGGCCCGAGCCGTCGACCGGCGCGCGTGGCGACCGTCCCAACATCCTGGTCATCGTCGCCGACGACCTCGGCTACGCCGATCTCGGCGCCTACGGTGGAGACATCCGCACGCCCAGCATCGACGCACTGGCTGCCGAGGGGGTGCTGCTCACGCAGTTCCACGCCTCGCCGCTGTGCGCCACCACGCGCGCGATGCTGCTGACGGGGAACAACAACCACGTCGCCGGCCTCGGCCGACAGGGCAGTCTCCCCGGCCCCGTGATTCCCGGCCTGGCCGGCTACGAGAACCACCTGTCGGACCGCACGGCCCTGCTGCCGCGATTGCTGCGCGAGTCCGGCTACCGCACGTACATGGCCGGCAAGTGGCATCTGGGCGAGGTGGTCGAGCACTCGCCCTGGGCCGCCGGCTTCGACCGGTCGTTCGCGATGAAGTTCGGTGCCGGCAACCACTTCGACGGCACCGGCATGCGGGAGGAGGACCGGCCCAAGTATTTCGAGGACGACGCGGAGGTGGACTGGCCTGAAGGCGCCTACTCCACGACGCTCTATACCGACACGCTCATCGGCTACCTCGAGGATCACGCGGCCGGGCACGCCGACAGCCCGTTCTTCATGCTCGCCGCGTACACGTCGCCCCACTGGCCCCTGCAGGTGCCCGACGAGGATCTGGATCTCTACGCCGGCCGCTACGACCAGGGGTACGACCGGCTGCGCGAGGAACGGTTCGCGTCCCTGCAGGCGGCCGGCATCGTGCCCGCCGGCGCCGAGCTGCCGCCGCGCAATCCGGCGATCGTCCCGTTCGACAGCCTCGACCCGGCCATGCGCCGCCGCGAGTCGCGGAAGATGGAGCTCTATGCGGCGATGGTGGACAACCTGGACCGGCACGTGGGACGGCTGCTCGAGACGTTGCGGGCACGCGGGCTGTACGAGAACACCCTGATCGTCTTCATGGCCGACAACGGTGCGGCCGCGGAGGACTTCTACGACAGCGGGCCGTACGCCGAGTACCTCCAGGCGCACTACGAGGACTCCACCGAGCGCATGGGGAGGCCGGGCAACTGGATCTCCTACGGACCCCAGTGGGCCGAGGCAGGCTCGGCGCCGTTCCGGCTCTACAAGGGCTTCACCACCGAGGGCGGCATGGTGGCGCCGATGATCGTGTCGGGCCCCGGCGTGGGGCGCCCCGGGTCGATCTCGGATGCCTACGTGACGGTGATGGACCTGATGCCCACGTTTCTCGAGATCGCGGGTGCCGGCTATCCCGCCGACAAGGTGCCGATGCGCGGGGAGTCGGCGCGGGCGTGGCTGGCTGGCGAGGCCGACGCCGTGCACGACGACCGGTACGTGACGATGCTGATGCACCGGCAGCGCGCGTTCATCCGCCAGGGAGACTGGAAGCTCGTCAGCATCGAGGAACCGTTCGACGAGGCCGGCTTCGCGCTCTACGACCTGGCCGAGGACCCCGGTGAGACCACCGATCTCTCGGGGAGTCACGCGGACGTGCGCGACGCGCTGATCGAGCTGTGGCGTACCGAGCGCCGCGCCGTGGGGATCATCCTGCCCGAAGATCTCTGACGGCGTGTGAGGACAGATCTGTAATGGGGTCGGGCGTCATGCCATGACGCCCGACCCCATTACAGATCTGTCGCGAGGCGCCAGACCTGCGCGACGAGGAAGCAGACGACGAAGCCCATCGCCAGCGGCAGCAGCGCCGCGATCGTGGTCCACCTCGCGCTGCGCGTTTCCCTGTAGATCGTATAGATGGTGGTCGAACAGGGGTTGTGGAGGAGGCTGAACAGCATCAGGTTCACGCCGGTCAGCAGCGTCCAGCCGCCCGCGCGCAGCAGGTCGCCGGTGGCGTCGATGCTGTCGAGCTCGAACATGACGCCCGCCCCCGCGCCGGTATCGGGGACGCCGGCCGCCGTCAGCACCGTGAGCATCAGCACGGTGGGGATGACGATCTCGTTGGCGGGAATGGCGACGACGTAGGCCAGCAGGATGACGCCGTTCAGGCCGATCAGGAGCCCGAACGGCTCGAGCCCGCCCACCAGGTGCTCGGCGATGCTGGACCCGCCGATGGTGATGTTCGACGTCAGCCAGATCGCGGCGCCCGCCGGGATGGCGAAGACGACGGCGCGCCACAGCACGATGAGCGTGCGGTCGATGACCGACGTGTAGAGCGTCTGGAGGATCCGCGGGGGGCGGTACGGCGGCAGCTCCAGGCTGAAGGTGGTGGCCTCGCCCCGCAGCACGGTGCGCGACAGCATCCACGACGTCAGGAACATCACGGCGATGCCGAGCACGGCGATCCCGACCACCGCCGAGGCCGACACGAGCCCCGCCAGCCCGGCCGGCGCCAGCGCGCCGATGAAGATTGTGGCGATCAGGATCTGCGTCGGCCAGCGGCCGTTGCAGAGCGAGAAGTTGTTGGTGATGATCGCGATCAGGCGCTCGCGCGGGCTGTCGATCACGCGCGTGGCCACCACGCCCGCCGCGTTGCACCCGAAGCCCATGCACATCGTGAGCGCCTGCTTGCCGTGGGCCCCCGCCGAGCGGAACAGCGAGTCGAGATTGAACGCCACGCGCGGCAGGTAGCCGAAGTCCTCGAGCAGCGTGAAGAGTGGGAAGAAGATGGCCATGGGTGGCAGCATCACGCTCACCACCCATGCGGTGGCGAGGTACACGCCGTCGAAGAGAAAGCCGCTCAGCCACCACGGCATTCCGATCGACGCTCCCAGGCCGGTCAGCCAGGGATGCGCGCGATCGATGAGCAGCGTGGCCAGCATGCCCGAGGGGACGTTGGCTCCCTCGATGGTGAGCCAGAAGACGGTGGCCAGGATGCCCAGCATCAGGGGAAAGCCCGTCCAGCGGCTCGTGAGCAGCCGGTCGAGCGTCCGGTCGAGCCTCGCCCCGGCCGAGCGCAGCCCGCGTACCTGCGCGCGCTCTGCGATCTCCTGCGCCGCCGCGTAGGCGCCCTCCGTGATGGCGTCCTGGAAATCGGCCGGCAGCTCCCAGCGCACGCGGCGCGCGGCCTCGAGGACGCTCTGCCGCGCGGCGACCGGCGGCGGCGTCTCCGTGCCGGTGGCTTCCCCGAGCTGTCCGAGGTCTCCGGATCGCACGGCCTCGGTCACCGTCTCGTCGGCGTTCAACAGGCGCAGCGCCACCCAGCGCGCGTTCGGGATGCCGGGAAACGCGCGTGCCACCTCGCCGGCGAGCGACGAGACGGCCCGCTCGACCTCGGGCGCATGGCACTCGGCCCGGTGCGGTCGCGTCACCGTCTCGCCGGTCGACACCCGGTAGCACGCGTCGAGCAGCCTGTCGATGCCCAGTTTCTGCCGGGCGATGCCGCTCACGACCGGCACGCCGAGTGCCGCCTCGAGCGCCCCGGCGTCGATCGAGATGCCGTGGCGGCGCGCCTCGTCCAGCAGGTTCAGGAACACCACGACGCGATCGGTGATCTGCAGGATCTGCAGCACCAGATTCAGGTTGCGCTCGAGCCGCGTGGCATCGACGACCACGACCGTCACGTCGGGCCGCCCGAAGAGCACAAAATCGCGGGCGACCTCCTCGTCGGCGCTGCCCGCCTGGAGGGAGTACGTCCCGGGCAGGTCGACGACCTTCATGCGCTTGCCGCGGTGCGCGAACGCCCCCTCGGCCCGGACGACGGTCTTGCCCGGCCAGTTGCCGGTGTGCTGCCGCAGGCCCGTCAGGGCGTTGAAGACCGTGCTCTTGCCGACGTTGGGATTGCCGGCCAGCGCCACGAGGATGTCCCACCGGTCCGGGCGCAGGCCAAGGCGCAGGAGGCTCTGTGCCCGGCGATCGGCATCCCCGAGGGCGCCCTTCGGCACGCTGGCCATCAGGCTGGCTCCACGGCGTGGCTCGCGGCGAGCGGCTCCACGAGGATCTGCGCCGCCTGCGCGCGGCGCAGCGCGATGAGCGCGCCGCGCACGCGATACGCGACCGGATCGCCCGTCGCGCTCACCAGTTCGGGGGTGATCTCGGTGTCGCGCACGACGCCGAGATCCAGCAGTCGCCGTCGCTGGGCTCCGTGGCAGGCGCGCGCCAGGCCCACCACGCGGACCGTTTCACCCGGATGCGCGCTCAGGAGCGTCGGGCGGTCCGGCTCGGCCCGAGCACCCTCGGGCAGGCAGGTCACCGTCACGTTCTGCGCGGCCACCGGGTCGATGGACCACGTGCGGCTCCCGGCCCGCACGCGGATGGCCTGGTCGGTCCGGTCGAGGATCTCGAGCCGGCCGCCCAGGGCCAGTCCGTCGGCCACGAGCGCGTCGAAGATCTGTTGCGGTTCGTCCTCGAGGTGGACGATCTCGACGGTCCGTCCGGGCTCCACGACGCCGAGCGCCATCCCCTGCACGGGCGAGAGCTCACCGGTCGACGTCGGGATCGGGTCGCCGTGCGGATCCCAGCGCGGATGACCCAGGTGCGACTCGAGGACGTCGGCATCCTCGATCGAGAGCGCGTGCTCCATGTGCTCCGCCTGGTCGTGCCACTCGCCAGGTGGGACGCCCGTGCGATCGGCGAGATAGCGCTCCCACAGCCGGTGGTTGCGCACGATCTGCACGGCCGAGCGCTCGCCCTGGGGCGTCAGCACGGTGCTGTTGCTGGCGGTGCGGACCAGGCGCATCTCGGCGAGGCGCGACAGCAGGTCGGCTGCCTGGGCGGTGGAGACGCCGAGCCGGCCCGCCAGGCTCTCGAGCGAGCAGGTCTGCTGGTTGCGCTGGCACATGTAGACGTGCTTCAGCGCGTCCTCGAGCCGGACGCGGTCGTCGAGCCTGGCCAGACGCATCAGCCGCGGCACCACGCCGCTGCGCGGCCAGAGCAGCAACGAGGTCACCGCCACCAGGACGGCGAAAACGAGGAGCGCCAGGACGGGATCCACCATGACGACATCGGACGGGCGCGGACTTGCGCGTCCGACCCGCACTCCCCATTGTGAGGCATAACGGCGCAGAGCACACGCCGGCGGCCGCGGCCCCGCATCCATCGTGTCGGCTCCGCTCGTCGCCACCACCAGCCTGGGCTACCATGGCGTGCGACGAAGGCTTCCGTGACGGACCAGGATGAGTCGGTCCAGCGTGACGGCACCGGCCTGAAGCACGAGGGCCACTGGGCGCCCGGCGAGTGGGAGCGGATCAACGGCCTCCTGCAGGAAGCCATCGCGCTCCCGGCGGACGAGCGCCCCTCGTTCCTCGATCGCGTCTGTGCCAGCGCTGGAGAACGGCAGAAGCTCGAGCGGCTTCTCGAGCTGCACGAGCGCGGCGCGGACTTTCTCGAGTCCGGCGTGGGGCCCATCGCCGCCGAGCTGTTCGGCCAGGAGGCCTACGGGCTCGCTCCGGGAGACCAATTCGGTCCTTACCGCGTGGTGCGGCCGCTCGACCGGGGCGGCATGGGCGTCGTGTACCTCGGACACGACACGCGCCTCGACCGGCCCGTGGCCATCAAGCTGCTGCCGCCCGAGTACGCCGGCGACCTCCGTCATCGCGAGCGCCTGCGGCGCGAGGCCCAGGCCGCGGCGTCGGTCTCTCACCCGGGCGTCGCCCATGTCTACGCGTTCGAGGAAGACGCGCAGGGCGCGACGTTCATCGTGTCCGAGTACGTGGACGGTCACACGCTGCGGGCGGAGATCGCGAAGGGCCCGTTGCCACCGGCGCTGGCCGTGCGCACGGCCGTGCAGATTGCGCGCGCCGTGGGCGCCGCACACGCCCGCCGGATCGTGCACCGCGATCTGAAGCCGGAGAACGTCATGCGCAGCGACGGCGGCGACATCAAGGTGCTCGACTTCGGTCTGGCGCTGTCGCTGTCCGCGCGGACGCGACTCACCGTCACCGGCACGCTGCTCGGCACCCTGGGCTACATGTCGCCCGAACAGCTCGCGGGGCAGGAAGCCACGCGGGCCTCCGACGTCTTCGCGCTGGGCCTCGTGCTCCACGAGCTGGCAGCGGGCGCGCATGCCTTCGCCGGGCCGCATCCCGCCTCGTATCTGACGCGCGTGGTCGAGCACGAGCCCAATGCGCTGCCGCCGCAGGTGCTGGCCGCCGTGCCGGGTCTCGACGAGGTCGTGCGGCGATGTCTCGAGAAGCCGCCCGAACGGCGGTACGGGTCGATGGACGAGGTCGTGGTCGCGCTCGAGCGGCTCGACACTCCGCGGCCGTTCGTGGGCATTCAAGCCGGTTCCGGATCGGGGCCGGTCGGGTCGTCGGAGAGCCCCCTGGGGGCGCGCGGGCTCCGGTGGTGGCAGATTCATCAGGCGGTCATCAGCGTGTTCTACGGGCTGGCGCTCGTCCCCCTCTGGTTCGTGCGACCAGCCTTCGCGTCCTTGGAGCGCGGCGGAATCCATGCGGGGCTGTTCGTGCTTGCCGTCGTGGCGATGGCGGTGGCGACCAGCGTCCGTCTGAACCTCGCGTTCATCGCGCGCGTGCAGCCGTGGCAGCTCGCGCCGACGCGTGCGCGAACCAGGCCGCTGGTGCGTGCGTCGGACTGGCTGATGTCGCTGTCCCTGCTCGCGGCTGGCGCCGTGGTGTTCGTCGCCGGCAGACCGGAGCTGGCGGCACTGCTCGCGGGACTCGCGGTCTTCACGACGGTGTCCTTCCTCGTGATCGAGCCCGGTACGGAGAGCGGGGTGTTCTCCGCGGGCGAGGGAACGGCCGACTCGTGACTGGCCGGCCGTCAGAGGACATTCCGCCGCCCGACGAGTGCGGTCGGTTGCTCGACGAGGCCAGGGCCGGAAAGCGGGAGGCGCTCGAGGCGTTGCTGCCGCTGGTGTACGACGAGCTGCACCGGGTGGCCGCGGCGTACATGCGGCGGGAGCGTCCCGGACAGACCTTGCAGGCGACGGCGCTCGTGCACGAGGCCTACCTCCGGCTGCTGGGCGAGCCCGGCACGCGGTGGCAGAACCGGGCGCACTTCTGCGCGATCGCCGCCGGCTCCATGCGGCAGATCCTGGTCGAGCGGGCCCGCGCGCGCGCCGCGGCCAAGCGGGGGGGCGACTGGCGTCGTGTGACGCTCACCGACGCCGTTCGCGAGGAACGCTCCGGTGTGGATGTCGAGGCCCTCGACCAGGCGCTGACCCGCCTGGCCGGCAACTCGCCGGAGCTGGCGCGGCTCGTGGAGCTGCGCTTCTTCGGCGGTCTGACGATCGAAGAGACGGCCGTGGCGCTCGGTGTCTCACCCGCGACGGTCAAGCGGCAGTGGGCCTCGGCCCGGGTGTGGCTGCTGCACGAGCTCGAGACCGGCGGGCGACCAGATCTGTAATGGGGTCGGGC
>Ga0302046_10005223_pt1 | contig 11472 bp, 12 predicted proteins | sample RVTome_11_FD_200261 | JGI IMG/M metagenome (GOLD analysis project Ga0302046, IMG submission 200261) | Soil microbial communities from uranium-contaminated site in the Upper Colorado River Basin, Wyoming, United States - RVT147D111 (version 2) ... | reverse complement strand
CGCCGTGGCCGATCCGACCTGGGCGGCCTCGTGGCCCTCCAGCATCGGGTACGTCCCGATCCGGCCCTGGCGTTGCGCACCGGTCGCTCGGCGGTCGAAGTCGCGGCTGCGCGCCATGAGCCGGTACATCTCGACGAGGCGGTCGTCCGCCAAGTCGGGGAGCTCGCCGACCACCGCCCCGGTCTCGTCGATCACCTGGAGCGGATCGAGGGATACGAGGTCCTCCATCGTCATCCGGCACTCCCTCCGGCCCGCCACTCGTCGATCGCAGCCAGCATGCGTTCGTTCTCGGCGGGCAACCCGACCGAGATACGGACGATGTCGCCGAGGGCTCTGATGATGACCCCGGTCGCTTGGAGCGCCGCGGCGATGGCGCCGCTCTGCTCGTGCCGGAAGGCGACGAAGTTCGTCTGCGACTCGAACACCTCGAATCCCCTGTCACGCAATTCGGCGGCGAGCATCTCCCTGCCGATCTCGTTGTCCTCCACCCGTTCGATGAGGCGCTCCTCGTGGCGGAGCGCCTCGAGGGCCGCCGCCTGTGCCACGACGGAGACCGCGAACGGGAGCTGCGCCGAGCTGAGCCGCAGGAGCGTCTCCGGTGTACCTATGGCGTAGCCGATGCGGAGCCCGGCGAGACCGTAGACCTTCGAGAAGGTCCTCAGCACGACGACGTCGTCGTTCGAGAGGGCCAGCGGGATGGCGCTCGCGTAGTCCGGCGCCGTTGCGAAGTCGGCGTACGCCTCGTCGACGAGAACGAGGGTTCCCGCCGGCAACGAGGCGACGAAATCGGAGACGGACTCGCCGGAGAGATGGGTGCTCGTCGGGTTGTTCGGGTTGCACAGGAACACGACGGTCGTGTCGCCGCGAACCGCGGCCCGCATCGCGTCGAGGTCGAGCCGCCCGGCGGCGTCGGTGGCCACGGTGATGCCCTCCCCGCGGGCGATGGTCGTGGCGATGTCGTACATGACGAACGACGGGTCGGCATACACCGACGATGTGCCCGGGCCGAGGACCGTGAGGGCGACCGTGCCGATGATCGAGGCTCCCCCCGGAGCAACCCAGACGTTGTCGGGCGTCGTGTCGTGACGGGCGGCGACGGCTTGACGGACTCGCGGGCTGGTGGTCTCCGGGTAGCGGTTTCCGGCGGCGGCCGCAGCCGCGATCGCCGCGACGACCTCGGGAAACGGCGGCAGCGGCGACTCGTTCGACGCCAGCTTGATGATGTCCGTGATTCCCATCTCCCTGGCCAGCTCCTCGATCGGCTTGCCGGGCCGGTACACCTTGATGTGGTCGAGGTCCTCGCGAAACTTCGGCACGCCCGACGGTACCTCCAAAATCTCGTCAACCGGCTCGTCAACTGGCTCGTCCGCTGGCAAGCCTATCGGGCTTCGATCTCGCGTTCCGGCGTCCCGGTGTCGCACATGTGCGATGGAGGTACGCAAGAGCGGAAGGTGCAGGACCCGTTCTCGTTCCGGCGTCCCGGTGTCGCACATATGCGATGGAGGTACGCAAGAGCGGAAGGTGCAGGACCCGTTCTCGTTCCGGCGTCCCGGTGTCGCACATATGCGATGGAGGTACGCAAGAGCGGAGGGGTGGGATATCGTCTGGGCGAGGAGGGAGCCTCGTGGGAGACGTGACGATCGAGAGAGTCGACGATGCGGCCGGGTTCGCCGTCGTCGCCCAGCTCATGACCGAGTACGTGGCGTGGCTGCCGTTCGAGCTGTGCTTCCAGGACTTCGACGCAGAGGTTGCCCGCCTCCCCGAGATGTTCGGGCCGCCCGGTGGAGCCGCGTACGTGGCCAGGCTCGAAGGCATCCAAGCCGGCGTCGTCGGCTACCGGGCACTCGACGAGGGAATCGCCGAGCTGAAGCGCATGTGGGTGCGACCCGTGGCCCGCGGCCACCGCATCGGCAGGCTCCTGGCGGAGCGAGCGATCGGAGACGCTGCCGCGACCGGCTTCCGGGCGATGCGGCTCGACACCGTCGCCCCCGCGATGGGAGGCGCCATCGACCTCTACGAGTCCCTTGGTTTCGTCGATATCGAGCCCTACTACGGAAACCCGCTCGACGGAGCCCGTTTCATGGAGCTGTCGCTGGCGACGTGGCGCGCCGCGGCGCCCTCGCAATAGTCTGAAGCCCTATGGCCGACCCACCCCTTCCCGTCGTCAGCATCTCTCTCACGGGATCCGCCCTCGTGAAGGATCCCCTCCTCAACAAGGGGACTGCGTTCTCGCGCGAGGAGCGAGAGACGTTCGGATTGCTCGGAATGCTGCCGGATCACGTCAGCACGATGCAAGAGCAGATGCTCCGGGTACGCGATCAGTTCGACCGCAAGCCGTCGGACATGGAGAGGAACATCTATCTGAACAGCCTCCTCGACCGGAACGAGACGCTGTTCCACCGGTTCGCACTCGAGAATCTCGAGGTGATCGTCCCGATCATGTACACGCCGACCGTGGCGTACGCCTGTCGACACTGGTCGCGGATCTATCGGAGGGCCCGCGGTGTCTACCTGACACCGCGGGACCGTGGTCGCATGGTGGACGTGCTCAGCGCCCACCCGACCGGGGATCGCCCTGTGATCGTCGTCACAGACAACGAGAGGATCCTGGGCATCGGCGACCAGGGCGCCGGAGGCATGGGCATCCCGATCGGCAAGCTGGCGCTCTACACCGCCGGGGCGGGCATCCACCCGTCTCGTTGCCTCCCGATATCACTCGACGTCGGAACGAACAACGCCGAGTTGCTGGCCGATCCGCTGTATCTCGGGTACCGCGAGCCCCGCATCCGAGGCGAGGACTACGACTCCCTCGTCGATGAGTTCGTCGAAGCGGTCAGGCTCGTGTACCCGAGGGCGCTCGTGCAATGGGAGGACTTCGCCAATCTCAACAGCTTCGACATCCTGCAGCGCTACCGCGAGTCGATCCTGTCGTTCAACGACGACATCCAGGGCACGGCGGCGATCGTCACGGGTGGCCTGCAGGCGGTCGAGGCCCACACGGGTGTTCGCCTGCGTGATCACCGCATCGTCATCGTCGGCGCAGGATCCGCCGGCGTCGGGATCAGGGACCTGCTCGCCCTCGGCATGAAGGCCCAGGGGGCGACCGACGAGGACGTCGCCGCCCGCCTCTGGGTCCTCGACAGTCGCGGCCTGCTCGTGGACGGCCGAGGTTCCCTCACGCCGATGAAGCAGCGGGTGGCGGCGCCGCGCGCCGCCGTCGAGGCATGGCCCGTCGCCGATGAGCCGATCGGGCTCGTCGACGTCGTGCGCAACACCGAGGCGACGGTCATCATCGGTGTGTCGGGCGTTCCGGGCGTTTTCAGTGAAGACGCCATCCGGATGATGGCCAAGGCAACCGACCGGCCGATCGTGCTCCCGCTGTCGAACCCGACGAGCCACTCGGAGGCGATCCCGTCCGCCGTCGCCGAATGGTCCGATGGAGCCGCCATCGTGGCCACGGGAAGCCCTTTCGCCCCGGTGGCGCGCGGGAGCACGATCCAGGAGATCGGGCAGGCGAACAACGTGTTCGTCTTCCCAGGGATCGGCCTCGGGGCGCTCGCCGTGGGAGCGACCCAGGTGACGGACGCCATGCTGCTCGCGGCGGGCCGGGCGCTCGGGGGCGCCGTCGACCGCGAGGCGTTCGACAGCGGACGAGTCTTCCCGAACATCACCGCGGTGCGCGATGTCTCGAGGGCGGTCGCCCTCGCCGTTGCCCAGCAGGCAATCGCAGACGGTGTCGCAGAGCCGCAGAGCGATCTGGAGCAGCTCATCGAGCGGGACATGTGGTACCCCGTGTACCCGATCTACGAGAAGCGCTGAGGCGACCGGCCGCCACTGGCATGTCGCTCGACGCCGGGGCGTGCCCCAAGAACGCCTCAGGACGGCGCTCCATCACTCCGATACTCGTTCGTGCCAGGCGAAATGCACATGAAACGTATCTCATCCGAACAAGGCTTCACCCTCGTCGAGCTGCTCACCGTGGTGCTCATCATGGCCGTGCTCGTGGCGATCGCCATCCCGACGTTCGTGGGGCACGTGAATCAAGCGAGAGACACGAGCGCCAAGGGCGAGTTGCGCGACCTGCTCCCGGCGGTGAAGTCCGTCATCGCCGATCCCGACCCGTCGCTCGGGCTCGAGTCGAACGTCAAGGCCGTCTCGCCGAGCGCCCCCCTCGACAGCTCGGCGGTCGACGGCATCAAGCTGCAGGCCTCGCCGGACGACGACGTGTGCATGTGGCGGATCTCTGACAGCGGGAAGGTCTACGGCATCTGGGAGCCCGGTAGCGGCGTCGGCCTGGCGACGCTGTACGGCGAGTTCACCACGCTGCCTGCTGGCTGCCCGATCCTCGCCGATGCGCCCGACATCGGCTTCGCCGCCGAGCTCTGGTAGCGCGCCAGCCGATCTGCGGCACCGCCACTACCCTCGCCGCTTGTGATCCCCACCACCGTCGACGAGGTCCAAGCGGCGCTCGACCGCGAGCAGTACGTCGCCGACCGCGCGCTCGCAGTCGTCATCCATTTGGCCCTTCAGCTCGGTAGGCCGATATTCCTGGAGGGCGAGGCGGGTGTCGGAAAGACCGAGGTCGCCAAGGTCCTCTCCAAGGTGCTCGAGGAGGATCTCATCCGCCTGCAGTGCTACGAGGGCCTCGACGTCAGCCACGCTCTGTACGAATGGGACTACGCCAGGCAGATGCTCGCCATCAGACTCGCCGAGGCAGGTTCGCAGGCGACGGATGTCAAGGACATCATGAGCAGGGATTTCATTGTTGCCAGGCCGCTGCTGCAGGCGATCGAGCAGGGTGCGGAAGGCAAGCGCCCGGTGCTCCTGATCGACGAGCTCGACAGGGCGGACGAGGAGTTCGAGGCGTACCTGCTCGAGCTGCTGTCTGACTATCAGGTGACCATCCCCGAGGTCGAGACGGTCAAGGCCAAGCAGCCGCCGGTCGTCGTGATCACGTCGAACCGGACGAGGGAGATCCACGACGCCCTCAAGCGGCGGTGCCTGTACCACTGGATCGACTATCCGGACTTCGCCCGCGAGCTTGCGATACTGCGGCGCAAGGCTCCCGAGGTCCCGTCGCGGCTCGCCGAGCAGATCGCCAAGACGATGCAGCGGCTGCGGGCCATGGACCTGTTCAAGCCTCCAGGGGTTGCCGAGACGCTCGATTGGGCGGCAGCTCTCGGGGTGCTCGGCGCCACGGAGCTGACGCCGCAGGTCGTCACGGACACCCTCGGCGTCGTCCTCAAGTACCAGGAGGACGTCGATCACGTGCGGGCCAGCATCGGGCAGGCGCTCGAGTCGGTGTGAGCGAGACCTTCGCAGCCAACCTGGTCCATTTCGTCAGGTACCTGCGCGGCCGCGGCTTGACGGTGGTCCCGGCGACGGCGAGAGAGCTCGCCGCTGCCATCGACGTCGTCGGCCTCGATAGGAGAGACGACGTTCACGATGCTCTGCGCTCGCTCACCGTGGTTCGTCCCACCGAGCGCGAGGCGTTCGAGGATGCGTTCGCGCTGTTCTTCGGGCGCGGAGGCGCCGAGGTCCGGCCGCCCGAGGAGCTCGAGGTCCCCGTGCGGGTCACCCCGGATGCGCAGCTGCGCGCCTCGCTCCCGATCCTGTCGGCTCGCGCCGCCGGGCGCGACTCGTCCTCCGGTGAGGTCACGGAGATCGCAGGCGGGTCGTACACGGAGAGGCTGTCGCATCGCGATTTTCGCGATCTGGATACGGATGAGCGGGAGGAGGTGCGCAGGCTGATCGCCCGGATGCTGTGGCGAGCGGCCGACGCCCCGTCGCGGCGGTGGGTCTCCGCCAAGCAGGGAACCCGGCCCGACATGCGCCGCACCTTTCGCAACGCCGTGCGGCCCGAGGGCGACCTGATGCGGCTCGCCATGGCACGCCGCAGGCCGCGTCGCCGTCCCCTCGTGGTCATGGCCGACATCAGCGGGTCGATGGAGAGGTACACCGAGATGTTCCTGTACTTCATGCACGCCGCCCAGGGTCGCCTCGGGAGGGTCGAGGCATTCGTGTTCGCCACCAGGCTGAGCAGGATCACCCGGCCGTTGCGCCAGAAGCTTCCCGAGGTGGCCCTGCAGCAGATCTCCAAGTCGGTCAGCGACTGGTCGGGGGGCACCCGCATCGGTGAGGCGCTCGAGGAGTTCAACGACTACTGGAGCAGGCGCGTCACCCGGGGAGGCGCCATCGGCCTGATCATCTCCGACGGTTGGGACACCGGCGACCCGGCGCTGCTCGCCGCCGAGATGGCGCGGTTCTCGCGCACCATGCATCGAGTCGTGTGGCTCAATCCGCTCGCAGGACGGCCCGGGTTCGCCCCGGAGACCCGCGGTCTACAAGCCGCCCTTCCACACGTCGACCACTTCCTGGCAGCTGGTACGCTGAACGACTTGCGCGATGTGGTCAGGCTCCTCGACTCCGTCCCGGCCCGCTGACCGTTCTAGCGTCCCCGCGACGCGTCTGTGCGATGGAGGGACGCAGGAACGCATGGCGCGCCGGCCTCATCCGTTCTTGCGTCCCCGCGCCGCGTCTGTGCGATGGAGGGACGCCGGAACGGATAGCGCGTCGGCCTGGCGCCCGGTGAGTCGGCATAATGCGATCGAGGAGGCAGGAGAAACATGATCAGAGAAGCCCTCGACATCACCGATCGCTGGAAGGCGGAAGGCAAGGACGTCGCGGTCGCCACCGTCGTGCGTGTCCAGGGCTCGGCGCCTCGCCCAGAAGGATCGAAGTTCCTGGTGTCGTCGGACGGCGACATGGAGGGCTCGGTCTCCGGCGGTTGCGTCGAGAACGACGTCGCGCTGCACGCCAAGAGCGTCCTCGAGAGCGGTGAGCCAAAGCTCGTGACATACGGGATAGCCGACGAGGACGCCTTCGAGGTCGGGCTGACGTGTGGCGGGACGATCGACGTGTTCATCGAGAAGCTGTGAGCGACACTCTCGAAGCGATCCGCAAGCTGACCACCGACGAGCGGCTCGGCGCCGCCGTGACGATCGTGGCCGGAGCCGGGATCGGTGCCAAGGGGGTGCTCGACGCCGACGGCGCCTGGCTGGCGGGGTCGATCCCGGAGGACGTCGCCGACGACGTGGTCACCGACGCCGTCGAGTTGATGCTGCGCGAACAGAGCCGCACGCTGTCCTACGGCGAGCGCGACGTCTTCATCGAGACGATCGCCCCGCAACCTCGGATCATCGTCTTCGGCGCAGGCCACATCGCCCAGCCACTCGTGAGGATCGCCAGGGAGCTCGGGTACCGGGTGACGATCGCAGATGCTCGCAAGGCGTGGGCGACGCCCGAGCGGTTCCCCGACGTCGACGAGCTCATCGTCGGATGGCCCGACGCGGTCTTCGAGCGATACGAGCTCGACGGGCGCACCTACGTCGTGCTGCTCAGCCACGACGCCAGATTCGAGGACCCGGTGTTCCCGGCGATCCGCAATTCGCCGATTCGCTACATCGGCGCCCTCGGCAGCAGGCGCACGGCCACGCTGCGAGAGGAGCGGCTCATCGGCGAGGGTTGGGCCGCAGAGGAGATCGCCAGGATCCACGCACCCATCGGGATCGACATCGGGGCCGAGGAGCCCGCCGAGGTCGCCGTCGCCATCATGGCCGAGATCACCAGGGTGCGATACGGCCACGGCAGCGGTCTCTCGCTCAAGGGCCAGCAGGGCAGGGTGCACCCCCAGCGGGGCGACGAGCCAGGCACGACGTGACGGCCGGCGCCTCCGCCGACTGATCCCAACCCACCGCGACCGCGACGGCGATACGGTTGGGTCATCGAGAAAGGGAGCTGGCGATGCCGTCGACCGTGATACCCGCTCTGCGATACCGGGACGCCCACAAGGCCATCGACTTCCTCGTCGAGGCGTTCGGATTCGCCCGGCACGCCGTATATGAGAGCGAGGGCGGCGCGGTGGTCGAGCACGCCCAACTGACGCACGGAGCCGGCATGATCATGCTCGGCAGCGAACGGCCCGGCGAAGACGACTACGGACGCCACGTCACTGCCGGATCCGGGTCGAGCATCGGCATCTACGTGGTCGTCGACGACGTCGCAGCCCACGCCCAGCGCGCCAGGGCTGCCGGTGCCGAGATCGTGATGGACCCCGAGGAGCAGGACTACGGCGGCAGCAACTACACCTGCAAGGACTTGGAGGGCATCGTGTGGTCGTTCGGGAACTACGACCCGTGGGCGGAAGCATCCGGCTGATCGCCGCGTCAGAATGCCCGGGTGACCGACCCGTTCCAAGCCTCCGCCAACTACGCCTTCGCATCGAGGTCCTCGTACGCCGGGGTTCCCGCTCGCCCCCTCGACGACCTCGGGGACGCCGGCGTCGTCATCATCGGGGCCCCCTTCGATTGGGGGACGAGCTATCGCCCGGGAGCCCGTTTCGGGCCCAGGGCGATCCGGGGGGCCGACTACCTTCCGTACGACGGGTCGAGGCCCCACCTGCCGACGGGGATCGACCCGCTCCGGGTGCTTCGGGTCGTCGACGCCGGCGACGTCGACCTCGTGGCTGGTGACGTCGAGCAGAGCCTCGGCCGCATCGTCACCGCCGTCGAGACGATCAGCAGGCACGGGGCGGTGCCGGTCGTGCTCGGCGGTGACCACACGATCACATACGCCAACGCAACGGGTGTCGCCAGAGCGAGAGGCGATGGCACCTTCGCCCTCGTCCACTTCGACGCCCACGCCGACACGGGCCAGCCCCATGCCGGCCTGTACGGGCACGGCACCCCGATGCGCCGGCTCATCGAGTCGGGGGCCGTGCCGGGACGGCGGTTCGTCCAGATCGGGTTGCGCGGGTACTGGCCCGAGCCCGAGACCGTTGCGTGGATGCGAGAGCAGGAGATGCGCTCGTTCATGATGAGCGAGATCGTCGACCGAGGGCTGGATGCCGTCGTCGACGACGCCATCGCCCACGCTTCGGGCGACGCCGGCGGCGTGTTCGTCTCGGTCGACATCGACGTCGTCGATCCGGGCATGGCGCCCGGCACCGGCACGCCCGAGCCGGGCGGGATCCTCGCCAGAGAGCTCCTCGACACGCTCAGGAGGCTCGGGCGGCAGCTCGAGGTGATCGGCGCCGATGTCGTGGAGGTGTCGCCGCCGTACGACGGACCTGGGGAGATCACCGCCCACCTTGCCAACCGGGCGGTCTTGGAGCTCCTCAACGGCATGGCCGAGCGTACGACCGAGGCCGGCTCGTGACGGGCCGTCGAGGTCGCCCCGACGTCGAATCTCGGCGCCGGAACCACCGGGCACGCTCATGACGTAGCTTCTAGTGTTCGGAAGAGCGGGGGGCGGGAGCGCCGCGGGCGCGACCGATCGGATCTGCGCGGCGACGGCGGGAGGTGTCCATGTACCCGAGGGCGTTCGACTACATCGCTCCGGAGACGAAAGAGGAAGTACTCGACGTCCTCGCCGAGCGGGGAGATGAGGTCAAGATCCTGGCAGGCGGCCAGAGCTTGATCCCGATGATGAAGCTGCGCCTCGCCTCCCCGGCGACCCTGGTGGACATCAACCGGCTCCAAGGGTTGGACGCCGTCGACGTCGTCGACGGGCACCTCAGGATCCAGGCGCTCGCCAGGCACGCCGACGTCGCCAAGTCGGACGTCGTCAAGTCGGAGAACGGCGCCATGGCATCGGCCGCCCCGTGGATCGCAGATCCGATCGTCCGCAACCGCGGAACGCTGTGCGGCTCCGTTGCCCACCACGACCCGGAGGGCGACTGGGCGTCCGTGATGCTCGCCGTGGGTGCGGAGGTGGTCGCCGAGTCGAAGGCAGGAGAGGTCCATTACCACCCGGGCGCCGACGGCACCAGGCACAGCGGGGGCACCAGAGTGATCCCCATCTCCGAGTTCCTCGTCGACATGTTCACCACGTCGCTGCACCCATCCGAGCTGCTGACCGAGGTGCGCGTCCCGCGGTACGAGCGTGGCGGCGGCAACTACCAGAAGCTCGAGCGCAAGGTCGGCGACTATGCAACCGTCGGCGTCGCCACCCACCTCGAGCTCGACGCAGCCGGGAAGATCTCGAAGGCGGGGATCGCGCTCACGTCGGTGCACCCCTACAACCTCGAGGTGGTGGCGGCAGAGCAAGTGCTCGTCGGCGAGTCGCCGAGCACGGAGCTGTTCGCCGAAGCAGCGCAGATCGCCAAGGGGGCGTGCAGTCCCAGCTCGGACGTCCGCGGGTCCGAGGCATACAAGAGAGACGTCGTCAGGGTGTTCGTCGAGCGTGGTCTGGCGGCTTCGCTGGCCGAGGCGCAAGGCTGAGAGGGAGGCGCCACATGGAGATCACAGTCAACGTCAACGGCACCGACTACACACGAGACGTCGAGCCGAGGCGACTGCTCGTCGACTTCATCAGGAGCGATCTCGACCTCACCGGCACGCACATCGGTTGCGACACGACCAGTTGCGGGGTCTGCACGATCCTCGTCGACGGTACCCCGATGAAGTCGTGCACGATGTTCGCGGTGCAGGCGAACGGTGCGTCGCTCACGACGGTGGAGGGGCTCAAGAAGGACGGGCAGCTCCACCCGATCCAGGCGGCGTTCAAGGAGGAGCACGGCCTGCAATGCGGGTTCTGCACCCCTGCGATGATGCTGGTCGGCACGGCACTCCTGGCGGAGAATCCCGACCCCAGCGAGGACGACATCCGCTGGGCGATCTCGGGGAATCTGTGCCGCTGCACCGGATACATGAACATCGTCAAGTCGATCCAGGTCGCGGCGCAATCGATGGCTGCGTCGAGCTGAGGAGGCCAACCGAATGACCACCACCGAGCACAAGACCACGACGGCCCCCGAAGTCGGCGGCGTCGGCCACAGCGTCAAGCGGATCGAGGACGACAGGTTCATCCAGGGTGCCGGAAACTACCTCGACGACATCGAGCTGCCTGGAATGCTGCACATGGCGATCGTGCGGAGTCCGCTGGCCCACGCCACGATCAAGTCGATCGACACGACCGCCGCCAGCGCCGTGGAGGGCGTCGTCGCCGTCGTGACCGGCGAGCTCCTGGCCGGCTACAACCTGGCGTGGATGCCGACGCTCTCCGGCGACACGCAGGCAGTCCTCGCCACCGACAAGGTGCGCTTCCAGGGCCAGGAGGTGGCCGCCGTCATCGCCACCGACCCGTACGTCGCCCGTGACGCCGCCGAGCTCGTCGACGTCGACTACGACCCCCTCCCGGCCGTCGTCAACCCGATGCGAGGTCTCGAGGCCGATGCCCCGGTGATCCGCGACGACAAGGAGGACAAGACCGACAACGTCGCCTACGAGTGGGAGTCCGGTGACGCCGCCGCCACCGACGAGGCGTTCGCCCGCGCCGACAGGGTTATCGCCCTCGAGACGTTCTACCCACGGTCGCACCCGGCGCCCCTCGAAACGTGCGGCGTCGTCGCCGACGTGAGCCCGGCAGACGGGGCGGCGACGATCTACATGACCTCGCAGGCTCCTCACGCCA
>Ga0302046_10005222_pt1 | contig 11473 bp, 17 predicted proteins | sample RVTome_11_FD_200261 | JGI IMG/M metagenome (GOLD analysis project Ga0302046, IMG submission 200261) | Soil microbial communities from uranium-contaminated site in the Upper Colorado River Basin, Wyoming, United States - RVT147D111 (version 2) ... | reverse complement strand
GTGAAGATTCAGCCGGAGCTTTCGCAACAGCGGTTCAATGATGCCGAATGGATCGGGCGCAGAGCCCATATCACGCGCATGGTTCGGGCCCGGCTTGGTCAACAAGGCTTCCGTGTTAGGGTGATCGATGCTTACCAGGAACAGTGTGCCTGCTGTCGGTTGAAGCACATTGAACTCCTGGACGCCGCGCATATTGTTCCTCATTCCGATCCCAAGAGCGAGATGGCCGTGAAAAACGGAATCTCCCTCTGCAAATTGCCTGCCTGCCGAAGTGAGTACGCTAACCCTTCGAGAATGGGAAATGGTCGGCACGCAGGCAGGCATCATGCCGCCTTCGATTCGTATTTGTTCGGTATTCGGCCGCCCTTCGCCAGGCTCAGGGCAGGGATCATGTGATTGAAGTCAGGCAGGATGTGCGGAAGGAGAAGGATGGACCAATGCTTGTTCACGGGCTTCAAGGCCTTCATTCGAACAAGATTGTGGCACCGCGAAGGGTTGGGCTGGCGCCGGATCCAGAATTGCTTGAGCAAAGGTTTCGGCTGTTTAGAAGTGGTGGATGATTGAGGGGGAGTCCTGGCTTGAACCATTGACCACTCTGAGCCTTCGGCGAGTTACTTTTTCCCGCTCTTGGATCCCGCCTCGTTTGCGGGATCCTGAAAGGCGGGACTTTTGCCTGCCCAAAAGAAAAGTAACCAAAAGTCCTTCTGTACGGGATGCCGCTCTTTTTGGTCTTAATTGATGCGGCAAAAACGGCACCGAAATTTATCGCACGGTGTAAAGCCGCCTCCCCGCCAATTGAAAAACGGAGATAATCCGAAGTCCCGGCACACAACAAGTTGTGCATCGGGTGAGACTCGAAGAACACGAAGAGGGAAGGGTCTCATCTACGATGTCGCCCGAAGAGGACAGGGACTCTTCAGATCAAACTTGGAGAAAATTGAAAAGTCATGCAGACTCACTGGCGTCTCAGATAAGCGATTTCTTATTGCAAGCCATATCAAACCCTGGCGTGATAGCGATAATCGTGAGAAGCTCGATAGGAATAACGGTTTGCTTCTATCTCCTCATGCGGACAAGTTATTCGATAATGGCTGGATTTCCATCGATAACAATCTGATCATTTGCACAACGACCGAAATCGAGAACCTCATGGAGAAATGGGGTCTTGACCTCCGGCAGAACGTAGGAAAGTTCAATAAGCAGCAGTTGGGGTATTTGGAGTATCACAGGGAGACGGTGTTTAGGGGATAGGGTGCAGGTTTTTCTGTTTTGGTCTGTTGATTCCGCTTTGGCGGAATTGTGCTTAACCCAGATTCCTTCGGGAGGGGGGCCAGGGGTCAGTGGAATTCGGTGTGGATTTTTGCCCCCCATTGAGGTACATTTAATCAATGAATCTCGAACTCAGCAATGAAATGCGGCAGAGTCTTTCCGAGGTCTGCAAACGATACGGTGTTCGCAGACTGTCGATCTTTGGATCGGTTCGCAGCGGCGAAGATCTCCCCGGGAGCGATCTGGACGTGCTCGTTGATTTCGATCCCGGCCGGACGCCCGGTCTGGCCTTTATCACCCTGCAGGATGAACTTTCAGCCATCTTCGGCAGGAACGTCGATCTGAATACGCCGGATGACCTGAGCAAGTATTTCCGCACATCAGTCGTCCAAGAGGCACGGCAGATCTATGCCGCCCCCTAAAAGCAATGCCATCCGCCTGCGCCACATGCTCGACGCAGCGCGAAAAAGCTCTCCCTTCCAATTGACTTCCCCAGCCGGATTGCCTAAATTCTTCACGGTCCAACCAAACGGGGTTTTCTATGAAGCAAACTCTTACACTTGCTGTTCTCATCCTCCCGATTGCGCTCTTCGCTCAACAAAAGTCCGATCTTAACCTGGGTTTCGAAACCCTCGACGACGAGAAAAGAATTCCGCTCGGGGCGACACGCTGGGGCTCCGGCTATTCCATTTCCGCCGATTCCCTCGTGAAACGCTCGGGCAAGTTCTCCCTTCGCATTCAGGCCGGCCCGGATCGGCAGGCAGGCGCCTTTGGATCCTCAGCGCTTCTGATCCCCGGCTCCTTCGAGGCCAAACAGATCGAGCTTCGGGGCTACATGAAGATCGAAGATGTTCGATCAGGTGCGGCCGGCTTACTCCTGCGGGTGGACGGAATGGGAAGATCTCTCGCTTTTGATAATATGCACCGAAGAAATATCCAGGGCACGTCCGATTGGACTCCCTATACGATCACTTTGCCCTATCCTTCGGAGGGCCGATCTATGTACGTGGGGGCAATTCTCAATGGTACAGGCACCGTCTGGGTCGATGACCTGCAGGTGCTCCTGGATGGCAAGGATATCTCCGAGGCGAAACCACGGGCGCTGTTGAAGGCGGAACTGGACAATCAATTCGATGCCTCATCGGGCATTTCACACGCGGATCTTTCCGGAACATCTGTCGCAGATCTTGTCTTGCTGGGAAAGGTCTGGGGATTCCTCAAATATCATCACTCGAAGATCGCCTCGGGTGACTTGAACTGGGACTATGAGTTGTTTCGTGTCCTTCCCGAGTACGTCAAATCGGAATCAAAAGAAACCCGCAACAAAGTTCTTCTCTCCTGGATCGAACGCTTCGGCCCGGTGGAAAAAGGAACTCCGGCGGCCATCGACTCCACCGTGGTGAAACTCCGCCCCGACCTTGCCTGGATCTCGGACAAGTCCGAACTGGGCTCAGCACTTACCGCCTCACTCGAAGGAATTCGCGAGGCAAAACGGTCCGATGAGCACTTCTATATCCAAATGTTCGAAAGAGTTGGGAACCCGATTTTTAAGAACGAACAATCCTACCGAGGCATGCAGTACCCCGATCCGGGATTTCGCCTTCTGTCAGTTTTTCGCTACTGGAACATCATCCAATACTTTTTTCCCTACAAACACCTCGCAGGTGATTGGAATGCAACACTACCGGAGTTCATTCCGAGATTCCTTAACGCCTCGAACGGCCTCGAATATAAACTTGCCGCCCTTGAAATGATCTGCCGCATTCACGATACCCATGCGGGCATCTGGGCTGATACGACCATCGAGCACTGGAAGGGTAATTTCTTAGCGCCGATCAACCTCCGATTCGTCGAGGGCAAGCCGGTGGTGACAGAATATAGCAACGACCGGCTTGGCAAAGAGAGCGGATTGCAGATCGGAGACGTGATCCTGAGCGTGGACGGTGTTTCCGTGGATGAGATCGTGAAACAAAGGCTCCATCTCACTTCGGCTTCGAACCATGAACGCAAACTGTTCAACCTCGGCCGCGACCTTCTGCGCAGTCCGGACAGTCTGCTGACGGTCGGTTTCCAACGCGATGGGAAGCGCCGAAGGCTGGACGTGCGCTGCTACGGGACCGCCGAAATCCATGCGGCCGGTGATTCGCGCGCGAAACACGACCCATGGAAAACCCTTTCCGGAAATATTGGATACATCTTCACGGGCAATATCAAAAACGACACTCTGCCGGGAATTATGGCGGCCTTAAAGGATACCCGCGGGCTCATTATCGATCTGCGAACTTATCCGTCGGATTTCATTACATACACGTTGGCGGATTACCTGTTGCCGAACTCCGTTGATTTTGCGAAGTTTACCGGCGGTACTGTGGAAAATCCCGGATTGTTTAAGTTCAGATCGGGCAGCAAGGTCGGACACAAAAGAGCGGACTTTTACCGCGGCAAGGTCGCGATTCTGGTAAACGAACTAACGCTCAGCAACGCTGAATTCACCGCGATGTCTTTCCGCACGACACCGAACGCTGTTGTCATCGGAAGCACGACCGCTGCCGCAGATGGGAACGTTTCACAGATCGTCCTGCCCGGAGGCATCTTTACGGGGATATCGGGAATCGGAGTTTATTATCCGGACGGCCGGGAGACACAACGGGTGGGGATCGTTCCGGATATTGTCGTCCGGCCCACGATCAAAGGCATCCGCGAAGGAAGGGACGAAGTGTTGGAAAAGGCGGTGGAGGTGGTGGGGAAGTAGGGGCGTGGGAGAAAGAGAAGTCGGGGAGGTCAGAAGAGTGCCCTGGTCCTCACTAGGCGGACGAACGGGTGAAGCGGTGAATAGTTGCCGAAGCAGAAATCGGTAAAGAACAAACTGAAATAAAAAAAACCCAAAGGGGTCACTTCGTGACAAACCGCAAACAAAAACAGCGTCTCCCTTTCTGTTTTCTTTTTGCAGTTTCATTTATGTTTGCTTTTTTATGTTTTCTTTTTTTAGCGATTCTGTAGGTTACTGCATCATATCTAATGGGGGGATTCATGCCATTTTCGCATTTCGAAGGCCGGAAATCGCCCCGGCTGAGGGGCTACGATTATTCCACCGAGGGGTCCTATTTTGTCACCATCTGCGTCCGGAACAGGGAATGTGTCCTCGGGGATGTCGTTGACGGTGAAATGATTCCGTCGCCCATAGGCAATATTGTCAATCATTGCTGGCTGGAATTGGTGGATGATTTTGCCAACCTGTCATTGGATGTGTTTCAAATCATGCCCAACCATTTTCATGGGATTGTCGTGTTGTGGGAATCCCATCGTAGGGATTTGATCCGTAGGGATTTGATTAATCAAATCCCTACGGGGGATTCACCAATCCCCCCAATTAATCAAATCCCTACGGGGGATATCCCCACCGGATTGGATGAATCCCGATTTGGTCCCGTGGCGGGATGGCAACAAATGAAAAATCCCAAAAAAACCCTGGGCAAAATCATCCGTCATTTCAAGGCCAAGGCTGCAAAAAAGATTCACGATGCAGGTTTTGGATTCCAGTGGCAATCCAAATACCACGACCGCATTATCCGCAACGACGATGAACTGAACCGCGTGCGCAATTACATTCGGAACAATCCCCTGAATTGGCAAGATGATGAAGAAAATCCAGCCGACAGGACACACGTAGGTTGAATCAGCCCAGTGATCTATTTGGGGCGTGGCGGGAATTGCTGAAACCCCTCTTCCTTTCTCAAACTTCTCCACTCACCTATCCTCCCCCTCTTGTTTCCCACCTTCTTTTTCCCGATCCTCTCCCTAGCATCAACCCTCTTTACGCCAAACATCCACAATGACCGACAACGATCAGAAATGGGCCCAGCTGCTCCTGGGAGGCAGCCATGGCGCATGGCTTGAGACCTCGTTCAATCGGATGATCCCCTCCAATCCGAGATGTAAATTGTGTGCTGTTCCCTTCGGCGGCATCGGCGGCAAACTCTTCCGGCTCTTCGGGCGCCATGCATGGAAGAAAAATCCCACCATGTGCAACGTATGCCAGATTTATGCAGATAAACATCCGGGCGGGGCTGAGGTGGAAATTGCCCTCCTGTTCGCAGATGTGCGGGGATCGACCTCGCTCGGCGAAACGATGACGCCTACCGCCTTTAAGAAAATGCTGGATACGTTTTACGCAACCGCAAGCGATGTGCTGATAAGGCATCATGCATGGATCGACAAGTTCGTGGGTGATGAGGTCGTCGCCTTTTTTTTCCCGAACGGATTTCCGCGGAAGCACCACGCCGCTGTGGCTTTGAACGCGGCGAGGGACCTTCTCCATGCTACGGCCCGTGAGGGACTTCCCATTGGCATCGGCGTCCATGCAGGAACCGCCTACGTCGGAACCGTCGGAGGGGATCACGTTTCAGATGTGACGGCAGTTGGAGACGATGTTAATATCGCCGCCCGTCTGGCCTCTGCTGCCGAAGCAGAGACCATCCTGGTCAGCGAGTCGACATGCATCGCTGCCGGGCTGCAGGTTGATCATGCCGAAAGCCGTGAGCTGGATCTGAAGGGGAAAAGTGCACGGTTGAAGGTGAGGGTGTTGAGGGAGTAACATAATGGGGGGCTTATGCCGCTGTCACAATGCTGGTAGGAATTGGTGGATGATTTTGCCAACCTGTTGCTGGATGAATTCCAGATCATGCCGAATCATTTTCATGGTACTGTCGTGTTGTGGGAAAACCACCGTAGGGATTCATCAATCCCCCCGATTAATCAAATCCCCATCCCAAATCAAATCCCCATCCCAAATCAAATCCCCATCCCAAATCAAATCCCTACAGGGAATTCACCAATCCCAACCGGATTGTGTTAGCGGATTCAGAGCGCCCGTCCAATACAATCCTCAGGCGGCCTACGACGTGAAAATTCGATCTCATCGAGGGTCTTGTGCTCGTTTTCTGTCAGCCAGGGCATCAGCTTCCGTCTCAGTCTGCGTCTTCGGAAAAGAGACCGCCAGAAGGCCTCGTCACAGTTGAATTGATCAGCGAGTCTCTGAGTTCTGTGCTGAAACGGGGGGAGATTGGGATGGTGTGTCATACTTCAGGCTCCAAAGGCGCAAAACCATTCTCCAATATCCACCATCCCGTATGCTGTTTCACCGATACGCCTCTCTCCGATGATTCACCGTCAGCACGATCACTTTCTTCTTGTCGATCTCATACAAGATCCGATACTCTCCGACCCGAAGGGACCAGATGCCCTTGAGCGGACCGACCAGCGGCTTTCCGGCGGCAGGTTCGCGGGATAAGGTTTCGATCTTTGCTAGGATTCTCGGGAAAATTCCCGCCTTGGCCAGGCCGTCAAGATCCCGGGTAGCCCGTTTCGTCAGCTCAACCGAACGGATCACTTCCGGGACCGTTTCTTTCCCCCGGACCGTTTCTGCGAACGATACGATTCCAGACTTATGGTTTCCCCCTGTTTCGCCTGGCGGGCGGCTTCCGCAAGCGCCTTCACTTCGCGGGTGTGTGCCAAAACGTCGATCGTTTCCAGCAATCCTTCATATTCCTCAACACTCATCAAGACGGCAGCTTCTTTTCCGTTCTTCGTTACGAGATAGCGGTCGAAGGATTCTTCCGCGTTCTTGACGAACTCCGTAAATCGCTGCTTGGCTTCGGTGACAGGTACCAGGGTCACACTCATTGCTCCTCCGGGGGGTCGGTAATTTGGGAAAATAGACAGAATTCTGGATAGAGTCAAGAAGGAAAGGAATGTGCCATATTCCTAACGGTTGGGTGACAAATAAAAGTAGTACGCATTGGTGCGACGGATCTCAAAATTCCCCGAAGGGCCCGCCCGACCGAACTCAAAATCAAGGTCGGTCGCCTGTCCCTAGGGGACCCCTTCGGGGCCCGCCATTCTTTTTGGCGGGTTCGGGCGGGGTGAAGAGTGGGAAAAGCAGAGGTCGGCGGTCACACCTCGGGAGGTTGAGTTGTTTAGGGAGGCGGGTTAGTGGAGGGGTGAATTGGCCCATTCAGTCTTCGATCTCGGTGATTTGCTACCGCTGGTCTACTTTTTCTTCGAAAGAAAAAGTAGCAAAAAGAACTTTCTCCCGAAATTTAACGCACGGTGTTGAACCCCCCCCCGCCAAATATAGAACGGATATAATCCGAAGTCCCGGCACACGACGAGGTGTACATTCTCGGTCAATAGACGGTGCCGGGACTTAACGCACTGTAAAGCCGCCACCGCACACGGCCGAAATTTCGGGGGCCAGGGGCGGTTGGATGGCAGTTGGGGTTTTTGGAGTATCACAGAGAAGTCGTGTTTCGTGGGGGAGGCACAGAAGAAATTCTGAATTTAGAACATCACAAAGCTGTTTAGAATTTTGAGCTTTGATATTGTTTCGTATTTTGATATTGAGATTTCGTATTTAATTCTATGCCTTCATTCGAATGTTGATTCCCCTTCAGGGGAATTGTGCATTACAGAAGGTGCAATGAGACCCGGGATTTCCGCCAGCCCGAAGGGCCCCTTCGGGGAGGCGGACAGGCATCCCGGGGCGCTGAATCATGCCGAAATCGAAACGCACGGTGTTAAGCCACCCCCACCGCAGGCCGATCCGCCTTCGGCGAATAACGCACTGCAATCGAATTCCCCCGCACACCGCCTCAATTTCGGGGGCTAAGGACAGTTGGATGGCGTTGGGGTTTTTGGAGTATCATAGGGAAGTCGTGTTTCGTGCGTGAGGCACAGAAGAAATCCTAAATTCTCCCAGCCTGGTGTAAGCTCAAAGGGGCAGGCGAAACAAATTCTAATCTCTAATTCTCAAAACCGTTCACTCGAATTGGATTCTGCCGGCAAGAATCGCTATTATTTAGACATGACGACGAAGCAACAAAACGGTTCAATTAGCGCGCGGTCAAGAGCATACCGCGATTACTCCCGGGCAATTCAGACTCACAGACGCATTCTTTCTAACCGTTTCAAAGTAAGGGAAATTGGTATTTTCGGATCGGTCGTCAAGAGGAGCCAAACGCGGGCGAGCGACATCGATATCCTTGTCGATTTCGAAGTGATTCCTGACCTTTTGAAGTTCATTGAGCTCGAACTGTATTTGGAAAAGATTCTCAAGAGAAAAGTGGATCTCGTTGATAAAGAAGGACTACACCCTGAACTACGGGAAGATATCCTCAGGAGCGTTGTCTACGTATGAAGCGACAGTATGCCCTGTATCTTCGGGATATTGTCCGTGCTGAAAGACGAAAAGACCAAGAGTGCCGTCGTTTGGCAGATTGCCACCATTGGGGAGGCGGTCAAACACCTGCCTCGATCTGTCCGAGTGAAATACAAGAACGTCCCGTGGACAGAAATGGCCCGCATGCGCGATAAAATAGCACATTCGTATTTCGGAATACGGTACGAGATTGTCTGGGCTGTTATGACAGACCGCCTGCCTCACATTCGCCCTTCTATCGAAGCCATTCTCAGGGACATCGAGGGAGAATCGCTGTTCAAATAAATGCATTCCGGCCGTGAAGAACGGAATTTCCCTCTGCAAATTGCACTATGCCGCCTTCGATTCCTATTTGTTCGGTATTCGGCCGCCCTTCGCCAGGCTCAGGGCAGGGATCATGTGATTGAAGTCAGGGAGGATGTGCGGATGGAGAAGGATGGACCGATGTTGATTCATGGGTTGCAGGAGATGCGTTCGACGAAGATTGTGTTGCCAAGATCGGCACAACTGGCGCCGGATCCGAAGTTGCTGGAGGAAATTTCGCATCCACTCACATAGAAGACGTTCGTGGGCGAAATTGGGATTTAGGGCTGCCGGGTGACCCCAGAAAAAGAAAACAACAAAAAGCAAAACGAAATGAAACATCAAATAGAAAACCGAAACCCTTTCTTTTTGATGTTTCATTTCTCTTTGCGTCTTGTCCCGCATCCATTAATAAATAGGAAGGAGCGGGACCCCGTACGGCGGGGATGTTTTCTTTTTGTTCTGGCGCAATGACGGCTTGCCCTTTCCGGGATTTCCGCCAGCCCGAAGGGCCCCTTCGGGGAGGCGGACAGGTATCCCGGGGCGATGGTGGGGGGTGCTGGTTCGCATCGTTTGAATATGTTCCGTGATTCTGTCGGTTATTGCATGATTCCTTTGGGGGTTCCATGTCTCGCAACAAAAACACACCGGGCCGGCGGTCTCTCCGGCTGAAGGGCTACGACTATTCAACCGAGGGGTCCTATTTTATCACCATCTGCGTCTGGAACAGGGAATGTATTCTCGGAGATGTCTCCGATGGTGAAATGCGGCCGTCGGCGATCGGCGAAATTGTGAACCGATGTTGGCTGGAATTGGTGGATGATTTTGCCAACCTGTCGTTGGATGCCTATCAGATTTACCCCGTGAGATAATCATTTTATGGCTGAATATTATTACGTATATGTTCTTCGTTCCGAATTGGATAAGAAATTCTATACTGGATACACAAAGAATATCCTGAGACGAATCGAAGAACATAAGTCAGGCGAGGTGCCTTCAACGCGCAAGAGGCGCCCCCTGATCCTCGTTTACTGGGAAGGGTGTCTTAATCAGAAAGATGCCACCCAAAGGGAAAAATATTTGAAAACCGCATGGGGGAAAAGATATATCAAAAACCGACTGAAGAATTATCTCACGGGGTAAATGCCCAACCATTTTTATGGAATTGTTGTGTTGCGGGAATCCCCACGTGGGGATTTGATCCGTAGGGATTTGATTAATCAAATCCCTACAGGGGAATCACAAATCCCGACCGGATTAAACGAATCCCGTTTCGGACCTGTGGCGGGATGGCAACAAATGAAAAACCCCAGACAAACCCTGGGCAAAATCATCCGTCATTTCAAGGCCAAGGCGACAAAAAGGATTCACGATGCAGGGTTTGGATTTCAATGGCAATCCAAATACCACGACCGTATCATTCGGAATGAAGACGAACTTGATCGCATTCGTCTGTACATGCGGAACAATCCCCTGAATTGGCAAAACGACGAAGAAAATCCGGCCGGCCAATCGGATTCATGACGGCCTACCGTTTCCTGGATTTATCCCGGGGCGGTGGTCGGGATTGCTGAAATCTCTGTCCTTCCACAAATCCATCAGGTTTCGCGCGTTAGGGATGTCCCGCCTAAAAGGGTATTGGCCAGCAAGGCGGGATAAACTCCAGGCGACTCGCCTCAACTTTTTACTTCCAGGGCTTTTGCGTATTTTCCGTGTGCAACAACAATTCAGAAGAGCGGCCCAAAACGGAGGAATAGATGATTGATCCGGCAAAATTTGCTTTATTCATCGGCGTGTCGTGGGCGTTGATTATTGCCCCGGGTCCCGACATGTTCTATGTAATTACCCGCGGAATGGCTCATGGACGCAAAGCGGGCATTCTTTCCGCCATCGGCGTCGTTTGCGGGATTCTGATTCATACAACCGCCGCGGCTTTCGGGCTCACGCTCATCCTCCAGAGCTCGGCGTTCGCTTTTCTTTTGGTGAAGTACTTTGGTGCTGCCTATTTACTGTTTCTCGGTATCAAGGCCTGGCGGGATAAAAGCACCTTTTGCCTGCAATCACCCGCTTTGGTCGTGAACTCCCGCGCGCTTTTGTGGCAGGGCGTACTATCAAATGTCCTCAATCCGAAAATCGCCATTTTCTTTCTGGCATTTCTGCCGCAGTTCGTCGATCAAGGAAGCAGCCATGATACGTTGCAAATGATTTTTTTGGGATTAACGTTTGCCTTCTTTGGGCTGTGTTTCTTGCTCGTGGTCGGATATTTTGCGGGGACTGTTGGAGGATGGCTGACGCAACGGCCCCGGTACGCCCAGTTCTTCCAGCGTTTGTCAGGTGGTATTCTTGTTGGATTGGGTATGCGATTGGCGCTAACGGAGCAGGAGTAAGGGGGTGACGAAACTGACAACCATTGTACTCTTTTGCAGTTTGGCGGAAATAGTGCCTTGATGCAGTTCTACAGGTTGCCATTTTGATTCAGAGTTCCTCTCTTCGGCATACCTGCCTGGGCGGGGTCCGTTGAACAACAAAGAATACCCAGTCCGCAATCACTCCCGCCAAAAAACGGCGGGACGTCCCGCTTCTCAGTCCCGCCTTCCAGGATCCCGCTTACGGGCGGGATCCAAAGAGCGGGAGATTCCGCCTCAAAGCGGGATTTGCCGCTTTCCCGTCCCGTCTCTCAGGGAT
>Ga0302046_10005221_pt1 | contig 11473 bp, 10 predicted proteins | sample RVTome_11_FD_200261 | JGI IMG/M metagenome (GOLD analysis project Ga0302046, IMG submission 200261) | Soil microbial communities from uranium-contaminated site in the Upper Colorado River Basin, Wyoming, United States - RVT147D111 (version 2) ... | reverse complement strand
GGTCGCCACGGTCTCCTGGGTGTACTTCTTGGTCGCGCAGCCGGTGGCGATCAGGCACAGCGGCAGCGCCGCGGCGAGCAGCGTCCACCGCATCGGTTTCCGTTCGGGTGCTATCGGTCGCATCGTTTCCTCCTGGTGCGGAAAGGATCGGACTGCGTTCACTTCAACACTCTTACGCACATATGGCGCTGACTCTATCAATGCGCCGGGTTCGTGCCTCCGGGCCCGGCTGCCGGCAGGTCGGCCGGCGGCCCCCCGGTGTAGCCGAGGCGGTGGGCGGCGAGCAGGCGGCCGCCCCGGACCTCGACCTCGATCGAGCGGAACGTGGGCGAGGCGGAATCGGCGGCCGGGAAGCCGAGCACGTACTCGCGGCGCAGCGCGGCGAGGGTCGCCTGCACCGCCACGGGGACGTCCTCCGGGCGGCGGGCGGCGAAGTACTGGCCGCCGCTCGCCCGCGCCAGCCGCTGGAGCAGCCGGGCGTAGCTGTCGGCGGCGACGGCACCGTTTTCGGCCGCGGGCACGGCGCCGTGGGTGCCGAGGCCGACCACGTAGACCGGCAGGTGGGCGCGCTCGATGATCCCGCGCGCCACTTCCGGGGAGATCGCGCTCGCGTTGTCGACGCCGTCGGTGACCAGCAGCACGGCGCGCTTGGGATGGCGGCCCTCGGACGAGATCTCGGGGATCCAGGCCACCGCGTCGTGGAGCGCGGTCGTGCCGTAGGGGTGCCAGAGCGCCATCGCCTCGCCGAGCGCCCCGCGGTTGCCGGTGAACGGCACTTCGACCGCCAGCCGGCCGCCGGCGAAGCTCGCCAGCGCCAGCTCGTCGCCCGGCCGCACGCGCGCGATCAGGTCGCCGAGGGCGCGGCGGCTGGTGTCGATCTTGCCGCCGTTCTCCATGCTCCCCGACAGGTCCTGGAGCACGATCAGCGACACCGGCGCGTCGCGGCCGCGGTCGAAGCTCTCGACCGCCACCGGCTCGCCGTCGACGAGCAGCCGGAAGTCCTCCTCCAGGAGATCGTCGACGAAACCGCCGCCGCGCTCGCGCACGAGCACCGCCACCAGCACCCAGGAGACCGAGATCCGGTCGGCGAAGCCTTGCGCGGGTGGGGCGGCCTCGACGTCCGGGGCCGGGGCATCCTTCCCTGGCACCTGGCCGCCGGCGGGAGCGCCGAGCAGGCCCGCGACGGCGAGCGCGGCGCAAACCGGGCGGAATCGGGAGATCGCGTCCATGCCGCGTAGGCTACTAGCAATCCCGATGCCGCGGCACGGCCTGTGGGCGCGTATCCGCCGCCACCGTCTGGTAGCGTTGCTGGGCGAGGATTCCGAGATGAGCGACCCGCCGAGCCCGATCAACATCCGCAACCTCTCGATCAAGTGCGGTCACTGCGACACCTACCAGACCCTGACCTCGTTCAGCCACCGCGAGGGCTGGAACGTCTACACCTACGAGTGCGAGAACGACCGCTGCGACCCGGCGATGACCCGCACCCTGGTCGAGGTCCCCGCGCAGCTCGACGAGTTCGCCCGCCGCGACCCGGGCTGGCGCGGCGGCGGCAAGCACGGCGCCTGGGGAGAAGGCACGCCCACCGAGTGACCCCGGCGAGCCCTGTGCTAGCCTCCGGCCAGCCGTCGCCCGCGCGCCCCGGAGGGCCGCGCGGGCGCATCCGCACGGTCCAATCCGCACGGCCCTGCCCGAGCCATCAAGGGGATTCCGGATGAAGAAGATCGTCCACATCGTGGGCACCGGGACGATCGGCGAGCCGCTGATCGGTCTCTTCACCGACTTCCACCACTACTTCGAGCTCGACGAGGTCACCTTCCACAAGCGCACGCCCCTGGTCTCCGACCGCGCCAAGCTCAACCACCTGATGGCGCGCGGCGCGAAGCTCGCGGTCGACGCCGACGTGCGCGCCGATTTCGAGCGCCTCGGCCATGCCGTCAGCTACGGCACCGAGGAGGCGCTCGAGCGGGCGACCGTGGTCATCGACTGCACCCCCGCGGGCAACCAGAACAAGGAGAAGTACTACCGGCACCTCACCGGCCCCCGCGGCTTCCTCGCCCAGGGGAGCGAGTTCGGGTTCGGCAAGCCCTACGCGCGCGGCGTCAACGACGAGGCGCTGATCGCGGGCGAGGACCGCTTCGTCCAGATCGTCTCGTGCAACACGCACAACATCACGACCCTGATCCGCACCCTGTGCGCCGAGGCCGGCGGCGAGTACAGCCTCGAGCGCGCCACGTTCGTGTGCATGCGGCGGGCGAACGACATCAGCCAGACCGAGGGCTTCGTCGCGGCGCCCTCGGTCGGCAAGCACGAGGACCCGGAGTTCGGCACCCACCACGCCAAGGACGCCCACTACCTGTTCCGCACCCTGGGGCAGGAGCTGGACCTCTTCTCGAGCGCGGTCAAGCTCAACACCCAGTACATGCACTCGATCTGGTTCGACCTCCAGCTCGACCGCGACATCAGCCGCGACACCGTGGTCGAGCGGCTGCGCTCCAACCGCCGGGTGGCGGTGACCGACAAGCGGCACGCCAACCTGATCTTCAGCTTCGGCCGCGACCACGGCTACTACGGGCGCATCCTGTCGCAGACCGTGGTCGTGCTGCCGACCGTGATGGTGCGCCGCGGGCGCGAGATCGTCGGTTTCTGCTTCACCCCCCAGGACGGCAACTCGCTGCTCTCGTCGGTGGCCGCCGCGCTGTGGCTGATCGATCCCGACCCGGAGAGCCTGCAGCGCAGGATCGACCCCATCCGGCGCTGGCTGTACAACGAGATCTGAGCCGGAGCGGGGCGCGGAGACCCGGTGCGGCCGGCGACCATCCGCCTGGCGGACCTCACCCTCGAGGGGTTCTCGCGCGCCGGCGACGCCACCTGGCTGCGCGTGCAGCCGCCCGGGCTGGCGCTCGACGCCGGCCGCGGCGCGCTCCAGCTCGCCGGCTGCCGCGACCTGTTCCTGAGTCACGGCCACCTCGACCACGCGCTCGGGGTGCCGTTCGTCCTCTCGCAGCGGACGCTCCACCACGCCGCGACGACCCGCGTCCACTGCCCGCGCGAGATCGCCGCCGACCTCGCCGCGTTCGCCGACGCCGCGGGCCGGCTGGAGGGCGTCGAGTACGACTACGAGGTGGTGCCGCTCGCGCCCGGCGGCCGCGTGCCGGTGGGCAAGGATCTGGCGATCGAGGCGTTCGAAGTCGACCATGTCGTGCCCAGCCTCGGCTACCACCTGATCGCCACCAAGCACCGCCTGGCCGAGCCGTACCGCGGGTTGGCGCCGGCGGAGCTGGCGGCGCTGCGGGAGCGCGGCGTGGCGATCACCGAGCCGGTCGAAGAGCGCCGGCTCTCCTACTGCGGCGACACCGGCCCCGGCGTCTTCGAGCGCTCGCCCGAGGTGCTGACGAGCCGCGTGCTGGTCGTCGAGTGCACGTTCCTCGGCGCCGAGCAGCGGCAGAAGGGGGCGCAGTTCAAGCACCTCCACATCGACGACCTGGCGGCGCGCGAGGAGGAGCTGGCGGCGGTCGAGGCGCTGGTCCTTATCCACCTCTCGCGGCGGCACAAGCCAGAGGAGCTGGCGGCGGCGGTGGGGGAGAAGCTGCCGCGGCTGGCCGGGCGGGTCCATTTGCTGCTGGGGGAGAGCTGATGGCTGGGCGTCAGCCTGGCGGCCGCCGGCGCCCGCCTGGCGCGAAGGGGCCATCGGCTCCGCGGCGGCCGCCGGCCCCGAAGCGCCCGCCGCCCGCGGTGCGCCCGCCGGTCCCGGAGCGCCCGCCGGCTCCGGAGCATCCCCCGGCCGGGGTGCGCCTGGCTGCGGTCGAGGAGCTGGAGGTGAAGGTCGAAAAGCTGATCGCCGGCGGCGACGGCCTCGCCCGCTTCGAGGGGATTCCGATCTTCATCCCGCGCTCGGCCCCGGGAGACCGGCTGCGGGTGCGCTTAGTCGAGCGCCGGCCCGACTACGGCCGCGCCGAGATCGTCGAAGTCCTCACGGCGGGGCCCGACCGGCGCACGCCGCCGTGCCCTTACTTCGCCCGCTGCGGCGGCTGCGACCTCCAGCACCTCGAGGACGCCGCCCAGGTGCGCCACAAGGCTGCGGCGGTGGTCGAAACGCTGGTCCGACTCGGCGGGATTGAGCCGCCGGCGAACCTCGAGATCGTCGCCGGCTCTCCCTGGGCCTACCGCCTGCGGACGCAGCTCCACACCCGCGGCGAGGGCGAAGCGGTGGAGGTCGGCTACCACGCGCGCGGCAGCCACGAGCTGGTGCCGGTGGCGGCGTGCCCGATCCTGGTGCCCGAGCTGGAGACGCTCCTCCCCGACCTGCCCGAGCGGCTCGGCACCGAGGGGCCGGAGGCGCGACCACCGCGCCGTCTCGACCTCGCCGCCGGCGACGGCGGCGAGGTGACCGCGGCGCCCGTGGTCGAAGGCCTGCCCCACGGCCCGGTCGATCTCACGGTCGACCTCCCCGGCGGCCCGCTCACCTACCACTTCGACGCCCGCTGCTTCTTCCAGGCCCACCGCGGCCTGATCGGCGAGCTGGCGGCGCGCGCCGTCGGCCCGTGGACGGGCGAGGAGGCGTTCGACCTCTACGCCGGCGTCGGCCTCTTCAGCCTGCCCCTCGCCCGCCTCTACCGGCGCGTGACCGCGGTCGAGGGCGACCGCGTCGCCGCCCGCTACACTCGCAACAACGCCCGTGCCAACAAGCTCCCCGGGGTGGAGGTCGTCACCCAGTCCGTCGACACCTGGGCCGCCAACCTGCCCGCGGCCGCCGACCGCGTGATCGTCGACCCGCCCCGCGGCGGTCTCACCCTCCGTCTCCGCGCAGCGCTCCTCGAGCGCCGCCCCCAGCGCCTCACCTACGTCTCCTGCCACCCCGCCACCCTCGCCCGCGACCTCCGGCGCCTGCTCAGCGCCTACCGGCTGGAGGGTCTCGCGCTGCTGGACATGTTCCCGCAGAGCGGGCACATGGAGGCGGTGGCGCAGCTCGCGCTGGCCTGAGCCGGCGCCCGGCCCCGGCCTGTCGCCCAAGCGCGCTGCATCGCCGACCGAGGCCCGGTCGCTGATGTGCCCTGGCCGGCGGACCTGCCGGCGGAAGCGACGCATCCTGAGGAAGATCCAGGCCCGGCGCCACGCCCCCGTTACGCGGACCTGCGTCTGTCGGATAGCTGGCCTCGCCCCCCTCGCCGCGGGTCTATAAGCGAGCGGCCAAGTCCCTCGCAGCCGGCCCGCCTCCGAAGCCGGCAGCGCATCCGGCGACGCATCAAGACCTTACGCCCACCACGCAAGTCTGACAGCCGGCCAGCGGCGCCATTCGCCGGCCTCTGCAACCTCGCTCCTCGCTCAGCTCCGATCCGGCCCGTTACCGACAGGCCTACTGTCGCTGTTCGTCGAAGTTGACGCCCCGGGCCGGTCGCTATAGACTCTTCACAACTTATAGACAGGCTCCTACATGCAAGTACTTGGCGGCAGACTGCTCCCCGGCCCGTTCAGCGACCAGGGGCGCTTCCGCGTTTCGGTCTCGACGGGCATCGGGGAGGCGGATATCAAAAAAGCGTTAGGTAGTCGAGCAGAGAGGTGCTTGATGGCAGATCTTCAGAAGCCTGGTGAGACGCCGGCCGGGCCCGGAGAGTACAAGGAGGTTGGTCCCCGCGGCGGAGATGTCCCGGATCCTCGGCGGGTGACCATCGAGCCCGGTGATACGCCCCTTCCACCCACGCAGGAAAAAGGCCGAAGGTGGAAACGAACTGGCCCGCCACGTCCGTAGTCCTGGAGATTCCAATGAGGTACAGGAAACCTAGCCTGAAAGGCCTACTCGGTGTCACCAAGGCAAAGCGCCGGTTGAAGAAGGACCTAGGTATCTACGAGGTGACGAAGGTCACCAACGCTCCGGCGAATGCCAAGCGCCGTCTGAAGCGGGCCGTTGGATACGAGTCGGAACCGATGAAGCTGACTCGGTTTCTGCGTCGACTGTTCAAGTGAGTGCCTGGTGACCGACCACCTGACGTCACCGCCAGTGTATAGATACTCGGAACCTGCGCTCAGGTGTCAGAATGCCCTCCTTAGCGTTTCTCGCTCATAGCAGCAAGAATAAGGAATTCGCCCTCCGTCTAGCGCGAGATCTTCGTGAGCACGGCGTCGAAGTGTGGATCGACGAGTTCGATCTGCACATCGGCGAGGACCTCGGCGCGATCTCAACCGTCATCGCGCGTGCCCAGTACCTCGTCGTCGTCCTCTCGGTGGAGGCAAGGCGTTCAGCCTGGGTGCAGAAGGAGGTCGAAACCGCTCGCGCCAGTGGTGTCGCCGTCCTGCCGGTCGTCCTCGAGGAGCCTGCGGAGCGCATCCAAGGCGACCTCGCCGAACTGGCCATCGCCGACTTTCGTAGCAGCTACCGTCGAGCGCTTTCTCGCCTCATTCAGAGGATCACCGAGAACGAAGCCCCGTTTCTCGCGGCCAAGGAGGCGGCTCGGCTGTTGAAAAACGAGAGGGCCGTCGCGGGTGATCTTTTTGGCCTCTCGCAGCAGGGAGTCGCGACCCTCTACAGTCTCGCCAACCGAAAGGATTGGCTCTTCGCCGACGCGCTCGAAGGGCTGAGTCAGCTGTGGTTCGTGGAGATCTACAACCGCCGGGATGGGTCCGTCCATCCGTTTTGCATCAAGGGTCGCCGAGTGCACGATCTCCCCGTCTTGCATCTCCTCGATTGCGACCCTTCGCCCGTACCCCACTCGGCCATCGTCGTTTCCTGCGCGGTCAATGAGCTGCCGGGCCTCTCAGAGAGTGAAGCACGACGGTTCATCGACGACCACCCACAAGACGTAAGTCGGATAGACAGACGGTATACGAGGTACCGGCCGGTTCCATTCACGCGGCCCTTCGTGGACTCCGATGTCGCGGTGGCGAGCGCAAGCACCGGTCCCGAGGCGACGCGACTTCTCGGGGAGCGCGCGGACGAGCTGTTCCTGCTGACCAAGCTGGAGGTGGAAAGGCGACACGGGAACGCTGCGCTGTGGTCGGTGTCGTTCTTCGACCCGGCGTTGGCCGAGAGCGTGCTGACTGTTGGGGTCGATGCAGCGACAGGTCGGATCAAGTACCCGGCGATGCAACCCGAGATCCTCAACGCTGACTTCTTAAGCGTCTCGACGAAGGGCGATGATTTTGTGATTAGTCTCGCGAACCAGCAACGTGCGGTGGAGCGCCACGCCTGGCACATCCCCGGGCCGGGTGGTTCCTTCAAACCCTTTCCGACCGCGGCGGATGCCCTACGTTGGACGAGGGAGCTGCTCGGCGACGAAGCGGACCGCTGGCAGCTCGCGTTTCTCTCCAATACCGGGGTTGTCGAACCCGTGGTCAGCCGCTACGGCATGAGTGTCGAACGTCTGATGAGAAGCGACGGCACCGCGGGCCAGTGGGTGGTCGAGCTCTGCGGAGTCACGGGCACTCCCGTGAGCGACGGAGGAAGGTCGGGATTCAACTACCTCTTTCGGCAACTGCTCATCACGCGCGAGGACGGAGCGACCATCGTCAAGCCCGACAGCCACTTGGCGCTCACGGTTCCGCTGCATCGGTGTCCGCTACCGCCAGGTCTCATCCATGCCTACGAGGAAGCTCGTGATTTGGCGGTGCGGAGCGTCGAGGTCGAGTTCGAAGCGATGTCCGCTGCCTTGGCGCGTCCGTCGGACGGTCCGCAGTGGTGGTTCCGGTTCTATGACACTGAAGAGGTGTTGGTGGTGATCCAGGTTACGGGCGATGGAGGGCGTGTTCTGTCTGTTCAGCCGAAGCCAGGGCCGCAAGCACCTCCTCCAGATCGTGAGCGGGATCTCGGGGCGGGGTGAGTTCTCCTGCCACCACTCCTTGAGACGCCGCACGTGCTCCCGAGCAGTTGCGGTGAACCGCACTCGGCGCCGAGTCACGACGATTGCAGCGCCTTCAGGACCTCGTCGGCATCCACCAGACGCCCGGCTTCCACATCATCCTGAGACGCCAGCAGAGCGTCGTGCAGAGCGGCGCGGTCAGACGGGTCGAGCCAGTCTCCCGGATCGAGGGGCAGGAGATCGACTCCTGTTCCGTCAGGAAGTTCGGACGGCTCGTCCAGCACCACTCGGCCATTGCGGACGTGCGCCTTGAGCGTCATGGCACGACGATACCATGTCACCGCAGCCGTGACTCGAGCAGCTTCCTCTGCTCCTCGATCTGCTTCTCGGGCGGCTGGCCGGTGACTTTGCGGTCGATCTCGAGGATCACCTTCGTCGCCTCGTCGAAGGCGCTGCGGACTTCCTTTTCGATGTATTCGCGGACTTCGGGGCGGAGGCCGCCGACGCTGACCGAGAAGAGGTTCTTCGAGTGCAGGTCGGAGAGGCGGTCGTGGAGGGTGCGGCTGTCGATCTCGCGGGCGAGGCTCCCCCAGCGGCTCGACTCGATCAGCTCTTCCGTGACCTGGCTCGAGAGCGGACCGAAGAACTTCGAGCGGTGCTTGGTGACGAACTCGTCGTGGCGGCGCTCGGCGGCGTCGAGGACGCCTTCGAGGGCGTCGAGCACGCGGTCCCGGAAGCGGCCGAGGTCGTCTTTCTGGCCTGAGGTCTTCATCGCGCCGACCAGCTCGTCGAGCTCTTTTTCGGCCTGCTCGAACGCGGCCTCGGCCTGCTCGAAGTTGGTGGTCTTGACGAACTCCTCGACCTCCTTGCGCGTCTCGCTGAAGACGAGCAGGAGGTTCGCCTCCTTGGCGAAGGTCTCCCGCAGCTTGCCTTCGCGCTCGATCAGGCGCTCCTGCATCTTGGCCCAGAAGTAGGTCGAGTTCGCCAGGCCCTTGAGCAGCACCTTCACCGCGAGGCCGAGCAGCCCAGGCAGCGCATCCGAGATGTCCTTCATCCCTTCCGGGATCTTGTCGTTGATCTTGGACAGTTCGGCGAAGGATTCGAGCAGCGTCCGGTGGTTCGCGGCGGCGGTCTCGATCGCCTCGTCGACGATCTTGGCGATCTCCTTCGCGGTCTCCTCGGCCTGCTTGTCGAAGTCGCCGTCGCGGTCGACGGTCTCTTTCCAGATCTTTTCCAGGTCCGCGGTCTTCGTTTCGAGGTTGCGCGCGACCGCGGCGATGCGGTCGATCTCGTCGCCGACGTTGGACTTGCCGAGCCCGCCGAGGAACGCGGCCTCGTCGAGCTGCATCCGGGTGTGGAACGCGAGCAGCGCGAGCGACGGCGTTTCGCGGTACTGCGAGAGGTCGGGCTTGGCCTTGATCGCGTCGGCGAGCTGGCGGTCGCGGATGTTGGCCCACTCCTCGGCCTCGCGGCTGTCGGAGAGGTCGACCGACGACACCGCCTTGACCAGCTCGTCGAGCACCGCGCCGCAGCGCTTGGCGTAGTCGCTGAGCCGCGGCAGGTAGAAGGTCAGCTCGCGCGCGTCCTCGACCTCGCTACTGAAGGTGAGGGCCAGCTCGGCGGAACGGCGGTCGTAGCTCATCGCCTCAGAGCCCCTGGAGGACGGCGAGCCGCCAGGGGCCGCCGTCGACGCGCTGGACCGGCCACATGCGGTGGAGCCCGACCTGGCGGAAGCTCCGGTATTCGTCGTCGAAGCGGCCGACGTGCTCGACCTCGATGCGGCACTCCTCGACGGTCGGGCCCGCGCCCGGCTCGGGCGGCGCGAGCACGGTGGTGACCGGCCCCTCGCCGACGATGCGCAGGTCGTAGACCTCCTTGGACAGCGACTTGCGCGCGAAGTCCCAGGCGTAGAAGAAGTTCGACTCCGAGTTGAAGCTGATCGGGGAGTAGGAGATCGCGCCGTTCCAGTGGTAGTCGAGGCGCCAGTCGGCGAAGAGCGCCCGCCACAGCTCCCTGCGGCCGAGCTTGAGCGCCGAGATCGCCGCCTCGACCACCGCGCGCGGCGCGGCGTCCGCCGGCGGCAGGTCGAGCGCGCCCTCGGCGAGCAGCTCCTCGCCGGCGAAGCGGGCGCCGCCCGCTCCGGGCTCGCGCGGCACGGTGATGAACAGGCGGTCGGCGACCATCGCCGCGGCGAGCGCGAGGGTGAGCCCGGTCGCCACCCGGCCGTCGACGACCATCATCCGCGGCAGCGGCAGCACCTCGGCGTAGAAGCGGTAGGTCAGGGGCACCGACATGTCGACGAGCTGGCGGTAGTTTTCGACCGCGAGGTGGAAGGCCTGGCAGCCCGGCGAGTTGGCGTCGAGGAACCACCAGCCGGAGCGGAGATCCCCGAAGTAGTACCAGGGGTGGCCGGCGTCCATCTTCATCGAGCGCGGGCCGACGCGCTCGAGGTGGACGACCTTGCCGGCGAACGCCTCGGGGTCGCTCTCGACCGGATCGGGCGCCGGCGCGGCGGGGATCACGCGCTCACCGAGACCGGCGGTGAACTCCTTTTCGGCCTCGACCGCCGCCCGGCGCACCTCCTCGGCGAGCCGCTCGCCGCGCTCGCGCCACGAGAGGTCGATCCCCTCGGCGGGCCAGAGGGTGCCGCGCACCGACTCGAGGGCGGCGGCGAGGTCGGCGGCCATCGCCTCGGCGTAGGGGCCCGCGTAGTGCTCGGCGAGGTGGCGCACCCGCGGCTCGTGGCCGGCGAGGTCGGCGAGGACCTGGCGGCTGTTGAAGGAGCCGCGGCGCCAGCCCTGGTCGAGCACGGATGAGAGCTTCTTGGTCAGCTCCTCGTCCCAGCCCGACCAGGCCGAGCCGAAGCCGTCGTTGGCGAGCTTCTGCGGCCCGCCGGGGGCGAGCGCGCGGCGGCCCTCGGCGTCGTAGTAGAAGTTCTCGACGGCGATCGGCGCCTCGACCTCGAAGCGCTCGTGGTCGCGCCAGACGGAGAGGCGCCGCGGCTCGCCCGCCTTGCGGCCGGCCTGGGCGAGGCCGCGACCCTCGGCGAAGTTGCCGACCATGAACTCCTCGGCCAGGTCGGTCCTGGCCGGATCGCAGGGCACGCCGTCGGCCTCGAGGATGACGTCGCCGACCTTGAGCCGGGTGGCCCGAAACGGGCTGTCCCAGGCGATCCAGGTCACCCGCCGGCCGCGCAGGCCGTGGTCGAACCAGCGGTCGGTGGTCAGACCCGTGGTCAGGTCGTCGGAGGGCTTGACGAGGGGCTGGGGCTCGGCCATGAGCAGGGCTGCCTTCCGGGCTTCCACGAACGAATACGCGGTTCGAGGGTAGCACCCGCCACGCCGGGCCGCGACCGGTCCGGTTCCGGCGCCGGCGCGCGTCGGCTCTCGGCGCCGGCGTCAGCCGGGGATGATCAGCGCGGCGAGGTCGACCCCGGAGCGGTTGACGTGGCTGCGGTCGACGGGTTTCTCGACTCCGGCGACCGCGGCGTCCTCGTCGAACTGCCACAGGTGCCACGCGTCCCAGCCGACCGGCAGGCGCGGCTCGGCGACGCCGTACTCGGCGACCCACAGCGGATAGTCGCCGAAGCGGTCGTCGAGGTTGGCGTCCCAGAAGTTCGGGCTCGTGTAGATGATCGGCTTGACGCCGTAGCGCTGCTCGACGATCGCGAGGAAGGTCCG
>Ga0302046_10005220_pt1 | contig 11474 bp, 11 predicted proteins | sample RVTome_11_FD_200261 | JGI IMG/M metagenome (GOLD analysis project Ga0302046, IMG submission 200261) | Soil microbial communities from uranium-contaminated site in the Upper Colorado River Basin, Wyoming, United States - RVT147D111 (version 2) ... | reverse complement strand
CCCGAAACGTCCCGACGTTCGTCAGTCTCCGGGCATTCGGAACCAGGCTCGGATCGGCGCTGAATTCCTTGTTGTATTCGGCGAGCTCCCGGCGCTTCCGGCGGACGTAGTCCCGGAGGACGACGAAGTTGCCGAGCCTGTCCAGCTCTTCGTCGGTCAGGAATCGGATCGAGCTCATGTCCACGTAAAAAGCCCGCTTGATCCGCCGTCCCCCCGATTCCTGCATGCCGCGCCAGTTGCGGAACGGCTCCTCGATCAGCTTGTGCGTGGGTATGGCCATGATCGTCTTGTCCCAGTTCTGCACCTTGACGGTATGCAGGCTGAGCTCGATCACGTCGCCGTCGGTGCCATATTGGCTCATCTCGATCCAGTCGCCCACACGGACCATGTCGTAGCTGGTGATCTGGAGGCTGGCGACGAAGGAGAGGATCGTATCTCTGAATATCAGGAGCAGAACGGCGGTGACCGCTCCGATACCGCTCAGCAAGAGCAGCGGAGACCGGCCGGTCAGAGTCGCTATGAACACGACGGCGCCAACCACGTAGACCGCGATCTTCGCGATCTGGGTGTAGGCTTCGATCGGACGCCCCTGGGCGAGATCGCTCGTCGCGTAGGCTTTCCCCACAGCGCTCAGGAACGCCGCCAGGGTGGACACGCCGACGAGCACCATCGCGGCGGCGGCCGCGTGCTCGAGCACCGTGTCGACTTCCAGAATCGAGGAAATCTGTTCCGGAACGGGAAGGAACCGGGCGCCGTAATAGATGGTCAGCGCGGGAGCCAGACGGGAGAGCCGTCCGAAGACGTTGAACTCCAGCAGCCTGTCGTCGAAGCGGAAGGACGTCTCCCGGACGATGCGGTGAACCCCCGCGAGCAGGAATCGCTTCGCCACCAGGTCGGCCAGATACGCCACGAGGGTGAGGAGAGCCACACCAATCAGCGCGGCAACGAGGGGATACTGTTCGAGGAGGGCGAGGACGTCAGACATCAAGCTACGGTCGATTTTACACGACTCGCCAACTCACCTGACCGTTAAATAACACATTGCAAAACTAAACCTATGGTTTGAAAATGCATGGTATGCGCCGCGCGGCTGAAAGCCTCCTGAAGTCGTACCTGGAGACGTTTCCATGCGTCGCCGTGATCGGAGTCCGGCAGTGCGGAAAGACGACGCTGGTGAAAACACTTGCGGGGAATCCGCGATTTCATCCGGGAACAGAAGGCGCGGCTCGGAATCGTTGTCAATACGGATACCGCCGCCCGAATTTACGAAGACAAGATCGTGGGACTGCCGTTCAACTGGCTGTAAGTGTCTTCCGCGACCGCCCGCTGGGCCGGGTCGTCCAGCACCGCTTTGGGTCCCTGATCGACAAAGTTGAAGAGCTGGAAGTCGAGAGCCGGACCCGAGATGCCCAGCGCGCCGTAGAACGTGAGATGTTTTGGAGGAAGGCTCTCAACTCCATCCTGATCCTCGGCGCGCTTTTCTTGTTGTACCAGCTCGTAGTCCATTTCGCACCTTGACTCAGAAGACCATTCGAGTCCTGCTCCGGGGAAGACGCTACGGTCAAGGTTGGCCGCTACGGTCCGAGAAGCGCCGCGGGCACGACCGCGATCCCGTCGGGCCGGCGGTAGGCCGCGGGCCCGGTCGTGATGATCACTGCGTCGAGGAGATCGCCGCCTATCCTGTCCGCGAGCCACCGGACGTGCTTGAGGTCCTCGTCATCAACGCGGTGGGCGAGCTTGACTTCCACGGCCAGGACGCGATGATCGCCACGTTCCACGATCAGGTCGACCTCATGTTGCTCTCCCCGGGTTCGCAGGTGTTTCACCGAGGCTTCGGCGGCTTCGGCAAACACGCGAACGCTGAGCGTCACCAGCGACTCGAACAGGTGTCCGAGGAGCGTGCCGTCCCTGGGGATCGGGGGGCCTGCCGGTTGCGCGTTGAGGAGCGCCTCGACGTTGACTCCCAGGAGGCGGGCTGCGAGAGCGGGATCGGCGAGGTGGTGTTTTGACGGCGAGGTCAGACGCGTGAGTGGATTGCGGACCGGCTGCCACGCCGGAACCGGGTCGATGATCCAGAGCCGCTCCAGGGTGTCGCGATACGGTTGGGTTGTCGTCTTGGCGGGTTTGTCGCCCTCCCCGCCGGTCGCCGCGTCCCGGATGGTCTCATACGACGCCGTGGTCGCAGTCACAGCGGCGTATGCGGTCATCCAGCGGCTGAGCACACCGGGGCTGCGAACCCGGTGACCGAGGTCTTCGAATTCGCGCTCGGCGATACGCGCAAGGTAGCCGTCGAGCTGCGCGCGCAGCGCCCGTCCGGTCAGATGGCGTAGCCCGGGAAACCCGGAGGCGACGATCTCGCTGGCATAGATTTCCAGGGAGACGTCGGTCTCCCCATCCACCGGGAGACGTTCTCCGGACAGAAGTTGTCGGAGACTCACCGTTGGGGACCCTATGCCTCGTTCAGACAACGTCATCGGTCGCATCCGCACCGTGACGATCCTGCCGGCACCCGAATGTGTCGGTTGCTGGGTGGGCGTCGCCGAGCCGGTCAGAAGGAACTGACCCGGTCGGGGATCGTCGTCCACGGCGCGGCGGACCCGATCCCATGACTCCGGAAAGCGTTGCCACTCGTCGATGAGCACCGGCCGGTCTCCGCGAACCAGCCGGCCAGGATCGGCTTCCGCGATCGTCCGCTGGTCCGGGTCGTCCAGACGATGGATCGTTCTTGCTCGCCGGAGAGCGGTTTCGGTCTTACCCACCGCTTTGGGTCCCTCGAGTGACAACGCCGGCAGGCTGGGCAGGAGGGCGTCCAGCTCGTCATCCACGACGCGCCGGACATATCCGGATGGTCTAACAACGCTACCGTTTGGCACACATAAACACTACCATACGGCACACTGATACGCTACCGTTCGTCGCTCGACAAGGAGAACCTGTTCGGCTTTCGCATAGACACTGAACGGATTACCGTTCCAGACGACGTCGGCGTTCTTGCCTTCTTCGAGGGAGCCCGTGAAGCCGTCGATGCCCAGCGCACGCGCCGCGTTGATCGTGATCCAACGGAGTGCCCGGTCCGGGCCGATCTCCGTGTCGTCTTGGGTGCGGGAACGGCTGCGGCTCACGGCGATCAGGAAGCTCGAGGGCCGCACGACTCACCAGCTCACCCGAAGCCCCGTCGTCGACGAGACCCCGGAGTAGGCTCCGCCGTCCAGGGCCCTGTCGCTCATGTCCGCGAACTGCACGCCGCTCTGGAGCTTGAGCTTGTGGCCATAGAAGTAGTAGTTGACGCCCATGTAGAACTCGTTGTAGCGATTTCCCCGCCCCCCGACAGCCTCGCTCTCGTAACGCGCCAGCCGGACACCGTTCGGATCTTCGCTCCGGACCCAGGTGTGCCGGCCGACGATCTGCAGGCGCGGCGTGAGGTTGAGGAACGGCATCGTCATGACACCCCACAGGTCGCTCTGCCCCAGGTAACCCGAACCCGAGGACACGTCCGCCCGAAAGCCCCACCTGCCGGTCTCGAACCGGAAATTCGCCGAAACCATGTGCTGAAGCTGACGGGTAAACGTGTTGGCCGGGTCGGGATTCTGGTACACGTAGTTTCCCCTGAGCAGCGCGTCCGTGACCCCGAGTTCCCCGGTCAGGTCGTAGCCGAGGGAAACGAGCCCGAAGGCGCTCCCGTTGAACCGCCCGAACTCCCGGTTGGCTTCGCCTCCCGAATACGCGCCGACCTGGTAGACCCACTTTCCGAGAGCGCCCGAGAGGCTGACGCCCGGTATGTACTCCTGCGGAAACCACATGTTGTTGGCCAGATTGCTGCGGTCGATGGTCAGGAGCTCTTTCGACGAAGTGGACCCGTCCATCGTGAACCCAACGCCCTGCTTCCCCACCGTCAGCGCGAGCCGCTCGCCTGGGGCCCATGCCACGTAGGCGTCCGTCAGCCTCATGTAGAACGGATCCCTCTCCTCGGGATTGAACTCGGCCTCCACGTGGACGGTGAGTTCGTCGAACATCTCCGACTTCACGCCGAGCCGCATCCGCCGCACGTTCCATTCGTCGTGGCTCGCCTGGTCCGCGCCGACGGCCGCGAACTCGTACTGGAACCGCCCGCTGAAACGCACGCTCTGAACCCTGGGATTCTCCGCGTTGTCGTACCACTCCGCGAACTGCCAGATGTCGTCCCATCCCGACTGCGCGATGGCCTGCCCCCCTGAAGCGAACACACCCAGCCCCGCCATAATTGCTACAAAGAGACTAAAACCCGGTCTGGCCGCCATGCCCCTCCCTCCTTCCGAAATCCAATTCATACAGAAACTTACAGGCTTTGCGGGGCCAGAGTAAGGGCGAGGTCGTGAATTCACCCAGAGTTCACGAGGTGGTGATGTCCAGGTAACAAAAAGCGGGGTTGGGTTACTCCGACGGAGTTCCGGCCGTCGGCGATCTGCCCGGAAGCTCGATTCGGAAAGTCGAGCCGGTCCCCGTCTGGCTGGTGACGGTGAGGGATCCGCCCTGACTTTCGACGGCGTGACGCGCGATGGCGAGGCCCAGTCCCGTTCCTCCGCCGTTGCGTGTCCGGGCCTTGTCCACCCTGTAGAATCGCTCGAAGATCCGGGGCAATTGATCCCTGGGAATGCCGTAGCCCTGGTCGGCGACCTCGAGAACGACCGTGTCCCCCTCGGCGCGGCATGCAATGCGGATCAGGCCCGAAGGCCGGTTGTAGCGGATCGCGTTGTCGATGAGATTCGACAGGGCGATGGACAGACGACCCGGATCCGCGCGCAACGTGATCGGCGGGCACTCGATTTCGATATCGCGGGACTCGCCGGCGGGTAGTTTCCTGCGCAGCGCGACCTGCTCGCCCACCAGAGTCGGCAGGTCCACATCCTCGAACACCGAAGGCGGCTCGGCCTCGATGCGCGCCAGCACGAGGAGATCGTTCACCAGCGACTCCAGATAGCGGGCGTTCCGGCAGATCGTGTCGGCGAAATCCCTGTGCGAGGCATCGGACGACTCCGAGAGCATCGTCTCGGCGTACCCCCGAATGGAAGTCAGGGGCGTCTTGAATTCGTGCGAGACGTTGGCAACGAAATCGCGCCGGATGCGATCGACCTGACGTATGTCGGTCAGGTCTTCCAGCACCATGACGGCGGCCTCCTCGCGGCTGCCCGAGCTGCTCGTCACGGGAGACACGAGAGCCCGAAGCACGCGGTTCGAGCGGGTCTCGAACTCCACGGATCCGACAGCCTGTCCCGCCAGAGCTTCGTGAACCGCCTGGTCGAGCGCTTCGTTCCGAAACACTTCGAGGCAGGTCCTGCCGAGCGGATCTCTCTGGGCTCCGAGAAGATGACGGAAGGCGGCGTTGGCCAGGGTGATCCGCCCGTCATCGTTGAAAACGAGAACCCCTTCGTCCATGGCCCGCAGAACCGATTCCAGCCGTATACGCGCCTCGGACAGATCACGGACGCGCGCACGCACGCCGCCGTGCCAGTGGGTCAGCGCCGCGACCAGTTCCCGCACTTCCCTGAGCCCCCGGGGAATCGCAGGTATCGAACTCTCGTCGCCTTCGCTCTGTCGAATCGATTCGGTCAGGTTCCTCAACGGGCGGATCAACTGCGTCCGGACTCGCCAGACGAGGACGGCGGTAAGCATCAGCACAACGAAGCCAAAGAAGAAGACTGAGGGTCCGGTTCCGAACAGCGCGAAAGCGAGGCCGACGAGCACGACGTTCCACAGCGCGATTCGCCAGTGGAAGGCCGGCTTCATGCCCGGGTATCCGAATCGTAGCGGTAGCCTACTCCCCGCACTGTCTGGACGCGTTCGCCCTCCGCCCCGAGCTTCTCGCGCACGCGGCGTACGTGCGTGTCCAGAGTGCGCGACTCGGAGTCGCCGTGGTATCCCCAGATGTGATCCATCAGATGTCCGCGGGTGAGGACGTTCCCCCGCGCCTTCATCAGCGCGTACAGCAGGTCGAACTCTTTCGCGGTCATGGCGACGAGTGCGCCGTCGACGGCGCATTGCCGCCGTCCGGGATCGAGCTCGACGCCGCCGATCCCCAGGCGCTCGCCTTCCTGGGGTCCGGACCTCCTGAGAAGCGCCCGGATTCGAAGGACCAGCTCGCGGGGACTGAACGGTTTGGTGACGTAGTCGTCCGCGCCGAGCTCGAAACCCAGAACACGGTCGATCTCTTCCCCGCGAGCGCTCAGCATCAGGATCGGGACGTAGCGCGGGCCCTGCTCCCTCATCTTGCGGCAGATCTCGTTGCCGTCAAGGTCGGGGAGCATCAGGTCCAGGACGATGACGGATGGCGATTTCTCGAAGGCCAATTCGAGGCCTTCGCGGCCCGTCGCTGCCCAGACGACGTCGAACCCTGCCTGAGTGAGGTGATGTCCGACCAGGCGGCGTATATCGGCATCGTCGTCAACTATCAATACTCGTTCCATGCCGGATGTCCTTGCCGCGAACCAGAAAGACCACCATCTCGGCTATGTTCGCCGCGTGGTCGCCAACCCGCTCCAGACCCTTCGCGATGAACATGAGCTTCACGCACCGGGAGATCGTGTGAGCGTCTTCCAGCATGTAGGTGAGCAGCTCGCGCAGAATCTGTTCGTACATGTAGTCGAGCCGGACGTCGTCGCGAATGACCTGCTCGGCCAGCTCGACGTCGCCGTTCACGAACGCGTCCAGACTCTTCCGAAGGCTCTCCTGCGCCATCCGCGACATGATCGGGAGATCGACCAGGGGTTTGAGCTCGGGCTCGGCCAGTACTTCCCGCGTCCGTTCGGCGGAATTGACGGCGATGTCGCCGACGCGCTCGACGTCCCGGACAATCTTGAGAACGGTGGCGAGGAACCGAAGGTCGCTGGCGACGGGTTGCTCCAGAGCGAGGGTCTGAAGGGCCAGATCGTCGATTTCCAGCTCCATGCGGTCGATCTCGTCGTCGCGCTCGATCACATCGCCGGCGAGAGACGGGCTCCGCTCCACCAGAGCCCTCATCGCGTCGTGAAGCGCTTTTTCGGCCTTACCGCTCATCACGAGAAGGCGGTCCCGGATCTTGCGGAGCTGCTGCTCGTAGTGCTGGCTGGTATGTTCGCGACGGCTCAATTAGCCGAACCTCCCGGTGATGTAGTCCTCGGTCTCGCGCATCGAAGGATGCGTGAACAGCGCTTTCGTTTCGCTGTGCTCGACGAGCCGGCCGGAGAGAAAAAAGGCCGTGTAATCGGAAACGCGCGCGGCTTGTTGCATGTTGTGCGTAACAATAACGATAGTATACCGGCTCTTGAGCTGGTAAATCAGTTCCTCGATCCGGGCCGTGGAGATCGGATCGAGAGCCGACGCCGGCTCGTCCATCAGGAGGATCTCGGGCTCCACGGCCAGGGCTCTCGCGATACAGAGGCGCTGCTGCTGCCCTCCGGACAACGAGAACGCGGAGCGGTTCAGCCGGTCCTTGACTTCGTCCCAGAGGGCCGCGGACCTGAGGGTCGATTCTACGATGCGGTCGATCTCAGCCCTGTTCTTGGTCATGCCGTTGACCCTCAGGCCGTATGCGACGTTCTCGTAGACCGACATCGGAAACGGGTTCGATTTCTGAAAGATCATCCCGACCCGGCGACGAAGCTCGATGACGTCGGTCGACTCCGCGTAGATGTTCACACCGTCGATCTCGACCTGTCCGGTCAGGCGCGTCTCGGGAATCAGATCGTTCATCCTGTTCAGGAGGCGGAGAAAAGTGGACTTGCCGCAGCCGGAGGGTCCGATCAGGGCCGTGACCTCCCTTTCCCGAACCGGGATACTGACGTCGAAAAGGGCCTGGACGGGACCGTAGAAGAAGTCGGCGCCGCGGACCTCGATTTTCAGGCGGTCGCCCATTGGCGCATTCTCTTTCGGATCAGGATGGCGACAAGGTTCAGGAGAAACGTCAGCGCCAGCAGCACGAGCACCGTCGAGTAGAGCTGGGGCTTGGTGGCCTCAACATCCGGCGACTGGGTCGAAAGCACGAACACATGATATCCCAGTTGCATGAACTGGTCGTTGACGCGGGTCGGCAGGTAGGGCATAGAGAACGCCGCGCCGGTAAAGAGCACGGGCGCGACCTCGCCTGCGCCCCGGCTCACCGCGAGAATCGTGCCCGTCATGACGCCCGCCCAGGACTGCGGCAGGACGACCCGGAAGATGGTTTGCAGCCGGGTGGCCCCCAGGGCCAGGCTCGCTTCCCTGTAGTCGCGGGGAACCGATCGGAGCGTCTCCTCGACGGTGAGAATGACGACGGGCAAGGTGAGGACCGCCATCGTCAGAGAGGCCCACAGGATCGAACCCTGTCCAAAAACGACGTCCCCGTCGTACAGGGCGGCGTCCATCGTCCCCCCGATTGCCTGGATGAAGAATCCCAGCCCGAAGAGCCCGAAGACGATCGACGGAACGCCGGCCAGATTGCTCACCGCCAGGCGCGTTGCCCTGTACAGGTAGGAATCCGCACGGGCGTACTCGGCCAGATAGATCGCGACCAGAACGCCGAAAGGAACAGCCGCGACCGACATCACGAGCACCAGGAACACGGTGCCGTAGATAGCGGGGAAGATGCCTCCCCCGGTCATGCCGACCGGGCGGCCGGTCAGGAACTCCCAGGAGAGTCCGGCCCAGCCGTGCCAGACGACGTCGGTCAGGATGACCGCCAGCATCGCGACGATGAAAAGGGTCGCCAGGAGCGAGAGAACGACGACGCCCTTGTCCAGGGGACGTTTCATACTCCACCGAAGAGCTTTCTGCGCAGACCTGCGTTGATCCGTTCCCCGACCCAGTTCAGGCCGGAGGTCGTGATGAAGAGCAGAACGCCGATGAAGAACAGCACGCTGTAGTGATCGCCCCCGTAGACGACTTCCCCCAACTCGGCGGCGATCGTCGCCGACATCGTCCGCGCTCCGGAAAACGGGTCGAACCCCAACAACGCCGCGTTTCCCGAAACCATGAGGACGATCATCGTCTCGCCAAGCGCCCGTCCCATTCCCAGAATCAGGGCCGCGCCGATCCCTGGACTGGCGGCAGGGAGGACCACCCGGACCGCGGTCTGAACCGCCGAGGCGCCCAGTGCGAGAGAGGCCTCCCTGTAGGTCGCCGGAACGGCGGACAGGGCGTCCTCTGCCACGGTGAAAACGATGGGTATGACGGCCAGGGACAGGGCGATTCCCGCGGTGAACGCGTTCAGCCGGTACTGGAGGCCCAGGATGTCCTGGATCCACGACGCCATGACGATCAGGGCGAAAAAGCCGACGACGACGGACGGAATGCCGGCCAGGAGCTCGACGGTGGGCTTGAGCCACTCGCGGAGCCGGTGCGACGCGAACTCGGCCGTGTAGAGGGCTGCGCCCAGGGCCAGCGGCGTTCCGACCAGCATCGCGACGAGCGTCACCTTGAGGGTCCCGGCCACCAGGGGAACGACGTTATACCGGGGCTGCTGGACGGAGACCGGATCCCACTGGAAGGGCGGACCAAAAACCGACCCGAGCGAGGTCTCCCTCACCGCTCCCGAGATCAGAGGCCACGCTTCACGCGTTATGTAGATAAAAATGAAGACAATGATAGAGATAGCGGCCAGCGAGACTCCGAAGATTGCCCGCTCCGAGAGCGTATCCAGGCGGCGCCTGAAGCTGTGGCTCACAGAACCGTCTCGGAAGGCCTCAGCGGATAGTAGCCGACGTCGGTGACGATCTCCTGCCCCTCGGGTCCGAGTACCCAATCGAGGAATTCCGCCATCAGGCCTTCGGGTTCCCCAACGGTATAGAAATACAGGCTCCGGCTCAGCGGATACCGGTTGGTCAACACGTTGTCCAGGTTGGGTTCGATGGGCTCGCCGCCGGATGCGGGGCGTATCGAAAGCGTACTGACGCCTTCGACGTATCCGATCCCGCCGTACCCCACGCCGGCCGGGTCCTGGGACACCGCGTTGATGACCGCGGCCGTACCCGGCAGGGCCTGATAGACGGGCGCGAAGTCGGCATCGTCCATGACGTGCTCCCTGAAGAACGCGTAGGTACCCGAGCTGTTCTCCCGCCCGTAGAGGACGATGGCCCTGTCCGGCCCCCCGACCTGGGACCAGTGGGTGATCTCTCCCCGAAAGATGGCGGATATCTCGGCCATCGTCAGGCTGCGCACGGGGTTGTCGTTGTGAACGTAGACCGCCAGGGCATCGAGGGCGACCGGGGTCTCGTGGACCTCCGCGCCGCGCTGGGCCAGGGCCTCCCTGATTTCTTCCTCGCGCATGTCCCGCGACGCCTGGGCGATGTCGGTGGAACCGTTGATGAGAGCGGCGATTCCCGTTCCGCTACCCCCACCCGTCACCTGGATCACGACTTCGGGCCGCGCGGCCATGTAGGTCTCGGCCCACTGCTGGCCCAACTGCACCATCGTATCCGACCCCTTGATCGTCAGCGACTGCTCGCCGGTTCGGGGACCGCACGAGGTGATCGCCGCGAGCGCCAGAACAGTAAAGAACCCGAAGCTCCGTCTCATGTCCGCTCCTTTCAGAAAAACCAGCATAGCCCACCGAGTGTGACCGAAACGTGAACTCGAGGCGAACAATGTGAAACACATTGGCGCCCTCTCCTCGATCACCCATGCCTGCCTGGGCAGGGGTCCGTCAAAGTCGCTTGCCAGGAGGCGAACCGGGAGAAAAATGGGGACAGACACCTTTTTCAAGCACTAATGTTCGTTCCTGGGCGGAGTGACACGCGAAAAAGGCTGTCTGTCCCCATTTTTCGCGTGTCGGGATGCGACTTTGACAGACCCATGCCTGCCTGGGGACGGGCCCTTTCCTTTCGTGTACCCGATTTGTAACAATTCCGTGGTAGAACCCGTACTCTTCAGGGCAGGTCTCGGAGGCGTGCCGGGAAACCAACGGGAGTGGACACCTGTGACCGCCCTTGCCGCTATCGACATCGGAACGAACGCCATTCGCCTGGCGGTCAGCGACGTCGACGCGAGTCTGAAGTTCCGCGTGCTGCACGCCGTGCGCGAGCCCGTGAGGCTGGGACAGGAGGTGTTCACCCAGGGAACGATCAGCGAGGAAACCATCGGGCGCGCAGTCGTCGCGTTTGGCAACTTCAGCGACCTCATCCGAGCCAGTGGAGCGGCCCACACCCGGGCGGTGGCTACGAGCGCGGTGCGGGAAGCCCGGAACAGCGCCATCTTCATCGACCGGGTGCTGCAGACGACGGGCATCGACATCGAACCGATCAATCCGCAGGAAGAGGCGCGGCTGATTCATCTCGCAGTGTCCCGAAACGTCGACTTTGGCGGCCGCACCTCGATGCTCGTCGACATCGGCGGCGGCAGCGTCGAGGTCACGATCGCAACGCAGAACAACATCCTGCTCGCGGAAAGCTACAAGATGGGAAGCGTCCGGCTGCTCCAGATCCTGGACGAGCACACGCTGGGCGAGGAGCGGTTCAATCAGATGGTCGTCGAATACGTGGACGCCTCTC
>Ga0302046_10005219_pt1 | contig 11474 bp, 5 predicted proteins | sample RVTome_11_FD_200261 | JGI IMG/M metagenome (GOLD analysis project Ga0302046, IMG submission 200261) | Soil microbial communities from uranium-contaminated site in the Upper Colorado River Basin, Wyoming, United States - RVT147D111 (version 2) ... | reverse complement strand
GACGGTCAGGTACCGCCGCCGCCATCCGCTTCGCGGTGAGCCGGAACGTACCCGCGCGAGCGGGTGGTTGGTGCCGTCTCCTCGGCAAGCCGGCGGGCCGCCTGGTCCAGGCAGGCGATCTGGCAGGCCAGCACGGCCTCATCCGTCCGCGCCGCGAACCAGCCACCGACGCCCCCGTAGTCGAGCGCGAGGACGCTGGGGAAGCCCCAGGTCCCCTCCAGCATACGGTCGGCTACCCAGTCGAACAGGTTCCAGTCGGCATCCGTCATCGGCCTCGGGTCACGCGCCTGGCCGGCATGCGACGGCATGCCGGTTACGTGCAAGACCCGCAACGCTGCGACCGGCAACAGCGAGAGGTACCTGCGTTCGTCCATGGCCATCGACCGGGCCGCCCGGCGGGCATGCGCCAGGTTGAGTTGCAATCCGCATCCGGTTTCTTCGACCACCTGCCGGATCAGGGCCGGCTCGGCGGCCAGCGACTCGTGCATCGAGCATTCTTTGTAATACGGCACGTTCTCTACCACGACGCGCGCGGCACCGAAGCGAGCCACAAGCCCCTCCACGTCGCGCACGGTCCGCTGGATGGCGTCAAACATGCCGCTGACCAGGCCGGCCTGCGGCATGACCTGAGGATCGAGGTAGGCGTTGACGTAGGGCGTCCCGGTCTGCGCGAGCCGCTCGGCGACGGCGTCGAGGTCGGTGATGCCTCCCATGCGTCGCCCTGCATAGAGTGGAAAGTGGACGTACACCGGACGCTGCCGCCGGGCTTCCCGCAGCAAGGATACCCGGTCCGGACACTTGAAGAGGTCGATGTCGGCGCGGCCGGTCTGCACAAGATGGGCGGCGGCGGCCGAGTAGTTCACGGCGAGCCGGATGCCCCGGCGGGGCGACGGGCGCAAGGCGAGAATTCGCTCGGAAGAAGACGCAGCAACCATGGTCGGATCCAGAACAGGTCGATAACCGATACCCCAAGAAAAAGCCTGTACATTACGAAGGGGTTATGTGAAGATTAAACCTCAGGTCCAGGCGCGGGTAGTCTCCCTCTACGGCGTTGGTCAAGCGAAAGGCACCAGAACCGCCCCCTTGAGGGGGCTCTCGCGCAGCGACTGGGGGTGTAATCCGGTCTGTTGGACACCCTCCGACCCGCCTTCGGCGGGCCACCTCCCTCCAGGGCGGAGTTTTAGCGCCAACCAACACTCCAGCGGGAGACTACCCAGGCGCGCACCCCACAGAAAAAGCGATGCGCCGGACCCTCGGCAAGGACCCGGCGCACCGCGATTATCCTGGATTAAATGGCGTCGCAGGCGCTATTTAATGAGCGTCATCTTTCTCGTGGTCGACCCGCTATCGGTGGAGATCCGGTAGAGGTAGAGCCCGGACGACAGGTCCGTCGCGTCAAACGTCACGCGGAACGTCCCCGCCGGTTGCTGCCCGTCGACCAGCACGGCGACTTCACGGCCCAGCAGGTCGTAGACGGCCAGGCGGACGTGTTGCGCCCGCTCGACGGCGAATTCGATGGTCGTCGTCGGGTTGAACGGGTTCGGGTAGTTCTGCCCGAGCGCAATGCGGGTCGGCACTTCGCCGTCGACCTCCTCGACGGCCGTCGGCATGTGGTAACCGGCCTGGGCGAGGAACGTCCAGCGCTGCGTCCACAGCCATTCGTCGAAAGCGCCGATAACGGAAACGTACCGGAAGAAGCCGTCGCGGGGGGGCATGTCGACGCCCGCGGTGAAGGCCGGAGAGCCCGAAGCCGGACGCGGATCCAACACCCCGTTCGGCGCCCGATCGATACCCCGCAACTGCGGATCGACGGCGATCAGGTTCTCCGAAGCGAACGCGTCGGCCACGTACTGCTCGGCAAACACGTCCGAAAACGCGTCGAGACCCGTCCCGTTGACGTCCCCAAAACCGAACCAGATGTTGTTCGACAACACCAGATCCCCCGCCTCCAGGCGCGCCCGGCTGTCCTGCCCCGAAGCCAGATCCTCGATCGTCACACCCGCCCCGGCGAAATCCGTGAAAATCGAGTTGTAGTACTTGCCCCCGGCGTTGTCGTCGATCGTCAGGGCAAAGTCGTTCGAGGTCAAGAGCGACTGCGCCCCCGCCCCGATGTACGTGGCGTTGTAGACGACCGGGGCGGCGTAGGGCTGCCCCGTCTCCGGGTCCGTGCCCCCGTCGTGCTCGCCGCCCGTGCCCGCGTCGTCCGAGGCCTGGATGCCGAACCAGAACTGGTTGCTGCCGCGCCAGCCCTCGTCGTAGTCGAACATGTCGTCGCCGCAGAACGCGGCAATCAGGTACTTCGTGTTGACCGTGCCGCCGAACCACTCGAAGCCGTCGTCCTGGTTGGCGAAGACCTCGACGTGGTCGATCTGCGTACCCCGGCCCACGGCCCCCATCGTCAGCCCGTTGATCTCGTTGTCCTGGCCGAAGATGGCCCCGCCGTAGCGTATGGAGACGTAGCGGAAGACCCCCGAGTCGTCGTCGTCGTCGGTGCCGCCGTAGAGGTTGCGCGGGTCGTTGGGCGGCAGACCCTCGATGGTGTTCTCCCCGCCGCCGACGTTGATCGTGGCCCGGCCCAGGATCAGCACGCCGCCCCAGGAGCCGCGGTCATCGAGCGTCAGGTCGTCGGGGTCGTTCGTGTCGTCGTCTTCGGCGGTGAAGATGATCGGCTGGCTGGGGGTGCCCTCGGCGAAGATCTTGCCGCCGCGGGCCACGACCAGCGCCGATTCCTGGTCGCCGGTGGTCGGGTCGGCCAGGCCTTTGATGAGGGTGCCGGCCTCGATGGTGAGCGTCTCGCCGTCTTCGACGTAGACGTAGCCGTCGAGCAGGTAGGTGTTCTCGGCGGTCCAGAGCGCCTCGCCCTGAACCGACGCATCCGTCACCGTGATGGTCTGCGCCGGAGCGGGGGGTTCTACTTCGGTCTGCGAAAAATAGCCGGCCTGGGAGAGGAAAGTCCATCCGCCGGCCCAGTTCTCATAGCCGAACGCGCCGATGAAACCGGCATAGTCGAAGAAGCCGTCGCGGGGGGGCATGTCGACGCCCGCGGTGAAGGCCGGAGAGCCCGAAGCCGGACGCGGATCCAACACCCCGTTCGGCGCCCGATCGATACCCCGCAACTGCGGATCGACGGCGATCAGGTTCTCCGAAGCGAACGCGTCGGCCACGTACTGCTCGGCAAACACGTCCGAAAACGCGTCGAGACCCGTCCCGTTGACGTCCCCAAAACCGAACCAGATGTTGTTCGACAACACCAGATCCCCCGCCTCCAGGCGCGCCCGGCTGTCCTGCCCCGAAGCCAGATCCTCGATCGTCACACCCGCCCCGGCGAAATCCGTGAAAATCGAGTTGTAGTACTTGCCCCCGGCGTTGTCGTCGATCGTCAGGGCAAAGTCGTTCGAGGTCAAGAGCGACTGCGCCCCCGCCCCGATGTACGTGGCGTTGTAGACGACCGGGGCGGCGTAGGGCTGCCCCGTCTCCGGGTCCGTGCCCCCGTCGTGCTCGCCGCCCGTGCCCGCGTCGTCCGAGGCCTGGATGCCGAACCAGAACTGGTTGCTGCCGCGCCAGCCCTCGTCGTAGTCGAACATGTCGTCGCCGCAGAACGCGGCAATCAGGTACTTCGTGTTGACCGTGCCGCCGAACCACTCGAAGCCGTCGTCCTGGTTGGCGAAGACCTCGACGTGGTCGATCTGCGTACCCCGGCCCACGGCCCCCATCGTCAGCCCGTTGATCTCGTTGTCCTGGCCGAAGATGGCCCCGCCGTAGCGTATGGAGACGTAGCGGAAGACCCCCGAGTCGTCGTCGTCGTCGGTGCCGCCGTAGAGGTTGCGCGGGTCGTTGGGCGGCAGACCCTCGATGGTGTTCTCCCCGCCGCCGACGTTGATCGTGGCCCGGCCCAGGATCAGCACGCCGCCCCAGGAGCCGCGGTCATCGAGCGTCAGGTCGTCGGGGTCGTTCGTGTCGTCGTCTTCGGCGGTGAAGATGATCGGCTGGCTGGGGGTGCCCTCGGCGAAGATCTTGCCGCCGCGGGCCACGACCAGCGCCGATTCCTGGTCGCCGGTGGTCGGGTCGGCCAGGCCTTTGATGAGGGTGCCGGCCTCGATGGTGAGCGTCTCGCCGTCTTCGACGTAGACGTAGCCGTCGAGCAGGTAGGTGTTCTCGGCGGTCCAGAGCGCCTCGCCCTGAACCGACGCATCCGTCACCGTGACGACGTTCTGGCCGAAGGCGAGCGCCGGACACAGCAACACGCCTAGCGCGATGGTAGCAATTCGTAGCGTCATGAGGGTTTTGGGGGTTAGGTTGAAGGAAAAGGAGGCCGACAGCCCTCCGCCTATGGCGAAGATCCCGGCGGGCGTGTCGGTGAGGATTCAGTGGAGATAATGATGGTGTAACGATAGGCTAACATTCCGGTAATACCGGCCCAAAACGCACGAAGGGCGGCATCAAGCCGCCCTTCGTGGTTGTCGGAACCAACCTTAGTGCTGTCCCAAAGCGTTGTCATGAAGCCTGATCCAACGCGTCCTCCGGCGGTATCGTGTTACAGGCTATAGGAGAAAGAGAGCTTGACGATACGCCCCAGCCTGTAGCGGGTCGTCTCAAACGTAGCCCCCTTGTATTCCTGGGCCTCGACAAAATCGGCGCCCAGCACGTTGTCGACGGAGAGCCTCATGCCGAAGCGACGGAACACGCGCTGCCCGACGGAAGCGAAGAGGTCGTTGCGAGGCCGCTCAAAGATGTTCGGTGCTCCACCGAGGGACACCGACGCGAGGCGCTCCCCGAAACGGTTGAACGAAAGGGTCGCCGAGGTGCCGCTGTCATAGTTCTCATAGGCGAGACCGACATTGAACACATAGGGCGACTGCCCCTGGAAAGGGCGGGTGTCGCCGATATCGAAGCCTTCGGCGAACTCTCGCTCCCGCTCCGGGATGTCCACGGTCGACTCGATGAGCGCCAGGTTTGCGTTCGCTGTGAGGTGGCGCAAGGGTCCGGCAAGCCAGCCCATGTTCTTCCGCACCTCAAACTCGACACCATAGACGGTGGCGTTGGGCACGTTCACGAACGTGACCTGGTTGTTGTTCGAAATGAAGACCCGCTCGATGGGATCTTTGAAATACTTGTAGAAGGCGCTGACGGCGAACACCTCGCCGGGATGTGGAAACCACTCCCACCGCATGTCATAGTTGCTAATGAGCGTGCGTTCCAGTTCCGGGTTTCCGGAGATCTCGGGGCCTCCGGCAAAGCTGAATGACGTGAACGGAGCGATCTCGCGAAACGTCGGACGCGCCAGCGTCCCTGTAGCCGAAGCCCGAACGTTCATGTTATCCTGCAACGCATAGATCAGATTGAGCGAGGGCAGTACGTCGCCCTCAGCGATTTCGCCCGCCGCCTGTGTCGTATCCCGGCTGACGATCCCGATGTCGGTCGTTTCGTAACGCGCCCCACCGACGAACCGCAGCCGTCGAAGGATGGGGAAATCCACCATCGCATAGAGGCCGAGCACCTCCTGCGTGCCGTCGTAGCTGTTGGCCATGCGCGTGCCTTCCTCAATCGTATTGCCGAACGTAAAGCGACCGTTGTCCTCGCCAACGATGCCCACGTTCTCACTGCTGAAGAAGGTTTCGACGCTGCCGCCGAAGTCGCTGAAGTCCAACGAGTTATCACGATAATTGAACTTTCGCTCGCTGAATTCGCGTTCCTTACGCAAATAAGCGGCTCCGGTCTTGAATTGTACCGGCGACGAAAGGCCGAGCCGGATGGGCAGTTCGAAGTTGGCGTTTGCCTCCACATTGTCCTCCTGCAAATTCCGAAAGACACGCGTGGGCGGTGTGGCATTCGATGAGCCCAGGTTGATATCGTAGACGGTCGTGTCCGGGGTGCCGTCTCTGTCGAGGTCAACCTCGACGAACTGATCGAAGAAAAAGCGAAGGTCCGGCTCTTCCTGGCGGGTGCTGGTAAAGGCGGCATTCCACTCCGCCCGCAAGCCCGCGAGCGGACTGAGGAAGTGCTCACCATGAGCCTGGTAGGAGCCTACCGTGCGCTCGGTGTACTGAAGCACGTAGGTCTCGAACTGCACCGGCGGGCGTGAGTTTTTCGGATAGATGCCGACCTGGTAGCGGCCGAGCTGTTCTCCATCCTGTGTGCGTAGCACGTTGAACCCAATTTTGTGGTGCGCGTGGACCTGATAGGTGAGGTTGGTGATGACGCCCCAATTCGACTTCTGCTCGCCGCGTGTGTCTGCAAAGTTGTAGTTCACGTTGAGCGAGTCTGCATTGGGATCCGTGGCCTCATACTGTGCCGTCGACCCTTCTTCGTAGCCGCTGAAGGTACGACTGTAGGTGCCGCTCGCTACAAAACCGAAGGGACGCCCAAAGAGCGTGAACTGGTTACCGAACGAAAGCGCCTGGCTCCGGTTAAGCCCCGCCTCACCGGGCCGGGGCACCATAACGTCGTTGAATGATTTGGAAAGGGCGTCGATCTGTTGCGCAAGCGCCGCATTGCTGCGGGCCTGTGACGGGCGTGGGATCGCTACGTTCGGGGCTTCCAGCGGCCCCGGAATGTTACGCAACCCATCATCGAAACCGAGCCAGTCGGTGTTGCTCGCCGGCCCGGTCAGGAAGTTGTCGCTCATAGAGACCTGCGTGTTGTACGCAAGGCCACTGGAAAGCTTAAACGTCAGGCGCTCCGGAAAATCTTTGGTCGTGATATTGACGCTGCCGCCCGAGAAGCTGCCTGGCTGATCGGGCGTAAACGTTTTGGTAGCTACGATATTATCGAGCAGGTTTGAGGGAAAGAGGTCAAGCTGCGCGGAGTTCTGGTCCGGGTCTGCACTGGGCAGGCTGGTGCCGTTGAGTTGCGCATTGCTGTATCGTCCTCCTAAGCCACGGACGTACACGTATTTGCCAGCCACCACCGAGGCCCCTGTCACCTTACTCATCGCCTGTGCCGCATCACTGCTGCCGGTCTGGGACATGGCCTCGGCACTGATGGCGTCTTTAAAGGCCGCCGATTTCTGGCGTTGGCGCAACAAGCCGGCTTCGGAGTTGAGGATCGCCGCCGCCTCGACGACGACCTCCCCGACTTCGACGGCCTCCAGGGTCAGGCCCAGGTCGATGCGCGTCACCCCGCCGGCCGTCACCTCGACGTTTTCTACCGTCTGCGGGTTGTAGCCGATGTACGAAACGCTGAGCGAGTACGTGCCCGGCTCCACCTTAAAGGTGTACCGCCCGTCGAGGTCCGTGGAAGCCCCGATCGACGTACCTTGCACGATGACGTTGGCGCCGATCAGGGTTTCGCCCGTCTCGGCGTCGACGAGCACGCCGGCGATGATACCTTGCTGAGCGAACGCAGGGGAGGCGCACAGGAAAAGGCCGAGCAGGGCGAGCAACAGCCCGCGGCCTGTTCGGCTTTCGCGTATTTGCATCGGTGATTTCAGAAAGTAGTGGGGCAGAAAAGAGAGGCGTGTTACAGGATCGGCGACGAAACTAGACGAGGCGGGTTATTCACGTATTACCGAAGAATTACCGTTTCATTAAATGCGAACGATGACGACTCAATTCACGAGATTGACACCGAATTGGGCACTAATCTTGACGACGCGCGGCCCTTCCTTTTTTAAAGAACGAATCCCGCCGACCGTCGTCTAAGGAAGGCCCCTCCGCTGAACCGTATCTGCCATGCCCGACCTCCTCCAGCCTCATGAGATAGCCCTTCTCGAAACGGTGGCCGCACAGCATGCGAACGCTGCCGTCCGGCGGCGGGCCCGCGTGCTGTTGCGTTACCAGACCGGCCATACCACCCGCGCCGTCGCCGATGCCGTAGGCCTCTCCCCTTCGCAGGTCCGTCACTGGCGCCGGCAGTTTCGTAAGCAGGGCTGGACTATCTTTCCTGACACCCCCCCGCCGTCTACCGCCCGAAGCCCTCGTCCCTCTCCGACCATGCCCGACGCCGGCGCTCCGGAACACACGCCGTCCCACAGCGGCAACGGGACCGTATCGCCCACCCGGAAAACCGTGACCCTGGCCCCGCCGCCCGACGGAGCGTTCGACTTCAACGATCCGTCGCTCTACGTCAACCGCGAACTCAGCCTGCTCGCGTTTCAGCGCCGCGTCTTCGAAGAAGCCCAGGATCCGCGCAACCCGTTGTTGGAGCGCATCAAGTTCCTCTCCATCGTCGGCTCGAACCTGGACGAGTTCTTCATGGTACGCGTCGGCGGCTTGAAAAAGCAGATGGCCGCCGGCATCATCGATGTCCCGCCCGACGGTATGACCCCGGCCGAACAGCTCGCCGCGATACGGAAGGTAGCGCAGACGCTGATGCAGGAGTGCTACACCTACCTCCAGGATGTCCTGATCCCCGAGCTGGCGACCTACGGTATCCACGTGCTCCACTATGCCGACCTCAACGACGACCAGAAAACGCTCGTCAAGAAACGGTTCGACGAGGTCGTCTTTCCGGTGCTGACGCCGCTGGCGTTCGATCCGGGCCATCCGTTTCCGCATATCTCCAACCTGAGCCTGAGCCTGGCCGTTCTGATCCGGGACGAGCACGGCCATGAGCACTTTGCCCGCGTCAAGGTGCCCAATTCGATCCCCCGCTTGTTGCCCATCAAACGCTCTTCCGGCGGGGTTCGCAAAGACGGCACCGTGCCCTATCACCACTATTTCGTCTGGGTCGAGCAGGTCATCGCCGCCAACCTGGAGGCGCTCTTCCCCGGCATGGAGATCCTCGAAACCCATCCGTTCCGCATCACCCGCAACGCCGACCTGATGATCCAGGAGCTCGAAGCCGACGACCTGCTCGAAACGATGGAAGAAAACGTGCGGCAGCGTCGGTTCGGCAGCGTCGTCCGGGCCAAGATCAACCCGGCCATGCCGCACGGCATCCGCGAGATCCTGATCGACAACCTGGGAATGGACCGTAAGGACCTCTACGTGCTCGACGGCCCGCTGGGCCTCAGCAGCCTGATGACGCTCTACGGAAACATCGAGCGCTACGAATTGCGGGATGTGCCTTTCGTACCGTTCACGCCGCCCCCCCTCAAAAAGGATGCACGGGACAGCGACATCTTCGCCGCCATCCGCCAGAAAAACTTCCTCATGCACCACCCCTACGACTCGTTCTCTCCGGTGGTGGATTTTCTGGAAAAGGCGGCGGTAGACCCCGACGTGCTGGCAATCAAGCAAACGCTCTACCGCGTCGGCCGCAACTCGCCGGTGGTCCAGGCCCTCTTGAAGGCCCGCGAAAACGACAAGCAGGTTGCCGTCCTCGTCGAACTCAAAGCCCGCTTCGACGAAGAGAGCAACATCGGCTGGGCGAAGATGCTGGAACAGGAAGGCGTCCACGTCATCTACGGCCTCCTCGGCCTGAAGACGCACTCCAAGATCGCGCTCGTCATCCGCAAAGAAGGCGACCATATCCGCCGCTACATCCATCTGGCGACGGGCAACTACAACGCCGTCACCGCCCACCTCTACGAAGACCTGGGCTTTTTCACGACGGACGAAGCCATCGGCGCCGACGCGACGGACCTGTTCAACTTCCTGACCGGCTATTCGGATAAGCGGGACTATCGCAAACTCCTGGTGGCGCCCATCAACCTGCGCGCCCGGATGGAAGCACTCACCCGGCGCGAGATCGAGCACCAGCGTGCGGGACGGCCGGGCTGGCTGATCTTCAAGACCAATGCGCTGGTCGACCCGGCCATGATCAAGTTGCTCTACGAGGCGTCCCAGGCAGGCGTCAAGGTGAACCTGATCGTACGGGGCATCTGCTGCCTGCGGCCGGGCATTGCAGGGCTGAGCGAAAACATCACGGTGACCAGCATCCTGGGCCGCTTCCTCGAACACAGCCGCATCTACTACTTCCACAACGGCGGCGACGAGGAGATCTACCTGGGCAGCGCCGACCTGATGCCTCGCAACCTCAACCGACGCGTGGAGATCATCTTCCCCGTCGAAGACGAACGCGCCGTGCGCCACCTGCGCAACAAGGTGCTGGCGACCTACCTGGCCGATAACATGAAGGCCCGGCGCATGAAGCCCGACGGCACCTATGTGCGCGTCCGCCCCGGCCCCGGCGAAGAGCCGGTGAGCGTTCAGGAGTGGCTGCTCACACAACGCATCCGCCGCGTCGAGGAGGAAAAGAAACACCCGTGGGAAGTTTTCTAAGGGCCAATGGTGAATGATGTGCCTCGTTAATCATTATCTATGAAACCCTTCGACGCTGCGCTGGCCCGCAGTCGCACCTATGCCCTGCTCGCGCAGCTCTACCGAGCGGGCCTCACACCCGCGCTGTGGCCGGCGGTGCGGGCTGTGCCGGTGTTGGCCGAGGCCCTCGATCAACCCTTTGACCCCGAGGGGTCCGCTGCCGACCACTACGACCTGTTCCACCTCAACGTCTTTCCCTACGCAAGCCTGTTTCTCGACCCTGCCGGGCACCTGGGCGGCCCCGTCACCGACGACGCCCGTCGGCTTTTCCGGCAGGCAGGGTACACGGCCGACCCCGCCGGCGAGGACGCCGACCACATCAGCCATGCCCTGGATCTGCTGGCCTTCCTCAGCGGCGCCGAAGCCGATGCCCTGGAAGACGAACGACCGGACGAAGCCGATCGTATGCGCGATCTACAACGCCACGCCCTCGATGCGTACCTGCTCTGGTGGCTGCCGCCGTTGACCCAGGCCGTGCAGCAGCAACAGCATCCCTTCTACACCCTGCTGGCCGATCTGACACTCGACCTCGTGATCGACCATCGCGATGCCCTCGGGGCCGCGACGGACGATGCATTCCAGGCTCCTCGCCTCCCCGATCCGCCGCCGCTCCTCGATGATCCTTCGACCGGCCTCAAAGACATCGCCGCTTACCTCGCCTCGCCGCCCTGCAGCGGTTTGTACCTGAGCCGCACGGCCATCAGCCGCCTGGCCCGGCACGCCGAGGTCCCGCGCGGCTTCGGCACCCGCGTTCAGATGCTGACGAACCTGCTCCGCGCTGCCGTCACTTTCGACCAACTCGACCCGCTGCTTTGCGCCCTGGCAGACGTGGAAGCCACGTGGCGCACCCGTTATGCTGCCCTCACCTACCCGAACCTGCCGATCCTCAACGCCGTCACACAAACCTGGCTGACGCGGCTCGGCACCACCAGACAGATCCTCGCCCGCCTGCGCAGCGGCGCGATGGATGCATCGGCTGAGGAAGACGCCGTATCGGAACGCGAAGAGCGGGTCCCTGACACCGAATCCCGCACCTAGCGCAATCTCAAGCGACCTCTTTGGCAAGGTGTCATCCTGAACGCAGGGAAGGATCTCGCCGAACCGGTCTTGCAAGCCCGATGAGGCGAGATTTACTGCGTCAGTCGCTTTGCTCGTGTCTCGACTCCCTTGGGTCGCTCGGAATGACAGGATTGCAAAGAAGGTTGCCTGATGCTACACTAGTGCGAAAGTCCGTAAGCAGTTTAGCACCATCGTAAAACGTGAAACGTAAAA
>Ga0302046_10005217_pt1 | contig 11477 bp, 10 predicted proteins | sample RVTome_11_FD_200261 | JGI IMG/M metagenome (GOLD analysis project Ga0302046, IMG submission 200261) | Soil microbial communities from uranium-contaminated site in the Upper Colorado River Basin, Wyoming, United States - RVT147D111 (version 2) ... | reverse complement strand
ACGTGACACCCGCGAGCGAAACGGCGACGCGCGATTTTCTTCGACTGCTCAATCAGCGTCACCTCGAGAAGCATCCCGGTGAGTCGGAGTTGCAAGCCCGTATGGCCTCGTACGCGCTGGCGGCGCGGATGCAGCTCTCGGGCCCCGAGGTGACCGATCCGGCGTCCGAGTCGGCGTCAACCCACAAGCTCTACGGCACGGACGACGCACATCAACTCAAGGCCGCCTACGCCCGCAACTGTTTGCTCGCCCGGCGCCTGCTCGAACGCGGCGTGCGCTACGTCAATCTCTATTGTGCGTCGCGGGCGTCGGGTGTCGACGGGTTGCTCAACTGGGACGCCCACCGCACGCTCAAGCCGGACTACGAACGACACTGCCCGATCTTCGACCAGCCGACGGCCGCGCTGCTCACCGACCTGAAGCAACGCGGCATGCTGGACGATACGCTGGTGTTGTGGACCACCGAGTTCGGACGCATGCCCACCCACCAGGCCGGCACCACAGGCCGGGACCACAACCCCGACGGCTTCACCTGCTGGATGATGGGCGCGGGCATCCGCGGCGGCGTCAGCTACGGCGCCACCGACCCGTTCGGCCGACGCGCCGAAGTCGACCCCGTCACCGTCTGGGACTTCTACGCCACCGTCCTGCACGTCCTCGGCCTGGACCACGAAAAACTCACCTACTACCACAACGGTCTCGACCGACGACTCACCGACGTGGAAGGGCACGTGCTGTTTCCGATCCTGGCCTGACGAAGGCGCATCAAGTGTGTCGATCGGGCTCGATCGGCCGATACCCACTTGACTTCGTTCGAAATGCGTCGACATTACAGACTCAGGAGCTCGCAGCCTTGATGACGTTGCGCCTTTTCTCCGCAAAACCGCCGCCCGTGCCGATGGGCACCACGTGGTATCTCACGGAATTGGCCGAGGCCCGTGGTAAGCAGGAACTGTTCACCCATCAATCCCCACAGCGTCTCAAGGCCCTGCGCGAGCACGCCATCATCGAGAGCGCCATCTCCTCCAATCGCATCGAGGGCGTCGAGATCGATCCGGCCCGGGCGAAGCGCGTTGTCCTCGGCAAGCCTGTTCTCCGCGATCGCAATGAGGAAGAGGTCGCCGGCTACCGCGGCGCGCTGCGCCTGATCCGCGAGTCGTCAGCGAGACTTCGCGTTTCCCAGCCGACGATCCGCGAGCTTCATCGCCTGTCGCGCGGCGAGGTCTGGGATGCGGGCCAGTACAGACAAAAGGACGCGGAAATCATTGAGACTGACGCCGGCAGGCGCTCCCGCGTCCGGTTCCGGTGCGTTCCCGCCGGGCAGACGTCGGCGGCCATGAAGGAACTCGCCGCCCGGTGGGGCGATGCCGTCCGGGGCGACCGCGTCCACCCGCTCGTCGCCCTGGCCGCGTTCAACCTCGACTTCCTCTGCATCCACCCGTTCCGCGACGGCAACGGGCGGGTCTCGCGCCTGCTGTTCCTGCTCCAGTGTTACCACCTGGGGTTCGAGGTCGGGCGCTACATCAGCCTGGAACGCATCATCGAGCAGAACAAGGACCGATACTACGAAACGCTTGAACAGTCCTCGGCGGGCTGGCACGAGGGCAGGCATGATCCCTGGCCGTGCATCAACTATCTGCTCTACATCTTGAAGACGGCGTACCGGGAATTCGAGCAGCGCGTCGGCCAGGTCAAGGCCGCCAGGGGCGAGAAGAGCGCGATCATCCAGGCCGAGGTCCGGCGCATGCGCGGCGAATTCAGCATCGCGGACCTTCAGAACGCCTGCCCGGGCGTCAGCGTGGACATGATCCGGCATGTGCTCAAAGGGATGAAAACGTCGGGAACCGTGGCGTGCCTGGGCCGCGGACGCAACGCCCGCTGGCGGAGAACCAAACCGTGAATTGGGTAAGAACGGCCCAATCAGGTAACAAATTGGGTAATGGGGGCGCCGGCGTCAAGGGCGGGGTCAGCTACGGCGCCACCGACGCGTTCGGCCGCCGCGCCGAAGTCGACCCCGTCACCGTCTGGGATTTCTACGCCACCGTCCTGCACGTCCTGGGCCTGGACCACGAAAAACTCACCTACTACCACAACGGTCTCGACCGACGACTCACCGACGTCGAGGGGCACGTGATCCATCCGATTTTGACGTGACGCGGAATCACGGGACTTCGTTTCGGCGAAACGGAGCGATAGACTTTCTCGTGGTCGGCTTCACGTTTCGAGGGTTGACCGTTATGCTGTGTTGACAATTGCCGTCGAAGAGGTCGCCGCGAAAGGGGTCGACGCATGAAGAAAAAGCACGTCTTTCAGGTGATCGTCGAACAGGATGAGGCCGGGCTCTTCGTCGCGGAGTGCCCGGCCCTCAAGGCCTGTTACACCCAGGGCAGGACCTATGAGGAGGTCATACAAAACATTCAGGACGTCATCGCTCTCTGCCTGGAGGATTTCAAAGCCAAGGGTGACCCGATCCCACACCAGCCGGAGATCATCGGGATCAAGCGCGTCGAGGTCGCGGTATGACCCGACCCGGGTTGCCCACCGTCAAACCACGTGAACTGATCCGGGCGCTCGAACGTATGGGATTTCGCTTGCTTCGTAAGTCCAAGGGCAGCCACTGGCAGTACGAGCACGCAGATGGGCGTCGAACGACGGTGCCCGTGCACAGGGGTCGGGACATAGGTCCCGGGCTGCTCCGCAAGGTTTTGCGGGACATCGAGCTCGACCCCGACCAACTGAAGGATTGGCTGTGAGCACTGAATGGGCTATCGGGTCGAGAGGCACGGATCATGATAGCAGCATACCGGTTTTCCACCTGCTCCCAGCTTGACACGCCTTCGAGCCTCGGACGGGGTTACTTTCTTCGTGGTCGACCCCGTCACCGTCTGGGACTGCTACGCCACCGTCCTGCACGTCCTGGGCCTCGACCACGAAAAGCTCACCTACTACCACAACGGTCTCGACCGACGACTCACCGACGTCGAGGGGCATGTGATCCATCCGATTTTGACGTGAGGGGATCAGCGTTTTCGGGGACCGCGTGTTCTGCCGTTGGGCGGCTTCTCGATGGCGGTGATGTGCAGGTAGGACGCGAACGTCCATCGGTCGCGGGGCAGAGTGACGAACAGGCGGCTTTTCATGATGGCCACCGCTTGGGGATCACGGACGGCGTAGGACTCGCCGCTCGACGTGACCACGCGGAACGGCTCGAACGGATCACTTTTCAAAGCTTCGCGAATATCGTCAACGATCATGGCTACAGGATAGCATCGACGAAGACGCTCGAGCAAACCCAAACACACCACACCGACTTCTTGTCGCGTGATATCGCGGTCATCATCGCGGCAAGGTCAATCGCCAGACGTCGTTTTTCACCGGCCAGGCGTTACCGGCTACGACCCAGAGACTGTCCATGTAGACGTAGCAGGTCGGTTCGTGGCGGGCGGAGAACGTCTTCGGCGCGCGGAAAGCGTGCCAGGTCTTGCCGTCTTGGGTGAACCAGACGTCGCCGAGGTTGACGTTGTTGACGTTGTCGTAGCCGCCGATGATCCAGAGCTTGTCGCGATAGACCTTGGCGATGAACCACTGTCGCGGGGTCCACGGGGCGTGCTCGATCACGCGGGACCAGGTCGCGCCGTCGGTCGAGCTCCACACGTCGTTGTGGGTCGTGGTGTCCTTATAGCCCTTCTCCGGCGGGGTGTTCGTGCCCGGCGTTTTACCGCCCAGCAGCCAGAGCTTGTTCTTGAAGACGACGACCGCCGAGGCCGCGCGATCTCCGAAGCCGGCCTTCTTGGTGACGGCGATCCAGTGCACGCCGTCGGTGGTGTGCCAGACATCCTCACCGCTGCCGAGTTGCCAGATGCGATGGGCGTGGACCACGACCTCGCCGTAGCCGCGCACGCCGAACGGGGTACGCTCGGCCACCCGGGACCACGTCTTGCCGTCGGCCGAGTTCCAAACGCTGCCCTTGATCGCCCACATCTTGTTGTCGAAGACGATCAGTTCGCTGTAGCCGTCGTAGGGTGTGTCGGTCAGGGCCCGGGTCCAGGTTGATCCGTCGGTCGAGGACCACAGATCACGCGTCAGCACGTTGCCATGGTAATAACCGTTGCTCAGCCACATCCGGCCGCCGAAGACGAGGTCCTCGGACGTGTCGCGTGGACTGAACGCCGCCTTGTCGGTCACCCGCGTCCACGACGCCGATTCGGGTGACGAACCGTCGGGTAGCCGGTCGACAGCGAGTGACGCTGATGCGAGACAGATCAGGACGGTGACAACCAACCGTTGCATGGGTGTCCTCCTAGCCACGACCGATCGTTACGGCGCGATAAGCACAGGACCGGAAGGTCTATTGGTTGGCGAGAAGCCGTGGTTCAGTGCCATCACTAAAGTATCCGCAACCAGAAGCAACGTGTCCATTTCCAGGCGTCTGGCTGAGGCACGCGGCAGCGGCCGTCGGCGCCGGCGACATCGGCGGCACCCTCGCCATGCTGGTGTTGGCGACGAAGACACGATTGATGCCGGGGACCGCATTTATTTTGTCCGTAACGTGGGCCTGCGTGCTTGATTTGACTATGCGATCGCGGCCCTGACCGCGACGCAATCATGAACTCCCCTCAGCGCTGCCGGTCTACTTCCGCGCCGGCTCGGTTGCGCGGCGATCCTCGCCACTTGGCGTTGTACTTCGATTCGTCACCGACTCGGTAGTGAAAAATGTCCGGAGCCCGGCTGGGTCGGCCTATAATGGCTGAGAGCGCGGTTGGACTTCGGGATGGCGTCATGACGAACGTGGGTTGGACAGGTTGGAGCCGGTACGGGCTGACCGTGGCTTGTTTGGCGTCGTACGGGATGGTGCGTGCCGCCGAGCCTGGTGCGTCACCGCCGGCGGTGCGGGTTCGGGCGGTGGATTTGCTGCGCGAGTCGGCCGAGGGTCGGCGGCGGATCTCCGGGCCGATCCGGCTGCGGGACGGGCGGTGGACGGTGAAGATCCGGCCGGTGGTCGACGTGGTCGACGGCGTGCCCTGGGAAATTCGTTACGAAAACCATCCCGAGGCGGAGATTCAGGACTTACTCGCCGAGCAGTTCGATCCGGCCGAGCACGTGTTGCGAATCCCGGTGCTCAAAGTGCCGGACGTGGTGTGGGACCGATGGTTTCCCACCGACGAAATGCGCGACGTGGCGGGTATTCATTTCCCGCACATGGTGCGACAGGACGAATCCCACCTGCTGTTCACCAGCCACGATCAAGTCGACGGTTCGGGCTCGCGTATCGAAGGGACGTTGTTGGTGCCGGTCACCTGGTCGATCGATCAGGCCATCATCGTGCGTGCGACGTCGCGGCGGGAAGAGGTGCTCGAGCGGATCGAGCATGAGCGGGCCCATGCGGTGACGGCGGTGACCGATCTGACCGAGGCGATCATCGGCCCGCAGAGTTGGCGGCCGGGGTCGTCGTCGGGACGTCGTGCGCAGGTGGTTTGGCGGTGGCGCTACGAGCGGGTGTTCGGCACGTGGCGACACTACCGCGACGGCGAGAAGAAGCTGCCGATGCTGCGGACGTTCGTGACCGTGCTGCCCCCGACGCGGTGGTCGTTGTATTTGCTCAAGCCCAAGAGCGAGATCGTTCCGGGCGATACGCTGGAGTTCAATTTCGACGTGATGGGGGCTGATGCGCGCTATGCCGAGTTGCGGCGTCACGGACAGCGCGAGGTTCATCGCATGCTGGGGGGGACGACGCGCGAGATCCCTCGGTTTCGGTCGGGATCGTGATCCGTACGGCGGTTGACAGGTTTTCGGTTGCCGGTTACGTTCCGGCCGACCGCACGGTCGGTCATGGGAGGCTTTTTGATTCATGTCGATTCAGGACTGGTCGGACAACATCCTTCTGGCGGAGCTGCAGAACGACCCGCAGTTCACCGACGACATGAGCGCGTTGCTGGATCTCGTCGAAGCACGTCGCGACGTGGATGTCGTGGTGAACTTCTCGGGGATCACGTTTCTGAACTCGTCGAACATCGCCAAGGTGCTCAAGCTGCGCAAGACCGTGATGATCAACAACCGCCGCAAGTTGAAACTATGCGGCATCTCGACGCACGTCTGGGGGGTGTTTCTGGTCACGGGGCTGGACAAGATCTTCGACTTCTGTGACGACGTGACCAGCGGCCTGGCGGCGGTGCAGATCGAGCAGGAATCCTAGGCGGGTGGGATTCTCCATTCAGATTCCACACGCTTTAGATTCCACACGCACACTCACATTTACACTGATTTCAGCAGGATCGGGATAGCGCCGAGCGAGCTCGGCGGCTACATGGGGTGCCGCTGGCTACGTGGCGCTACTGGGTTTTTACGCCGTTGGTGTCGACGTGGGCGGTGACCGGCCAGGGCTTTCGGCTGATCAGGTGCGCCCGCATGACGAGCAGCGCGGCTTCGAGCTGCGGATCGACGTCCGGCAGTTCGTCGTCCAAGGTGTCGTGCGCGTCGTCGGCGTCTTCCTTGTCAGCCTCTTCGCTTTCCTCGTCGCCGTTCTTGTGTCGCGCGGCGGCGGCTTCATTCTCTTTCTTGCCCCGCAGCAGGTCGGACTTCAGGCCCAACTGCATGATCTTGCTTACCTCGCGCGGTACGAGTTTGATGGGCACGTCGGGATCGACGCCCCAGGTTTCGGCGTCGTCGGTCTTGTGCACCAGCCGCCCCGAGGGCAAGTAGTAGTGGGCGGTCGTGAGCTTGAGGTAGGCGCGGTAGTCACCGATGGGGTAGAGGTTCTGAACGGAACCCTTCCCAAAGGTTCGTTCCCCGAGGATCAGGGCGCGGTTGTCGTTGTCTTGGAGCGCCCCGGCGACGATCTCCGAGGCCGAGGCGGAGTAGCCGTTGACGAGCACGATGAGCGGGAGATTGGGGAAGAGATCATCGCCCGCGGCCTCTTCGCTCGCGGGCCGGGAGTGTTCACCCTTGGTGGATACGATTGACTTGCCGGCGGGCAGAAACAGGTCGCACATGTCGACGGCGGTGCGGAGCAGGCCGCCGGGATTGAACCGCAGGTCGAGGATGAGTCCCTCGGCTCCCTGGTCGATGAGCTGGTTGAGGTTCTCCTTCACGTCGTCGACGGTTTGTTCCATGAACGCGGTGACGCGGATGTAGGCGACTTTCTTTTCCTCGTCAATGAAGTAGTCCCACTTGCCGGTGTCCTCGCGGCGTTCCCCCTTCACGCTGTTGATCTTGATCGCTTCTCGTTTGAGGGCCACGTCCCGTTCTTCGCCGTCATCGTTGGCGCTCCGAACGGTCAGTACGACTTCGGTGCCTTCGTCGCCGGTGATCTTCTTGACCGCGTCCTCGATGGCCATGTCCTTGGTGGTTTCCCCGTCGATCGCGGCGATGACCTCGCCCGGGGCGATGCCTTTACGATATGCGGGGGTGTCGTCCAGCGGCTGAACGACGGTGAGCCATCCATTCTGGATCGTGATCTGGATTCCGACGCCGAAGAACTTGCCGAGCGTGCGCTTGCGAAACTCGTCCACCTCCGCCGGCCAGATCACCGAGGAGAAGCGGTCGAGCGGCTCGAGGGCGCCGAGCATGAACTCGTTGATGATGACCTCGGACGGCAGGTCGATGGTCTCGTCGTTGATTTCCATGAGGCGCCGGAATCGCTTCATGGCTTTTTCGAGGTCGAGGCCGTCGCTGCGTCGAACTTCCTTGATGTTCTGCTTGACGCGTTCGATGAAGATCAAGGTCTCGAGCTCGTCGCCGAGCTTGGGGAACACGTAGGGCAGCTTTGGCTCTTCGGTCAGGAGCAGGACGGCGCGAAGACCGCTGAGGACGATCTCCTTGAAGTCGGGGCTGACGACGTACTGTTGAGCGACCTTGATCATGCCGTCCCGGACCATGTCGGTGTCGATTTTTTCGAGGTCATCGGCCCACCGGCTGGAAGAGGAGTAAAACCGTTCGATGCGGACGCGAGAGACGCAGGCGATGCGTCCGTCACGGTAGGCCTTGTTGCGGGGATGAAGTTCCTCGAGCCCGGCGTAGAGACGCATGGCCCGACCCCATTTACCGGCCCCGGTCAGTTCGATCGCTTCGGCCTCGGCATCGTCGCTGAGTCGACGGACCCAGTCGGTGTTGCGGAACGTGTCCTCGTCGTCGGCGTTGACCATCGCGGCCTGCGCGGCGTTGAGGGCGCGGTCGCGGCGATAGAGTTCGACCACGGTGCGTCCGAGCGTGGGCCGGAGCGTGGTGGGAAAGACCAATTCGGCCAGGGTGTCACCGAGCAGAGCCGTGCGGGGGTTGCCGACGAACCCGACGATTGCGAGTGCATCAAAGAACGGCTGAAAGTCGTCGTCTTTTGTCCGGGGAACGATCTTTTCGATTCGTTCTCGCAGGCCGGGGCGCGGCGCGACGGGATCGGCCCCGAGCCGCAACACGATGCCGGATGTTGCGACGCGCTGCACGAGGTCCACGACGACGCCGGCCAAGCCCGGGGCGGAGCGGGCCGCGGCCAGTCGGGACAGGCTGGTGATGCGTCCGTCGTCAAAACGCTCGAAGTCGGCCAGGGCCCAGCGGCGATAGCGTTCGCGCTTTTCCGCAAGAGCAGGGTCCGTGTCGCCGAGGCCGGCCAGAGCAGCCTCGACCGCGGCGGTGAACTCGACCCGGAGGCGCTCGGTGCGTTTAACCGATGTTTCCTTGGATTCCGCATCGTCCTTCGATGCGTCGTCATCGGAGGTGTCGTCTTCGGCGGTTTCGCTCTCGGGATCGAACACCAAACCATGGGCCCTGAGCACTTCGATCATCCATCGGGCGTACTGCGGATCGGTCAGTTCCTCCATCAGCGTGTTGGCCCGTCCGGCGAAGCGATTGAACTCCTTGGTGCGGAAGGCAATTCGCTGTGTGCTGATCGCGTGATAGTCGGTGAGCCACCGCTTGAGCTTGCGTGCCTGGTCATCGGTCAGTTGTTCGTCGGGAACGGCATCGAGGATGTCGAAGGCTTCATCGAATCGGCCCTGGAGAATGCGATCACACGATCTCAGGGCGACCGAGTCGGCGGGAACGTCAGCACGGGCCGATTGAGGCGTGCGAGCCCCTCCCGGCCAACCGCCGACCAGAACTACGAACAACGTCCATCGAACAAGAGAAGACCGGCGGGGCATAGCGACTCCTTCAGGCCAAGAATCCGCTCGGTTGATCGCAACCGCATCGCGTGACGGGCGGGGTCCGCATCCGCATCCGTTGACGCACTTCGCATGGACCGCGCCGCCGGCAAGCCTGGAAGTTTCCGAGCATGTGGCGAAGACAGCCCTCGGTGGATTATACAGACGCCCACGGAAAAGGTCTACGAGCGGCCGGGAACCCCCGGAGCCTTGGAACGGACCGACACTTATCGGTGGTTGCGGTCGATCCGTTGCCGAGAAAGGCCTTCGACCGCCCGACTCGCCCATGTGCCGTGCCCGGTACGTACAGTATCGGATGAAGAGCGTCACGGGGTCAAGCGGGGATGCGGTTGCCGGCTCCTTGGCTGGGAGAACGGACTTTGTCTTCGGCACGCGATGACGATCCTCGTACCGACGACGCCCTGGTCGACGCCGTCAACGACGGGGACGCCGAGGCGTTCGGCGTGCTCTATCGCCGGTATCGCGACTGGGTGGTCCGGGTGGCGTGGCGGTATACCGGCAACCAGGCCGAGGCCCTCGACGTGCTTCAGGACACGTTCGCCCATCTGTTGGGGCGGTTTCCGGGATTCCGGCTGACGGCTCGGCTTACGACCTATCTCTATCCGGTGGTCAAGCATCAGGCGCTGGCGCTGCGTCGTAAGGCCGGGCGATCGGTCTCGGATTCGGCTGCGGTCGAGTCGATGGCGGCACCCGCGACACAGGACCCGGGGGCGAGTCGGGCGGAGCTGGCTCGGGTGATGAGCGGGTTGCCCGAACCGCAGCGCGAGGTGGTGCTGATGCGCTTCGTCGACGGGTTGACCCTGGGGGAGATCGCGGCGGTGCTGGTCGATACCCGCACGGGGATGGTGCCGGCCACGTCGGGCGGAGAAGCCAAGCGCGAAGAGCATGTGCTGTACGGTGCGGTGGACATCGCGCAGAAGCGCATCGCCGAACAATCGCAAAACGAAGCGGTGGCAAAGCTTCAGGGCGAGGTCGGTCAGGCCCTGATGGAATTGTGGCGGTCATCGCGGTTGGCGTCCGGTGAACGCTAGTTCGTCTCTCAATCTAGACATCGGTTCGTCCTTCCGAAACCCGTGTGCCATCGCGCGGTCCAGAACCCGCTCGCTGGCGCTCGCGGCTCGGATCGTAGCCTTTTTTCTTCATTCCTGAGTATTGATTGCGGCGCTCTGGTTTTTCTTCTTATTTCGTGAACACCAGTCACGTTTTATGGGTGGCTGATTGCCAGCGCTGCGCGCGGTGTTGGACATTTGCGGATAGGGATTGGTGTTCATGGGCGCGACGAAGTCCGTCGACGGCGAACCGGCTCGAGTTCGGCCGATGGTTCGGCTGCTGGATTATCAGCGCGCCGACGTGGAAGCCGGCGATCGCTTTCGGTGGTGCTGCTGGTCGCGTCAGGTGGGCAAGAGCTTCACCAAATCGCTGCGTCGATTGCTGCGCGGGATCCTGCGGCGGCGGACGCAGATTTTTTTGTCGGCCGGTGAACGGCAGAGCCGGGAGTTGATGATCAAGGCGCAGCAGCATTGCCGGGTTTTGCAAATCGCGGCCGACTATCGCGGCGATCGGTTCTTTCGCGGCACGAGTTTCAAGCAACTCGAAATCGGCCTGCCCAACGGCGTGCGGATCATCGGGCTGCCGGCCAACCCGCAAACGGCGCGCGGCTTTACCGGCGACGTGTTGCTCGACGAGTTCGCGATGCACAACGACGACCGGGCGATCTGGGCGGCGCTGTTTCCGGCCCTGTTGCGCGGCGACGGCGAGTTGGATGTGGCGAGCACGCCCAAGGGGGTCAAGAACGTTTTTTACCGGCTGTCGGAGAACGATCGCTTCGGCCGGTCGGTGGTGACGCTGGCCGATGCGGTCGCGGCCGGCTTGCCGGTGGACGCCGACGAGGTGCGGGCGTCGATGGACGACGAGCAACTCTATCGGCAGGAATTCGGCTGCGAGTTCCTCGACGAGGCGACCGCGTTTCTGACCTACGACATGATCGCCGCTTGTGAAGATGCATCGTTGGCGTCGGCAATCGACTTTGTAGCGTTGAGCAAGGGTCGTCGTGATTTGTTCGCCGGGGTGGACATCGGTCGTCGGCAGGATCGTACGGTGATCTGGCTGCTCGAGCGCGACGGTGATTCGCTGATCACGCGCGGCGTCCTGGTGCTGGCGGGCGTGCGGTTTCGCGAGCAATACGCGGCGGTGCGGCGGGTGCTGTCGCTGCGAGGTTTGCGACGCTGCTGCATCGACGCCGGCGGTTTGGGAATGCAATTGGCCGAGTCGGCGGTGGAGGACTTCGGGCGTCATCGCGTCGAGGCGTTGACGTTCACCGGCGCG
>Ga0302046_10005216_pt1 | contig 11478 bp, 30 predicted proteins | sample RVTome_11_FD_200261 | JGI IMG/M metagenome (GOLD analysis project Ga0302046, IMG submission 200261) | Soil microbial communities from uranium-contaminated site in the Upper Colorado River Basin, Wyoming, United States - RVT147D111 (version 2) ... | reverse complement strand
CGGATGCGGACACCATTCCGGGCGCTTGTGGCTATTCATCGCCGGTCGCCTTTTTGAGGGCGACGCGGCCCCTTGCCAGAACATTTGCAAGCGTCTCGTCTGCCGGCGTGTCCACGCGGATCATGTTCGTGTCGAGGCCATTGAGAACCTGCTGGCAGAACCACAGCAGATCTGGCGCGGCGGCCACTAGGCGGGCGTATCTTCCCGGCAGCACTGAAAGCATTTCTTCGTAGCGTTCCATTCATCCGTCTCCTGTCCGGGGTGGGCGGGGTTAACCCGTACGGGCCGCGCGTTTCTGAGCTGCGGCGCTGGAAGCTTGCCGAATGCGCTCGTACATCACCGCGGCGGCCCTGTCGTAGCTTTCGCCCGCCGGGAATTCTTCGTGGCCTTCATTCCAGACAACATCCCGGTGGTCGTATTTGACGACGCCCCCCTCGCTGAGGGCCACCAGAGCGGCGGCGTCTTCGGCATATTTCAAGCTGCCGATGTATTCCTTGCCGCGATAAACCTTGAACTTTGGTGAGCCAGCCATGGGGTGTCTCCTGTCCGGGGTGGGCGGGGTTAGGCCCTCAGCTCGGCAATGCGATTCGGGCTTGGCAGGCCGTTCTTGGCCAGCCGCTCGGCCTTGTTGACGAGCATCGCGTGTATCTCGGCCCACGCCGCGCGCGCGATATCCGTGCTGCCCTTCGGCAGTTCGCCCGCCAGCTTGTTGAGCTTCTGGACCATCAGCTCGATGGCGCGGTCTTCGGCATTCGGCACCGCGTGCGCCCACGAGAAGGCGTTGCGGAGCAGGGTATCGGTTTCCGACAATGCGCCCACGAAATCCCGCTCGCTTTTCCAATAGCCCTTCTCGTCTACCGGTTCGCTGGCAGCGACGCGGACAGTCATCTCGTCTCCGAACCAAGCGACGTGTCCGGTGGCCGTCGCCCGCAACCCCTTGCTCTTGATAACGCTTTCCAGTTCAACGAGATTTTGGTAGAATGCTTGCAGGTCCATTGCTTGCTCCTAAGCGGCGGTATGGATTTCAGCCGGCGCGGGGGCGTCGGCCTCGCCGAGGATCACGCGGACATCGACAACGCCGCCCTCGGGGATTTCGTCGAAGTGCTCGCAGATGTAGTTGTGCGCCACTGGGTATGTGCGCCCACCCCACTCGTAGGGGTCGCTGGTAGCCTTCTGGTGGTTAAGCTCCATCAGGATCACGGCGCTACCGTCCTGCGGATAGCCGCAGCGCCAGAAGAAACGATGCTCGACCTCGCCGTCGGCGGCCATCTTGAAGGCCATCGCCGGGATGCAGGTTCCGTGGTCGCGAATCTCAATGCACTTGGTAAGCATTCGTCTTCTCCTGTTGTCTCCCTTAGGGGTCCCCCGGCGGCAGTTTTGGTCTCAGCCTGCCGCCGGGGTTGGTTGGGAGGGTAACTCTGGGTAACAGTGCTTGGTTTGTGTTGTGCCGCCCATTTCTCGAACACACGCGCCCGAGCGGCTTTGGCGCGATTCTGTTACGCTGCTTTCTCGGCCTTCTGTTGTGCCCAATATTCTTCGGCCATAATGGCTTGCGGCACGCAGTCTTCGCGGTACCAGATGGTCTTCAGCCGCGGGATGCCACAGAACCGCCCGCGGCCTTTGCAAAGCTTGCCGGCGCGAACGGCCCGGTTCAGAACCATGCGGTCATCGGCGCAAAGCTGCCCAAGGTCCCAAACGGGGGTGCCGTCCAGTGCGCGGTTCAGCCATTCGTACGTTGCCATCTTCATCTCCTTCCGCCTGTCTCTCGTCCCGCTCCGGGCGGCGGCTGGCCGGGCGATGGGAACGTTATACAATGAATATTCTCCATTAGTCAATGATAAATATTCATAAGGGGAGACAAAAAAGAAGCCCCAGGCGTGTGGGGCTTCTAGGTCGTCATTAAGAGGGGCGGCAGGGCGGGGGCTTATCTCGCCTGCGAGGGAACGCTACTACGTTCTGCCCCGCTTCGGAGGGTTTCCCGCCGCCGCCGGCGGCAGCTTGTCGTAATAGGAGTCGATTATCCGGAAGACAATCTCCCGGTCCTCTTCCAGCAAAGACTCTATTTTTTGATAGTAATCGCGCATGAGCATCTCCCCTTTCTTGGGTCCAACCCCCAATATGAGCCAGGAGGGATTAACCCCAAGTAAATGGGCGATGCGAAAACCGATCTCTTCAACATCACGTGGCCGTGAATCGAGGGTCTCCCATTTCGCGATGGTAGACTGATCCGCGTTGAGTTCGTCCGCCAGTTTTTGCTGGCTCCACCCCGCGTCTTCACGCGCCTCTGCTAGTCGCTCACCAAATTTCATGGACAGATTATGACATATCCTCATAGCCACATCCAATGACAATAAATCATTGACCAATGGAGAACGTTCATATACTTTGGGGACATGACGCCAGAAATCGTTAACTCAATTGTCCGGAAGTTCGGCACCCAAGCGGCACTCGCGGCGGCGCTCGGTGTTGACCAATCCACCGTCGCGCATTGGAAGCGCGAAGGGCGGATGATCCCCACACGTCAGCAGCAGAGAATTCTTGAAGTGGCCCGCGAGCGAGGGATTGACATTCAACCCGCCGATTTTTTCCGCCTGCCGGAAACGGGCGAGGCAGCATGACCGTCGCCTTTCTCCTGCTCTTTGCCGTCATTGCCGGGCTAATTCTGCTGGTGCCGGGGGAGCGGCCATGAACCGTCGTGCCGGCCCCTTCTGGTGTCGTTGGCGCGTCAAGCGGCTGGAGCGCGAGTTGTCCGACCTGCTGCGCGAAGTCGACGCCGTCTACGCCCAACTGGAGCAGGCATACCGCGAGGCCGAAGAAGTAACTGGTGCGCCGCGCTTGCGTCTCGTGCCTGCCAGGACATTCGACGGCTTCCCCGAGTGCGAGCACTCCAACGTCATCCCGATGAGGCGGCAATGACACGCCGCCAACATAAAACCTATGTGTTCATCCGCGACTATATCGGGGCGCATGGGTATTCGCCTTCATTCGGCGATATCATGGAGGGCGTCGGATACGCCTCCAAGTCAAACGTTTTCTATGCGCTTGAGCGTCTACAGAACCGCGGCCTTATCCGCCGCCACTCGCACCGCGCCCGCAGTATCGAAATACTGCCGCAAACAGACGAACTATCTGAACTTAAACAAGAAATAGCACGTTTACGCCTTGCCTTACAAGAGCTTTGCAAGCCTATCCCTATGGGAATGCTGGCAAACCCTGACTACGAAGGCGCGCTGCGGGAAGCAAACCGCCGGCAGCGCCTTGCGTCGGAGGCGCTTAGCCAATGACAGGAGAGCAACGTCGTGAAGGTGGAGTTCGGCCGTGAGTGACCCGCTGCTCGATGCGCTGCGGCAGAAGTCCCCGGCCAGCAAGGTTGCCGCGAAAGGGAAGGCGGCGGCCGCTATCCAAACGCGCGAGAAGGCTGTATCGCTGCCGCCACCTGTCGACCCGCATTCATGGCGTTGCGCAAAGTGCCTGATGACGTTCCGGGTTCAGCGCCCGAGAAGCGGGATCGAGCGAAGCGCTTGTCCTGTGTGCGGGAAGCCATTCTGGTCCGCATGCGAGGCTGACAAGGTCGCCAAAACCGGCATGTGGCCCCATCCTTATAGCGAATTTCTTGAGGAAATTCAATGATCCGATACCGTCGCCTGTCCTCCCTAGGACGACGGCACTTGCCGCCGCAGGCTCCCGTTGTCTGTGGCGGCTTTTTATTCGGCCTCCGGGCCGATCATAGTTGCCAGGAGCGGCGTGGAAAGTCGCAGACACGCACGGAAGTGTGGGTGAGCGCGGAGCGGTGTCGGAGCCGAAAGGCGTTGGGACGACTGTATCACCGGGCAACCGGTGAGGTGCCGTGGGGTCCAACCAGCCCTCGAGTGGAGAAGTCCGCGCAAGAACTGCCTAGAACGGTGAGGCTGCGCCCACTGCTGAAGGCCTCCATAGCCGGATTAGCGCCCGGCCTCCTGGCAAACCATCGGCAGGTGTCCCCACTGCACGCCGCCTGCCGATTCGCCCGCCTGGCCCCATCCACCTCCGAACCCAGGCGGGCGGCCCCCATACAGGCGAGGGCGGAATGAAGCCGAGAGCCCTCGACTTGTTCTGCGGTGCCGGGGGAAGTGCGCGCGGATTACAGCTTGCCGGCTTCCATGTGACGGGCGTTGATATCAAGCCGCAGCCCAGGTACTGCGGCGACGCCTTCGTTCAGGGCGATGCGCTCAACCCGCCGTTCGGCCTGTCCCGGTTTGACTTCATATGGGCGAGCCCGCCATGCCAAGCCCACTCGAAGACGCGGGCCATCGCCGGGAAATTATACCCCAACCTGATCCCGCAGACACGTGATTTGCTTACTGGGCACCCATTTACCGTCATCGAGAATGTGCCGGGAGCGCCGTTGCGGAAGTCGTTCCATCTGTGCGGGACGATGTTCGGCCTGAAGGTGCTGCGCCATCGCCATTTCGAGACCAGCTTCCTTGTTCTCGCCCCGAACTGTGGGCGTCACGGCGGCACCAACTCGCACCGGGGATACAGCACGGGAGCGGAGTTTGTTTGTGTCGCCGGCAATAATTACAGGCGCGTCGAAGGTGCGGCGGCAATGGGTATCGACTGGATGCGGACTCGTGCCGAGCTGTCCGAAGCCATACCGCCGGCCTACAGCGAGTATATCGGCCGCGCAGCGCTGCGGTATATCCAGGCGGAGGCCGCGGCATGAAGCGCCCGGAGGAAGCCCTGCACCGCGCCGTCATCCAATACCTGGCCTGGGTGAAGCCGCGCGCGCTGTACTTCCACTGCCCAAATGGCGAGGCGCGCTCCAAGGCAACCGGCGGCCGGCTGAAGGCCATGGGCACGCTTCCTGGCGTCGCTGACCTGCTGTTCGTCTGCGAGGACGGGCGCATTAAGTTCATCGAGTTGAAGGCCGAAGGTAAATACCTCAGCCCCGCACAGAAGGCATTCAAGGAAACCGTGACGGCCCTGGGAGCCGATTACGCCGTCGCTCGTAGCGTTGACGACGTGGCCGAGACTTTGTGCGCCTGGGGGCTTGTCGCGCATAGGGCGGCCTTGAACGGGCAGGGGAGGGCCGCATGACCCGCTCCTACGTCCGCCGCCCCGCGAAGCCCCGCCGCCTCGGCCCGCACCACGAGGCGGCCTACCGGACAGACGAGCCCCCGGTAGAGCGGACATGCCTGAAATGCCGGAAGCCCTTCATGGCGGAGACGAAGTACGTGCGGGTGTGTGCTCAATGTAAAAAGTCCGGCGCATGGGGGCGGGGATGAGCACTACAGCAGGAAGCAAGTATGCCAGCCCGTATGGGAAGGAAGTCGCCCCGGTCTACCCCGAATATTGCACCATTGCCGGCGCGCGCCGCCTCAAGAAACAGCTCGAAAACTGGTACCGCGACAGGAATCTCCCGGTGCCGAAGTTCAAGGTCGTGAAGCTGAAGGGCGCGCTCCACACCTGCCAGTTGTATGGGGTCAGAAGCGACATGCTGGATGGGTTACTCAAATGACGTGGTTCGACAAAGTCATGCGCCGCAATCCGGATTTTGTCATTGGCGAGCCGACGGCGCCCTATATGCGACGCTGGTGGATCATCCCTCGAAACCGCTTTGCGAACATCTACCTGCATGAATTTCTGCGTTCCGACGACGACAGGGCATTGCACGATCACCCGTGGCTCAACGCATCGGTTCTATTGCGCGGCCATTATTGGGAGCACACCGCTACCGGCGTTGCGCTTCGCATTGCCGGCGATATTGCGTTCAGACTGCCGACGACCGCACACCGCATCGAAATTAGCGCTCCTTGCGTGACGCTTTTCCTGACCGGGCCACGTGTCAGGGAGTGGGGGTTTCACTGCCCAAACGGTTGGGTTCATTGGCAAAAGTTTACCATGCCGACGGCCCATGGGCAAATTGGACGAGGCTGTGGCCAATGAACGGCGAATTCTGGACATCGGATGAGGACACGCGGCTACGGGCGCTGGCGCCGCACCACACGGTTTACGAGGCTGCCGAGCAGATGCCCGGCCGCACCTGGCATGGCGTGATACAGCGCGCCCGGCGCCTGGGCATAAGCTTCAAGGCGAAACGCATCGAGCCGAAATGGCCGGCGTACGCCTCCGACCTTCTCCGCCATTACTGGAACGTCGAGGGGCTGTCGGCCGGCAAGTGCGCGGCCAAGCTCGGCATATCCCGCAATGCCGCCATAGGAAGGGCGCACAGAATGGGCCTGGACAAGCGCGCGTCTCCCATTATCCGGCGGGGCCGAGTCCTGCGAATGCCAATGCCGAGGCGCGGGTGTGAATACGGCCTCGGTGACCCGAAGGAGCCGGCGTTCGAATTCTGCGGCAAGCCGAGGCAGCGCGGCAGCAGCTATTGCGCGGCGCACCACAAGCTCTGCTACCGGCGGTTGCCGGCGAAGAAGGACAGCCCGCAGCCGTTCACGTTCACGCTTAAGGGGTAGGGGGGATAGATGGGCAACGAAGTGACGCCGCAGGACAGATTCTATATGTATTTGGGCGTTTGGGCTCGATATGCCTTCTTGGAAGGGCTTGTCGAAACTCAGACAGAAGACGCGCTCGCCGGAATGAACCGAGCGGTAAAAATATGGGACACCGAGCACGCGAAATGCGAGAGCCCCATCGAGGCGTATTTGTTGGCCCCGGTTCCGTTTGCCGTCCGCGCTGTTTTTGGCGGCGTGGTTAAGGTCGAGTGCCAGCGAGAAATTGGCCAATACAGGGTTGATTTGTTCTTTGAGGCCCCGCAACCGAATAGCTGCCGCGGCCTTATCGTAGAATGCGATGGCCATGATTTTCACGAAAAAACGAAAGACCAAGCTCGGCGCGATAAGCAGAGGGACCGTTGGTTTGTAAGTAATGGATATCAAGTCCTTCGGTTTACTGGTTCGGAGATTTGGGCGAACCCGTTTGAGTGCGCAAAGGAAATAGACCGCTGTTTAAAACAAATACTGCGTAGCGACGCCAAGTCGCGGGAAACAGTATGACCGCGACCGTCTGGACAAAGTTTTTCTGGGCGGACTGGCTTTCAGACCGCGGATTAAGACGCTCGTCTTACGCCGCCCGCGGCCTTTGGATGGACATGCTCTGCATCGCGGCGCAAGGCGACCCGATCGGCAAGCTCTGCATCAACGGCGACCCCCTGTCCCACAACGACATCGCTCGCATGACCGGCGGTGATGTGACGGCAGTGGAAACCCTTGTCGGAGAGCTTGAGCGAAACGGCGTCTTCTCCCGTGACCGTAACGGCACGATCTACTCCAGGCGCATGATGAGCGACACGAAGAAGGCAGCAACGGCACGTAAAAACGGTAAGAACGGTGGCAACCCAAACCTCACAAAACAAACGGATATTCAGCCGTCGGATAACCCAAAGGATAAGGGTATGGATAAGCCCCAAGAGCCAAGAGCCAAGAGCCAGACAGAAGAACCTAGCGGTTCTTCTAAATCGCGCGCGCGGCGAGCCGACTTCGATGTTTTCTGGAAAGCCTACCCGCACAAGGTCGGGAAAGGTGCGGCTTTGAAAGCCTTCGCGACTGCTGGCAAGAAAGCCGATCTCGCTACGATGCTTGCCGGGGTCGAGCGGTATATCGCCGCCAAGCCGCCGGACCGGCAATGGTGCAATCCCTCGACGTGGCTAAATCAGGAACGATGGGAGGACGAATACGGTGTCACAGCAACTCGAAACGATCCCCGGCACCAACCAAACGCCTGGGACAACCTCATGTCCGGATTTGGTGCGGCGGCTGCTCGAACACGTCCGGACGAAGGGATACGCAAACCTGACGATAGGGCCGGTAACGAGGCAGATTTGCCGGGACTACCTGCGCCAACTCGACGTAGCGCTGAAACCGGCTCTGCGGGAGAAGGTGCTGGCCCGCATTGCTACGCTGATGGCGCACTACTGGACGCCGCAGATGCCGGTGAACCTACAAGAGGCGGTGGCCCTCGACTGGTCGGAGATATTGTCCGATCTACCCTGGGTCGCTGTGGAGCAGGCAGCCCTGGAATGGCTGAAAACGAAGGACCGCCGTCCGACACCGGCGCAATTCCGGAAGTTGGCGGAACAGTTCATTGACGAGCGGTACGGCGACCGAAAGGCCATCGAAATGGTTTTGAGGCGGGACTGGTCGCAGGCCGGAGATTCTGCACATCGGAGGACAGCATGAGCGAAGGACACAACAGCGGCGTAGCGGGCGAGCGGCTGCGCAGTTTCATCCAGCGCATTGAGCGTTTGGAAGAGGAAAAGAAATCCCTTGGCGCCGAGATTCGCGAGGTCTTCGCCGAGGCGAAGAGCGACGGCTTCGATCCGAAGATCATGCGCCAGGTGATCAAGCTGCGGAAAATGGACGCCGCCGACCGGCAGGAGAAGGAAGCCCTGCTCGAAACGTACCTGTCCGCGCTCGGCATGCTGGCGGATACACCGCTGGGCGAGGCCGCGGTTGCGCGGGAATTCGAGACGACATGACCTACCACATCACCAACCGAAAAATACTGAAAGACTTAAAGGGTCAACGATCCGGCCGGCTGACGGTGTTAAGCCGGGCCGAAAACGACAAGCACGGGAATGTCCGCTGGAATTGCAGATGCGATTGCGGTGTCGTGAAGATCATTTACGGAGGCTCTTTGCGCTGCGGGAAAACGAAATCCTGCGGTTGTTTGCATCGTGAGGCCGTCAGGCTTCACGGGCACTCGGTTGGAGCTCAAACGCCGACCTACAATTCATGGTGCAGGATGGTGCAGCGTTGCACGGACCCAAAGCGTCACAATTTCAAGCACTACGGCGGCCGGGGAATCTCAATTTGTGAGCGCTGGCGGGGCAAAGACGGCTTCTCAAATTTCTTGGCGGACATGGGCGAGCGCCCTGCGGGCCTGACGCTCGACCGATACCCCGATAACAACGGCGACTACGAGCCGGGCAATTGTCGGTGGGCGACCACAAGCCAGCAATCGAAAAATCGACGACCGGCGAAAGAAAAGACGCACTGTAACCGCGGGCATCCGTTTTCGCCCGAAAACACTTTGACTGAGCGCGGCGCAAGAAGGTGCCGGACATGCCGCCTATCCAGCCGGCGGGAGCGGCGAGACAAGGTAGCGCCGCGATGAAGGAAACAATACTGAATCCGTACGCCTGGGCCGTGGGGGTTGTGGGCAAGGCGGGCAAGTTTAAATTCCGGTTGGTTTTCCGCGCGCGAGGAAAAGCGGGCCGACGAGGTCATCCGCAAGGTATTCATCCAGCCGGCTGAAACTGCAAAGAGGTCACGATGAGCGACAAATACAGCATTTGCGTCCGCGGCAAGCGACACGAGTGGGCGTTTACCGTCAAGGGCACGGCTGAGGCAGCCGAGGATTGGCGCGCCGATGGCCTGGACGTGGTGAAGCTTGAATACACCATTCCGGGCTGGGTTGTGGACAGCGGTCTCGCCGGGCTTTGGATGGCCGGCGCCGACGCCATGCGGTGGTTGCGGTCATGAGCCAGCCAGCGGAGCAGGTAAGGAGGACGCGGTGACGCACATATCACAATTCAAAAACTGGCTCTGCACGCATTGCGGCCATCGCTGGATTTATTTGTTCCGGGCACCGTGTGGCGTTTGCGGGGCCACGAAGGCTTGGGTGAAAGAAACGACATGAGCGACGGCATCCTGAGCGAGGGCAAACCATGACTGACATCGAACGGCTGGCGAGGGTGCTTTATGCCGAGCTGCACGGCTCCGCAGTCCAGCCAGAAATGGCGGTCGAGACAGTTGAGCATTATAGCCGGTTCGTCATTGCCATCCTCGACGCCTTGGCCGAGCCGAGCGAGGGGATGGTTCAAGCGGCAATCGATGTATGGCAGGCGCGGCTACGGGAGAAGGTGGCGAACGGCTTCCGTATTGACCCGCCTGCCGTGCCGCTGGTCCTCAATTGGCAGGCCATGCTCAACCATGTCCGCGAGGGCGGGCAATGATTGATGAACGGCTTGAGCGCGAAATTGACGAGGCCGGGCGAGACGACGTGTTCGACTACATGCGCGCCATGGGCTGGTCCAGCTATAACGCGCCACCCAAGTGGGTATGGCGGGCGGCGGCCTACGAGGTGCGGCAGCGGAAGCTTGCTGCGCTGCGGTCGGTGCTTGTCAATGGCAAGCCGGCAGGGACGGCCTGAATGCACACCCCTCTGCGCGAAAGCTTCTCCGACATGTGGAACGAGTGGCGCAACCCGCCCCCGAGGCGCAGGACACGCGCAACGGCATTGGAGGCTGTTCCCCCACTCAACCGCGCAGGCGCGCACCAGCGAGGCCCGCAGCGGCTCTTGGGGCCAACGGCTGGTTCCACGTGAAACACAGCGTATCTGAACGGTGAGGGAAACATTGCTGGGAATCGTAGAACAGCAGCAAGCCGGCGGCGCAGCATCCGGCACATTGCTCGACGAGCAGCCGGCGGTCGGCTACGAGGTGAATGCGTCCGGCGACCTGACGATCACCCAGGGCGGCGGCGCGATCACGATCCGGCGCGACAACGTGCTGGCGTTCTATGACAGGCTCGCCGATGCGATAGGAATTGCGGAATAACGCTTTGTATTATCACGGGAATGGAGTAAAATCGGTCATGACCACCGACCCGGAGACGTTGGAAAGCCTCGCCTCGGACATGGACGCCGCCGCGACCGGCTCGGGAAAATATTTCGTCGACCCCGCGAAGGCCAAGCAAATCGCCGATGCGCTGCGGAATTACGCCAAGACGCTGCCAGACCCGGGCCAGTCAACGCTACGGCAGATCATCGAGGTAGCGATACGGCTCCGGTCCGGCCGGCGCAAAGCCGACCCGCCCGCCTTCGCCCAGCCGTACCGCATCCTCACGGACCGCCCGCCGGATTGGGCACTCAAGCCAATCGCTGGCGGGGACGACCCGACATGATCTACGGAAAGTTCCTTTGGAGCGAGGGGGCCTGCGCCTGCCGGGACGCTGCGACGACCAAGGCGCTGGAAATGGAGCTGTCATGATTATAACGGGCATAGATATTATGCAGGCAGGGAGCCTGTTTGGAGTTCCTGCCTTCAAGGAACTGTTCACATTCAGCGGCGTTGGGAATGTCCTGTCCGGCGGAGTCGAAGCAACTCCCTGCTACGACAATGATGCGCTGGAGGTCTCCTTTTACTTAGACAGTCGGTACTGGACAGGGAGATGGTGACGCAGACGATCGCCTGGATCAAGCGCACATGGCAGCAGCTTGTATGCCGCCACCCGAATGCACGGACCGGGGCCTGCCGCGCTGGGGACGCCGAGGGCAACTTGTTCGTCACGACATGTACCGTCTGCCCCGACTGCGGGCACCTGTCGCTGCGCCACGAGACCCACACCCCGACGCAGCCACGGGCCTGGCCGCGCCGTCCGTTAGCGGCGGGTCAATGAGGGGGCGTGAGATGCTACAGCGCCTTATCCGGCATCCCGTGTTTCAGGAAGTAGCGCATCAGCAGCGCAACGGGTGCGGTGA
>Ga0302046_10005215_pt1 | contig 11478 bp, 11 predicted proteins | sample RVTome_11_FD_200261 | JGI IMG/M metagenome (GOLD analysis project Ga0302046, IMG submission 200261) | Soil microbial communities from uranium-contaminated site in the Upper Colorado River Basin, Wyoming, United States - RVT147D111 (version 2) ... | reverse complement strand
TGCAGCGGTCGTGGTCTCACCCGCCGGATCCGGTCGCCACCACCGGGGCGTCCGCCCAGAGCCGTTCCAGCTGGTAGAAGTCGCGAAGAGTGGGATGAAAGACATGGACCACGAAATCTACGAAGTCCAGCAAGACCCAGCGACCACCTGACAGCCCTTCCACGTGATGCGGCTTGCGGTGGGCCTGCTCGAAGGCGTCGATGAGACGGCGGGCCAGCGCACGGACATGCGTATCGGAGGTGCCGGACGCGATCAGGAAGTAGTCGGTGGCGTCGCTCAGCTTGCGCAGATCCAGCGTCACCAGATCGACGGCCTTATGCGCCTCGAGGGTTTCTTGCGCGAGTCGGAGATCTTGCTCCACGGTCCTCCTCGTCATAGCGCTCATGGCTGGAGTTTGTTCCGAAGAGCGGCGGGCGCGCCGTCCTCCACCTGGTAGAATACGCCCCATGCCCCGGGGCCCGCGTGGATACCGATGGCGGCGGTGACATCCCCCACGATGCACTCGATCGGAGCAAACCGGTCAGTCAGTTCACGCTCCAGCTGGCGGGCCACCGCCAGCGCGTTCGCGTGCGCGATGCCGAATCGGAGCCGTTGGGGGCGTGGAGTGAGGCGCTGGTCGAGGATCTCGAAGACCCGCGCCATCACCGCATCTCTCCCGCGGGCCCGTTCGAGGGGCGTGATGTTGCCCAGCCGATCGAGTTCCACGATGGGCTTCACGTTGAGCAGTGAGCCCAGCCAGCCTCGCATGCGGCTCACGCGACCCGAGCGTACCAGGTTCTCGAGCGTGTCGAACGTGATGAGGGTCCCGGAGCGGTCCCGGATGCGGTTCAGCTCCTCGACCATCTGCGTCACAGAGAAACCTTCGTGCACCAGCTCATGCGCTCGAAGGGCCAGCAAGCCGAGGCCCAAGGAGACGGTTCGGGAATCGAAGACCTCTACCGGCGGGTCGTTGGCGAGCGTCTTCGCCGCGGCCCGTGCCGCGCCGAGCGTGCCGGATAGTGCCCCGGCGACGGTCAGACACAGGACATGATCGGCAGTGTTGGCCGCCTCACGGAACGCGGTCGCAAACGCGCCGGGTGGCGGTTGGGACGTCGTGAACACCGCTTTGTGCCCGAGCATGCGTTCATAGATCTCCGGGCCGTCGATGTCGACACGATCCGTATATGTCTTCGCTCCATCCATGACCTGAATCGGGACGACGACGATGCCGCGGGCGTCGATCATCGCGTCCGGGAGATCGGCGGTCGAGTCCACGACGATGGCCACGGGGTGCCGTGTGGCGTCCAGCTCGCGATGCTGCCGGCGCATGTCATCCGCGCGCGTCGTGACGACTGTTCCCCAACCACCGGCGAGGTCGAAGACCTGCTGTGGCGCATTGGTATGAATGTGGATCTTCATCCGGTCCGAGCTGGCGATCAGGACGATCGACCCGCCCAGCGGCCGGAGTTGGCTGCGTACCCGGGTGGCTGTGGGCAGCGTGTCGCCGGTGACCATGACCTCCGTACAGTACCGAAAGTCACGATCCGCGGCGACATGCGCAGTAGCTGCCGCAGACGGCGCCTGCGCGACGGCAGAAGGGGCAGCCGGTTCGATCGGAAGACCGTCGATGAGACGGACGATGCCCTCGATGAGGCGCACAAAGCCTTTGGCGCCGGCGTCGACCACGCCCGCGTCCCGAAGGGCTGCGAGCAACTCCGGGGTACGTGCCAGCGCCGTACGGGCTCGCTCCTGGATCTGCCGCATGAAGGCCACGAAATCGCTCGTCGACCCGGCCAGCGATTCCGCCGTCTCGGCGACCTCGCGGCACACCGTGAGCATCGTGCCCTCGACGGGTTCGTCGAGGGCGCCGTAAAGACGGTCGGCGCCCAATCGGATTCCCCCCGCCACATCTGAAGGGGATGCCGTGACGAGTCCGCGGAGGGGCTCGCCGAATCCCATGAGGAACTGCGACAGGAGCATGCCGGAGTTGCCGTGCGCTCCGGCCAGGCTGGCGTCACTCATCGCTCGAGCGACGCGGGGAAGGGTGGGTTCGTCCATGCCGCGCACGGCATCAGCCACTGCGCGAATGGTTGACGTAAAGTTCGTCCCGGTGTCGCCATCCGGCACCGGAAAGACATTGATGCGGTTCAGTTCATCCCGCGCGGCCTCGACCCAATCGGCGGCCGCGAGCAGCGAGCGCCGGAGCCGTTCGCCGTCGAGATAGAGAATCCCCACGGGCCGGGGTTACTCCTCCTTGACGACTGTCACTTTGACAGCCGGTCGGACCTCGCTGTGCAATCGAATGGGGACCTCGTGATCCCCGATCGTCTTGATGGGGTCGACCAGCTCGACGTGCCGTTTGTCCACGCTGATGCCGGCCTCGGCGAGCTTGGCGGCGATGTCCGCTGCGGTCACGGATCCGAACAGGCGGTCACCGTCCCCCGTTTTTGCGGAGAAGGTCAGGTGCAATTCGGCCACCTTCGCGGCCAGCACGTCCGCATCGGCTTTTTCGGCCGCCAGCTGTTGGCTGTGCGCCTTCCGCTCCGATTCCAAGCGCCGCTTGGATCCCTCGGTGGCGACGTAGGCCAGTCCGTGGGGCAGGAGGTAGTTGCGGGCGTAGCCGGGCTTGACCTTCACGACCTGACCGGCCTTGCCGAGCTTGACGACGTCTTCTCTCAGGATCACGTCCATGATTCGATTCTCTCTTGCTATTCCTTCTTCCGCGGAGTGGCCCACCGCCGCCGGATGTCCAATCCGGCATCCGCCACTCCTATAACGATACTCCATACAATGAAGGCCGGCAGCAAGAACACCACCGCCAGTACCATGACGAGGATGGTGAGCACGCTCGGGCCACCGCGCCGCTTGATTCCGAACCACGCAACTGCCAACCCACGGGTGCCGTAGAGGGCTGCTCCAACCGCCAGAATATTGACGGCGATCAACCACGGGGCACCCCCGGAGCCCAGCAGCACCGTGGCCAGCGCCAGCACTCCCGCCCACCCAATGTGTTCCGAAAAGCGAAACTCCACGAATCTATCCGGCTCGCGCCCGGCGAATACGCCCATCCGGGCGGCGATCATGGTCGCCAGGCCCAAGCCCAGCAGCATCTGAATCGCGAGCGTTGCCGGAAAGAACTCGCCGAAAAGCGGGACGGCCTGCTCGAACAATTGCTCGAGCTGGACGACAAACGTGTCATCTCCGGCGCTCGGCAATCCTTCGGTGCCCCGCGGCACCGCCGCCCACATCCCGCTCAACACCGTTTGAGCCGTGAAACCCGCACGATATTCTACCCACCATCGCACCGCCTCCCAGGACCTCCCGAAAAGGGCCATCAACCCCGCTACGGCAACCGTGGCGGCCCCGACGGCGGCCAGCGACCGGTGGGTGACGGTCATTCGTGTAGTCCGTGTCAACAGCGCAAACGTGGCCGTGCCGATCACCGCCGCGGTTCTCACGACTTGCTGCGGTGGGTCACCCCGTTGCACCAGCCACCACAGCGTGATACCGCCCGCCAATGACGCCGTCAGCCACGGTGCGGACCTGCCGCCGCCCAACCACAAGATGACCGCCAGCGGCAGCGTGAGCAGCCCGATCGGCGAGACTGTCACGAACACCACGCAGAGCGCGATGATCGGGAGCAGTCCGCCGCGAGCCTGCGGCTGACCGCTAGTGGCCATAGTCGGTGCTACGCAGAGACCTTGATGAAAGGCAGCAATGCGAGATGACGCGCGCGCTTGATCGCGATGCACATCTGGCGCTGATGCCGAGCACACATCCCCGACAGTCGACTGGGCAGGATCTTGCCCCGGTCGGTGATGAAGCGCGACAACGTCTTTTCGTCTTTGTAGTCCAGCCAGTGGATCCCCATCTCACATACCGGACAGGATTTTGAGCGTCTCATTCGTCGTCGTCCCTCATATCGTCGTCATCGTCATCGTCTCGGCGCTCGCGCGGCGGCGGAGATACGCGTCCTTCGTTGACGACGACCAAATGGCGGATGATGCTCTCGTCGAGCTTGATGGAGCGCTCGAACTCGGGAAGCTGAGGGGGTTCGGTGCTCAGATCCGCGACCACATAGTACCCGGTCTCCTTGCGCCGAATGGGGTAGGCGAGCGTGCGCACGCCCCAATGGCTCAGGTTCACAACAGGCTCTGGTGTGGCGTCGGTCTTGAGGAGTTTGTGATGGCGGTCGAGCGCTTCGTTGACCTGTGCTTCTTCGCGGGACGCGTCGAAGATATACACGACCTCATAGCGGCGGCTCACGATACCTCTCCTGTGGACAAGTGACCCTGGCCTCGAGGACCGGAGTAGGCGGTTATCGAAGGTGCGAAGGATACCCGACCCAATCCCCCCACACAACCCGACGGGGCCATTCCATGGAACGACTCCGTCGGGTTCGGGGCGCCAATCCGTCGGATCGCGGGGGCCGTAGGGCGAAAATTGTGCGCGCCTACGTTCGGTCGGATCCCGTCCACGCGGCCCCGGGTAGGGGCCGTTCGCGAACGGCCCCTACCTACGTGGTGTACGGATCCCGCCCACGCGGGTGTTCGGAACGGCTGACGGTCCCGGATCGTCCACCCATCACACGTTGAACCGAAAGAGGAGGATGTCCCCGTCCTTCACCACGTACTCCCGCCCCTCGCTCCGAACGAGCCCTTTCTCCCGGGCGACCTTGTATGATCCCGCCTGGAGAAACTCGCCCACCCCGATGGTCTCGGCCCTGATGAAGCCGCGTTGGAAATCCGAGTGGATCTCGCCGGCGGCGTCGAACGCGGTGCTCTTGGCCGGGATGGTCCAGGCCCGCACCTCATTGGGTCCCACGGTGAAGAACGTCTCCAGGTGGAGCAAGCGATAGCCCGCGCGGACGAGGCGCTCGAGCCCCGTGCGCGTGATTCCCGCGGATTCGAGAAACTCCTGGCGTTCCCCGCCGCTCAGCTCGGCCAGTTCGGCTTCGAACTTGGCGGAAAAGGGGACGATCTCCGCCTCTTCGTGGTGCGTCCTGATCGCCGCCTGGAGTCGAGCGGATGCGGGGATCTCCTCACGCCCCAAATCCGCTTCGCTCACGTTGGCCGCGTAGAGGATGGGTTTGACGGTGAGCATTCCCAGCTGGCGGGCGAGGCGCCGGTCGGTGTCGCTCCGAATCGTGTCGCGCACGCCTTTGCCGGCGTTCAGGTCCGCGATGGCGCGGGCGATGAAGTCGGCCTCTTGCTGTGCCTCCTTATTGCCGCTGCGCGCGGTCTTCTCGACTCGCTCGAGCCGCCGCTCCAACACGGCGAGGTCCGCGAGTGCCAGTTCCGCCGTGATGATGTCGTGATCGCGCACCGGATCGACCGGGCCCATGACGTGCGTGACGTCGGGGTCTTCGAAGCACCGCACCACGTGGACGATCGCGTCGACCTCGCGAATGTGCGATAAGAACTGATTGCCGAGGCCTTCGCCCTGACTGGCGCCTTTCACGAGCCCGGCGATGTCCACGAACTCGACCACGGTCGGGACCACCTTCTTGGGCTGGACAGTTTGGGCAAGTTGGTTCAGCCGATCGTCCGGGACCGGCACCACGCCAACGTTCGGCTCGACCGTGCAGAACGGAAAGTTCTCCGCGGCCGCCCCCGCGTTGGTGAGCGCGTTGAAGAGCGTGGATTTACCGACGTTGGGCAGGCCAACAATACCGAGGCGCAGCATGGATTACCGTTGGGTCGATGAACCGTGTGGGCGCATTCGGTGGGGGCGAATCGTGGGGCGGGGCCGGTAGGGGCGCAAAATTTTTGCGCCCCTACCTGTCGCGATGCCGGGGGATTGTTCCACATCTAGGGGCCGTTCGCGAACGGCCCCTAGCGGGCGTTCGCGAACGCCCCGTACGAATCGTTCGCGAACGGCACCGGAATCGGCTCCCACCGGTCACGCCAAAAACCACGGCGCCAACACGAGGCTCACGACGGACATCAATTTGATGAGGATGTTGAGGGACGGACCGCTGGTGTCCTTGAACGGGTCACCGACGGTGTCCCCGACGACCGCCGCCTTATGCGGATCGGATCCCTTGCCGCCGTGTGCGCCGCCTTCGATGTACTTCTTGGCGTTGTCCCAGGCACCACCGGCGTTGGCCATGAAGAGTGCCATCGTGACGCCCGTGAGCGTGGCCCCGGCCAACAATCCGCCCAACGTCTGCACGCCCAGGAACTTGCCCACCACGACCGGAACCAGCACCGCCACGACGCCGGGCAGGATCATCTCGCGTAACGCGGCGCGGGTGGAGATGTCGACGCATCGCGCGCTGTCCGGTTTGGCGGTGCCCTCCATCAGGCCGGGAATTTCTCTGAACTGGCGACGGACTTCCTGTACCATCCCCTCGGCCGCGCGCCCGACCGCGGTCATGGTCTGCGCGCCGATGAAGAACGGCATGATCCCGCCCAGAAACAGGCCGATCACGACGCGTGGGTCGACAATGTCCAGCTGAATGGGCGGCGCGCCGGCCGGAGTGACGGCATTCGCGTATGCGCTGAAGAGCGCCAGGGCGGTGAGCGCCGCCGAGCCGATCGCGAAGCCTTTGCCCATCGCGGCCGTCGTGTTGCCGAGGGCGTCCAGGCTGTCGGTGATCTTACGAACTTCGGGTCCCAGACCGCTCATCTCGCTGATGCCGCCGGCGTTGTCGGCGATCGGCCCATAGGCGTCAACGGACATCGTCACCCCGACCGTCGCGAGCATCCCCACCGCCGCGATGCCGATGCCGTACAGCCCTGAGGTCGTGAACGCGAGCCAGATCGATCCACTGATGAGCAACAGCGGAATGACTGTCGACATCATGCCGACCGCCAGGCCCGCAATGATGTTGGTGGCGGGACCCGTGAGGGATGCTTCAGCGATGGCGCGAATGGGCTTGGCTGCGGTGTAGTACTCGGTGGCCAAGCCAATGCAGAGGCCGGCGACGGTGCCCGCCAAGACCGCCCAGAACGGACCCATCGGATTCGCGATTCCGATGTTGACCATGCCGGTGATCACGTATGCGCCGGCCAGGAACAGGCCTGCCGCGATGAATCCCGCCAGGCGCAGTGCCAGCGCCGGGCTGGACCGCTCGAGCAGACGAAAGATCAAAATCGTGAGGACGCTCGCGCCGAGGCCGACCAGGATGAAGAGCACCGGAAGCGCTGCGGCAGCGGCTCGGTTGGTGATGGCCGGGCTGGTGGCGGCAATGGCGATCGTCGCGATGACTGCGCCCACATAGCTCTCGAAGATGTCCGCACCCATGCCGGCTACGTCACCCACGTTGTCCCCCACATTGTCGGCAATCGTTGCGGGGTTGCGGGGATCGTCCTCTGGTATGCCGGCTTCGACTTTGCCCACCAGGTCGGCGCCAACGTCCGCTGCCTTGGTGTAGATCCCACCGCCCACGCGCGCAAAGAGGGCGATCGAGGACGCCCCCATCGCGAAGCCGGTGATGATCTCGCTGAACCCGCTCCAGTTGGTTCCCGATGTCGGTGCGCCCAGAAAGACGATGAACATGACCCCGATGCCCAACAGGCCCAGGCTCGCAACCGAGAGGCCCATGACGGCCCCGCCGGAGAACGCGACGCGAAGCGCCAGGGCCTGACCATGTGCGCGGGCGGCTTCACTGGTTCGGGAGTTTGACGCGGTGGCCGACTGCATGCCGAAGAACCCGGCCAGAATCGAGCAGATGCCGCCGGCCAAATAGGCGCCCGCCGTGTTCCAGCCGATGGCAAGACCCAGGAGGACCGCAACAAGGATGAGGAACGGCACGAGGTACGAGTATTCGCGCCGGAGGAACGCCATAGCGCCGTCGTGAATCATGCTCGCCAATTCGCGCATGGTATCGTTGCCCGGCGACTGTCCTTTCACGTACCGGTAGGTCACAAACGCGATCAACAGTCCGAAGATGCCGGCACCGGCGGCGAGGGTCGGGACCATTCCGAAATCGTTCACTCTGAAGTTCCTCGTCGGTTGTAGCGGTTCATGGCGGTTTCGATGCCTTCCCGCACCCAGCACTCGATGCAGTCCAGGATGTCGGGCATCAGCTCGTTCAGCGCTTTGAGCTCGGCCGGCGTGAATTCGTCCAGCACATAGTCAGCCGAATCCTCGTCGTCGGGGACGGGGCCGACTCCGATTCGCAATCTGGCGTAGTCGTTCGACGCCAGGCGTCCAGCGACACTCTTCAAACCATTATGCCCACCGGCCGAGCCCTTCGGGCGTATGCGGATGGTGCCGAGCGGCAGCGCGAAATCGTCGACGACGACCAGAAGATCCCGCTCGGCGTCGAAGTCCGCTTCGTCCAGCACGGGACCGAGCGCCGCTCCACTCCGGTTCATGTACGTCTGAGGCTTGACGAGGACGAGGTCCTCGTCGCCAAACGTGCCGCGCGTCACCCGCGCCCGCCAGCGCCAGGGACGCTTGAAGGGTGGCATCCCCAACCGGTCGGCAAGGGCGTCTGCCGCCATGAACCCGGCGTTGTGACGCGTTGTCTCGTACTCGGCGCCAGGATTGCCGAGCCCCACGATGGCCCGCAGCAGCTACTCCTCCGCGCCCTCTTCTTCCGGTTTGGGCTTGCGAATGAGTTCCGGTTCGGCGGATTCCTCGACCTCGGCAGCTTCGGCTCCTTCGACCACTTCTTCGAGCCGCGGCGGGACGACCACGCACACGGTAGTGTGCGGGTCCGCCAAGATCGTGGCATTCTCCACCACCAGATCCGACACGTGAATGGACTGGCCGACGGCGAGGTTCGTGACGTCCACGACGATCCGATCGGGGATGTGGCGAGGCAGCACCTCGACCTCGATCTCCCGAAGGGATTGGTCCAGCACACCACCTGCCGAGCGCACGCCTTCCGGCACGCCCTCGAGGTGGATGGGGATATCGATCGTCAGCGTTTCACCCTCGTGGATCTCATAGAAGTCCACGTGGAGCACCCCGGGGCGGATCGGGTGGCGCTGCACCTCGCGCATCAGGGTCTGGTATGTAGACCCCTCCACGTCGAGGTTGATGATGGTTGTGCCGGTCGCGGTCGTCATGGCCCGTTCCAAGTCCTTCTCGAGGATGGCCAAGGCTTCGGATTCGCGGCCCCTGCCGTAGAGCACGGCGGGTACCTGGCCAGCCATCCGCAGACGTCGAGCCGGGCCTTTTCCGCGACCTGTTCGTGTCGTTGCCGCCAACGTAACTGTCGTTTTCATCGTGTGAGTCTCGTGTTGTCTTGTCAGTCGAACAACGAGCTGATGGACTCGTTGCTGTGAGTGTACTCGATGGCGCGCGATAAGAGAGGGGCCACCGACAGAATTCGGAGCTTCTCGAAGCGCCGCGTCTCCGGCGTAAAGATCGTATTCGTCACCGTCAGCTCCTCCAAGGGGGCGGCGGCCAAACGGTCGACGGCTGGGCCCGAGAGAAGCGGGTGGGATGCACAGCAATAAATCTTCTTGGCACCCAGTCTCTTGAGTGCGTGGACTGCCTCGCAGAGCGTCCCGGCGGTATCGACCATGTCGTCGGCAAGCAGACAATCGCGGTCCTTCACCTCGCCGACCACGTTGACCACCTCGGCGATGTTGGCAGAGGGGCGCCGCTTGTCGATGATGGCGAAGCTGGCCTCGAGTCGTTGGGCAAAGCTCCGCGCCATCTTGGCGCTTCCCACGTCGGGCGCTACCACGACCAGGTCCTTGAGCGGCAGCTGGCGATAGTGTTGGATGAAGACCGGCGAGGCGTAGAGGTGGTCGACCGGGATGTCGAAGAAGCCCTGGAGCTGGTGCTGGTGGAAATCGATGGAGAGCACCCGATCGGCGCCAGCCTTTGCTACCATGTTGGCCATGACTTTGGCGCTGATTGCGACGCGAGGTTGATCCTTACGGTCCTGGCGAGCGTAGCCGAAATAAGGAATAACGGCGGTGATGCGCGCGGCGCTTGCCCGCCGCGCGGCGTCGATCAGCAAGAGCAGCTCGAGCCAGTTGTCTCCCGGCGGATTGGTAGACTGCACGATGAACACGTCGCGCCCACGAACATTTTCGTCGATGCGCACGAAGATCTCGCCGTCGGAGAACCGCTTGATGGTGAGGCGGCACAGCGGTTGTCCGAGACACTGCGAGATCTCCTCTGCCAGGGAGCGATTGGCGGTCCCGGCCAGGAGCATCGATTTCTTCGGTATCAGTTCGCCGTCGGTCATAACAGCCCGAAAAGATAGCCGCGCATTGGGGTTACGCAAAGATGAACTAGTGCTGGGTCGGTGAGACTAGCGACCCGGCTCGGTCTGGGCGGGACCCAAGTGGCACCGGGTTTGGTTAAGATTAAGAGTGACTCCGAGGTCGGTGTGACCGGCTCACGAGCTGACTGAGGGGTCCGAGTCCCCCCTGGTTGCACCTTGAAACCAGTTGGGCTCTAGCTAGTTGATTCCAGGGCATTATCTTAGCGCTGGGTGCAAGGTGGCTGCGAAGCCGCCAAAACACATCGAGTGACCGACGAGGCTCCCTTTCGTTCCGTCTCGCCGGTGACGCTCTAACGAAGCAGACAAGGTGATCCGCGCACTCACCCCTCCCGGCTGAGGGATGCATGCGTTCGCGCAGTCTTAGAACCCGCCTAGGTGGGTCAGGACTCAGAGAAACGTCTTCGGTGCAGGACTCTCGTTTCTCGAACGAACGTTTGTTCGGCTGCCGGAATGAGTCGCGGACCAGTAGGGCGGTCACTTGGTGGCCGCCGTAATTCCATTCAACCCATCGAGGTGTCTCATGATCGGAAAAGGCGTACGACTGATCCTGGGCCTCGCCCTGGTCGGATTTATGACCATGGCGCCGCCAAATCAGGCCGTCGCCCAGGACACCGGGACCATCTCTGGCCAAGTCACTGAGGCGGCCAATGGTCAACCCCTCCAGGGGGCCCGGGTTCTGCTCGACGGTACCAACATCTCCGTGCAGACAAACGAAGAAGGCCGATACACGCTCCGGGCGGTGCCGCTCGGACAGGCCACGGTCCGCGCTATCATGATTGGTTTCGACATGGGGCGGGCGGTCGTGTCCGTTACTGCGGCCGGCACCCAGGCGGACTTCGAACTGGCCCGTGCGGTCGTGAACCTCGATGAGATCGTGGTCACGGCAACCGGTGAGTCGCGGCGCCGCGAAGTGTCCAACTCGGTAGTGTCGCTTGCGGCCACCGAGGTGGTTGAAGAGGTGATGCCGGTAAACGTCGGCTCCCTCATTCAGGGCCGCGCGTCGGGCGTCCAAATCATCAATGCAAGCGGCACGACGGGCGCCGCGCAGCAGATCCGCATTCGCGGCTCCAGCTCGATTTCGCTCAGCAACGAGCCGCTGCTGGTCGTCGACGGCATTCGGGTTGAGAACGACGCCTCAACGCTCGGCCAGGGGGTGGGTGGTCAGTCCGTCAGCGCGATGAACGACTTCAACCCCGACGAGATCGAGAGTATCGAGATCGTGAAGGGCCCGTCCGCCGCGGCGCTGTTCGGCACCGAGGCTGCCAACGGCGTGATCGTCATCAAGACCAAGCGGGGTCGTG
>Ga0302046_10005214_pt1 | contig 11478 bp, 5 predicted proteins | sample RVTome_11_FD_200261 | JGI IMG/M metagenome (GOLD analysis project Ga0302046, IMG submission 200261) | Soil microbial communities from uranium-contaminated site in the Upper Colorado River Basin, Wyoming, United States - RVT147D111 (version 2) ... | reverse complement strand
TGGTCGGCCCCCCCCCGCCCCTCTCGCCTCCCCCGGCTCAGCGCAAGCGCCCGATCACGCAGTGCACGTTGCCGCTCGCCATGTAGAAGTAATCGCGCACCACGCGCACCCCCGGATGCAGCGAGCGGTACAGCTCCACCGCGGCCAGGTTGCCGTCCTCGAGCGCGAAGTCGCTGTCCTCGACGCCCGCATCCACGTCGACGCGGTTGCGGCCGTCGGCTCCCGCCACGACCCAGCCGTGGACGCGCTCGACCGACGGGTAGATCGGCACGATCAGCCGGTCGCGCGACGGGATCACGTTCGTGTACGACTGGAACCTGCGCGCGCGCTCGGGCTCGGTATCGATGCGGTGCACGGCGTAGCCGCGCCGGGCGAGCAGCTGCGCGGTGTCCTCCAGGTGCCGGGCCGCGGCGGCGAGCGCAGCGCGTTCCTCCGCCTGCCTGCGCTCGATCCACGCCGCTTCTTCGTCCGGTTCCGGCAGACCCGGGTCGGCCGCGGACGGCACGCCGTCCGCGCGCCGCCGCTCGAGCGCCGCACGGGTCCGCGCCAGCTCGCCGGCGAGGAGGTCACGATGCGGCGTGCGCCACGCGTCCGGATCGAGGCGCGCCACGACGGCGACCCCCGGCGCGATCACCGACATGCCCATGTCGATATGGAAGAGCAGGTGCGGCTGGCGCTGCGGTGGGCCCGCCGCGGTGCGCGGGCCGATCCACACGACCTCGTCGCAGCCGAGCGCCTCGCCGAGGATCCGCCCGGCCTCGTCCGGGCCGATCGCGGCGTCGTGCCAGCGCCGGTAGAGCGCGATCGTCTCGATCGCGATCGTCGAGCCGGCGAACAGCACGCGGCGGCCGTCGCCGGTGACGTCCGTCATCAGGTTGCCGCCCTCCCAGGCGGCCGGCAGCAGCCGCACGCGCAGGCCGTCCCGGGCGAGCGCCCCGAGCTGGTCCGCGCCGCGCGCGAGCGCGGCACGCGATTCCGCGCCCTTGTTCCACGGCACGTGCGCCACCCGCACGCCGTCGGGATCGCGCGCGACCTGGAGGATGTCGCGGCCCCAGTCGCCCGAGACGCGCTCGGCCGCGGACGCGATGAGCGCGGCGCCGCCCAGCCCGTAGGACTCGAGCCGGGACTGCGCTTCGTCCCGGAGCGGCTGCGACACGAGCACGTGGAGCCGGGCCCGCGGCGGCGCATGGCGCACGATCTCGACGATCTCGCGCAGCAGGTGCGGCGCGCGCACCTGGTCGTAGACGAACAGCATTTCGGAGAGGTCCCCGGCGTGCTCGGGAATCGGGCCGCCGCCCGCGCCGGCATCGGCGAGCGCGCGCGCCGGCCACGGCAGGGCGGCGCCGAGCGCGGCCCCGGCGGCGGCGCGCAGGAAGCGCCGCCGCGAGAGCAGGGTCATCGCACGAAGACGATGCGCTGCCGCGAAACGTGCGCGCCGGCGGAGAGCCGCACGAAGTAGACGCCGGCCGTCGCACGGGCGCCGTCTCCGGCCAGGCCGTCCCACACGGCGTCGTGTCCACCGGCCGGCAGCCGCTCGTCGACCAGGGTGCGCACGCGCCGGCCGTGCAGGTCGAACACGTCCACGCGCGCGCGCGCGGGCGAGGCGAGCGTGAACGGAATGAAGGTCCGCTCGCCCGCCGGATTGGGTTCCGGGCGGCCGAGCTTCGTGACCAGTCCCACCCCGCCCGGGCCGACGCCGGTCGTCTGCTCGTGGCGCACGCGCACGACGTCGACGTCCTCGAGCGGCACGCCGCCAGCCGCGCCCGCGGCCCTCGTGAAGCCGCCCTCGCGTGCGCGCACCATGATTCGCGAGCGGCCGCGCGGCACCTGCGCCGTGGTGAAGCGTGCGTAGCGGTCGCTGAATTCGACGTTGTTTCCGGCCCAGCGCACGCCGACGAACTCACCGTCCGGCTCGGCCCAGCGGGCGCGCAGGAACACGCGCGGAATCGAGGTCAGGATGTCCGCACCGGCATCGGCGACCGGCGGCAGGTTCGTGCCGGGCGGCAGGCCGTTGGTCAGGAAACGGATCGCGCCGAGTCCGGTGTCGTGGTCGCGGCCGAGCAGCCAGGCGTGCCGTGCACGCGCGGAGGCGCGGTAGTCGATCGGCGACGCCCCGGCGCGCCCGAGCGCGCGCCCCTGGAGGATCGAGCCGTCCCAGGCGTAGCGCAGGATGTCCGCGCCCTGCCCGTTGGGCGCGGCGAGCATGAAGCGCGCGCGAGCGAGCGCGATGCCCGCGTTGCGGAACGGCGCCGGGATCACTTCGCGCCCGAGGAAGCTCCACGCGCCGGGCCGGCTCACGCGCAGCACGCGCACCTCCTGCCCGGGTACGGCGATGCGCACCTGGACCGGCAGCCCGTTGCTGCCCGCGCGCTTCGACGGCAGGACGTCCTTCTGCACGGCGGGAAGCTGCCGCGGGTCACGCACCTGCATCGCGTGACGGAGCCGCGCGCCGATCGTGGCGCCGTCGCGCAGCAGTTCGAGGATCCGCAGATCCCCCTGCTCGGTACCGACGCTCAGGAGGAGGTTCTCGCGCACTCCGCCGCCGCGGCGCGGATATCGGATGCTCGACAGGTCGCCGATCAGCAGCGGGCTCCTCCCGAGCAGGCTCTGCAGCGATGGGGTGTAGCGCCGGTGCCGGATCCCCATGACCCCGTCCGCGCGCCGCGCGCGCAGCCGCGACAGGAACCACTCGCCGTTGCCGTTGCCGGTGATTGCGAAGATGCGGTTCTCGTCGATCCGGCTCGCGCGCGCCGCACCGATGCGACGCAGGGAGACGTCCTCGTACGTCTTCAGCACGCCCAGCCGCGGGTGCACGATCGCGGCGCGCTCCGGCAGCAGCGTGAGGAAGCGCTCGCCGGTCGCCTCGCCGCCCAGGTGATGGATCCGCGCGAGCAGCACGTCGTGCTCGGGATTCGCCCGCCGCGAGATCACGTGCTCACGCCGCGGCACGAACGTGACGGTCGGCCCATCGGGCACCGCGTCGAATGTGCGCAGCCGCCACGCGCCGCTGCGGCGTCCGAGCACGCCGATCCGCGCGCTCATGCGGCCGTTCTGCAGCCGCTCGTCCAGCGCGCGGATGCGCCGCGGCTCGAAGCCGTTCGCCAGCAGCACGCCACCCTGCACGGTGATCGCCTCGATCAGCGAGACCTGGACGCCGTACGTGCGCCCGCCGGCGCGCAGCGTGCCGGCGGCTTCGCCCGTGCCGGCCGGGAGCCCGACCGCGAGGCGCGTCCATCCGGACGGGTGCGGAACGGCCTCCGCGAGCCCCGCGCCCGGCAGCTCCAGCGATTCGATCGCCGTGCCCGTGCGGCGCAGCCAGCGCTCGATCAACGTCCCCGGCGCCTCGCCGCGCAGCAGGAAGGCGTCGAACGCATCCGCGGGCACGGCGTCGCCGGCCACCGCGATCGCGCGTGCGCGCCCCGCGGCGTCGCGCACGCGCAGCAGGCCGCTCACCGGGCCGGCGCGGCGCGCCGAGAACACCAGCCAGCTGCGCCCGTCGACGGGCGATGTGCGCAGCGCGAGCCGGTCGTCGCTGGCGTCGAGCCCGATCGGGTCGCCCGGAACCGGCAGCGCCATTTCCCAGGTCGCAGCGCCCTCGGGCGCCGGCAGCGTGCCGAACTGAAGACTCGGCCGCAGGGCGAGATGCGGCGCGACGCGGCCCGCTGGATCCAGCGGCGCGGCCCCCGCCGGCGCAGGCGCCGCGAGGCACAGGGCGAGCAGCGCGGCCATGTGAACGTGTCGTGGTGTCATGGCTCCAGCCCTCCGGCGGTTCGGCGATGGTTCATGCGTGGGCGGCGGCGACCCGGTCCCCGGCCATGGCCTGCCGCCCGGCGCGCGTGTCGAGCGAAACGAGCACGATCAGCGTACCCGGATCGCGCGCCGTACGACCATGTCTTTTCCGGCCTGGATGCGGAGCAGGTAGACGCCCGCACCGCTCAGGGTGCCGTCGCCGCGCCGTCCGTCCCAGACGATGTCGCGATGACCCGGCTCCAGCACGCCCTCCACGAGGTCGGCCACGCGCCGTCCGGCGATGTCGAACACGGCTGCGCTCACGCGCCGCGCCTCCGGCAGCGACAGGCGGATCCGCGTCGCGCCGTGGAACGGATTGGGCGCGGGCTGCGTCACCGCGAACTGGAGCGGCCGCTCGCCCGGCTCGGTGCCCGCCAGCGCGCACTCGACCAGCACCTCGGTCATCACGGTGTCGCTCTCGCAGCCGTCGCTGGCGATGAACATCACCTGAGTCGACCCGTACGGATACGGAGAGGACGGCTCCGCGGTGAAGATCAGCGCGTGCCCGTCGCCGTCGCTCGAGCCGTCATCGAACGCTTCGGGCGGCGCTGCGGCGCCGCACGTCAGGCTGTCGCCCTCGAGCACGAGCTGCGCCACCGCCATCGCCACCGGCTTCGTGTTGAACACGGTGATCGCGATCTGCGTCGTATCCGACGCGCCGCAGTCATCGGTGGCGATGAACAGAACCGGGTGGATGCCGATGTCGTACGGCGGCGGCGGCGCGAGCGCCAGCGTCACCGGCGCGCCTTCGGGATCGAAGCTGCCGTCGTCGAGCGCCGCGGCGCTCATGCCGACCCTGCACGAGTCCACGACCACCAGCAGCGTCGTATCGCGCGCCATCGCGACCGGCGGGTTGTTGATCACCGAGATCGTGATCTGGGTGGTGTCGGCCGCGCCGCACTGGTCGGTGGCGATGAACAGCACCGGGTGCGCGCCCAGCCCATACGGGCCGGGCGGCTCGAGCGCCAGCGTGAGCGCATGGCCCTCAGGATCCGTGCTGAAGCTGTCCACGTCGGCCGCGCTGACGTCCACCGACCACGCCGGCGGCTGGCCGACGATGGTCGTGTCGATCGCGCTCGCGACCGGCGGGTTGTTGATCACGCTGATCGTCGTCTGGCAGGTGTCGGCGTTGCCGAGGCCGTCGCTGGCGATGAACAGCACATCGTGCACGCCGATCGCATACGGCGGAGGCGGGACCAGCTCGAACGTCAGCGCGCCGCCCTCGGGATCGATCGAGCCGTCGTCGATACCCTCGGGGGTCACGTCGCCCTCGCAGGACAGGTCGGCGACCAGCGTGGTGTCGTTGCACATCGCCATCGGTGCGGCGTTGACCACCGAGATCGTGATCAGCGTCGTGTCCGCGGCGCCGCAGGCGTCGTTGGCGATGAACTGTACGACGTGATCGCCGAGCCCGTAGGGGCCGGAAGGTGCGAGCGCGAAGGTCAGCGCCTGACCGGCCGGATCCGACGAGCCATCGTCGAGGGCCGCGGGATCGACGTCGGCCTCGTACGTGGGCGGCGGGCCGATCAGCATGGTGTCGCGGGCGGCCGCGACCGGCGGCGGGTTCACGACCGTGATCGTGATCTGCAGCGTATCCGCCGCACCGCAGGCGTCGGTCGCGATGAACAGCACCGGGTTCGCCCCGACCGGATAGGGCCCCGCCGGCACCAGTTCCAGCGAGAACGGCTGGCCCTCGGGATCGGCCGTGCCGGCGTCGAGGTCGGCGGCGGCGACGTCCGCCTCGCACGCGGCGTTGGAGATCAGCATCGTGTCGTTCGCGGCCGCGACCGGCGCCGCGTTCGCAACGGTGATCGTCGTGATGCAGGTGTCGGTCGCGCCCAGGCTGTCGGTCGCGATGAAGTTCACCAGGTGGACGCCGACCGGGTACGGCCCCGGCGGGTCGAGCGCGAGCGTGACGGGATCGCCGTTCGGCTCCGTCGTGCCGCCGTCGAGGGGAGCCGCGGCCACGGTCGCCTCGCAGTCCGCGCCCGCGACCAGCATCGTGTCGCGGCACATCGCGTCGGGCGGCGGGTTGAACTCGACGATCAGCCGGTAGGCGTCCGCGGCCGGGTCGACCAGCCAGCGCTGCGAGGCGTTCATGTACGGCAGGTCGACCGGCGCGTAACCGCCGGTGACCGCCGGCGCGCTCACCAGCGTGAACGTGTCGCCGATCGCCGGGATGAACCCGTCGAGGAAGCCGACGCCAAGCGATCCGGCGAGCGCGGCGCTGGCGCCGAAGCCGAGCCTGTCGTAATCGGCGGGATCGGCGCCGGCGATCTCGATCGTAAGACGGCCGTCCGCCTGATCGAGCGTCGTGGATCCGCTCAGCAGCCCCGGCGAGGCGCCGGGCGCGATCGTCCCGCCGTTCGCGGTCACCGCGCCGGTGATGAGTCCGCCGCCTGCGAGCGTGCCGCCGTTCATGGTGAACGGGCGCGCGAACGTGCCGGTTTCGGCGATCACCGTGGCGCCATCGTCCTGCACCAGGCTGCCGCTGCCCGACCAGGTGCCGGCGCTGTCGACCTGCACGAGGCCCGTGCTGACGACCGGCGCGTCGTTCTGGATCGTGCCGAGCGCGGCGACGATCGAGCCCTCGTTGGTCCACGCGTTGCCGTCGAGCTTGATGACGAAGCCGGCCGAGTCTGCGCGAATGACACCGCGGTGGAACACGGGGCGCCCGCTGGTGCCGATGCCGCCGCGCGCGCCGCGGATCGTGATACCGGACTCGATGGTGAGCTCGGAGCCGAAGCCGACGGTGATCCCCGTCGACGAGCTGGACTTGCCGAACACCATCTCGCCGCTGCCGTCGATCGACATCACTCCCGTCGTCACGAACCGCCCGAACCCGCCATCCGCCCCCAGCAGCGCCGTCCCGTTCAGCGTCAGCCCGTTCACCAGGTTCACCGTGATCGACGAGGCCTCCGACAGGTCCATGTGCGCGTTCATCACCACGCCGTTCAGCGTCGAGTTGCTCCCGTACTTGAGCTCCGACCCCGCCAGCCCCGTCTCCACGCTTCCGCCCAGCAGCGTCCCCGTCAGCACCCACGTCCCCGTGTTCGCATCGAGCGTCAGCGCGTTCCCCGTGTTGTCCAGCGTGCCGTCCACCGTCACCGTCCCGCCCACCCGCACGAAGTCCCCCACGTCCGCCCACGCGAAGCTCCCGCCCAGCGTCACCGTCGCGTCCACCGGCCGGATCATCCCCAGGTTCGTCCAGGTCCCGTTCAGATCCAGCGTCGAGCCCGCCCCCGCCTCGATCAGCGCCTCGTTCACCCACGTCCCGTTCAACTCCAGTTCCCCGCCGCCCACCACCGACGCCGTCGCCCGCACCGCGATGGTCCCGTTCAGCTGCAGGTTCCCGCCGTTCACAGCGCTCACCGGCGCCTCGATCAGCAGCGAGTCGCCGTTCACGTCGATCGTCTGCCCCGACACCTCCGCCGTCACCGGACCCCGCAGCACCAGCTTGCGGTTCGCCGCGTTCGTCCCGATCGAGCCGCGCCCGCCGTGGATCTCGATCCCCGATTCGATCGTCGCGGCCGAGCCGAACCCCACGACCAGCCCGCTCGATCCACTCGAGCTGCCCAGCACCATCTCGCCGCTGCCGTCGATCGACATCACTCCGGCCGTCACGAACCGCCCGAACCCGCCATCCGCCCCCAGCAGCGCCGTCCCGTTCAGCGTCAGCCCGTTCACCAGGTCGATCGTGCGCGACGCCCCCGCGGAGATGTCCATATCCGCGTTCATCGTCACGCCGTTCAGCGTGCCGCCGACCGCATCCATGCCCTCGCCGTTCGCGCCCGGACTCACGACCGCGCCGACCAGAGTCGTGCCGTCGAGCACGAGATCCGAGTTGACCTGCAGCGTCTCCGCCACCGTGAGCGTGCCGGCGTCCAGCACCAGACGCTCGTTGGAGAAGATCGAGTACGCCTCGTGCGTCCCGGACGGCACCGTGATCGTGTAGAGGCCCGATGGCCGGTCGATCACCACGGTATCCGAGAGCGTGGGCACGGCGGCCCCACTCCAGTTTCCGGGGTTGTTCCATGCGCCGTCGGCATCCACGGCCCAGGAGACCGTGGCGGCGGCGGCGGGGTGGGCGAGCATGGCCAGGGGGAGGCATGAGAGCAGAGCACGCGCGGTGCGGATGACCGCCGAGGGGAGCAATCGGGTCATGGCGAGGAGTCCTCCTGTTGCGAGGGACACGCATTCGATCGGCGAAACCGGCCACGAGGCCGGGATTTGCGCCGGCGCGCTCGCCCCCGCACGGAGTGTCGAGATTCGGCGGCCCATCCAGGCCCGGGCACGTGCTAAACTCCCTAATCCTTTGTCCGCTGGAGGCTTGCGAAGTGAGCTCTGAGTCACCCGTCACCCGCGGGCTGCAGGACCTGCGCGCCGGCAAGGAGGGCGCGTTCGAGGGGCTCGTCGACCTGCTCTACGACGACCTCCGGCGCATCGCCGCGGGACATCTCGAACGCAATGCGGCGGACCGGACCCTGAATCCGACCGGGCTGGTCCACGAGGCCTACCTGCGACTCGCCGGACGCGAAGGCCTCTCCTACGAGGACCGCGGCCACTTCTTCGCGGCGTGCTCGGTCGTGATGCGGAACATCGTGATCGACTTCGCGCGGCGGCGGCACGCGCTCAAGCGCGGCGGCGGCACGGCGGTCCCGCTGGGCGAGCGCGAGATCCGGATCGACGATCAGGCGGGAGAGCTGCTGGCGCTGGATCAGGCGATCGAGCGGCTGCGCGCGTACGGCGACCGGCTGTCGCGGGTGGTCGAGTGCCGCTTCTTCGCCGGGCTCACCGAGATCGAGACCGCCGCGGCGCTCGCCGTGTCGGAGCGCACCGTGCGCCGCGACTGGATCAAGGCGCGCGCGTTGCTCGCCGGACTGCTCGCCGAGGACGGGGCGTGAGGATCACCCCGCAGCGCTGGGCCGAGATCGAGCCGCACTTCGACGCGGCCCTCGACCTGGACGAGGCGGCGCGCGAGGCGTACCTCGCCGATCTCGAGGCGCGCGACGCGGCGCTGGTCGCCGATCTGCGCGAGCTGCTGCGCGAGCGCGCGCAGGAATGGAGCGCGCTGCCGGCCGACCTGCTCTCGGCCGCCGGCGAGGAACGCGGCGGCGCCGACCTGTCCGACCGCCGCATCGGACCCTGGCGCATCGTGCGCGTCGTCGGCCGCGGCGGCATGAGCGTCGTGTACCTCGGCGAGCGCACGGACGGGAAATTCGAACAGCAGGTCGCCGTCAAGGTCATGCACTGGACCGGCGGCGCGCGCGCGATGGAGCGCTTCCGGCTCGAGCAGCAGACGCTGGCCCGGCTCGCGCATCCGGCGATCACCCGGATCTTCGACTCCGGCGTGACCGAGGACGGCCTGCCGTACTTCGTCATGGAGTACGTCGACGGCGTGCCCATCACGCGCGCCGCGGCGGAGCGGGGCATGGACGTGCGCGCGCGCCTGCGCCTGTTCGTGCGGCTGTGCGGCGCCGTGCACGGCGCGCATCAGCGGCTCGTCGTGCATCGTGACCTCAAGCCTGACAACGTGCTCCTGACCCGTGACGGCCACGTGAAGGTGCTGGACTTCGGCATCGCCAAGTGGCTGACCGACGAGGAGGAACCCGCTGCCCTCACCCGCCACGGCGAGAGCCTGCTCACCCCGCAGTACGCTTCCCCCGAGCAGTTCCTCGACCAGGCCGTGACGACGGCGACGGATGTCCACGCGCTGGGGCTCCTGCTCTACGAGCTGCTCGCCGGCCGCCCACCGTACGACCTGGCTGGCAAGACGCTCACCGAGCAGCGGCGGCTCGTCTGCGAGCAGGAGCCGGAACGCCTCAGCGCGCGCCCCGTCGACCCGCAGATGCGGCGCGAGCTGCAGGGCGACCTCGAGACGATCTGCGCGAAGGCGCTGCAGAAGGACCCGGTCCGCCGCTACGACTCGGCCGCCGCCATGGCCGACGATCTACGCCGGCACCTGGACGGGCTGCCCGTGCAGGCCGCGCCCGACTCCGCGGCGTACCGCGCTTCGCGCTTCGTACGCCGCCACCGCGTTCCCGTCACGATCGCCGCGCTCGCGGCGCTCGGGCTGATCGTGGCCGCGGTCACGACCGCATGGCAGGCAGGCGTCGCCGCGAGCGAGCGCGACCGGGCGCGCGCCGAGGCGGCGCGCTCGGAGGAGATCGTCGAGTTCCTGGTGGGTGCGCTCGAGCAGGCGAATCCCTACGCGGACGACGGCGGCTCGGTGACCGTTCGCGAGGCGCTGGAGCGCACCGCCGAGCGCATCGACGGGGAGCTCGTCGACCAGCCCGACGTGCGGGCGCGCGTGTACACGACCCTGGCGCGAGTGTTCTCGCACATCGGCGAGGTGCGGCGCGCGCAGGGGTACGGGATGCAGGCGATCCGCCTCGCGGACTCTGTGTTCGGCGCCGCGAGCGGGGCGGCCGCTTCCGCGCGGCTGCAGACGGCACGGGCGGTGGCGCAGTCGAACGTGGACTCCGCCATGGTGATCGAGCGCGAGGCGATCGCGGACCTGGAGGGCCTGCACGACTCCGATTCCCGCCTGATGCTGGCCAACGTGCTCGAGGATCACGCCATCCACCTGGAGCAGGTCGTGGGCCGCGACTCGGGGCTGGTTCTGCACATGCGCGCCCTCGAGATCCGCGGGGCGATCCTCGACGACCCGCACAGTGACCTCGCGCGCAGCTGGCATCACATCGCTACGGCCCAGTCGGGGCTCGGGGATCCCGCGGCGGGGGCCTCGTTCGCGGAGGCCGCGCGGCTCTGGAAGGCGACGCTTGGCGCCGATCACCCGAACTACGCGAGCACGCTGAACAACTGGGCGATCTGGCTCGACAACAACGGCATGCCCGACAGCGCCGAGGTGGTCTACCGGGAGGCGCTCGCCATCGCGCGGCGTCGACTTGGGCCGGATGCTGAGGGGCTGGCCATGCCACTCAACAACATCGGCAAGCTGGCGCTCCATCGCGGGCGCATCGACTCGGCGCTGGCCTACCTCGGCGAGGCGGCCGGGCTCCTGCGTGGCGGCGAGGGTTCGGCGACTCCACTGGCCGCCACGGTGCTCAACCTGGGCCTCGCCGAGTTCCTGCAGGGTCACTACGCCGCCGCCGAGTCCTACTACCGGGAGGGCCGCGCGCTATTCGCCGGCCGCTTCGGCGAGGACCACGAGTTCGTGGCGATCGCCGACGCCTACGTCGGCCGCGCGCTGTGGATGCAGGGGCGAACCGCCGAAGCCGAGCGCAGGCTCACGCGCGCCATGCGGGCGTTCGAGCGTGATCAGCCGCGGCTCGCGTCGCGGCTCGTCGCGGCACGCACCTGGTGCGGACGGATGTGGCTCGAGCGCGATCCCGGGCGCGGCGAGGCGATGCTGCGCTCCGCGGTCGCGCTGGCACGCGAGCACCTGCCCGCACACAGCGCCGAGCGCGGCGAAGCGATGGTGGCGCTCGGCGCACATCTGCAGTCGCGCGGAAGCGCGGAGGAAGGCGTGCTGCTCGCGCGGGACGGCTACATGTGCCTGCTCGCTGCGCACGGCGAGTCGCATCCGATGACGCGCTGGGCGGTGGCCGCGCTGGGCAGCGGCTCGACGCTGTAGCGAGAGTTCAGGGGCCGGCGTTCGCCCGCTCGTACCACACGCGGTCCTCGCCGGATTTCACCTGCCGGTAGTACGCCTCGAGCCACGTCAGC
>Ga0302046_10005212_pt1 | contig 11478 bp, 15 predicted proteins | sample RVTome_11_FD_200261 | JGI IMG/M metagenome (GOLD analysis project Ga0302046, IMG submission 200261) | Soil microbial communities from uranium-contaminated site in the Upper Colorado River Basin, Wyoming, United States - RVT147D111 (version 2) ... | reverse complement strand
GCGTACGGCTTCCTGACCGAAGGGTACCGGAAGGACGTCGACGAGCTCTTCAACGGCGCGTACTTCGAGGAGGAGTACGACGAGATGGTGCTCGTCAAGGACATCGAGTTCTACAGCCTCTGCGAGCATCACCTGCTCCCGTTCTTCGGGAAGGTCCACGTCGCGTACCTGCCCCGGCGGAAGATCGTCGGTCTGTCCAAGATCCCGCGGCTGGTCGATCTGTTCGCCCGCCGGCTTCAGGTCCAGGAGCGTATGACCAAGGAGATCGCCGAGATGATGATGGAGCGGCTCGACCCGCTGGGCGTGGCGGTGGTCGTGGAGGCGCGCCACCTCTGCATGGTGATGCGGGGAGTCGAGAAGCAGCACTCCACGATGACGACGAGCCACATGCTGGGGAACTTCCGGGACCACCAGCCGACCCGGCTCGAGTTCATGAACCTGATCGCGTGCCAGGGCCCGTGAGCGGCCCGCGGCGTCTCCGGTCGCCCGCGGCGGCGGCGCTTTTCTTGCTGGCCGCCCTTGGCGGCTGCGGCGGCCCGAGCTCCTCGCCCGAAGGGGCGGTCCAGGGGTTCCTGGATGCGCTCGCGGATCGGGACACGGTCCGGTTCCACGCTTCGTTCAGGGCCGACACGCGCGATCTGGTAGCCGAGATCGAGTCCCTGAGCGCGGTCGCCCAGGGAACCGAGGGCGCCCTCGGCCTCGAGGACTGGTGTCGCGCCTTCTGCGGGGGGACCGTCGAGGGTTCGACGCTTCACGGCGACTCGGCCACGGTCCGGGTACGCGTCGAGCAGAACGTCGAGGAGATCCCGGTCGTTCGCGAAGGGGACGGCTGGCGGATCGACATCACGCCACGGCTCGACGAGGCCATTCAGATCCTGCGGCTGGCCGTGTCCGCGGCCGAGGTTCCTGCCGACCCTTCCGGCGTGGGCGACACGACCGACCCGGCGGGTTCGCCGTCGGGGGACTCGGCGCCGGGCATCCCGGCGCCGTAGCGGGCTCCCCGGGAGACTGGCGCTTGTCGGTCCCCCATGGTATCGTAATCCGAAAGAAAACCGAAAACGATCCACGCACGCCCTAGGGGGGCGGGAGGAGCCAGACGGATGGAGATCACCAAGGAGCAGGAGAAGGCGCTCGGCCTCGCCATCAACCACATCGAGCGGCAGTACGGCAAGGGCTCGATCATGCGGCTCGGCACGGACCGGAGGATCCAGGTCGAGGCGATATCCACCGGGGCCTTCAACCTGGATGTCGCGATCGGGGTGGGCGGGATCCCCAAGGGTCGCGTCACCGAGATCTACGGGCCGGAGTCGAGCGGCAAGACGACGCTCGCCCTGTCGATCATCGCCAGCGCCCAGAAGCAGGGCGGGATCGCCGCCTTCATCGACGCCGAGCACGCGCTGGACGCCGAGTACGCGCGGAAGCTCGGGGTCGACATCGACAACCTGCTGGTCTCCCAGCCCGACACCGGCGAGCAGGCGCTCGAGATCGCCGAGGTGCTGGTGCGGTCCAACGCGGTCGCCGTGGTCGTCGTGGACTCGGTGGCGGCGCTCGTCCCCAGGGCCGAGATCGAGGGCGAGATGGGGGACAGTCACGTCGGGCTCCAGGCGCGGCTCATGAGCCAGGCTCTGAGGAAGCTGGCCGGCGCGATCAACCGCTCGCAGACCGCGGTCATCTTCATCAACCAGATCCGCGAGAAGATCGGCGTCATGTTCGGAAACCCGGAGACCCAGCCGGGCGGGCGGGCGCTCAAGTTCTACTCGTCGGTGCGGCTCGACATCCGGCGCGTGGGCGGCGTCAAGGACCGCGAGGAGTACGTCGGGAACCGGTGCCGGGTCAAGGTCGTGAAGAACAAGGTCGCCCCGCCCTTCAAGCAGGCCGAGTTCGACGTCATCTACGGCGAGGGGATCAGCCGCGAGGGCCTGCTTCTCGACGAGGGCGTGGACCACAACATCGTCGAGAAGTCGGGCGCCTGGTACAGCTACGGCGAGACCCGCCTCGGCCAGGGCCGCGAGAACTCGCGCGTCTTCCTCAAGGACAACCCCGACATCGCCGACCAGATCGAGAACCACCTCAAGGTCGAGATGGGGATCTACCAGCCGGAGGTCGGGGAGGCGGACGCCGACGAGGGCGACCTCGAGGGCGACGAGGCGGAGGAGAGGGCGGGGAGCAAGAAGGAGTAGGGAGCCCGCACGCGGACTGAGCGCGTGGCTTGCGCCCTGGATCTAGTATGATATATCATCATACCATGTCCAAGATGCGGATCGGCATCACGCTCGATGAACGCTCGGTCGAGCGCCTCGACCGGCTGGTGGGCGAGTCCGTGTTCGAGAACCGGAGCCAGGCCATCCAGCACGCGGTGGACGAGAAGCTCGAGCGGATCGACCGGACCCGCCTCGCTCGCGAGTGCGCCAAGCTCGATCCGGCGTTCGAGAAGGCAATGGCGGAAGAGGGGCTGGGCGAGGACCTGGAGGCGTGGCCCGAGTACTGAGAGGCGACATCCGGTGGGCCGACCTGAGCCCGGTCCGAGGTCGTGAGCAGGCCGGTCGACGCCCGGTCGTGGTCCTGAGCCACGATGTCTTCAACGAGCGCTCCGGCACGGTCATCGCCGCCGCCCTCACCAGCCGTCCCCCGCGTGCCGGTTTCCCCCTGACCCTGGAACTGGAAAGCAAAGCGCTGCCGAAGCGCTCCTGGGTCAAGATCGGACAGATTCGAACCCTCGCGTCGGAGCGGCTCGGACGGCGGCTCGCCCGTGTCACGCCCGAGGAGCTCGCCCGCATCGTCGAGGGCCTCGACGAGATCATCGGGGAATGAGAGCGTCGTGTAAGCGGCGGCACGGCCGCCCGAAGCGACTTGCGGCTCAGCCAGATGGCTTCTAGAATTATGACAGGTGGCGCGAGTATGGTGAAAGCACGAAGCAGGAGCCAGGCTTCCCCGATCGGCCTTCGGATTCGCGACAAGCTGAGCCTGATCGAGCGGATCGAGGAGGGGTTCCCCTACCGGACATTGGAACGTCTCCAGGATGCGCTCGCGATCTCGGGTCAGGAAATCGCCGACGTCGTCCGAATTCCGATTCGAACCCTGGCACGGAGGAAGAAGGAGGGCAGGCTGCGTCCGGAAGAATCGGAACGCGTGCTACGTATCTCGCGGCTCGTCGAACAGGCCACCGAATTTCACGACGGCGACCTCGGCCACGCCCGGTCCTGGTTGAAGTCCCCGAAGCGGGCGCTGGACAGGAGAACCCCCCTCGAAATGGCCCGCACCGAGGTAGGCGCCCGCGAGGTGGAGAGGCTTCTGGGCCGGCTGGAGCATGGTGTCTATTCTTGACGCCGACTGCCTGGAGGATCGTCAAGACGAATCAGGCGAGGACGGCCTTCTCCGGTGAGGCCGCCCAGGCGAACGGGGGTCGATGGAACAGTCCCGGAACGGCCACCGTTTACGCTTCCTGGACGGGATCCCTGGCCCTGCTCGAGATCCTCGTCCACCTGGAGGGAAGCGGCATGCTGGAGGCCTTCTCCCTCATTCCCATCGAGTTCGATGATGGCGATGTCGAGGTGCTGGACGCTGCCGCACTACCGGCGGACTGGCGCACTCACCCGGTACCAACGTCCACCCAGAACATCGGCGACCGCTGGACGGTCGAGCGTCGCTCCGCCGTCCTCCGGATCCCCAGCGTGATCGTCGCGCACGAATCCAACTACCTGCTGAACCCCGGCCATCCTCGGTTTCGCAAAATCGCGATTGGAAGACCCCGGCGGTTCCCGCTCGACCGGCGGCTGATGTTGTAAGGAGACCGTCCGATCGCCTACAGGTGGCATTGAACGGTGTTCCGAAGGGGGCCTGGGTGAGACAGGAGATCAGCTTTTAGCCGACGAGACGATGTGACCGAGACCCGCCGCCTCGACCTCGCCACCTGGAACCGCCGCGATCACTTCGCCTTCTACCGCGGCTATGACAACCCGTACTTCAACGTCTGCGCCCCGGTCGACGTGACACGGCTCCTCGAGCGATGCCGCTCGGAGGGAGGACCCTCCTTCTTTCTCGCCTCGCTCTGGGCGTCGCTGGCAGCGGTCAACGAGATCGAGGAACTCCGGTACAGGATCCGGGGCGACGATGTCATTGTGCACGAGGTCGTACACGGCGGTTCGACGGTACTGGTTCCGGACGGGACCTTCCGCTTCGGCTACTTCGACTACGACCCCGACTTCTGGCGCTTCGCCGACGGGGCGGCCTCCGTCCTGGAGCGCGTGCGGGCGGAGATGGGGCCCCTCGAAGCCCGCCCCGAGCGGGACGATATGATCCACCATTCGATCATCCCGTGGGTGGCCTTCACGAGCTTCTCCCACGCCCGGCGCTGGGGGACGGACGACTCGGTCCCCAAGATCGTCTTCGGCCGCCATCACCGGGATGGGGGCACGGACCGGATGCCGGTCTCGATCGAAGTCCATCACGCGCTCGTGGACGGCCTCCACGTGGGACGTTTCTTCGAGCGGTTCCAACATCATCTGGAGGAGCTGGCGGCCGCCTCACCGTCGCCGGCCGGCGAGGAGGGAAGCGGTGGCTGACGGGATCGACCGCCGGACGTTTCTCGGAAGCGGGCTGGCCGCGGGGATCGCGGGCACGATCGGGCCGATTCCGGTCGCGGCCTCGCGACTGCGGAAAACTGCGCCCTTCATGCCGCCCGATTTCGAGCTCGAGGAAGCGACGATCGCCGACCTCCAGGCGAGGATGGCGTCGGGCGAGCACACGGCGCGCTCGCTCACCGAGTCGTACCTGGCGCGGATCGAGGAGCTCGACCGGGTCGGTCCCGCCCTCCGCGCTCTCCTCGAAACGAACCCGGACGCGCTCGAGATCGCCGACGAGCGGGATGCCGAGCGCCGGGCCGGACGCGTCCGGGGAACTCTCCACGGGATCCCGATCCTTCTCAAGGACAACATCGAGACGGCCGACCGGATGGAGACGGCGGCCGGCTCGCTCGCGCTCCTCGGCGCGCGACCCGGGCGTGACGCCTTCGCGGCCGGTCAGCTCCGCGAGGCCGGCGCCGTGATCCTCGGGAAGGCCAACCTGAGCGAGTGGGCGAACTTCCGCTCGACCGCCTCGTCGAGCGGCTGGAGCGCGCGCGGGGGGCAGGCGAAGAACCCCTACGCGCTGGACCGGACCCCGTGCGGATCCAGCTCGGGCTCCGGGACGGCGGTGGCCGCCAACATTTGCGCGGTCGCGGTCGGGACGGAGACGGACGGCTCGATCGTCTGCCCGTCCTCGGCCAACTCGCTCGTCGGGATCAAGCCGACGCTCGGCGTGGTGAGCCGCTCGGGCATCGTCCCGCTCTCGCACAGCCAGGACACGGCGGGGCCCATGGCGCGGACCGTCGCCGACGCGGCGACCCTGCTGGGGGCGATGGCGGGCGCCGACCCCACCGACCCGGTCACGACCGAGAACGGCGGGCGTCCACAGGCGGACTACACGCGCTTCCTTGATCCACGTGGCCTCGAGGGGGCGCGGATCGGGATCCCGCGCGAGCCGTTCTTCGGCTACAGCGAGGAGACGGATCGGATCGCGGAGTCGGCGATCGACGCGCTGCGGGAGGCGGGAGCCGTCCTCGTCGATCCGGCGGCGCTTCCGCACGCGGGCGAGTACGAAGACAGCGAGTACGAGGTCCTTCTCTACGACTTCAAGGCCGACGTCAACGCCTATCTGGCGGGGCGACCGGGGGCGCGGGTCCGGACGCTCGCCGATCTGATCCGCTTCAACGAGGAACGGCGGGAAGAGGAGATGCCGTTCTTCGGCCAGGAGATCTTCGTCCAGGCCGAGGAGAAGGGACCGCTGACCGAGGCGGCCTATCTGGAGGCGCTCGAGAAGAACCACCGGCTCTCCCGCGTCGAGGGGATCGACCACGTCATGGACGAGCATCGGCTGGACGCCCTGTTCGCACCTACTACCAGCCCGCCCTGGACGATCGATCTGGTGAACGGCGACCACGGCCTGGGCGGCTGCTCGACGCCGGCCGCCGTGGCGGGCTACCCGCACGTCACGGTGCCGGCCGGCTACGCGTTCGGCCTGCCGGTCGGCGTCTCGTTCTTCGGGCGCGCCTGGAGCGAGCCCGTGCTGATCCGGCTGGCCTACGCCTTCGAGCAGGCAACGAAGGCTCGGAGGCCGCCGCGCTTCGCCGCGACCGCCGAGTTGGTGACGTCATGAAGATCGGCTACCTGGCCGATCACAGGGAGCACATCCCCCGGCTCGCGGGGTGGCTCCACGCGCAGTGGGGATATCTGCACGAGAACGACTCGGTCGAGCGCCGCGCGGCGCGGCTGGAGTTGCGGGCGACCAGGGGCGGGGTCCCGGTCACGTTCGTGGCGGTCGACGGGGAGACCCTTCTCGGTTCGGCGAGCCTCGTCGACGACGATCTGGAGACACGGCCCGAGCTGACGCCCTGGCTGGCCAGCGTCTACGTGGCTCCGGAGCACCGCGGGCGAGGCGTAGCGTCGGCACTCGTCCAGCGCGTGGTCGAGGAGGCGAGGGGCTCCGGTGTCGATCGCCTCTACCTCTGGACCACCGACCAGGAGCGGCTGTACGCCCGGCTCGGGTGGGAACCCGTCGAGCGCATGCCGTTCCAAGACGAGGACATTGTGGTCATGACGATCGATCCGCGCGCACAGCCGTGACGTCTGCACAGAGATCGATGCATTCCTGCGTCGGACCAGCAGGTTGTCCGGTTTTGACAAACGTATATGCTGGACATATACTTTAGCGAGTGCCCGAATTTCCGGAAGAGCTTGCCGATTGTACCGGTTTTCAATGGGATGCCGGAAACACGGAGAAGAATTGGGAGCAGCACGGCGTAACTCAAGGGGAGGCGGAGCAAGTGTTCTTCAACCGCCCGGTGCGGGTGGCGCCCGCGAGGCACACTCGTCGAGAACTTCGGTACGCGGCGCTCGGGCAGACCAACGGCGGTCGGCTGCTGACGGTGGTGTTCACGATTCGCGGAGCATTGATACGGCCCATATCGGTCCGGGACATGAGTCGCCGCGAGCGGAGGCTGTATGAGCGTCAGGAAGAAGGTTGAGAAGCTCCCTCGGTTCAAGAGCGAGGATCAGGAACGTGAGTTCTGGGCCGAGCATGACGTGGTGGATTATTTCGATTGGGATCGGGCGGTCCCCGGCTCGTTCCCGGCGTTGAAGCCGTCCACGACCACGATCTCCGTTCGTTTGCCCGAAGCGATGCTTGAGGAGTTGAAGGCGCTCGCGAATGAGCGGGACGTTCCGTATCAATCACTGCTCAAAGTTTTTCTGGCTGAAAGGATCGCCAGGGAACGCGAAGCACGGCGTAAGGCGAGGACCTGACGACAAACCAGTGCCGCGCCCAATGGCAACTGACTCGCGCGAAGGGAACGTGGCGGACCCCGTCTTCACGCCCGACCTCTTCGCCTTCCTGCGTGACCTCGCCCGGAACAACGACCGAGTCTGGTTCGCCGAGAACCGCGACCGCTACGAGCGGGACGTCAAGGGCCCGGCGCTCCGTTTCGTCGCCGAGCTCGCGCCCCATTTCGGGAAGGTGAGCCGTCACTTCCGAGCGGACCCCCGGCCGGTGGGCGGCTCGCTCTTCCGGATCCACCGCGACGTGCGTTTCTCGAAGGACAAGAGCCCCTACAAGACCCACGTCGGGATCCGATTCCCGCACGCCAAGGGAAGGGACGTCCACGCTCCCGGGTTCTATCTGCACCTCGAGCCCGGCGAGGTCTTCGCCGCCTGCGGCGTCTGGCACCCGGATGGCCCGACGCTCACCCGGATTCGTGGATCGATCGCGGCCCGCCCGGATCGCTGGCGCCGCATCCGGGACGGGAAGAGATTCCGGGCCCGCTACCGGCTGGGCGGCGATTCCCTGAAGCGGGCGCCCCTCGGATACGACGCCGATCATCCCCTGCTCGAGGATCTCAAACGGAAGGACTACGTCGCCGTCGCCGAGCTGGACGAGGACGCGGTTCGGCGCAAGGAGTTCGTGAAGGAATTCATGGCCTTATGCCGGGACGCCGAGCCGTTCCAGCGCTTCCTCTGCGAGGCGCTGGGTCTGGAGATGTGATGGGCCGACTGGAAGCCATCTGGATCAAGCGCGCGCATCTGGGACCCATGGATCGGGTCGATCGGGCGTTGCTGGTCGCGGGCCGCGGCCTCGAAGGAAACGCGGACCAGGGAAGACGGCGGCAGGTCACGATCATCGCCCGCGAGACGTGGGATCGGCTGATCGGCGAGCTGGGGGCGTCGGTGGACCCGTCGGCACGGAGAGCCAACCTCATGGTGAGCGGTCTCGACCTGGAGGAGAGCCGCGAGCGGGTCCTCCGGGTCGGCGGCTGCCCAATCCGGATCTGGGGCGAGACCCGGCCGTGCGAACGGATGGACGAGGCCCTGCCGGGCCTCAGGGACGCCATGCGGCCGCGGTGGGGCGGTGGAGCTTACGGCGTCGTCCTCGAAGGCGGCGAAATCCGGGTCGGCGACCCCGCCGAATGGGTGACCATCGCCGAGGAGATGGCGGCGGGGGGCTGAGCCGCCGGTCTCACGATCAGTGGCGTCCGCGCCACGATCCTCCGCGACTCTCCGAGTTCGTAGCGGATCTCGTACGTACCGGGCTGGTGGGGCGCGCTCAGCGTGAGCGGCCGGCTCGAGGTCGTCGAGAGGGCATACGCCTCGTCGTAGGATCCGCGCGGATGGACGATCGACACGTGGTCGTCGTCGGCCGTGAAGCCGGTCCATTCGATCCTGACGGGTTCCCCCACCAGCGCCACCGCGGGTGCCCGGAGCACGACGGGACAGGAGCGGAAGGCCCCCGCCAGCTTCGACCGGTTCCTGGCCACCGCCTCCCGGGCCCGATCTCGACCCCAGCTCCACGTCCGCCAGTCGGGTGACCGGCCGGTGTGGTCGGCCAGCAGGCCCTCGGCCACCACGCACCGCCGCCACGGATCGAGCCGCGGCCAGAGGGCGAGGAGCGCGCGGGCCGCGTCGGGGCCGAGCGTGGCCGCGTAGCGGGCGTCGAAGCCGGCCGCGACGCTCTCCTCGGGAGCGGCCGGGGCCTGCCGCGGGAGCGACGCCGCGTTCAACCGCACGATCGTGGCGTCCGGGTCGAGGGCGGCCAGCCCCAGGATCCCGACCGCGAGCCCGGCGAGGGCGCCGGCCATGAACCGCTCGCGTCTACCCCGCAGCACGGTTCCCGCAAACCAGGCCAGCACGAAGGCGAGCCAGACCATGAAGGCGGACGTGTAGAGCCGGAGCTCGGTGAGCCCGTACTCGGAGACGTAAAGGCGCATCCGGATGGCCGCCGAGGCGAGGACGGCCGTCACCAGGAGGAGGAGAACCGCCGCCGCCGCACGAAACAAGCGGCGGCGGGATGAACTCACGGGGACGAGCCAGTCTGCGGCGAGGAGCCCCGACAGCGCGACCGCGGCGGCCGCCACGAGCTGGAAGAATCCCTCACGGGCGTACTCGGCATAGCTCAAGCCGAGCGTGGTCTCGACGAGCTCCCGGCCGCCGAAGAGAGTCCGGATCTGGACCAGCAAAAAGAGCAGGAAGAGGGCGTCCACCAGAAGGAGCGCCACGAGCGTCTCCGTGCCCCCCCGGGCCGCCGACCCCTCCTCTGTGAATGACCGGGCTGGCAGCCGGACGATGGCCAGCCCGAACAGGAGCCCCAGCGCGATCCAGGCGAAGGCGAGGCTCATGAGCGCGTGCGAAGGGAGACGCTCCAGCACGAAGTCGAACACGTCCCCGACGTACCACTCGAAGACCGGGTCGGCGGCGCTGAAGAGGGCGCCGAAGATGAGCAGGAAGGGGAGGGCGACGAGGGCTCCGCGCGCGAGGGGAACGAGGCGACCGGCGGGGGGCGCGGAGCCATGGCGACGGCGCGCCAGCTCGGCGACCGCCACCGGCGCCAGGATTCCCGCGCCCGTCAGCGTGGCGAGAAGGGCCAGACCGTGCCGGACCACGCCGGCCGCCCGCGGATCCCGGAGGAGTGGGAGGGAGATCGAGAGGAGGAACGTCAGCCCGCAGAGAACGAGGAGCACGGCCGAGGCCCGCCACGCGAAGCAGATGGCGAAGGTGACCGCCAGGAGAAAAGGCCAGGCGGCAGCGTCCGACCTGCGGACGACCCGGAACCCGGCGATCCCGAGGAGGGAGAGCCAGATCGCCGCGTTGAGTCCCCATGGCGTCTCCCGAAGCAGGAGGTCGGCGAGGAGGCCGAGACCGGCCGCCATCCCGGCGATTCCGGCGAGGCGGCGATCCGCAGGCGCGTCTTCAGGCAAACTACTTGACGTCACAAAGTACCTCCGCACAAAAAAAAGGCGGCGCCTCGGATCGACTACCGGTCACGCGCCGTCCGGATGAGGGCCTCCATGTGGTCGAGATAGCGCTCCAGCGCCTTCCGCCCCGCGGTCGTGAGCCGGAACTCGGTGTGGGGCATCCGGCCGCGGAAGGACTTGATCGGCTCCAGGTAGCCCGCCTCCTCGAGCTTCCGTGCGTGCGCGCTCAGGTTGCCGTCGGTGGTCTTGAGGAGCCGCTTGAGATCGTTGAAGCTGAGCCGTTCCTCGACCGCGAGCGCGCTGACGATGCCGAGACGGAGTCGGCCGTGGATGAGCCGATCGAGGCCGAGCGGGCCTTCCCCCTTCGCGAGCCCGCCGATCCTGCCGAGGCCCGCGCGGGACCGCTTCACGGCCGGCTCGTCGGGACCCGGGTCCGCGCGGCGCGCCCTATCCGCCATGCCGGACCGCGATCACGAGACCGAAGACCAGGTTGACGACCCCGAATCCCAGACCGAGGAGGAGGTCGCCCGCCTCGGGGACCAGGAGCGCCGCGACGCCGAGGATCAGGAACGCGAGTCCCTGGAGCGGCACGACGGGCACCGAGAAGGCGCCCGCGGCGACAATCCCGGTCCCGTAGAGGAGGAGCCATACGGCGGGCACGAGCGGAGCGGCGCCGGCGCGGAGGAGGGCCGCCGTCAGGAGGGCGCCCACGAGGATCGGGGGGAGGAGCCCGAGGACGAACTTGCGGCCGGCACCGGTCACGAGCGGGACGTCCAGACGGCGGGCCTTCCGGACCATGGTCCAGAGGCCGATTGCAGCCGCCACCAGGGCGGCGCCGAGCCAGACGGCCAGCCACCGTCCCGGGGTCGGCTGGACGGCGGCCAGGAAGGCGGCCGCGAGAGCGGTCACGCCCATGCCGACGCCGCCCCAGCCGGGGACGGCGGTGAAGGCCCCCGCCCGCTCCATCGCAGACCGGATGAACTTCAGGTCGTCGACCGCGTGGTCGCCCAGGTTGACCGTGCGCTCCGGCTCCGGCGCGGGATGCATGGACGCCAGTCTAGCCGGCGTTTATAGCGTTGTCAAGTACTTTGCGTCACGGAGTCACGAGGCGTTCTCGGGCGGCTGCCGCGCCGCGCTCCCAGCGTCCGGCGGCGCGGACCTGTGAAAGCAAAGCGCGACCGCGCCGACGTCGGCCGGATTGG
>Ga0302046_10005211_pt1 | contig 11478 bp, 8 predicted proteins | sample RVTome_11_FD_200261 | JGI IMG/M metagenome (GOLD analysis project Ga0302046, IMG submission 200261) | Soil microbial communities from uranium-contaminated site in the Upper Colorado River Basin, Wyoming, United States - RVT147D111 (version 2) ... | reverse complement strand
CCCTTCGGGCAAACGCGGACCAATAACCGGCATATCTCAAGGCTCGTCCCAAAGTTAAGACAAGCCATCATCCCAGCGCGAGCACGCTACCGACCCGTGAACGGCTACCGCTGCCGGCGAAACAACGAGTTTCCTGCTGCCCTGTTTCGAGCGATTGGCCGTGTCAGGCCGGGTCCTCGACCGCACCGGCGCGCCGGTTCCGGAATGCATCGTACGGAGACGTGATGACGGTAGCTGGCCGGGCGCGGCCCTGAGTCGATGGGGAGTCGTGCGGACGGATCGAGACGGTCGATTCGAGATGATGGTGGGCCGGCATGCATCACCCATCTCCGTGGACTTCCTCCAAGATGGAGCGGTCGCGCTGAGAACGGACCTCGCGCCAGGCACTCCACGGGACGTCCACTTGCCGTGACAAAGCACTTCGATCTGCAACGCTCCAGCAACGACCCGAAAGGATGTCGCACCCTGGACGCGGCCGGGGCTGATACCCTCGCCCCCCGACCGCGCTAGGGGCCGCGTCGCCCACCGGCGTCCTCCGCTCGCGCTCCCTCCGCAGGTACCGACATGCTGGCTCGCTCCTCCGTCCTGGTCGCGGTCCTCCTCTCCTCTTCGTTCTCGGCGCAGACGACGCGGCAGGCCCCCTCGTCCGTCGCTGGACCGCAGCGGTCCGTCACGCCGAGCCGCGCGGGCGCGAGCCGCGGCGAGGACCCGGGCCTGTTCCTGCCCGATCCGCACCAGGGCGGCCGCGCGAGCCTGCTGCGCGTGGTCGAGCTCCGCTGGGGTCGGCTGGTCGACGTCCACGAGCTCGGACCGGACGGGGAACTGGCCGCCGTACCGACCTTCCGCGACTTCGTCGTGGGCGAGGCGATCCAGGGCGACGGCGTCGACTACGAGCTCGCGACCCACCCGGTCACCGGCCGGGCAAAGCTCACGATCCTCCGCCCGCGCGGTCCCGAGTTCTTCGCGCTGCTGGCGGCGGCCGAGGCCGCGACGATTCCCATCGCGCCGAAGGGTCCCGACGCGCCCGGCCCGTTCTCCTTCGTGCCGCGCAACGGGACGCTCGTCCTGCGCCTCGACGACCTGCTCGACGACGACTCGGGCGCGGCGGCGGAGCTGTCCTCGACCGTGCGCCTCCTGACCGGCGTTCCCTCCGTCGTCCCGTTCCAGGCACGCCTCTCCTTCGATCCGAACCACGGCGGCCTGGCGGCGGGCCTGTTCCACTCGACGCGCGTCCTGGTCGACCTCACGGTGAGCGAGGTCGAGGCTCTCGACGCGCCCGTTCCCTTGCCGCTGAACCAGCTCGGGCTGCCGGCGAGCCGCCCCGCGAACGCCCGGCCCAACGTCCTGCTCGCGATCCCGACCCAGCTCTCCTTCGCCGACGGTCAGTTCGAGCTCCTGCGCAACCTGGCCGGCAACCCGCTCGGCGCGGCGAACAACGGACCGGTGAACGCGAGCTCGCCGACCAGGGACGTGGTGCGCGCCGCCCGCTCGGGCAACGCGGGCGACATGAACCGCGGCTTCCTGCTCGACCTGGAGGCGCCGGAGCTGATCGCCACCTGGCCGCTCGAGATCCTCGACGCGACGCTCGCGCGCGCCGTGCGGCGAACGGGCGCGCCTCGCCCGGCGGCACGCGAGCCGGGACCGCCGACCTTCGAGCTCGACCTGCGCTTCCTCGGAGTCTGCAAGCGACGCCTGGAACCGGAGCAGGTCCTCGTCGCCGGCGCGACCTTCCTCGCGGTCGTGGATCCCGGCAACGGGCCCGATGCGGGCGGAACGGTCACCGGCGTGCTCGCGCGCCACCTGGCCGGGCCGGTGCCGGACGCCGCGGCGCTGCTCGGCGCGGGTCTCCTGGTGAGCACCTACGAACCCGCCCTGCGCGTCCCGGCTCGTTGCTGGTTCGGCACCTCTCCCGGCGATCCCATGGTCGCCGCGACCGGCTCGATCCCGACCGCCACGACCTTCCTCGCGCGCTTCTCCGAGCCGATGAGCCCCGAGATCAGCGCGGCGGACGACTTCCGACTCCTGCGCGGACCGGCCGGGACCGCGGCGACGGCCGAGAGCACGGTCGTCGGTGCGGTGCTCTCCTCGCCCGCCCTGGACTCGTTCCAGCTCGTTCCGATCCTCCCGCTGGCGCACAAGGCCGGGGAATCCGAGCCCTACGCGCTCGAGCTCGTGGCCGGAGAGGAGGATTGCAACGGGATCACGGACCTGGCGGGCAACGCGCTCCTGCGCTTCCCCGCGCCGACCGAGTACCGCGTCGCCTCGACGGAGCCGACGGAGCGCACGGGCGGCCGGACGCTGCGCTTCGCCGGCGCGGACGAGCTCGCGCCGCTGGGCTTCGCCGACCTGCGCGGGCAGGTCTTCTACAACCTGTCCTGCGGGACGCTCCGCCCGCGGCCGGTGACGCATCGCTCGTTCCTGGTCGACGCCTCGAACCCGGTGCCCAGCCTGATGATCCCCTTCCCGCCGGGCGTGCAGGAGCCGCTCAACCCGCTGGGCGCGAAGCTGCAGAGCCTGTGGCGCTACGCCGACCTCGGCTGGGCGCTCCAGGACGAGTCGCTGCACAACCTCGACGTCGAGGGACTCTGGTGGTCCCCCGCGGGCGGCGTCGTCGTCGCGGACTTCTTCGAGCAGTTCGAGATCCGGCTGGCGCACTCGGTCTTCCTGCCGGACGAGGACATCTCGATCTTCAGCCTGCTGCCGAAGTACCCGGGCTCGGGACTCCCGGGACCGCCGGCGACCTACGACGGCAACGTGCTGTCCCCCTCGGGCGGAGGCGGCCAGGAGGTCGTGCACCCGCGCGCCCTGGGCTACCGCGTCGACCCCTCGGACCTCTTCGTGGCGCCGACGGGGACGAAGCTGATGCCCTACCCGCTGAACAAGAGCGGCGGCCCCTACCGGACCTACGTCTGGCGCGACACGGGGGTGGTCGAGCGCGCCGCGCCCGGCGGCGCCGGCGTCCCGCTCGACATCGAGACCGGTCCGCCCCTCGAGCTCTACGCCGCCGGTCAGGAGGGGACGGTGTTCGGAGCCGGCCGCGTACGCACGATCGGCCTGCCGCTCTTGATGGAGTTCCGCTGCTTCCCGTCGGACACGGGGCTCGGGCTCAATCCGCTCGCGGTCGCGCTCGCGATCAACTCCTCCGCGAACCCTCACTTCCGCGCCTTATCGGCCGGCGGCGTGGACCGGAACGGGAACGTCGTGCCGAAGAACCCGGACCTCGAGCCGGTCCCGACAGGTGCCTTCAACCCGGTCTCGCTGCCGCCCGGACGGCCGTCGCGGCCGGTGGACAACGTGTCCTATCGCGGTCAGGTCGACGTCGTCGTGCGCGTGAGCCGCGCGCACACGGCATGGATCGACACCGGTCTGTCCGCGCCCGACTACGTGCCGCCGGTAGTCGAGGCCTTTACGCCCGAGGCGACGCGCATCCTGCTCGACTTCCGCGGCGCGGTCGGCTTCGCGGGACCCTCGAACCCCTTCGACGCCGAGCAGATCGACGCCTACGGCGCCGTGCGCCAGGGCGGCGTGTCGTTCCTCGGCGGCTCCGCCGCCTGGTCGCAGGACATCTCGGCGGCGGACGGCGCGCGCTACCTCCAGGTGCGCGTGACGTTCCTCAACGACGTCGCGCGCGGGCTGAGCCCCGAGCTCGACACGCTGGGCCTCGCGTTCGGCGCGAACTGACGCCGCACTACGGGCCCTCGACCAGCTCCTGGAGCAGGATCCGCTCGCGGTTCCGCTTCTGCTCCATGCGCACGGGGGGTCCGGGCCGGTCGACCGCGAAGTAGAAGTGGGTGACGAGGCCGTCGTCGCCGAGGACGGTGTACAGCCAGCCGTCGAAGGGCCGGCGCGAGATCACGAGGCGGGCCCGCTTGCGCACGGCCCGGGTCGGGTCGAAGCGCGCGTGGTCGCGCAGCTCGGCCCAGGAGACCTTGGGCGAGCGCCGGCGCTCCGTCTCCTCGCCGTCCTCGGACAGGACCCAGGTCTCGATCACCGCGCCCTCCGCGTCGCACTCGACGAAGCGCAGGCCGGTCGTCCGCTCGCCCGCGCCGTCGGTGACGCGGAAGTGGAGCGTCTTGCCGGCCGGACTCGCCGCGCGGATCTGGTCGGCCGTGAAGGGCGGCGGCAGGAGGTCGGGCTCGGCCGTGGAGGCGCAAGCGGAGGAGAGTGCCAGGGCGAGCGAGGGGACGAGGAGCCTGGAGAACGCCATGCGGCCTCCTACCTCCGCCCGCCGGCGAGGTGACGCGCCGGGTCCGTGCGGAAACGCCGTTCGCACGCTCGACGTACGGGCCACCGTCCTCCAGGCCGCACCACCCACCGGATTCGACCATGAAGCTCCTCGTCCCCGCCCTGCTCCTCCTCGCGCTCGCCTCGTCGTGCATCGTCGTCCTCCGCGACGGCGACTGGCCCGGATTCGACTCCCGCACCATCCGCGGCTCGGGCAACGTCGTCGAGGAGGCCCGCACGGTCTCCGCCTTCCGCTCGATCGAGCTCGACATGGGCGCCAACGTCGCGGTTCACGTCGGCCGCGAAGGGAAGATCGTCGTGCGCGCCGACGACAACCTCCTGCCGTACGTCGACACCGCGGTGCGGAACGGAGTGCTCGTGATCCGCACCCACGGTCGGCACTCCCTCCGCGGCAACGTCTCGGTCGAGATCCACACCCCGGAGCTGGTCGCCTTCGAGCTCGACGGGGCAGGCGAGGTCACGATCGACGGGATCGACGCCGAGCGGTTCACGGCCGACCTCGACGGCGCCGGGAGCCTGCGTGCCTCCGGATCGACGCGCACGCTCGTTGCGAGCATCGACGGCGCCGGGAGCCTGCTCCTCTCGGACCTCGAGGCCCAGGAGGCCATGGTCGACATCGACGGCGCGGGCGAGATCCAGGTGCGGGCCGCCGGCTCCCTTCGCTACGGCATCGACGGGTCCGGCAACATCACCTACATCGGCACCCCGCGCGTCTCGGGCGAGATCGACGGAGTGGGCAGCATCCGCGCCCGCTGACGCTGGAGCTCAGGCCGCCTCCAGGAGCGTCTCCGCCAACCGCGTCGCGCCGTCGCCCAGCTCGGGAACGGGCGACGCGGTCCTCGTCGCGAGCTCGCGCACGCCGGTGGTGATCGCCGCGCGCAGCCCTTCCTGCGAGAGCTCCGCCGCGACGCCCAGCGGGAGGTGCGGGCCGTGCGCCGCGTACCACTCGAGTGCCTCGCGGTCGGAGCCGTAGTTCGCGAGGAGCAGCGCGGGCACCCCCAGGTAGGCGAGCTCGTAGAGCGTCGTCCCGACCGCCGTCAACGCGGCGCGCGAGCGCGCGAACCAGCGTGGCAGCGGCGTACCCGGGCGCAGGACGCGCACGTCCGCGCCGCTCGCGCAGGCGCTCCGGATGGCGTCCCGGCGCTCCGCCATGTGGGGACCGACGGCGACCACGGTGCGGAGACCGGAGCCGGCGAGCGCCGAAAGGACCCGCTCCGTCAGGCGCCGCGGATCCGAGCCGCCGAAGGTCACCAGGAGATCGACGTCGCGCACGGCGGACGGACGCATGCTGCGCACCTCCCGCGGGAGCGGGATCCACGCTGCTCCGGCGAGCACGCGCTCGGCGTGCGCGACGTCCCACGCGTCGGGGACGTAGTGCAAGGCGGGGTAGACGAGTCGGTCGCAACGCTCGCGGCATGGCCCGCGGTTCTCTGCCAGGAACGTGCGCGTGCCGGCACCGGCGAGCGCGGCGAGCTCGGGGGTCCAGTCGCGGAAGCCGTCGAGCCAGGCGCCGGCCGCGGGTCGCGTCGTCCAGTCCGGCGCCTCGCCCTCGTGCGAGACGGGGAAACCCTCCCCCACGAGCGTGCGGGCGGTCACACCCTCGTCGACGATCAGCAGCGGCTCGCCACCCCGACTCGCGACCTCCTGCGCGATCGAGCGCGCGCGCATGACGTGCCCCATCCCGATCGAGGGTCCGGAAGCCGCGCGCAGGAGCACGCGCCGCGTCAAGCGCTCTTCCTCCGGTAGCGGCCGACGACCCGCGGTCTGATCGCCTGCAGGAGCCGGCGGTAGGCCTGGTTGTCCTCGCTCTCGCGCACTACGGCGTTGAGCGAGCGGACTTCGGGCTCGTCGTCGAGCCAACGCAGCGCCTCGAGCGTCGTGAACGGGCGCTCTCCGAAGTGGGCGTAGACGCGGCGCACGAGGGCGAGGTCCGCCGGCTCGTCGACGCACAGCCGGAGCCCGGGCCGGTCGTAGCCGTCGTCGACCTCGATCTCGACGTGGCGGAACTCCTCGGGGTGGCGCTTGAAGTAGAAGCTGCCGACGTGCTCGGCGTCGCGCGGGTCGTCGGACTCCGCCGCGCGGACGAGGGCGCGCGCGGAGACCGCACCGGACCCCGCCAGGGTGCCGTCCAGTCCGCCGCGCTCGTTGCCGGCCAGGCGCACGAAATCCGCGTCGAAGGCGCGCAGGGCGCCGAGCTGGAGATCGACGAAGTCGGGCTCGAGCAGCGGACAGTCCCCGGTCACGCGAACGAGGAGGTCCGGCGCCGTCTCCTCGACCAGGGCGAGGTAGCGCGCTCGAACGTCCGCCAGCGGCCCGCGCCGGACAGACACGCCGATGCGCTCGCACTCGCGGACCAGGTCGTCGTCGCTCCCGTCGGTCGAGGTGAGGACGAACACCTCGTCCACCAGCGTGCAGCGGCGCACGCGCTCGACCACGCACTCGATCAGCGTGCGGCCTTCGATCTCCATCAGCACCTTGCCGGGCAGCCGCGACGAGCTCGTCCGCGCTTGGATCCCCGCCACTGTCCGACCGTTCGAGCGCATCACACCGCCGCCCGCGTTCGTCGCCAGGCTGTCAGGGCCGAGAGCACGCGTTCTTGGTCGTGTTCCGAGAGCGCCGGATAGATCGGCAGGCTGAGCGCCGCCCGGCCGTGGTGCTCGGCGTGCGGCCAGTGACCGCGGCAGCCGAAGGCGCGGAACCAGGGTTGGTGCGGCACGGGGTGGTAGTGCACCTGCGTCTGGATGTCGTGCGCGGCGAGGTGACGGCGGAGCCCGTCGCGCTCGTCCGCGTCGACGTGGATGCAGAACAGGTGCCAGGCGTGCTCGTTGCCCGCGCTCCCGGGCGTCGGGAGCTCGAAGTCGCGCAGCTCGCCGACGTAGCGCAGCGCGATCTCGCGCCGCCCGGCGAGGAACTCGGGCAGCTTCTTGAGCTGGCTCCAGCCCAGGGCGGCCTGCAGGTCGCTGAGGCGACCGTTCGTGCCGAGTTCGACCATCGGCACGGGGGCCAGGTCGGGGACGAGGCGGTCGAGGCCGTGCTCGCGCAGACGGCGCAGCCGGGCGGCGAGCTCGGCGTCGTGCGTGAGCACCGCGCCGCCCTCGCCCGTGGTGACGAGCTTCACCGGATGGAACGACAACGTGGTGGCGTCGACCTCCGGATGCTCGCCGACCTCCCACGCGCGGCCATCGGCGACGTAGCGCGCACCGAGCGCGTGTGCGGCGTCCTCGATCAGGCGGAAGCCGTGCCGGCGCTTGAGGTCGAGCACGCTCTGCATGTCGCAGGCGAGCCCCGCGAAATGAACGACGGTCACGACGTCCGGAGCCTCGGGGCCGGCGCACAGGGCCGCAAGCTCGTCGACGTCGAGGTTCCACGTGTGCGGATCGACGTCGACGAAGTCCACCTGCGCGCCGGTGCGGACGGCGGCGCTCGCCGTGGCCAGGAACGTATTCGCCGTCGTCACGACGCGCGAGCCCCTTCCCACGTCGAGGGCGAGGTAGGCCAGCTCGAGGGCGACCGTCCCGTTCGCCACCGCGACGGCGTGACCCGCGCGCGTGGCACGGACGAGGCTCTCCTCGAAGGCGGGAACCGCGTCGCCCTGGGTCAGACGCTCCCCGCGCAGCACCCCGACGACGGCGTCGACGTCGTCCTGGTCGACGAACTGACGGCCGTAGCCGATCGCATCACGCGGCGTGGACATCCTGTCGATCCCCGGCGAGCAGCTCGCGCAGGTCCTCCGGACTCAGCCGCCAGGAGTCTCCGTTGGAGCGGTACTGGAAGTCCACGGCGACGGGTCTCCCCTCCTCGCCGCGGTCGATCAGGTGGTCCTCGACGTTCCACCAGTTGAAGGCCGGGTAGACCGTGTAGTGCTGCGAGAACTCGAGCGTGTTCCGCGCCTCGTCGAACGGGATGAGGACCTCGTGCAGCTTCTCGCCGGGCCTGATCCCGACCTCGCGTTGCGTGCAGTGCGGAGCGATCGCCGAGGCCAGGTCCCTGACCGCCATCGTCGGGATCTTGGGGACGAAGATCTCGCCGCCGCTCATCTCCTCCAGCCGCTCGAGTACGAAGTCGACGCCCTTCTGCAGAGTGATCCAGAAGCGCGTCATCTTCGCGTCGGTGATCGGGAGCTCGGTCGCGCCGGCCGCGACCAGCTTCTGGAAGTGCTCGATGACGCTGCCGCGAGACCCCATGACGTTCCCGTAGCGCACGACGCTGAAGCGCGTCCCGGAGCGTCCGGCCAGGTGGTTGGCGGCGACGAAGCACTTGTCGGAACACAGCTTGGTGGCGCCGTACAGGTTCACCGGGTTCGCCGCCTTGTCGGTCGAGAGCGCGACGACGCGCTCCACGCCGGAGTCGATCGCCGCGTTGATCACGTTCTCCGCGCCGCCGATGTTCGTGCGGATGCACTCGAACGGGTTGTACTCGGCGATGGGCACGTGCTTCATCGCCGCGGCGTGCACGACGAAGTCCACGTCCCGCATCGCACGTCGCAGCCGCTCGACGTCGCGCACGTCGCCGATGAAGTAGCGCAGGGCCGGGTGCTCCTCCGGCCGGAGCTCCTGCGCCATGTGGAACTGCTTCTGCTCGTCGCGGCTGAACACGACCAGCCGGCGGGGACGGAAGCGCAGGAGCACCTGGCGCACGAGGGCCTTCCCGAAGGACCCGGTGCCGCCCGTGACGAGGAGGGAGCGGTCGGTGAGCATGGAGCGTGTGGGGAGAGGGGGTCCAGGCCATCGGAATGCCCGGTCGATGCCTTGACAGGGAATCCAAGTCCTTCGGGGGGTTGGACTTGGGTCGGTCCCCCGCACTCCCCCTCGAAGCGACCTCCTAGGAGATGAACCACGCTGTCCTAGCCTGGGGTTTCGCGGTGGTCATGCGGCCATCCCGAGCCTCCTGAGAGCTTTTCGAGTTTCTGCTCGGGTGCGGTTGAGGAGCGCCTGGCCGAGAAGTCGGTGGACCAGAATCTCGGCGCGCAAGGCCTCCAGCATGTCCTCGAAGCTTGGCGTAGCCTTCGAACGGTTCCAAGGGGACCGCTGGCGATGTAGCTGCACGTCGCGCTGCCAGCGTTCTTCGCCGAGGTACCACACGATCACGATGCCGTAGACAGCCCAGATGAATGGCGCGGTCTTCTCGACGGCGTTGCGCCCGCGATTTCCGCGGGGCTGGGGACCGGGCTTCTTGCGTTTCTGTCTGGCACCACGGCTGAAGCCATTCTGGGGGTCGGCCAGCCCGAAGAGCTGCTTCGTGTTGCGAAAGCTCACCTCGATCAGCCAGCGCCCGGCGAAGCGCTGCAGGATCTCCGTCGGCGACGCCGAGTGATCGGTCGAGAAGAAGGCTCGATCCTCGCAGTTGCCCTTGGGATCCCGAGTCAACACGACTCGGACCAAGCGCTGTCCGGTGGCCGTGTACCACAGACAGGTCCAGCTCTGCACCATGAGCTCGGTCGGTCTGCCTCCGTACAGAGCGACGCAGATCTTCTTCCACCTGGACCTCTTGCGTTGCGCTCGTTGCTTGGGGCTCGCCTCTCGCTGGCCACGCACTCTCGGGCGCCCCCTCCCGCCGTACTCGGGCACCGAGCCGTACAGCAAGGCATCCATCGGCATCGGGCCGGTGAAGTGGATCGATGCTTCGAGGCCGCGGAGCACGGTTCGGCAGGCGTACTCGCGGTCTCCGGTCAGATGCAGTGTTCGCCCCTCCGGAAGCCATTGGGCGATGAGCTCGACCATCTCCCGTGCGAGTTGGGTGCGCTTGTTGTACTCAGACTCCGGACAGCGCTTCGGAGATCGGTAGAGCCGCACCATGACGGGGACAGCATACCCACGGGAGCTCCAGGGCAGAGGGAGTCTCACCGACAGCACGACCCACGAGTGGCCGCAGGCCAACGCCTTGAAGGCACCGCCGACCCCCTTGCCGTAGGACGACGCGGCGCCGTCGTGGTGCATGGAGATCCCGAAGATCCGGGGACCTGCTCGACGACAGAGCGTGTCATCCACCGCGGCTTCGATGACCTGGGGCAGCCGCGGCAACAGGAGTCGGAAGAGGCATTCCCCGATGGAGTCGGGGGACCACCGAGCGCTGGAGAAGAAACGGTAGAAGCTGGAGTGGTGCCTCCAGCCGAGCAAGTCGCCGGCCACGATCGCTCGAGTGATCCACCGCCGAGTTCGGCACAGGATCCACCCGCAGGCGAGGGCCACGAACTTCTCGAAGCTCGGCCGCGTGAAGCACGAAGCGAAAGGATCGAGGATGCTCTGGAGAGACGCGGGGATACAATCGCCCGGCACGCTCCCCCTTCGGTGTTGTTTTGATTTCACACCGATGACATCGCTGGGGCGAGCGTGCTTCCGTCCCCCTACATGCCCGTACCCACCTGGATTCTTAATCCTGGGACGCGAGCATCATCGACCACCACCGGAAGCCGGCCGAGCGGGCGAAAAAACCGCGAAACCCCAGGCTAGATGCTAGAGGCCTTCGTTTGGAAGTACGAAGACTCGTTCCGACCCCTCGACACGCGTCTCGCACTCGACGAACGATTGCCAGGAGCCCTCTTGTTTGATGGCGTACACACTGACTCGACCCCCACCGCGCAGCTCCAGCCTGTCCTCGGATCCGAGCCAACCGCGATAGCATCTCCGGCCATCGCGAAAGACGTCGACGAAGGCTCGTTCCGAAGCTTCCAGCCTCAGGACCTCGGCACGCTCCGCGGCGGGTTCCACGCGCAACTGCCCGACATCGTTGACGACGTCGGGCGTGACCGAGAGAGGCCTCGAGAACGAGCGCATCACCTCTCCCCACTCATCCCTGCTCCTGGCGACGAGGCGGTACTCGCCTGCGAGGACACTCGCGAAGGAGAAGCGGCCGTCCACGAACGGGCGCACGGAGTACAACCCCACGGCGTCCGGTCCTGCCTCCCCCAGAGGTGCGAGCAAGACCTCGTGAGCACCCTCCGGAGAGATCACTTGGCCGAGTACAGACCCCTGGCCAACGAACTCGACGGTGACTGTCTGGTGATCCGCGCGTGGAACCTCGAAGTGGCCGAGCGCTTCCTCCAGGCCGGTGCTCGTAGCCTTGTAGTCGTAGGTCCCGGTTGGGAGGGAGATCTGAAGCAGTACGGAACTCCTTAGAGTGCTCCGGAGCGCCCGGTAGGAGTGTCCGGTCTGCCGGTTCTCCAGCACGACCTCCAGAACACCGACGCTGTCCCGATTGGCCGAGACCCCGTCGAAGTAGAGCCGGGCCAGAAGA
>Ga0302046_10005210_pt1 | contig 11481 bp, 6 predicted proteins | sample RVTome_11_FD_200261 | JGI IMG/M metagenome (GOLD analysis project Ga0302046, IMG submission 200261) | Soil microbial communities from uranium-contaminated site in the Upper Colorado River Basin, Wyoming, United States - RVT147D111 (version 2) ... | reverse complement strand
GCTGACCTGCAGATCACGAAGAGCGGGCCGGGATCGGTCAATGCCGCGTCGCCCATCACGTGGATCATCGTCGTCACCAATGCCGGTCCCGACACCGCCTTCGACGTGACTGTGCGTGACACGCTGCCCGCCGGCGCGTCGTTCACCTCCGCCACTCCGACCGAGTCAGCGCAGAGCGGCCGCGTCGTGCTCTGGAACGTCGCCAGCATTGCGCCGGGCGACGTGCGCATGTTCACGCTGAACGGTGTGGCGCCGGCGAGCGGCGGGACTGCCGTGAACAGGGCACGCGTCACCGCCATGACCGGCGATCCCGATGCGTCCAACAACCGCGCCACCGCTTCGACGACCATTGTGCCCGTCGCCAACCTCGGTGTCACGAAGACCGGCACGGTCGCGGTCAATCCGGGGGGCTCGATCACCTGGGAGATCGTCGTGAGCAATGCGGGCCCGAGCGCGGCAGCCGCTGTGACACTGACCGACAACCTGCCCGTGGGCGTCGATTTCGTCAGTGCGAATCCCACGCCCACGAACGTCAACGGCCAGGTGATCACGTGGGACGCGGGCAGCGTTCCGGCCAACGGCAGCCTGCCGCCGTTCAGCCTGACCGTCCAGGTCGATCCTGCGGCGGCCGCGGGAGCGCTCAGCAACAGCGCCACGGTCAGCAGCACGACGACGGATCCCGACAACGTCAACAACACCGCGACATTCCAGACCACGATCACGGTCGCGAACCTGGAAGTCACGCTGGCCGGTCCCGGCGCGGCACTCGAGACGGATCCGCTGAACTATACCGTGAAGGTGAAGAACGTGGGCGCGTCGGCTGCGGCGGGCGTCGTCGTCACGTACACGTTCGGCGGCGCTGCCACCTTCGTGACGAGCAATCCGCTGGTCTCGCCTGCGGGTGGTGTGCTGGCGTGGAACGTGGCGTCACCGATTGCGGCAGGCGATTCAGCTCTGTTCACGGTGACACTCATGCCGACGGCCGGCGGCGGTACCGTGAACAATGCGGCGTCCGCAACCACTACGACATTCGATGGCGACCCATCGAACGACGCGGCGGCGCTGGCGACGAACGTGAATCCGGCCGCCAATCTCGGCGTCACCATGGTTGCCGCCCCTGATCCGGTGAGTGCGGGCGACATCGTGACGTATACGATCACCGTGAGCAACGCAGGACCGAGTCTCGCACAGAGCGTTCAGGTCGACGTCACCGTGCCGGGGGTCGGCACGTTCGTTGACGCGACGGGCGGTGTGACGCCCAGCGGACTGAGTCTGCAGTTCTCTGCATTCGATCTTGCCTCGAGCGATAACGCCGTGCTGACATACCGCTGGAATGTACCGGCCGCCGGCTCGCTGAGCAGCAATGTGATCGTGTCGGCGGCAACGGCCGATCCGGTACCCGCGAACAACAGTGTTACGGCAGCCCCGGCAATTGCCGGTGCCGACCTGGGCATCGGCATCACGGCACCGGCCGCGGTCACGGGTGGAGCGACATTCGATTATGTGATCACGGTCACGAACAACGGGCCCGGTCGCGCAATGAATCTCGTCGTGACCAGCCCGGTGCCATCCAACGCGATGTTCGTGAGCGCGCTGCCGGCGCCGATCGCAACGAATCCGCTGACCTGGAACGTCGCACAACTCGACCCGGGTGAGGACACGACGTTCATTGTGAGCCTGACTGCACCGCTGCTGGGCGATGTGTCGATGACGGCCGCCGTGAGTGGGGCAACGAGCGATCCGGTTGCCGGGAACAACACCGTGTCCCCGCCCGTGGTGACGACGGTGAACCCGCTCGCCTCGGATCTCGAGATCAAGGTCACGCCATCGGCCAGCGACGTCGCCGCCGGCGGCACGATCACCTACACGATCGATCTGACCAACAACGGACCGGGCCTGGCATTGACCGTGCAGCTCGATGGCTCCGTGACGAACGGTACGATCACAGGCGGGTCGCTGCCTGTGACTTACCTGGCCATGGGCGTGGGCGAGGTGCAGACGGTCATCCTGACTGTCACCGCCGGGACGGCGGGTACGCCCCTCACCCTCAGTCTGACCGCAACCGCAGCGACACCGGACCCGAACGGCGCGACGGCGACGGTCAACACGCCCGTGACCTGATCGGCGTCGTCGACGACAAACCCCAGGCGCCCTCGGCGCGGCACTCCGGGGTCGCGCGGCGGTACCAGATGACTGGCACGGGAGTCTGTGGCGCGTCCCGTGCATGTCCAGGCGGCCGGTGACCGGTCATGGCCCGATTCGGGCCGGGATCCAGGACACGGCGGGCAGGCAGATGTCCACCAGAACCACACTTCGCATCTCGCACTATCGGGTGGAACACGAGCTGGCGCGTGACGCGCTCGGCTACGTCTTTCGCGCGATCGACGAACAGCTCGACCGTCCCGTCGTGCTGCGGGTTGCGCGTGCGGGTCTGGTACGGAGCGACGCCGAGCTGGTTGCGTTGCGCAAGAACATCCGTGACCACGCACGCGCGGCCGGGCAAATCAGCCACCCGAACCTGGTTACGATCTACGAGTTCCGTTCGCTGGCGGAGACGGACCTCGTGGTCATGGAACTGGTCGAGGGTGACACGCCACAGGCGATGCGACAGGCGGGCCATCGCTGGACCGTCCTGGACGTGGCACGGCTGCTCGCCCGCATCGCTGATGCCATGGCGGCGGCCCACGCTGCCGGGCTGGTCCATGGTGACATCCGCGCCCACAACATCCGCATCCGCCAGGATGGCCGGGTCAAGCTACTGGATCTGGGCATCCCGAAAGTGCGGCTTCTGGACGATGCGAACACGCCGGAGCCGCAGGATGACGTGCGCGGCCTGGCCCAGGTCGCCTGCGATCTGCTGGTGGCACCGCCGCCCGATGATCTGCCGGAGGGTCTGGCGCGCCGCGACCCGCTCGCCGATCCCGTTCTCGGCCGCGCCCAGTTCGGCTTTCTCGCGCCCGTGCTCACCCAGGCACTGCGGGATCCGAAGGGGTTCGCCAATGCGGCGCCATTCCGCGACGCGATCCTGCTCGCCTTGGACATGGCGACGGGGCGGTCGGCTCCGGGTCGCGGCGAACTCGAGGGCGCGTTTGCGACGCACCTTGCCGGTCCGGAGCGGCCGCGCGCGGCCGAGGACGTGCTGCCGGCTGACGGCCGGACGCTTGCGCAAATGGGGCGCGCGGGCGGACGCATGGGACCCCGCCTTCTGCTCCCGCCGGACCTGGCCGGCCGTACGACGGACTACGACGACGCACATCTGCCCGAAGTCCGGCCGGCGCCACACGGGCGAGGGGGTGGCATCGACCGGATGGTCGACCGGTTCCTGGGCGCACCCGTCGCCGCGGCCGCTGTCGTGGTCGTCGCACTCACCATCGTCGGATTGCTCGTCTGGCGCCGCTACGCACCCGCAGAAGTCGTCACCCGGTCGGCCAGCACCGCGACGGTGCCGGAATCCGTGCAGGCTGCGGCTTCCACACTGACCGAAGCACCCACGAACCCCATGGATGTCGCGACGGCCGCCGGCGACTCCATGGTGGGCCAGCCACCAGTGGACTCGGACGGTGCGGGCCCGCGACCGCTGTTCACCGCATGGGTGCGGGCACTGCCACGGGGCACGAACATCCGGGTGGTCGGGCGTGACGAGGCATGGCGAGACACGGTCGAGCTGTCCGTGCCCTCCGGTGATACACTGATGATCCGCTTCGCGCGCGCCGGCTACGTTCCGCAGATCCTGCCGTTCACCGGCTCCCGCATTGCGACGACGCTCACGCCTGATTCCGTGGTCGCCCGCTTCGACGCCAATATCACGGCCACCGTCTTTGCGGGTGATCCGGGCGATGAAGCGCGCCTCGGCACGACGCCGCTGGCCACCCGTCTGCCAACGGGCACGCACCGCATTGTGTTCCGCGCCGCAGGCCAGCCCGACTGGGAGTCGAGCCAGCCGATGCCGCAGCCGGGCAGCAGCTACACCGTGAGCAAGGTCGACTATCTTACGCACGGCAGCCTCGTCGTGACCGTCTCCGGTTCGTGGGCCATGGTGACCGTGGGTGGCGGTCCGCCCCGCGAAACCCCCGCCCGCTTCGACTCGCTGAGCGCCGGTCCACACGTGGTCCGGATCGCCCGCGACGGGTTCCAGACGGAGACCGACACCGTCGTCGTCCAGGCCGGCCAGACCACACGCCGTCCCTACACGCTGCGCCGGTAGCCGCGTTCGTTCAGTCCGGCACCCACAGAAGCTCGAGCCGGTCTACCGTGGTGTCCGTTTTCCGCGGCCGGATCTCGACCGGCTCCAGTACGATCCCGACCGGATCGAACGCCGATTGGACGCGCGCCGTCTCCTCGGCGATCTCCGTCTCGAGCTCCGTCTGCCGGGCGAGCACGGCTTCGACGCTGTCGCGGGCGCGGTCGACATCGGCGCGTTCGCGACCGACGCGGCCGGCACCGCGCGCCGCCGTCGTCGCACGCCCGATCGTGCGCGCGCTGGCCAGCTTGCGGCCGAACACGGCGCCCAGTACCGTCGCGCCGAACGAAATGGCGGCCTGCATCTTCTGCTGATCGTACTGTGACTGTTCGCGGTCGACGCGTTCCTGCGCCGTCTGCAGCCGCTGCTCGAGCTGGCGTGCGCGCGCAGCGAAACGGTCGCGCACCTTCTCGATCTCGCGGTCGCGCCGCTCGCGCGCGAGCTGCGAGATGCGGATCCGGAATTCGCCTTCCGTTTCGCCCGGCTCGGACCAGCGCGCGAGTGCGCGGCAGTGCCAGCGTATGAGTGTCTCACTCCGGTAGCCGTGATCGACAAGTGCCCGCTGCCACACCTTCCAGGTCGCTGCGCGACTCGCCGACGCCGGCATTTCCGCGAACGTCGTGCCATCGACGGGTGCGTTGCCGTACTCCTCGCCGGCGCGTGTCTGCCGTTCGGCGGCGGCCCAGACGTCGGGTCCACTTCGCGCGTCGAGCGGCGCGCGGAACGTGACCTCTCGCCATTCGTCGACTGCACGCCGTGCATCCACGAAATGCAGTCGCACGCGCCCATTCAGAACAGGCCGGTACACGAACCCGCCGGTTGCGCCGGACGGCGCTGCGAAGCGTTCGGGAATGTCGGTCGGCAGCAGTGGCCGGTGTGCGTTGTGGGTGGCACCGGCCGGCGCCGCCGTCGTGGCCGCCGGCGAAGACTTCGTCGCAGCCGGCGTTGACGTGATCGACCCCGACGATGACAGCGGCGGAGACGGTGCCTGCTGCGCAGGCGACGCACTGCCCGGCGGCGCAGCAGCCGCGGTTTCGCCGAGCCGGCGGATCTCCTCGCGGGTCATGGGTCCGCGCAAGTACGACATCACCCAGCGGGTGTGCATGAGCACGGGTCCGTCTTCGTGCACGTCGTGCAGCAGGAAGACGCGGCCTGGCAGTGCGGACAGTGTGGCGTCGATGGTGGCGCGATCGAATCCGGCCATGGCGCCCGCCGCACTCTCCAGACCATCCAGCACGCGCTGTTTGTCGCGTTCAGTCTGCAGCCGGCCGAGGAACCAGGTCCCCGCATTGGACAATCCCTTGTAGTCGATGTCGACCGGATTCTGCGTTGCCAGCACGACACCCAGTCCGAACGCGCGCGCCTGCTTCAGCAGCGTCAGCATGGGCGTCCGGGATGGCGGATTCGCGACGGGCGGAAAGAAACCGAACACTTCATCCATGTAGAGCAGTGCGCGCAGACTGGCGGAACCCGACTGGGCGCGCATCCAGGCCACGACTTCATTGAGCAGCAACGTGACGAAGAACATTCGCTCGACATCGGAGAGGTGCGCGATGGAGAGGATGGCGATGCGCGGTCTGCCGTCCGTCGTCCAGAGCAGCCGCTGGATGTCGAGCGGTTCGCCTTCCATCCAGGCGGCGAAGCCGGGCGACGCGAGCAGGTTGTTCAGGGTCATGGCCAGTGCCAGGCGATCGGCGGCGGGGAAGAAGGTCTCGAGGTCGATCACGCCGATGCGCTGGATGGGCGGCTTCTGGACCAGCCGGATCAATTCGCCCATCTCGATGCTGCGACCTGCGCGCCACGCCTGGTCAATCAGCGTGGACAGCAGGATGTGTTCGCGGCTGCGCACCGGATCCGGTTCCAGGCCGACCAGCGTCATGATGCCGGACACGGCACCCAGCACGCGTTCCCGCAGTGCGTCCGCATCCGCTGCGATCGCGGCGGCTGGCGCGTCCAGCGAACGCAGCACGGCGATCGGCCGGCCGCTGCTGCTGCCCGGTGTGTAGATCGCGAAGTCGGCCGCATCGCGCAGTCGCCGGATGCGCTCGCCATCCTGCTGCCAGTCAGCGAGTCCGGTGCGCCATGCACTCGCCACATCCGCGGCGTGCGCGGCGACCGTCCGCCCCTTGCGCGCCGCTTCATCCGCACTCACCCACGGCTCGAAGTCCGACGCGCGCAGCTCGGGAAACGTGAGCAGCAGGTTGCCCAGATCGCCCTTCGGATCGATGGCAATGGCCGGGATGCCGTCCATCGCCGCTTCCTCGAGCAGCGCCAGACACAGGCCCGTCTTGCCCGACCCCGTCATGCCCACACACACCGCGTGCGTCGTCAGGTCCTTGGCATCGTACAGCACGAGGTCATCCGTGACGCCGCCCGACGCCGCATCCCAGCGCCGCCCCAGATAGAACGCACCCAGCTTCTCGTACGCCTGCATTGCGCTCTTCACCTTTCAAGCGGAGTTGTCATATCCGGATCCGATTCTGGTTCCCTTGAAGCGCATCCCCGACGCCGCCCTCTGTGCCCCCTGTGTGCGAGGCGTTCGCGTGCACGACGCCCGCGCTGCTCCGAAGACACCGCATGGCTGGCCCCCTGTGTCACCGTGCCTCGCAAGAGAAGTCTCCAGTTGACGGAACGCCACCCCCCGTGTTACCCGGGAGGGTGCGCACCGAAAATCGCGATACCGAAGCCGGAACGGAGTGCAGATCATGGCCCTGAAGATAGGACTGTTCGTCGGGCGCGAATGGTCGTTTCCGCCTGCGTTCATGGATGAGGTGCACCGGCGCGATGCCGGTGTGGTGGTCGAGTACGTGAAGCTGGGCGGCAGTGCCATGGACGAGCCCTGCCCGTACACCGTCATCATTGACCGCATCTCGCACGAGGTGCCCTATTACCGCAGCTATCTGAAGCATGCCATGCTGCAGGGCGTGACGGTGGTCAACAACCCGTTCATGTGGACGGCGGACGACAAGTTCTTCGGCGCCAGTCTGGCACGCAAGCTGGGTGTCGCGCACCCGAAAACGATGGCGCTGCCCAACAAGGACTACGTGCCCGGCGTGGTGCACACGGAGAGCCTGCGCAATCTCATCTATCCGCTGGACTGGCAGTCCATTGTCGACTACGTGGGCCTGCCCTGCGTGCTCAAGGATGCGCACGGCGGCGGCTGGAAGGACGTGTACATCTGCAAGTCGTTGAACGAGCTGATCGACAACTACAACAACTCCGGCCTGCGCACCATGATCGTGCAGGAGTTCATCGAGTGGGAGCAGTTCGTGCGCTGCATCTGTCTGGGCCGGGAGGAGATCCTGCCCATCCGCTACGACCCGCGCGAGCGCCGCTACATCGTCGACCACGGCTACATGACGCCGGCACTCGGTAAACGCGTGGTCGCCGATGCGATCAAGCTGGTGCGTGCGCTCGGTTACGACATGAACTCGATCGAGTTCGCCATCCGGGACGGCATACCGTACGCGATCGATTTCATGAACCCGGCACCCGACATGGATGTGTACTCGCTGACGCCGCACTACTTCGAGTGGGCGGTCGAGCACATGGCGGACATGGCCATCCGGCTGGCCAGGAACCCGCGGCCGCTGCTCGAGTCCGTGGGCTGGACGGCGATGTTCGCGCCGGCGAATGCGGCGGCGGTCTGAATGGCGCTGCAGGCTGCCATCGATCACTACCACGCGCTGCTGACCGACGACCTCGCAGGCGAATCCCAGGCACAGCTGGACGCCCAGCTGGCACGCCGCGGCCTCTTCTTTGGCAAGCGTCCGCTCTGCACCGTCCTGCGGCCGCGCTTCCTGACGCCCGCACAGTACGCGTTCCTGCAGAAGCGCTGTACCCCGCTGATGACTGCGTTCGGCAAGGCTTTCACGGCTGCGCTGGGTGATGCAGCGTTCCTCCAGCAGTTCGGCCTCGAATCCTGGGAGTACGAGCTGATCGCGGCCGAACCGGGATTCCGCGATCCCAGCCCGGTTTCCCGTCTGGATGCCTTCTTCGTGCACGACCGCGGCGGGCTCCGCTTCACCGAATACAACGCGGAGACACCGGCCGCGGCCGCCTACAACGATGTGCTGGGTGAAGTCTTTCTCGGCCTGCCGGTGATGCGCGAGTTCCTCAAGCGCTTCGAGGTACGGCCGCAGCCGTCGCGGCAGAACGTGATGCACGCTCTGGTCGACGCATGGTGCCAGTGGTCGGGCGGCCGGAGCCGTCCGCGCATTGCCATTCTCGACTGGAACGACGTGCCTACCTGGAGCGAGTTCGTCATCACATCCGAATACCTTCGCTCGCAGGGCTTCGAGTGCACCATCGCGGATCCCGCCGAAGCCGACTATCGGGGCGACACGCTGTACGTCGCGGGCATGCCCGTCGACCTCATCTACAAGCGCGTGCTCATCAGCGAGCTGATCGAACGCGGCGGCATGGACCACCCGGTCGTCCGCGCTGTGCGTGACCGCAGGGTGTGCATGGTGAATCCGTTCCGTTGCAAGATCCTGCACAAGAAGGCCAGTCTGGCGGTGTTGAGCGACGAGCGGAATACCGGACTCTTCACCGATGCCGAGCAGCGCGCGATCGCCGCCCACATCCCGTGGACGCGTCGCATCGAGGAGCGCCACACGACCCGGAATGGTGAGCGCATCGACCTGATTCCGCACGTCCTGGAACAGCGCGAGCAGCTCGTACTCAAGCCGAACGACGAGTATGGCGGCACCGGCATCGTGCTCGGCTGGCGGGTGGACGATACAGAGTGGGAACGGGCGATCGCCCGTGCGCTCGAGACATCGCACGTCGTGCAGGAACGCGTTGACATCCCCATCGAAGCGTATCCGTCGCTGGTCGACGGACGCGTCATGATCGAGGACCGCATTCTGGATACCGCCCCGTTCATCTGGTACGGCTCCTGGATGGACGGCTGTCTGACGCGACTGTCCACGGAATCCCTCGTCAACGTGACGGCTGGCGGCGGTTCCAGCCTGGCCACCTTCGTCGTCGAGCCGCGCGCCTGAGAGGATGGCCCCATGAACTCGCCTTCACTCACCATCGGTATCGAAGAGGAATATCAGATCATCGATCCGGAAACCCGCGAGCTGCGATCCTACATCACGGAGATCCTGCAGGAGGATGATGTCATCCTGCGCGAGGTCAAGCCGGAGCTGCACCAGTCGATCGTGGAAGTGGGGACCACGGTGTGCCGCACGCCAGCCGAGGCGGGCGCCGAGCTGCGCCGCCTGCGCAGGATGGTCTTCGACCTTGCCGCACGCAAGGACCTGCGCATTGCCGCGGCCGGCACACATCCGTTCTCCTCGTGGCTGACCCAGGAGATCACGCCACTCGAACGTTACATGGGCGTGCGCCAGGACATGCAGCTGCTGGCCCAGCAGCTGCTCATCTTCGGCACGCACATCCACATCGGCATCGAAGACCGCGATTTCCTGATCGATGCCATGAACGTGTCGCGCTACTTCCTGCCGCATCTGCTCTGCCTCGCCTCCAGCTCGCCGTTCTGGATCGGCCGCGAGACCGGGCTGCGGTCGTATCGCAGCGTCGTCTTCCGCAATTTCCCGCGCACCGGCATTCCCCGGCCATTCCAGTCGTGGGCCGAGTTCAAGAACTTCGAAGACACGCTCGTACGCACGCGCTCCATTCCCGACGGCTCGAAGATCTGGTGGGACGTGCGGCCACATCACAAGTATCCGACGCTCGAGTTCCGCCTGCTCGACATCTGTACCCGCGTCGACGAGGCCGTCTGCCTCGCCGCGCTGCTCCAGGCCATCATCGCCAAGCTCTGGAAAATGCGTCGGGACAACACCACGTTCCGGGTGTATTCCTCGGATCTGATCGAGGAGAACAAATGGCGAGCCGTCCGCTACGGCCTGGATGGCAAGCTGATCGACCTCGGCAAGCAGGAAGAGCTGCCCGCCCGCCAGCTCATCCTCGAGCTGGTCGAGTGGTTCCTCGAGGATGTCGTCGACGAGCTGGGAACCCGGCGCGAGGTCGAATACGTTCATCGCATACTTGACGAGGGCTCCAGCGCCGACCGCCAGCTGGCGACCTTCCGTGAGACCGGCGACCTGAAACTGGTGGTGGATCAGCTGATTGCCGAGACTTCGGAAGGGGTGGTCTGAACGGATGCGAATGACGAGCACAATCGACTGAGCGACCATGGAAGCACGCGTACTGATCGGAGTGCCCGGCCAGACTCTTCAGGCGATCGACGGAATCCCCGACGGGATTCCCGATTCGTGGGTGATGAGCCGCCGGTATTTCACTGCGTTGTCGCAGGCGAGTGCGGTGCCGGTCATGGTGCCGCTGCTGGACCGAGACGAGGCGACGCTGCGGGCGTTGTACGACAGGCTGGACGGCGTATTCCTCGCCGGCGGTGTGGACGTCGCTCCCGCGTCCTACGGCCAGGAGTGGACCGAACTGTGCGGTCGCACGGATGAGGCGAGAGACACCGTGGAGACGGCGCTCGCACGATGGGCCATTGCGGATGGCAAACCGCTGCTCGGCGTTTGCCGCGGGCTGCACGTCGTGAACGTCGCCATGGGCGGAACACTCTGGCAGGACTGCATGGCGCTCTATCCGGGCTCGATCAAACACGACTACTTCCCGACCCAGGGCTTCGAGCGCAATCACATCGCGCATCACGTCGAGGTCGCGCGCGGCTCGCGACTGGCGGGCGCATTCGGTGCCAGTGCCGTCGCGGTCAACAGCATGCACCATCAGGGTGTGATGCAGCTGGGCAGCGGACTGCGCGTGACGGCCCTGGCGCCGGACGGACTGGTCGAGGCGATCGAGGCACCATCCGGCGAAGGCTGGCTGGTCGCCGTGCAGTGGCATCCGGAGGCGCTGGTCGACGATGATGCGCGCACCGCCCGCCTGTTCCACGCATTCACTGCGGCGTGCGACGCGTGGCGGCGTCGTGGCCCGGCAGCCGCGCCGCCGCGTGCGGTGGCGGCGATGTCGCGGCCGGAGGCACGTCGGCCAGCATGAAGCGTAATGCACCGGGCAGGCGACGGCCCCAGGAGGCCTCGTCGTGGCGGCCTCCGGTTTCCAGGACACAGCGCAGGTCGCGGCTGAGGCGATAGCCGCGTTCGACGAGGACGTCGCGCAGGCGCGCGACGTCGGCCAGCACGAGCGGTCCTTCCTCCGTCCCCGCATCGATGTAGAGCTGGCCCTGCACGGTCGGCTGCCGCTCCAGCCACGAGAAGAAAGCTCGCCGCGCGAACCACAATGCCGGA
>Ga0302046_10005209_pt1 | contig 11481 bp, 8 predicted proteins | sample RVTome_11_FD_200261 | JGI IMG/M metagenome (GOLD analysis project Ga0302046, IMG submission 200261) | Soil microbial communities from uranium-contaminated site in the Upper Colorado River Basin, Wyoming, United States - RVT147D111 (version 2) ... | reverse complement strand
GTCGCGGTTCAGGGCGTTCTGGACGTCGAAGTCGGCCAGGTTGCGCTGCTCGCGGGTGAACAGCTGCACCACCTTCATGCCGGTGATGGTCTCCTGGATGGTGGCGTTGATGCGCGCGATGCGGACGCGGGTCTCGCGGAACGCGTCGCGCACCCGCAGGCGGAACACCACGGCCACCACCACCAGCACCGGCACCACCGTGAACGTGACCAGCGCCAGCTTGGCGTCCACGAGGAAGAGCACCGTGGCGAATCCGATCATCTTGAGCACGTCGGTGACCAGCGCCACGATGCCCGAGGAGAACATCTCGCTCACGTTCTCCACGTCGTTGGTGGCGCGCGTCACCAGCCGCCCCACCGGGTAGCGGTCGAAGAATCCCAGGTGCAGGCCCTGGATGTGCTCGAACACGTCGCGGCGCAGGTCGCGCATGGCGAGCTCGCCGGTCCAGGCCAGCACATAGAGGTTCAGGAACTGGAAGCCTGCCTGGGCCACGGCCACGATCACGTACAGGATCGAAAGCCAGGCGAGCGCCGGGAGCCCCTCGGGCGGCGTGAGCAACGCGGCCAGCCAGGCGGGACCCTGGGGGCCGGCGTTGCCCAGGCCCTCGCCCGGGAACACGGAATCGAGCCCCTGTTTGATGATCCAGGCCGGCGCCAGCTCGACCGCGAACAGCGGCAGCACCAGCAGGAAGGTCACCGCCATCAGCGGCCAGTACGGCCGGACGTAGGGCCAAAGGCGCGCCATCAGCCGCGCGTCGTAGGCCTTGCCGAGCGCCGCCTCCTCGTGGAAGGAGTCGTCGGGGGCGCTCACGCCACGTCCTCCCCGGAATCGGGACCGCTCACGCCACGTCCTCCCCGGAATCGGGGCCGCTCACGCCACGTTCTCCCCGGAATCGGGGGCGCTCACGCCACGTCCTCCTCGAGCTCCGCCTCGAGCGCCTGCTGGCGGGCGAGCCGCGCGTACAGGCCGCCGTGGAGCAGGAGCTCCTTGTGGCTGCCCAGCTCGGTGAGCTCGCCGTCCTCGAGCACCGCGATCCGGTCGCAGTCGCGCACGCTGCTCACGCGGTGCGAGATGATCACCACCGTGCGGCCGCCGAACACCTCCTCGAGGTTGCGCTGGATGGCCTCTTCGGTGGCTGCGTCCACGCTGGAGAGCGTGTCGTCGAGGATCAGGATGCTCGGGTCCAGGGCCAGCGCTCGGGCCAGGGCGGTGCGCTGGCGCTGGCCGCCCGAGAGCATCACGCCGCGCTCGCCCACCAGCGTGCCCAGGCCGTGGGGGAGCTCGGCCAGGTCGCGCGTGAGCTGCGCGCGCTCCACGGCCAGGGCGACGCGCTCGGTGTCCGGGCGCTCCAGGCCGTAGGCCACGTTCTCGGCCAGGGTCATGGAGAACAAGAAGGAGTCCTGGGGAACCATGGCGATGCTGCGCCGCAGCGTGCGCAGCGGGATGCGGTTCACGTCCACGCCGTCGATCAGGACCTGGCCGTCCTCCACCTCGTATAGGCGGGGGATCACCGACGCCAGCGTGGTCTTGCCCGACCCCACCGGTCCGACGATTCCGAGCGTGCTGCCCGCCGGCACGTGCAGGCAGACGTCGCGCAGGGCCGGCTCGCGGCCGGCCCCGGGGTAGACGAAGGTGAGGTGGCGGAACTCGATCTCGCCGCGCAGCGACTCGAGCGGCACGCGGTCGGGCCGGTCGGCGATGGACGGCTCGGTGGCGAGCACCTCGTCGATGCGCTGCATGGCGGCCGCGCCGCGCTGCACGAGCGCCACCACCCAGCCCATGATGAAGGTCGGGAAGGTGAGCTGGTAGATCAACATGGCGAAGGTGAAGAACTGGTCCTTGGGAATGCCCTTGGCGCCGCCCACCGCAAAGACCAGCAGCAGACCCAGGCTCGGCAGCAAGCTCGTGATGGCCGGCATGGCCCCGTTCACGCGCACGAGCCCCAGGTGGCGGCGGTAGAGCTCCTCGTTGATGACGGCGAAGCGCTGCCGCATCACGGGCTCCATGGCGTAGGTCTTGACCACGGAGATCCCGGCGATCGCCTCCTGGAGCTGGTTCGACAGATCGCCCAGGCCTTCCTGGACGGCCATGCTCCAGTGGTGGACGCCGCGCCCGAAGGTGCGCGCGATCAGGATGAAGAGCGGGTACGGAGCGAACGCCAGCAGCGCCAGCTGCCAGTCCATGAGCAACATCACCACCAGCGCGCCGCCGAGCAGGATGGGCGTCTGGAGGATGGAGAGCAGCCCGGGTCCTAGCATCAGCCGCACGGAGTTCAGGTCGTTCACGCAGCGGCTCATCAGGTCGCCGGTGCGCTGGCGGAAGTAGAACGACTGGGGCAACCGCTGGAGGTGGGCGTAGAGGTCGCCGCGCAGCTCGTACTCGATCTCGCGGGCGGCGTTGAATACGAGCACGCGCGAGAAGTAGCGGAGCACGCCGCCCACCACGCCGATCCCCGCCACCAGCACGGAGAGGTGCACCACCGCGTCGATCGCGACCTCGCCCCGGAACCAGGCCTCGGCGGCGCGGACGGTGCGGCCGGAGAGGATCGGCACGCCGAGGAACGCGGCGGAGTAGCCGAGCGTCAGCACCGCCCAGACGGCGTAGTAGCCGCGGTTGCGCAGCACGTACTGCCAGAGACGCGCCAGGGCCGCCCGCACCGAGCTGCGGCCCTCGCGGGTGCGGGCCACCTCGGTCGCGGCGCTCATCGCCGGTACCAGGCGGCCACGCGATCGCGCGGCAGGGCCAGGCGCCAGGCCAGCAGCGCGAGCGCGTTGCGCGCGAAGATGCGCAGCACGCCGCCGGCGCGGTAGCGCCGCGAGGAGGTCGGGGCCGGCGCCGCCAGCAGCGCCAGCCGCCCGTGCCGCTTCATGCCGGCCACCAGGTCCAGGTCCTCCATGAAGACCGCCTGGGGCACGCCGCCCATGCGCTCGAGCGCCGCGCGCCGCACGAACAGCGCCTGGTCGCCGTAAGGCAGGCGGAACAGCGCCGCTCGCAGCCGCGCGCCCCACTCGATCGCGCGCAGCCGCGCCGAGCCGCCCTCGGCCGGATCGAACTGGAAGCGGAACGCTCCGCCCACCACGCCGGGATCGGCCAGCGCGGCGCTCACCGCGCCGGCCCAGCTTTCAGGCAGCCGCGTGTCGGCGTGCAGGAACAAGACGACGTCTCCGGTGCAGGCGGCGAAGCCCGCCTGGAGCTGACGCGCCCGGCCCCGGGACGGGTCCCGAGGCAGCTCGATCACCCGGGCTCCAGCTCTTCGGGCGCGCGCACACGTGTCGTCGCGGCTCCCTCCGTCGGCGACGACGATCTCGATCTCGATTCCCTTGGACTCCGGGAGGTCCGCGGCGCCGTCCCCAGGACCCGCGCGCCCGACGCTGCCGAGCGCCCCCTCGATGGCGCTCGCTTCGTCGAGCGTCGGGATCACGACGCCGATCTTCACCGGCCGCATCCTAGCACGCGCGCCGCTCCGGCCCGGAGCGCGCGGATTGACGGGCGGGCGGGCCTCTCCTATCCAACCCGTCGTGAGCGCTCGCGACCCCCACGATCCCGCGCCGTCGAGCGCCCCCGCCTACGCCCGGGCCGGGGTCGACCTCGACCACGACGAGGGCTTCGTCGACCAGATCAAGGGCATCGCGCGCGGCACCCTGCGCCCGGAGATCCTCTCGGGCATCGGCGGCTTCGCCGGCTTGTTCAAGACGCCGGACCGCTATCGCGAGCCGATCCTGGTGGCCAGCACCGATGGCGTCGGCACCAAGCTCAAGCTCGCGGCCCAGATCGGGCGTTTCGACACCATCGGCATCGACTGCGTGGCCATGGTGGTGAACGACCTGGTGGTGCAGGGCGCCGAGCCGCTGGTGTTCCTCGACTACCTGGCCATGGGCAAACTCGACACGGCCCAGGCGCGCGAGGCGCTGAAGGGCGTGGCCGAAGGTTGCCGGCGCGCCGGCTGCGCGCTGCTCGGCGGCGAGACGGCCACCATGCCGGGCATCTACCCGCCCGGCGAGATCGAGCTGGTGGGCTTCGGCGTGGGCGTGGTGGAGCGCAGCAACCTGATCGACGGCTCGAGCATCCGGGCCGGCGACGTGCTGCTGGGCCTGGGCGCGAGCGGCTTCCACAGCAACGGCTACTCCCTGGTGCGCCAGGTGGCCGAGGCCTCGGTGGCCGCCGGCAGGCTCGAGTGGATGGGCGAGAACCAGGAGCTGAACACCACCCTGGCCAGCGCGCTCCTGGCCCCGACGCGCATCTACGTGAAGTCGGTCCTGAACCTGATGCGCAGCTTCCCGCTGCACGGCATCGTGCACATCACCGGCGGCGGCTTCGTGGGCAACGTGCCCCGGGTCCTGCCCCAGACCGTTCGCGCGGTGATCGATCCCACCTCCTGGTCGCGTCCGGCGGTGATGTCGCTGATCCAGCGCCACGGCGGGATCTCCGAGGGCGAGATGCTGCGCGTGTTCAACTGCGGCATCGGCATGATCCTGGTCGTGCCCGCGGACGCCGCCGAGGAGATCGCCCAGCGCCTCTCCGGCATGGGCGAGCGGGTCTTCCGCATCGGGCACACGGAGCAGAAGACCGCTCCGGACGAGCCGTCCCTGGTCTTCGACCCGGCGCCGCGGGACCCGGCTTGATGTCGGGCGGCCGCGCGGCCGTCCCGCAACGCTCGCGCCGTTGGGACGCCGTGGTGCTGGGCGGCGCGCTGCCCGGCCTGGTGGCCGCGGCACGACTGGCCATCGCCGGCCAGCGCGTCCTGCTGCTGGAGGAGGCGGCGGCCACCGCCGTCCCCGATGCGGTGCGCGAGCCCTTCTTCCTGGCGGGCGCGCGCGGCGGAATCCTCGAGGCCTGCCTGCGCGAGCTCGGCCTCCCGCTGATCGAGCGCCGCGCGCTCGGGCCCGAGCCCGTGGCGTTCCAGATGATCCTGCCCGACGCGCGCATCGACCTGGGCGAGCCACAGCTCACGGTGGACGAGCTGGTGGCCTGGGGCGTGGCCAAGCCCGAGCCCGCGCGCGCCCTGCTGCGCGCGCTCGGCAACGCCTCCCAGGCGGAGCTCGCGGCCATGCAGGCCGCTGCCGTGGTGAAGGCCGGGGCGCTGCGTAGCCTGTCCCGGGGCGGCTCGCGACCTTCCCTGCATGGTCGCGGCCTGCCGGTGGAGGCCTCCGCCGCCGAGGGCGTGCTGGCCGCCGTGCTAGACGCCCAGGTCCGGGCGCTGTCGAACCTCGGGGGCAGCGCGGCGCCGCCCGAGGCCCGCGCCCGCCTGCTCGGCGCGGCGCTCTCGGGCGGAGCGTGTTTCGAGAGCCCGGAGCTCGGCCTGCGCGAGCTCTTGCGACGCCGCATCAAGGCGCGCCACGGCGAGCTGCGCACCGTGGACCGGCCCTTCGCCTTCGCCGTGGCCGGCGAGCACCCGGCGGTGGCCATGGACGGCGCTCGCGAGCTGTGGGCGGGTCGCGTGCTGGTCGTGAACGCGCCGCTCGCGCGCCTGGGCCGGCAGCTCGCCGACTGGGGGCAGCCGGCGCCCGCCTTCCTGCAGAACGCGCGGCCCGCGGGACACCGGCGCGTGGCGGTGCACCTGCGCTGCGAGTCGGCGGTGGTGCCCGAGGCCATGGGCCGCGCTCTGGTGCGCGTGGGGGATGCGGGCCTCCCGTGCGACGGCACCAACGTGATCAGCATCGCGCGCCATCCCCGGCCCGCGGCGGGCGACGCGCCCCTGGAGCAGGATCTGGTGGCCTCTGCCGTGGTCGAGGACCGGCCGGGGGCGCGAGCCGCGGTGGAGCAGGAGATCGAGGCGGCGGTGCGCGAGCTCATGCCCTTCTGTGAGGGCCGCGTGGTGCGCGAGCCGCTGTCCGAGCCGGGCTGGGACGACGAGGGCCTGCTCGGGGACCCGGCGCGCGGCGAGGGCTGGCCCGGGGAGCTGGAGGTGCGCGCCAGCAGCCGGCCGCCGGTCTACGTGCTGCCGCGCGAGGGGCTGGCGGCGCTGGGCCTGGAGGGCGACCTGCTGCTCGGATGGCGCGCCGGGGACGCCATCGCCGCCGCGCTCGCCTGACCCGACGCCTGTCCCGAGGCGCGTTGGCGCGGCCCGGAGCGCTGGGCTAACAAGCGGGCTCCGCTCGTGATTTGGAGGCCGCGGTCATGGCGCAAGCCTGCGAGATCTGCCAGAAGAAGCCCAGCGTGGGCCGGAAGATCAGCCATTCCAACCGCAAGAGTCCCCGGACGTGGCATCCGAACATCCAGCGCGTGCGTGCGCGGTTGGGCAAGAGCGTGCGTCGCATCAACGTCTGCACCCGCTGCATCCGCGCCGGTCGCGTCACCAAGGTCGCCTGAGGGCGGCCGCCCCGAACCCTTCCGTGGCCGCCGCGGCCGAGTCGGTCCGGGACGCGCCCGCCGCGGGCGCGCGCGCCGGGCGGCGCGTCGTGTTCGGCAGGCTGCTGGCCTTCGCCCGCCCCTACCTCGCGATCCTGGCCGCGGCCATGGCATTCGCCGCGCTCTACTCGGGCGCGCGCTACCTGCGCGCCTACCTGCTCCAGCCGATCCTCGACGACGTGATGATCGCGGGCGAGAGCCTGTCCACCATCACCGGCCTGCTAGCGCTCGTGATCGTGGCGCTGCCGATCGGACACTTCGGCAAGGACTACCTGGTCGAGCACACGCTGGGCCGGATCCTGGTGGACATCCAACGCACGCTCTGCGCCAAGCTCCTCTCGCTGCCCCTCTCGTTCCATCACGACCGCCGCCGGGGCGACGTGCTCTCGCGCGTGCTGAACGACGTGAGCCGGGCGCACCGGGCGCTCAACGTGTTCCTCTCCGACGTGGCCCAGTCGGCCATCGGGATCGTGGTGGGCGTGATCTCCCTGCTGTGGATCTCCTGGCAACTCACGCTCGTGAGCCTGGTCAGCGCACCCATCCTGATGGCCGTGATCGCGGGCTTCGGCGGCCGCATCGAGCGCGGCGCGCGCAAGCGGCAGATGAGCATGGGCGAGGTGACCCAGCGCTTCCTCCAGATCCTGTCGGGCATCAAGGTGATCAAGGCCTTCCGCGCCGAGGCCGTGGAGAGCGAGGCCTTCGCCCGCGACAACCAGCGGCTCTTCCGCCGGCACATGCGGGTGATCCTGGCCCGCGTCTCCGCCCACACCTCGGCCGAGATGCTCAACAACGTGATGACGATCGGCGTGCTGCTGCTCGGGACCTGGGCCGTGCAGCAGGGCAAGTGGGGCCTCACGCCCGGCTCGGTGGCCGCCTTCGCCATGGTGCTGCTCACCACCTACCGGCCCATGAAGCTGCTCACCAAGGGCTGGACGCAGCTCCAGGAGGCCCTGCCCTCGGCCCAGCGCTTCCTCGAGGTGCTCGACGAGGATCCGCGCGTGGTGGACGCCCCCGACGCGGTCGCCATCGGCCCTCTGCGCCGGGGCATCCGCATCTCCCATCTCTCGTTCTCCTACGGTCGCGAGCCCGTGCTGCGCGACGTGAGCCTCGACGTGGCCGCGGGCGAAACCGTGGCGCTGGTGGGCCGCACGGGCGCCGGCAAGACCACGCTCGTCGATCTGCTGGTGCGCTTCTACGACCCGGACCAGGGCAGCATCGAGCTCGACGGCGTGGACCTGCGCCGCATCACGCGCGACTCGCTGCTCGCGCGCGTGGCCGTGGTGACCCAGGAGTCCTTCCTGTTCTCCGGGACGATCCTCGAGAACCTCCGCTACGGTCGGCCCGACGCCAGCGACGAGGAGGTGCTGGCGGCCGCGCGCGCTGCCCACGTGGACGAGTTCCTCGACCAGCTGCCCCAGGGCTGGCACACGGACGTGGGTGAGCTCGGCGCCAAGCTCTCGGGCGGGCAGCGCCAGCGCGTCACCATCGCGCGCGCGATCCTGAAGAACCCCGACGTGCTGATCTTCGACGAGGCCACGAGCGCGCTCGACGCCAAGAGCGAACGGCTCGTGCAGGACGCCATCGACCGGCTGCTTTCGGGCCGCACCGCCTTCGTGATCGCGCACCGGCTCTCCACGATCCGTCACGCCGACAAGATCGTGATCCTGGAGGAGGGCCGGGTCTCGCGCGTGGGCACCCACGCCGAGCTGCTGGCCGAGCCGGGCCTCTACCGCGATCTCGTGGCGCTCCAGACGACGTCCTAGCGCACGACCCGCCGGTACATCCCCTCCACGGCGTCGGCCAGGCGCGCGGGCGTGAACTCGGCCTGGGCGCGCTCGTAGGCGGCGCGACCCAGGTCCGCGCGGCGCTCCGGGTCCGCGAGCAGCTCGCGCCAGGCCGCGGCCAAGAGCGCGGGATCCTCCTCCACCACGAGGCCCGTCTCGCGGTGCAGCACGATCTCCGGGAGTGCCCCGCGCCTGCTCACCACCGCCGGGATGGCGCAGGCCGCGGCCTCGAGCACGGCGCGGCAGGTGCCGTCGGAGCCGGGCACGAGGAAGGTGAAGACCTCGATCTGGCGCAGCACCTCGGGATAGTCCTCGCCGCGGTAGCCCGCGAACACCACGCGCTCGGCGATCCCGAGCCGCCGCGCCGGTGCCTCGGCCAGCTCGTGGCGGCGCGTGCCGCGGCCCACCACGAGCAGCCGCGCCTCCGGCAGCTCGGCGAACAGGCGGCGCGCCGCCTCGAGCAGCAGGTCGAAGCGGCGGTGCGACTGGACGCGCGCGACCACGCCCACCACGCGCTGCTCGGGCGCGAGGCCGAGCGCGGCGCGCACCCCCGGGTCGGCCGCCTTGGGAAAGAAGCGGCGCGCGTCCACGGCGCCGAACGCGCCCGCGATGGGCCGGCCGCCGCGCAAGCGGGCGTTGCGGCGTGCGCTGTCCGGCGAGGGGCAGAGCACGCCGTCGCTGGCCGGGCCGAGCAGCCAGCGGCTCCAGGGCGTCGCGGGCATGGTCTCGGCGGAGCGCAGCGAGCGCACCAGCGCGGGCCGCGGCGCGCGCGCCCGGCGCAGCGCGCGCCGGGCGAGCAGGTGGTCGCGTGTGTGCCAGGCGTGCACCACATCCGGACGCAGCGCGGCGATGCGCCCGGCGAGCGCAGCCACGTCCCGCGTCTCGCCCAGACCGAGCGGCCCGGGGCCACCCCAAAGCGTGGAGGCCGGCGCGAGCCCGGCCGCGCGGGCCTCTCCCGCGAGCGAGCGGCGCCCGGGTTCGGGCGGCTCCGGGCAGGCCAACGCCAGCTCGTGACCGCGCTCGCGCAGCGCGAGCGCGAGCCGCAGCATGGGCTCGGCCGGGCCTGTCCATTTCCAGTCGTGGGTGACGTGCAGGATGCGCAACGGCCGTCAGGCGTCCGCGCACAAGGAGGCCGACCCCAGGATCGGCCGGCGCGCAGCGAGCCGCAGGCCAGCGAACTCCATCAGCTTGAGCCGGCCTTGCCGGAGGGCGCCTCGGCACGCCGCGTGGGATCGCGCCCGAGCTCCCAGAGCTTGGCGTACTTGAGGAACACGTGGAACGCCGTGGCGGCGGCGATCGTGAAGCCGGCCATGCCGTCGCGGAAGCCCTGCTTGAGCAGCCAGGCGCGCAGGAAGCGCAGCGGCGGCCGCAGCACCAGATCGGCCGCGCGCGCGCGGCGACCCGCGTCCCACATGGCCCGGGCCTGGACACGGCTGAACTCCTGGATGCGCGCCACCTGGTCGGCCAGGTCGCGGTAGCTGTGGTGGTGCAGCTCGCCGCCCAGGCGGGCGCGCCGGCCGGACAGCTCCACGCGCCCGTGCGGATTGATGCCGACGAAGCGCGCCCGCGCGCGACGGAACAGGCGCAGCTGCCAGTCGGGGTGGAACTCGCCGTGGCGGATCCAGCGCCCCAGGTGCCAGGTGACGCGGTCGAGCTCGTAGCCGTCGGCGGGGCCGTCGCGGGCGATGGTCTCCTGCACCGCGCGCGCGAGCTCCGGGGAGAGCGCTTCGTCGGCGTCCAGCGAGAGCACCCAGTCGTGCTTGGTCTCGCCCAGGGCGAAGCTCTTCTGCTCCACGTTGCCCTGGTAGGGGTGCAGGATCACACGCGCTCCCAGCTCGCGCGCGATCGCCTCGGTGGCGTCGCGCGAGCGCGTATCCACCACCACCAGCACGTCGTCGGCCCAGGCCACCGACGCGAGGCAGCGGCGCAGGTTGTGCTCTTCGTTGCAGGCGATGATGCAGACGCTGGCCGGAACGGTCACGAGCGGACGCGCTCGACCGAGAGGATGCCCTTGACCCGGCCGATCTCCTTCATGACCGCGTCCAGCGTCTTGGCGTCCTTCACCCACAGGTCGAAGGTGGAGACGGCCTTGTCGTCGGCGCCCGTGGAGACGCGCGCGCCGTCGATGTTCACGCCGGCGGCGGAGATCGACTTGGTCACCGTGGCCAGGATGCCGGGCCGGTTCACCGACTGGACGCGCAGCTTGATGCGGTGGGGCACCTCGGCCGCCTGGTCCCACTCCACGTCGATGCGCCGCTCGGGGTCGAGGGCGAACACCTTGTCGCAGCCCTGGGCGTGGACGGTCACGCCGCGGCCGCGGGTCACGAAGCCGATCACGTCGTCACCCGGGATCGGCGAGCAGCAGCGCGCGAAGCGGACCAGCACGTCGCCATGCCCCGAGACGCGGATGCCAGAGCTGGAAGGCGGCTTGGGGCGCCGGAACAGCCCGCGCCGCCGGCTCGCCGGCTCGGGCTCCACCCCGCCCTGGAGCTTGTGGACGAGCTTGGCCGCCGGCAGGCGGCCGAAGCCGACCGCGGCCAGCAGGTCGTCCACCGAGCCGCCGCGCGTCTCCTCGCCGGCGATCTGCGCGAGCTCGCCCGCCTCCAGCATGCGCGAGAGCGAGCGTCCCACGCGCCGCAGCTCCCGCTCCAGCAGCTCGCGCCCGAGCGCCCGGCTGCGCTCGCGCTCGGTGGCGCGGATGGCGTGTCGGATCTTGCTGCGGGCCTTGCCCGAGACCACGAAGTCGAGCCAGTCCTTGCGCGGCACCTGGGCCTGGCTCGTCAGGATCTCCACCGTGTCGCCGTCCTGGAGACGGTGACGCAGCGGCACCATCTTGCCGTTCACCTTGGCGCCCGCGCAGTGCGCGCCCACCTCGCTGTGGATGGCATAGGCGAAGTCCACGGGCGTGGCCTGGGCGGGCAGGTTCACCACCTCGCCGCGCGGCGTGAACACGAACACCTGGTCCGGGAACAGGTCCACGGTGACTGCGTCCAGGAACTCGTGGGGATCGTCCAGGTCGCGCTGCCACTCGAGCAGCTGGCGCAGCCAGGCGAACTTGCGTTCGTCCTCGGCATCGTCGCCGCCCATGCGACCTTCCTTGTACTTCCAGTGGGCGGCGATCCCGAACTCGGCGGCGCGGTGCATCTCGAGGGTGCGGATCTGCACCTCCATGCGCTCACCGTAGGGACCGATCACGGCCGTGTGCAGCGACTGGTAGCCGTTGGGCTTGGGCAGGGCCACGTAGTCCTTGAAACGGCCCGGGATCGGCCGCCAGGTTCCGTGGATGGTGCCGAGCGCCGTGTAGACGCATTCCTGGGGCCCGTCCAGCACGATCCGGAAGGCGATCACG
>Ga0302046_10005207_pt1 | contig 11482 bp, 10 predicted proteins | sample RVTome_11_FD_200261 | JGI IMG/M metagenome (GOLD analysis project Ga0302046, IMG submission 200261) | Soil microbial communities from uranium-contaminated site in the Upper Colorado River Basin, Wyoming, United States - RVT147D111 (version 2) ... | reverse complement strand
GCGAGGGACCGGCGCGAGCCGCCGTCCGAGTCTGGAGTCGAGACGCAGTGCGCCGCCATGGCCACTCTCGCCGCGCCGACCCTGACCGCTTCAAGCGACCTTCCGGCATCCGGCCGGGGTGATCTGCAGAGGGCGCTGCCGCGCGCCCCAGCCGGTCAGCTTTCGGCCCGCACCCGAACCAGCAGCGAGTAGCGCTCGTCGTCCAGCAGGCGGGTCAGGTCCACCCGCAGGAGCTGGCCGTCGCGCTCGATGCCGTCGGGGAGCGGGGTCGGCAAGTCCAGCCCTTCGGCCTGTACGGTCACCCGGGCGCTCCCGGGTGGGATCTCGAGCTCCACCGTTTCTCCCAACCGGGCGTCGTAGCGTCTCGAGCCGCGGCCCGACGAGCCGGAGACTCTCGGTGGCCCCTCCGGAGGGCCGACCCGGTGATGCAAGGTGGGCGCGATCCAGAGGGCCAGGGTGTCCGGCGAGGTCGACCAGGCGCGGATCGTGCCCCGGACCTGCGTTTCGATCCTCAGGCCGAGGTCGGTTCCTCCCTGACCGAGCGAGGGAAGAACGAAGGTCGCCTCCTCGGCCTGGTCCGCCAGGAAGCTCGTGGTCGTCGCCCCTTCACGTACGCCGTCCCGGGTGCGAGCCAGCCAGAGCTCGTAGACCAGCTGGCGGCCGATCATCGCGGGGTGCGGCGCCGGCGAGAGCGCGAGCCCCAGCTGATACGACTCCTGCTGGCACGTGGGGTCGTCGTTGGGAGGCTCGAACGGGACGACCTCGAGCAGCCGGCGGGCACCCAGCCGCAGCTCGAGCTCCTGGGTGAGCCGCGTCTCCTCCAGGTGGCCCGCCACCGCCCGGCCCCGCGTCCAGGCGACGCGGAGCGCGGCCGAGTCGGCGTCGCGATCCTCGAGGGACACCTCGACCCTCCACTCGTAGCCGTCGCCTTCCAGGAACGAGGGGAAGGTACCGCGCGGTCCACCCGTCATCGATCCGCAGCGAATGCCGTCTCCCTCGAGCTGACCCGCCGCGGCGAAGAGCCCTCGAGTCTCCCCGACGGCAAGCTCGCTCGTGGCGCTCCCCCGGAACGAGGTCGCGCCCCTCACGGCCGTCTCGTGGAGCTCGAGGGTGACCCTGACGGGGAGGAGATCGCTCGGGTTGCTCGCGACGCTCGTCGCGGGCACCGAGCCGAAGGCCAGGAGGCCGGTGAGCAGCGCTGTTCCAGGTCTCATCGCTTCCACTCCCTCCGCAACGTCAACCGATCCAGTCCCGTCCGGGCACGAGCCGGATCACGCGATCCGGCTCGGGCATCGTCTCCACGGCCGGTCGCGGCTCCGGCGTTGCCAGCCAGAGCACGGCCGCCACCAGGCCGGCGGCGAGCCCGGCCGCCACCAGCCAATGTCGCGGAGTCGGGCCCAGGCCGAGACGCCGGCTCGTGTTCCTGGTGAACGCCGGGTGGGGCCGCGCCTCGTCGCGCAGCGTCTCCCGTAGTCGCACGCAGTCGACGAGAAAGCTCGGCCCCCCGGGTCGCGCCAGGGCGCGGTCCACGCTCTCCGGCTCGACCCGTTCGCCGTCGATCAAGGCCGACAGGACCTCGAAGTCCTCATCGTTGTTCGTGGTGTCGTTCATCGGTTCCTCCTAGCGCTCCTTCTCAGTCGCCGCTTCGGCGCCGAGCTGCTTGCGCAGCGCCCTCCGGGCACGGTAGATCCGGGAGCGCACCGCCGCCTCCGTGGTACCGGTGCTGTCGGCGATCTCGGCGTACGTGAGACCGGCGACCTGGCCCAGCAAGAAGGCCTCGCGCTCGGCGTCCGGCAGTTGTGCCAAAGCGGCTCGGAGGCTCGCCCGAAGCGCCTGCGCGGCGGGGATCGCCGTCGCTCCATCGGCCTCTTCGCGGAGGGCCAGCGGTGCGAGGTTCCCCCGGCGCCAGCGATCGATCAGCAAGTTGCGCGCGATCTGGAACAGCCAGGCGCGCTCGCTCCCGGCGGGCGGTACCCGCACCCCGTCGCGCAACGCCCGCACGAAGACCTCCTGGGTCACGTCCTCGGCCGCCGGCGCGTCGCCGCACGAGCGCAGCACGAAGCGATAGAGCTCCAGGTGATGCGTCTCGAAGAGGACCCGCGCTCGCCGCCGTTCCATGGCCTTCGCCCTGGGTAACGGACCATTCGTACCAGAATCGCGGAGAGGGGGAGGTCGACGGATGGACAGGAACGATCGATCGTGCTATTTTAGCCCGCATGACGGCCACCAAGGGCGAGACGACCCGCGAGGCGATCCTGGACGAGGCGCTGGCGCTGGCCAGCCGGATCGGGTTCGAGCCGCTGTCGATCGGCGCTCTGGCGCAGGGGGTCGGGATGTCGAAGAGCGGCCTCTACGCGCACTTCCGGGACAAGGAGGACCTGCAGCTCGAGGTGCTGCGCAAGGCGGCGGCGATCTTCGCCGAGACGGTCGCGGCGCCGGCCTTCCGGGCCGAGCGGGGCGAGAAGCGCGTCCGGGCCCTCTTCGAGAACTGGCTCGCCTGGTCGCAGTCGGACCGCATCCCCGGCGGCTGCGTCTTCGTCTCGGCCGCCAACGAGTACGACGACCGGCCCGGCGCGGTGCGCGACCTCCTGGTCGAGCAGCAGCAGCGGTGGCTGGGCGCCCTCGCCCGCGCCGCTGGGATCGCGATCGAGAGCGGCGACTTCCGCGCCGATCTCGACGTCGACCAGTTCGCCCACGAATTCTACGGCGTCGTCCTGGCCTACAACCACTTCCACCGGCTGCTGCGGGACCCGCAGGCCGAGGCGAGGGCCCGCGCGGCCTTCGAGGGCCTCCTGGCCGCCGCCCGCGGCTCCCGCTGAACGAAAGGCGCCCCTCATGCACCCACAGCAGGCTCGACCTCGCTCTCTGCAAAGCACGATCGTTCGTACGGTTCCTCGCGCCCCGGCCCCCCTCCGCTGGCTCCTGGGGGGCGCATCGCGCCTCGCCCCGCGGGTGACGGCCCGCTGGGGAGAGGCCCGCTTCCTCACCCCGCTGCGCCAGCGTGGCAGGACGCGCGCTCCGGAGGTCTGGGCCCGGGCGGCCGCGGAGCCGTTTCCCTTCGAGGACCTCGACCTGGCGAGCTGGAGCTGGGGCGAGGGGGAGCGCACGGTGTGGCTGGTGCACGGGTGGTCGGGCAGCAGTCGTCAGCTGGCAGGGATGGTCCCGGCGTTCGAAGCCGTCGGCTGGCGCGTGCGGGCCTGGGACCACCCGGCGCATGGTGCCTCGCCGGGCCGGCGGACGCATCTCGCCCAGCTCTCCCGCGTCCTGGCCGCCGCAGCGTTGCGCTTCGGTCCGCCCGACGCCGTGATCGCTCACTCCTTCGGGGCCGCCGCTACGAGCCTGGCGCTGGCGCGCGGGCTCCGGGCCGGCCGCGTGGCCCTGCTGGCGGCGCCGGCCGAGCTCGAGCACTTCGGCGCGGTGTTCGCGCACTTCCTCGGCCTCTCCGACGGGGTGCGCCGTCGCCTCCAGGAGCGCGTCGCGCACCGGATCGGAGGCAGCTGGCGGGACCTCGCACCCGAGAGGCTGGCGCCTCACCTGGGAGCCGTGCCGGCGCTCGTGGTCCACGACGCCGGCGATCGCGAGGTGCCCGTCGAGCACGGTCGCCGGCTCGCCGCCGCCTGGCCGGGAGCCGAGCTCGTCCTCACCGAAGGGCTCGGCCACAGCTGGATCCTGAGCGACGCGGCGGTGGTCGAGCGGGTCCGCGGCTTCGTCACCGCTGAACGGGCCGCGGTGCTCCAGGGAGGCGGCGCGGTGCGCGTCGGGGGGCGGTCGCCGGTGCGCGGCGGCCGCAGGGAGGCGGAGGGCGGCCGGTGAGACGGCGAAGCGGCCCGGTGGCTGTCGTCCTGGGAACGCTCGTCGGGTGGGTCGTCGCCTCTTCCTGGCCGGCGCTCCGGGCCGAGACAAGCAGCGGCGAGGCGGTGGATCCGCTCGCCGCCACCACGCGTATGCGGGCCTGGGCGCGCTCGACGGTGGCGGGCCTGGGCGATGAGCTGGATCGCCTGCGGGCGCTGCACCGGGAGCTCCTCGGTCCGGGACCGCACGCGATCGCCGAGACGACTGGGCCGACGCCGAGCGCCTCCGAGGCCTTCACCGGACGGCGGGCGGACTGCGTCGGCTTCGCCCTGCTCCTGGTGAGCGTCGCGCGCGGCGTCGGGGTCGAGGCCCGCTTCGCCCTCTCGCCGGTGGTCGAAGAGGTCGTCGATCGCGGCTCGCTGCGCGAGCGGAGACTCCACCTGGCCGCTACCTTCGCGGACCGCGTCTTCGACCTCGGCGGCGAGGCCCCGCTGCGCCCCGGGCCGGTGCAACCGATCGCGGACAGGACGGCGATCGCCCTCTACCACTCGAATCGCGGCGTCCAGGCGCTGACGTCAGGCGATGCCGCCGGAGCCGTCGAGCCCCTCTGGACCGCCGTGCGACTCGATCCCTCGCTGCAGTCGACCTGGACCAACCTCGGAGTCGCCCTGCGCCGCTCGGGCGACCCGGCCGGCGCCATCCTCGCCCACGAGATGGCCCTGCGCATCGACGCCGAGGACGAGGTCGCCTGCCGCAACCTCGAGGCGGCCCGGCTCCGAGGCGCACCTCCCGACCCACGGTAAGAGGAAGAGCAGGGCCCTCCGGGGCGTGACGGAAGGCTGGGATTTCCGTGAGAACTTCCCGCCTCCCGTCGGTCTCTCGACTCCGAATGGAAGGCACTCCTGAGAAAGGGAGGTGAAGCCATGAGGAGATCGATCGCCGCCCTGCTGCTCACCTTGCTCGCCCTCGGGTGCGACAGCGTGAGCCCCACAGCTCCGATCGAGGACCCGCCGATCCCGCCGATTCAGGATCTGGATCCGCCGACCCCCGTTGACCCGCACCCCTGTGATCCGAGGCAGCAGCCGGACTGCAGGAGCTAGCGCGGCGCGGGTGGAGCGTGCGGGAAGAGGTCATCCAGTGCCGGACCGGCCCGGGCTCGATGGCTCGGGGCGGTCCGACGCTCGGGAGTGCGGGTCGGCACCAGTATCGGTGTTTGCTCGTCCGCGGGAAGCACGTCGACCGTTGCGGGTGTACACTCTGCGAGGCTTGGCCCACAGACGGGAGACCCGGCCGGCGATTGGTCGCGGTCGAGTGCGCGGAATCCGAGCATGGGCTCTGCATTCCCGACGACGCAGTGGAGCGTCGTGCTGGCGGCGCGGGCGAGCACGAGCACCGAGGCGCGCGCTGCCCTCGAGTCTCTCTGCGCGGCGTACTGGTACCCGCTCTACGCCTACGTCCGCGGCCGCGAGCGTGACGCCGAGGCGGCCAGGGACCTGACCCAGGCCTTCTTTGCGGACCTCCTGGGGCGTGACTTCCTGCGCTCGGTCGACCGCTCGAAGGGCCGCTTCCGCTCCTTCCTGCTGGCCTCGCTCAAGAACTTCCTCTCCCACGAGCGGGAGCGCGCCCGGGCACTCAAGCGGGGCGGCGGCATGGTCCCGCTGTCGCTCGACGCCGAGGACGCCGAGGGCCGGTTCGAGCGCGAGCCCGTCGACAGTCTCACGCCGGAGCAGATCTTCGAGCGGCGTTGGGGACTGACCCTCATGGAGCGGACGATGGAGCGGTTGGCGGAGGCGTCGCAGGGCGGCGCCCAGCCCGCCCAGTTCGAGCGCCTGCAGCCCTACCTCACCGGCGCCGAGCCGAGCATCCCCTACCGCCAGGTGGCCGCCGATCTCGGCGTCTCGGAGGGCGCGATCAAGACCGCGGTCTACCGCCTGCGGCGGGAGTACGGCCGGCTCCTGCGCCAGGAGATCGCCGCGACCATCGCCGATCCGGACGAGATCGACGACGAGCTTCGGCACCTGCTGACGGCGGTCCGGCCCTGGGCCGAGGACGAGCGCGCGTGACTTCACCTCACGGGCTCGTTTTCGGTCCTCGAGGCGCCTGATCGCGTGCTCTCCCGTGAATCTCCCGTGGGCTGTTGCCTCCGGGCGCGAAAGGGTCTAACGTGCGCTCTGTACCTGGAAAGGCGGGCCTTCTGGCGTCGCGACCCCTTGCGCCTCGGGTCCGCGGGCCGGCCTGCATTCGACCCGCGCTGGCTGTCGGCCGCCCCGGGGAGGCTGGATGCTCGTGAGCGCAGCGCACGAGTGTCGGCGCTGCCCCGACTGCGGCGCCCCCCTGTCGAACGAGCCGTGGGCCGGGCGGCTCTGCCTCTCCTGCCTGGCCGAGCTCGCGCTGTCGGACACCTCGCTGGCGGTCGAGGACGACGGGAATGCGGAGGAGCTGCCGACGCAGCTCTACTCGCCGGACTCCCTGGCCCCCGGGCAGATCCTCGGTGGTCGCTACCGTCTGCGCGCGCAGCTGGGTCGGGGCGGGATGGGGGAGGTGTGGCGGGCGCTGGATCTGAAGCTGCGGGTGGAGGTGGCGCTCAAGGCGCTGCGGCCGGCCCTGCTCGCCTCGCGGCGGGCAGTCGAGACCCTGCGCCAGGAGGTGCGGACGGCCCGGGAGGTCGTCTCGCCCAACGTCTGCCGGGTCTTCGACCTGGTGGAGGTCGACGGGCGGGAGCTGGTGTCGATGGAGTACATCGACGGGACGACGCTGCTGGCGACGCTGGGGGCGCAGGCCCCGCTGGCCTTGGACGAGGCGCAGGAGATCGCCTCGCAGCTGCTCGCCGGCCTCGAGGCGATCCACGGAGCCGGCCTCGTCCACGGCGACATCAAGCCCGAGAACGTGATGCTGACGCGCACCGGGCGGGTCGTGGTGATGGACTTCGGCATCGCCAAGGCGCTGGCCGAGGCAATCGCGGGCACGGTGGCCGGGACGCCGGCCTACATGGCGCCGGAGCAGGCCCGGGGCGAGGCGCTGGACGCGCGCGCCGACCTCTACGCGGCGGGGATCGTGCTGGCCGAGATGGTGGCGCCGGGAGGGGCCGGCGGGGGCGGCCGCGAGCGCGTCTGGGAGGGCGTCCGCGCGGTCCCGCCGCGGCTCGACGACACGCCGTGGGCGCCGGTGCTCGTCCGGGCGGTGGCGAGCGCCAGGGAGGAGCGCTTCCCGAGCGCGGCGGCCCTCGCTCGCGCCCTCGAGGAGGTCACGCTCCGGGTGGTCGGGTCGGAGCGGCTCGATCCCTACCCCGGCCTCGCGTCGTTCGACAAGGAGGACGCCGCGTACTTCTTCGGCCGCGAGCTCGAGGTCGAGGCGATGTGGCGCAAGCTCCGGCGGCCGCACCTGCTGGCGCTGGTGGGCCCGTCGGGGGCGGGGAAGAGCTCGTTCCTGCGCGCCGGGCTGCTGGCCACCTTGCCGCCCGGCTGGCGAGCCGTCGTCGCGACCCCCGGGGACCGTCCGTTCGCCGCCTTGGCGCAGGCCCTCGTTCCCGAGATGGCCGGGGACACGGAGGGTCTGCAGGCGCTGGTGCGGGTCGACCCGGACGCCGTGTCGGGTGTGTACGGCCGGTGGCGTCGCGGGCACGTGCAGGCCCTGCTCGTCGTCGACCAGTTCGAGGAGCTGTTCACTCAGAACCCTCCCGAGATCCAGGAGCGCTTCGCTCAGACCCTGGCGCGCCTGGCGCTCGAGGCGGATGTCCACGTGCTGCTCTCCCTGCGCGACGACTTCCTCTTCCACTGCCACGCCCACGAGGCCCTGCGCCCGATCCTCTCGGAGCTGACCCTGCTGGGGCCACCCACCGGCGCTGCTCTGCGCCGGGCGCTCGTCCAGCCGGCCTTGAAGTGCGGCTACCGCTTCGAGGACGAGGCACTGGTGGACGAGATGCTGGCCGAGGTCGAGGGCGAGCGCGGCGCCCTCCCGCTCCTCGCCTTCGCAGCTGCCCAGCTGTGGGAGCGCCGGGACCGCGAGCGAGGCCTGCTGACCCGCGAGCCCTTCACCGCCATCGGCGGGGTCGGCGGCGCCCTCGCCCAGCACGCCGAGGCGACCCTCGAGCGCCTCGGCCAGGACCGCCTTCCCGTCGTCCGCGAGCTCTTCCGCAACCTGGTCACCGCTCAGGCGACACGGGCGACCCTCGACCGCGAGGAGCTCCTGTCGGTCTTCCCGCAGGACACCGCCGCCGAAGCCGCCACCGTCCTCGACGCCCTCGTCGACGCCCGCCTCCTGACTTCCTACGAGATCCCGCCCACCGAGGGTGAGGCCGCCGGCCACCACCGCATCGAGGTGATCCACGAGTCCCTCCTCGCCTCCTGGCCTCGCCTGGTGCGCTGGCGCACCCAGGACCAGGACGGCGCACTGCTGCGCGACCAGCTGCGGCAGGTGGCGCGGCTCTGGGAGGAGCGGGGGGAGCCGGAGGACCTGCTCTGGACGGGGACGTCGTTTCGGGAGTATCAGTTGTGGCGGGAGAGGTACGGGGGGAGCTTGTCGGGAGGCGAGGAGACGTTCGTCCGCGCGATGACGGAGCGGGCGACCCGGCGGCGGAGGCGTCGCCGCCTCGCCATCGGAGCCCTTGTCGCGGCGGCGCTCGCCGTGGCGACGGGCTCCACCGTCCTCTGGCGTCAGAGCGACGCCGCGCGCGCGCGCGCCGAGAGAGAGGCGCTGAGGGCGGAAGCCAGCAAGCTCCTGGCGCTCGGCCAGGTGGAGCTCGAGGCGTATCCGACGGCAGCGCTCGCCTACGCCACCAGGAGCCTCGAGCTCGCCGACACGCGCGAGGGTCGCCTGCTGGCGCTCGAGGCTCTGCAACAGGGGCCGACGGCGTTCGTCATGCCGATGGAGATCGAAGAGACACGCGAGTCCTACATCGAAGGAGGCCTGGTCGCATCGACCCTGGCCTTCAGCCCGGATGGGGCATGGCTCGCGATCGGGGGCGGTGGGTACGTGCAGGTCCGACCGCGGGACGGGTCGCGGCCTCTGACACTAGAGACTGCGGTATTCAATCCGTCGCCGATCCAGGTTGCTTTCGGGTCTCGCGACCGGCTGGTCACGGATCACTACGGCGACCTTCAGATGTGGTCGCTTCCGGGTGGGCGCCAGTTCTGGCGGACGGGCGCCGAGACCGGTCCGTCCGTCCTCTTCGGTCGCGAGGGCAGATTCTTCACCGAGACGCAGACCGAGGAGGGATTGGTCTTGCGGCGCTGGTCCCTGACCGAGCCCACGTCTGTCCATCTCGCCACCTACCGGACCGATTGGTGGAGCGATCTCGACGCGGGGGGTGGCCAGGTGGCGTACACCGCCGGCCGGCAGGTGCTGGTCCGGTCGCTCGCCGATCCGGCCGCCGCGCCGAGGGTCGTCGGACAACACCTGGCCGACGTGCGGTACGTCAGCTTCCATCCTGGTGACGAACGCCTCGCGGCCTCGGACGCGGCCGGCGAGGTCCGGATCTGGTCTCTCTCGCCGGGGTCGGACGCCCAGCATCCGCTGCGCACCCTGCGCAGCGGCGCCCTGGTGAGCCTCACGCACGCACCGAGTGGCCGATGGCTCGCCGCCTGGGGTGAGCTCGCGGGCCGGCTCGTCGTGGGCCTGTACGACCTCGAAGGGCCGCCGGAGGCCGAGCCCGTCCTCCTCCAGAAAGCGGCCGGGGAGGAGTCGACAGCCCTCTGGGATGCGCGCTTCGATCCCACCGGCGGGTGGTTAGCGACGTCCCACTACAGTCAGGTGAGCTTCTGGCCGCTGGATCACGAGTACGCGCGCGTGCTGCAGCCAATGGAAGCCGCTGTGCACGCACTGACCTTCACGCATGACGGCGCCGCGCTGGCGGTCGCGTGCGACGACGGCACGCTGCAGCTCCGCCGGCTTGCCGAGGACGGCCCTCCCAGCCGCACCTTGATGCAGCACGATCACGCCCTCTTCAGCATCCTTGCCGATCTCACCGGCGACGCGCTCCTCGCGACCGGCGAGACCGGCGAGAGCGGCCAGGCCTTCGTCGTCCCTCTGGACGGCGGCCGGATCCGGCCGTTCACTGCCTTTGGTGAAGGCTCACCGAGCTTCGGCTCGCTCGCTCTGAGCCCCAGCGGGCGTCGCTTCGCGGTGGCGCCCTTCGTCAGTGGCGCCATGAACAAGACGGTGCGGGCGTGGGACCTCGAGTCCGGCGCCACCTGGAGGCTGAGCCCGGTGCCGGGGGCGAGGCGAGGGTATTCGGACGCCTTCCAGGGCCTGGCGTTCCTCGACGAAGACCGGCTCCTCTCGACCCATTTCGAGGGGCTGCGGCTCTGGAGCCTGAAGGACGGCTTGCTCCAGACGATCTCGACCCTCCCGCACGGACGGCTCGCACTCGCCAGGAGTCGTCGTTTCCTCGTCTCCACCCGCCCGGAGATGCCGTACTCGTCGTGGAGGAAGCCGATGAAGGCACGGCTCGTGGTGGCGAGCCTCGAGGGGGAGGAGGAGAGGATCCTGTCGGGCCATGGGGACTTCGTGACGGCCGTCGCTCTCGACCCGACGGATCGGTTCGTCGCGACCGGCAGCGGCGATGGTTGGGTGAGAGTCGGCACGGTCGCCGGCGGAGAGCCGCACCTGGTCGCCGCCCACGAGGGCCCTGTGCACTCAGTCGTCTTTTCTCCCGACGGCCGATGGGTGGCCTCCGGCGGCGCCGATCGCAGAGTGCGGCTCTCGCCGGTGCCCGAGCTCTCCCGCACTCCACTCCAGCTGCTCCCGATCGCCGAGCTGGTGGCGAGGCTCCGAACGTTGACGAACCTCCGAGCCGTCGAGGACCCGGAATCGCTGACCGGGTGGACGCTGGACATCGACGCGTTCCCAGGGTGGGAAAAGGTCCCAACATGGTAGGTCACCGTGACTTTTCCGCGCCCTCCGTTTTCTCTTGCCGGCGGCATCTCCGACCAGCCGACGCAGGGCGCGATCCGAGAATCGCAAGGAGGCAGTCATGAACCGCACGATCGGAATCGTCATCGTATCGACCATCCTGCTGGGCTGGAGTGCCGAGGCCTTGGCCTGCGGTGAGCCGCTCTTCAAGATGGGCAAGGGAGTGCGCTACCGGCCGCTCACAGCCCCGCTGCCTGCGCGCGTGCTGGTCTACGCGCCAACCACGGAGGACCGGTGGGAGGTCGCTCTCCCCATCCTCTCCGAGGGTCTGCGCCGCGCCGGTCACACCGTTACGGAGGTCGCCGACGTCGCCCAGGTCGACACCCTGCTGCGCGACGGCTCCTTCGACGTCGTCATCGGGGGGTACCAGACCCTCGACGCCGTGCTCCCCAGCGTCGAGAACGCGGCTTCGCGGCCCAGTGTCCTTCCGGTCATCAATGACGGCAACCTGAGGGATCCCATGATCCGGGCGCGCTTCGGGGAGGTGCTCCTGGGCCAAGCGGAGGGCGTCCGGCGGAGCTGCAAGGTGATCCAGCGGCTGATGGAGGCACGGGCGGAATGAATCACACACGACGAGGCAGCAGGGCCCGGCCGGCCGGCCGACTGCTCGCAGCGACAGTGACGTTGCTTGCGCTGCTCGCGGTGGAGGTGGCCGAAGCCCACGATGCGATCCCGCCAGGGACGGCCGACCTGTCGCCGAGCCACCGGGGCTCTGTGTCGCTCGGGTACCAGTTCGTCAAGGTCGATGGCTTCGCGCTGCAGGGAGGGACCACGGCTTTCG
>Ga0302046_10005206_pt1 | contig 11483 bp, 5 predicted proteins | sample RVTome_11_FD_200261 | JGI IMG/M metagenome (GOLD analysis project Ga0302046, IMG submission 200261) | Soil microbial communities from uranium-contaminated site in the Upper Colorado River Basin, Wyoming, United States - RVT147D111 (version 2) ... | reverse complement strand
TCGGGCGCTGAGCGCGAAGACGCCGCCGTTCTCGCTGCCCACGAACATGCGCTCGCCGAAGACGGCCGGCTGTCCGCGGGCCGAGCTCACGCCGGCGAAGCCGAAGGCCCACTTGAGCCGGAGCCGGGGCACGTCCTCCGCCGAAAGACCCGCGACCTCGGCCGGCGCGAAGCGCGTGTTCTCGATGCCTGCCCCCCAGCCGTTCCAGCCGGTGTCGAGCGCCGCGTCCGTCAGCGGCGGGGCCGCGCCCGTGCAGCGCCCGACCGTCGACGGCGGTCCGGGCGTGCCGGCGGGCCGGCCCGCCAGGAACGTGGCGACCGCGTGCTTCTCCTCGATGGAGAGCTGCGATCCTGCCTGGAACATCGTGCCGGTCGTCAGCGAGATGAAGATGGACTCGGGGGCCACGTCGGCCAGTGCCTCCCGGCTGGGCGCGCGCGGATTGTCCGGATTGCCGTGGCACGTCGTGCACGCCCGCTCGAACACGGCCTCGCCGTCGGGGGTCTGGGCGCCGACGGTCGCCGGCGGGAGCAGCATCCAGCCAAGGAACGCAAGGGCAAGCGCAGGTGCGGGGCGAGAGGTCATGGCTCATGGTAGGTCAGACCGCCCCGGCGTGATCTCACCCGATCGGGTCATGGTCAGACGGGCTACTCTTGGGACCGGGGTCCTTAGCGAGGTCCGCTCTCGGATCGCCAGGCAGTCGAGGTGGACGCAGCTCCGGAACGGGTGCCCCTGGGGAGGTGCACTGGCATGCGAAGAGCCGTCTTCATGCTCACGTCGATGGTCGGGATGCTCGCGGCTCTGCCGGCAGCCGTGGTGCCGGCCTCCGCCCAGGCCGGCCGTGGCGCCAGGGAACCGATGGCGCTAACCGCGCTCGACTACATCGAGATCGAGCAGCTCGTCTACAAGTACGCGCGCGCCATCGACACCTGCTCGAACAACGGCTACGACTATGCCGATCTGTTCACGGCCGACGGCTTCTTCGCCGCCGCCACGCCGAACGGCGTGGGCCCGCGCTTCCAGGGACGGGAGCGGCTGGCCGAGGCCTCGGGTGGCGGCGTGCGGAAATGCCAGAACGTCGGCTGGATCGAGCAGGGAGTGCTGCACGTCTACGTCAATCACGTGATCACGCCGACCGCCGACGGCGCCGTCGGCACGGTCGACATGCTGATGATCGGGCTCGGGGGCGATCCCAACCGCATCGAGCACGACGGCTACTACGAGGACACGTACGAGAAGACGCCCGCGGGCTGGCGGTTCAAGTCGAGGATTCACCATACGACGGCCAACCGGGGCCAGCAGGCGCCACGTAGTCAGACGCGCTAGCCAAGCGGATCGAACGTCCACGGCACGCGGGATGGCGCCCGGCCAGCGTACCTCGTCAGCGCGTCCGAGAGGGCCTGCGGTGGCTCGCGCTGCTCGCGCCGGTACGCGTCGATGGCCTCGCGCTGCCGTGCTGCCGCCTCGTCGAAGCGCCCCGCCTCGGCCAGCGCCATCGCCGAGGCTTCGAGCGCGCGCCATCTGCGGTCGCGCGCGACCAGGTCCTCGGCCAGCTCGACGGCGAGCGCGCCGTCGCGGACGTTGCCGTCCGGTGATGCCGCCAGCACGCGCACGAGGAGCTCGGTGAACTCGAGACGATCGGGGTGCGCCCGGCGTCCCTCGTTGAGCCAGGCACGCGCGGCGCCCCATCGCGAGAGCGCCGCGAGCGAGACGGCATAGCCGAGCCGTGCCTCGGCCAGGCGCGGGTCGAGGGCGAGGGCGCGGTCGTACTCGTCCAGCGCCGCCTCGTCCCGTCCGGCCAGGCGGAGGGCGTGCGCCAGTTGGAGTCGGGCCTGCAGGTACGTCGGGTCGGCACGCACGGCCGCCGCGAAGCGCTCGGCTGCCAGGTCCAGGCGTCCGCTGCCGAGCAAGAGCGCCCCCAGGCTGTAGTGCGCCTCGGCGAAGTCGGGGTCGCTGTCGAGCAGTTCCTGGTACAGCGCGAGCGCGGCCGGGACGTCCCCGGCCAGCGCCAGCGACGTCGCGAGCTTCTGTTTCAGCGCCGCGCGATCGGGGGCCAGCCCCAGCGCCCGGCGAAACGCCGTCACGGCCGCGGCCGCGTCTCCACGCGCGAGCAGGCGATCGCCCTGCCCCTCGAAGACCACCGGGCTCTCCAGCAGCGTCGCCAGATCGGCCATGAGCGGGTCCGGGGGGCCCGGTTCGAGCTCGCCGCGCAGCCGCAGGTGGGCCTCGGCCTCGGCAATCTGCCCCCGCTCCCGATAGGCGAGCGCCAGTGGGTAGTGGAGCGCAGAGGCACGGGGCTCGCCGGCGAGCGCCGCTTCGAGCTCGTCGATCGCCTGCTGGTGATCGCCGAGCACCAGATGCGCGCGCCCCATGCCCGCGAGAGCGGCGAAGAGCCCCGGCTGGAGCTCGAGTGCGCGGGAGTACTGGCGCAAGGCGTCGTCCGCGCGACCCTGATCGAGACGGACGTTGCCGAGCCAGATGAGCGCCGGAATGTCCGTCGGATCGAGCGCGAGCGTGCGGTCGAAGCGCGCGGCGGCTTCATCGAGGTCACCTCGTATCCGGGACGCGTGTCCGAGGTAGTAGGGCCAGCGCGGGACGTCAGGCTCCAGGCCGGCTGCCCGCTCGAGGTAGGGCTCGGCGGCAGCCACCGATTCGGCGGCCATCAGCAGTTGCCCGAGCAGGCCGAGCGACCGCGCGGCGTTGGCCTCCTGCACATCGGGTTGCTCCAGCAGTCTCTCGACGGCCGCCCGCTGCGCGCGAATCTGCTGCTGCACCGAAGGCGCCATATCGTCCAGGCCCGGCAGTGGCGGCAGGGTCGTCGGATCGACGCGCTCCGCCGCACGGTCGCGCGAGCCGGTCTCGTCCGATTCGCAGGCCGCCGTCACGACCGACGCCGTGACCAGGACCACGAGCGCACACCGTCCGATCACCGGGTGTCTCCGGTGCCCGCCGACAGCGTCGTGTACCGATCGATCTCGACCGACGACCATTCCTCGATCCGTCCATCCGGCCACAGCACGCGGACTCCGACAGGGCCCGCGTCGCTGCCGAGGCCGACGAGCACACGCGGATCGCTGGCCGAGCCGTAGCTGCCGTCCGAACGCGCCCGTCTCCACCGCGTGGACCCGCCGGCAGGCGTCACCGCCGCGCGGGCGCCGAGGCTGTCGCTGCCGTTCGGGCCGAGCAGCCTGAGGCCCACCCAGTGCCGACGGCTGCCGACGGTGTTCAGCAGGATCTGGACCGGGCCCTCGTTGTTGGCCACGACGACGTCGATGTCCCCGTCGTTGTCCACGTCGCCGAAGGCCGCGCCGCGGCTGGCATCGTGGCCCTCGAGCGCCGGGCCACCCATGGCGGTCACGTCCTCGAAGCCCCCGTTGCCGAGATTGCGGAACAGTTGCTGCCGCTGCCCGAGCACGTCGGTCTCCTGCGCGTCCGAGGGCGAATCCGGCAACTGGATGGAGCCGTTCACCGTCAACACGTCGAGGCGTCCGTCGTTGTCGACGTCCAGCCAGGCCACGCCGAAGCCCGTGTACGGGAGGCTCCGGTGCCCGATGCCCGCCTCGGCGGCGGCGTTGACGAAGGTGCCCGAGCCGTCGTTGACGTACAGGTCGTGCCCCTCGCCGGCCAGATTGGTGACGATCAGATCCTCGTCGCCATCGTCGTCGAAGTCGCCGGCATCGACGCCCATGCCCGCCTTGGGCTGGCCGAAGGGACCGAGCGCCGTTCCCGAGATCAGCCCGTGGTCGGCGAACGTGCCGTCCCGCTGGTTGAGCCAGAGCTGGTTCTCGGTGCCGTCGTTGGCGACGTACAGATCGATCCAGCCGTCGCCGTTGAAGTCGGCGGTGGAGGCCCCGAGCGCGGGACCGAACGTGGTGGCGAGGCCAGCGGCGTCGGTGACGTCCGAGAACGTGCCATCCCGGTTGTTGCGGTACAGGTGGCTTTGCTGCGCGCGATAGACCTCCGGCGCGCAGTAGACGCGGCGCCCCGACGCGCCGTGGCAGGGCGTGTTGAGGTCCGGGCTCCACACGAGGTAATGCCCGACGAACAGGTCCAGCCACCCGTCCCGATCGAAATCGAGGAACGCCGCCGACACGCTCCAGCCCTCGTCGGCCGTGCCGCTGGCCGCCGTCACGTCCGCGAAGTGTCCCGCGCAGTCGCCGCGGAGCAGCCGACCCCGCCGAAGGCCGGTGAGATACAGGTCCGCGCACCCGTCGTTGTCGACATCTCCGGCCGCCGCACCCATGCCGTATCCGTCGGCGCCGAGGCCGCTGCCCTCGGTCACGTCGGTGAAGCGCAGCGAATCGGGGTCGTTCACCCCGAGCTCGTTGCGGAAGAGCCGGTTGCCCTGGCGGTCGACCTTCGGGCCGGCGTCGTCGGGCGAGCCTCCCTGGATGAGCAGGACGTCCAGGTCGCCGTCGCCATCGGCGTCGAAGAGCGCCACGCCGGGGGGAATGACCTCGGGATAGTAGAGCCGGTCGGACCGTCCGCTCACGTGCTCGAATGTGAGACCGCTCTCCATGGCGGCCTCCCGGAACCAGGGGCCCGCGAGGTCCGTGCCCGGTCCGGCTTCGAAGGCCGAGCATGCCCCGATGGCGAGACATGCCACGATCCCCCAGGGGCGTCCCACATCCGACAGGTTGAGCTTCGGCATCCCGGCCTTCGATTCTAGGGCAGCGTTCGAGATCTCGGCCGGCCGAGGCAATACGATTGCTTGGATTGTCTACCCAGATCATGTGAGTGTCACGACGATCCCTGCATGCTAGATTCGCCGAGTTCTGCGCCCTTCCGTCGGTGGCGCAGTGTAAGGAGGCACCATGCTCGGTGTGAAGAAGTCCTGGCTGCTCGGGCTCGTGATCGCCCTCAGTCTGCCTGGCGCGGCGTTCGCCCAGGGTAGTTTTGCCGGATCGGTCCGGGACGCGTCCGGTGGCGTGCTGCCCGGCGTGACGGTGACGGCCGCCAGCCCGGCCCTCATCGAGGGCCAGCGGGTCGTCGTGACCGATGGAGCGGGACAGTACCGCGTCGTCGATCTGCGACCGGGTGCGTACGTCCTGACGTTCACGCTGCCGGGGTTCTCGACCGTGCGACGGGAGGGGCTGCAGATCGTCGGCTCGAGCGTCGTCACGATCGACGTCGAGCTGTCGGTCGGCGCGATCAACGAGACGGTCGTGGTGTCGGGTGAGGCGTCGGTGGTCGATGTCTCGAGCAACCAGCGCCAGCACGTGCTGGACGACGACATCATCTCGGCGCTGCCGGCCGGTCGAAGCCACTACGACCTGGGCGCGCTCGTACCGGGGCTCAGCGGCGTGCAGTTCGGGCGCGCCGGCTTCCAGGACGTGGGCGGCACCAACAACCTGCAGATCGCGGCGCTCTCGATCCACGGCGGCACCTTCCTCGACACCAAGGTGTCGGTCAACGGCCTCGACTCGCGCAACCTGCTGTCCTCGTCGTGGGCGAGCAACTTCATCGCCGACACCGGGACGGCGGCCGAGTGGGCCATCAGCTATGCCGGGCAGGGCGCCGAGTCGAACACGAGCGGCGTGACCTTCGACATGATCCCGAAGGAGGGCGGCAACCAGTTCAGCGGGTCGTTCTTCGCCACCGGCGCGAACGAGAGCTTCCAGTCGAGCAACTTCACGCCCGAGCTCGAGGCGATGGGGCTGGCCTCGGCCGGGGGGCTGTACCGGATGTACGACATCAATCCCTCGGGCGGCGGTCCGATCGTCGAGGACCGGGCGTGGTTCTACGCCTCGGGCCGCTGGCAGACGAACCAGTTCTTCATTCCGGGGCTGATCGGCAACGCCAACGCCGGCAATCCCGACGCGTGGTTCTGGGAGCCGGACCCGAGCGTGCGTGGCAAGTTCGACACCACGCAGGACAGCGGCAGCATCCGCCTGACCGTGCAGGCAACGCCGCGCAACAAGTTCTTCTTCTCGCACGAGCCGCAGAGCCGGCTCTGGATCGACTCGCGGTCGGCGACCTCACCGGAGTCGTCCACCTACTACGACTTCCACATCCAGCGGTTCACCAGCGCGGGCTGGTCCGCGCCGGTGAACAATCGCCTGCTGCTCGAGGTGAAGTGGGCCGACCACGGCGAAGGGTTCGGTGACCGGATCCCGGACGAGGCGCCGTACGACACGCTGATCACCGTGCACGAGCAGGGCGGCATGTTCATCCAGCCCGAGCACTACCGGGGCCGCGGCCACGGCGGCAACCAGGGTGTCCCGCCCGGCTACAACGAATCGCCGCACATCCAGCAGCTCCAGGCGTCGGCCTCCTACGTGACTGGATCGCACAGCCTGAAGTTCGGCTACCAGGACACGTGGGGCACGAGCTACCAGTACTCCCAGGACGTGCCGGCGGCGGTTGACTACTACTTCGTCGATCGCGTGCCCGATCGCGTACGCATGTGGGCGACCCCGTACAACACGGCGAACAGGCTGGACCACGAGATGGGGATCTACGCCCAGGACACGTGGACGCTCGACCGGCTCACCGTGAACGCGGGGCTGCGGTTCGACTACTACGCGAACTCGTTCCCCGAGCAGCACCTCGGGCCGGCGCCCTTCACGCCGAACCGGAACGTCACCTTCCCGGAGACCGACTTCTACAGCCTCAAGGACCTGACGCCGCGCCTCGGGTTCGCCTACGACCTGTTCGGCGACGGCCGGACGGCGCTCAAGGCGCACTGGGGCAAGTACGTCGGCGGCCTCGGTCCCGGGACCGGCAACCCGGTCGGCAACATCTCCACGAGCACGACCCGGCAGTGGAACGACGTCAACACCAACTTCCAGGTCGACTGCGATCTGCTCGACAACCAGGCGCAGGACCTGTCGGCCAGTGGCGGCGACATCTGCGGCGCGAACACGAACGCCAACTTCGGGCTGAGCTCGCCGAGCACCGAGCGCGACCCGGACACCTACACGGGCTGGGGCAACCGCGCGTGGAACCAGACGTTCAATGTCGGCATCCAGCACGAGCTGATGCCGCGCATGTCGCTGGACGTCAGCTACTTCCGCCGGTGGGCCGGCAACTTCCAGGTGACGGACAACCGGGCCGTCGGCCCGAACAACTACGATCCGTACTCGCTGATGGTGCCGACCGACTTCCCAGGCGCCACGATTCCGCTGCCCGACGGCACCCCGGGTCGTGTGATCGACGGGTTCTACGATCGCAACCCGAACATTCCGTTCGGCGCGACGGACAACTACGTCACCATGGCGCGGGACTTCGGGGACCAGACGGAAGTCTGGAACGGCGTCGACATCACCGTGAATTCGCGCCTCGAGAACGGGCTCACCGTGCAGGGCGGCGTCTCCACCGGCAAGCAGACGACGGACAATTGCGAGATCGAGGCGGCGCTGCCCGAGACCGCCGGTCCGTACTGCCACGTCGAGCAGGCGCTGCAGACGCAGGTGAAGTTCCTGGCCACCTACCTGATTCCGCGCGTCGACGTGCAGGTGGCGGGGACGTTCCAGAACAACCCGGGTCCGTCGATCTCGGCCAACTACTTCGTGCCGGCGGCGAACATCATCGGACTGGGACGGCCGCTGGCGAGCGGTGCCGGCACGGTGTTCACCAACGTGATCGACCCGAACTCGCTCTACGGGGACCGGGCCACGCAGCTCGACATCCGGATGTCGAAGATCTTCCGGATGGGCGCCGGGACGCGGCTGTCGGTCAATTTCGACCTGGCCAACATCCTGAACCGGAACGACATCCTCGGTGTGTCGAACACCTATGGCGCGGCGTGGCAGACGCCCACCGCGATCATGGATCCGCGGCTGTTCAAGATCGGCGCGCAGTTCGACTTCTAGAGTCCATGCGAGCCACGGTCGTGCCGATTTCCGGCACGGCCGTGGCCGTCTTCCTCTTCTCGGCCGCCGGCTGCGGCCCCTCCTCGCTTCCCTCGTGACACGCCATTGCCATCGGCGCTCGCCCCGGGGCACGATACACAACGCATGACAGCGCAGACCACGTCGGACCGGCCGCGCATCGGCTGGGTGGGGACAGGTGTGATGGGCTCGTCGATGTGCGGGCACATCCTCACGCAGGGCTACCCGGTGGTGCTGTACACGCGGACCCGGGCGCGCGCCGACGCCCTGCTGGCGGCGGGCGCCAGGTGGGCGGACACGCCGGCGGCGGTGGCCGCCGGGAGCGACATCGTCTTCACGATCGTGGGGTTTCCGCGCGACGTGCGGGAGGTTTATCTCGGGGCCGACGGCCTGATCCCGTCCGCGCGGTCGGGGCAGGTGTTCGTGGACATGACCACGACGGCGCCGCAGCTCGCCGTGGAGCTCGACGGGGCCGCTCGCGCGCGCGGGGCTGCCATGCTCGACGCCCCCGTGTCCGGCGGTGACGTCGGCGCCCGCAACGCGACGCTGTCGATCATGGTCGGCGGCGAGAGGGCGACCTTCGATCGCGTGCAGCCCCTGTTCGAGGTGATGGGGAAGCGGATTCTCCACCTCGGGGGCGCGGGCGCCGGCCAGCACACGAAGATGGCCAACCAGATCGTGATTGCCGGCACGATGGTGGGCGTGTGCGAGGCGCTCCTGTATGGGCACAAGGCCGGGCTCGACGTGGCCTCGATGGTCGAATGCATCAGGGGTGGCGCGGCGGCCTGCTGGGCGCTCGACAACTACGCGCCGCGGATCCTGCGCCGCGACTTCGATCCCGGGTTCTTCGTCGAGCATTTCATCAAGGACATGGGGCTGGCGCTGGCCGAGGCCGAGCGCATGGAGCTGGCGCTGCCAGGCCTCGCGCTCGCGCATCAGCTCTACGTGCTCACGCAGGCACGCGGACACGGTCGCCTCGGCGTGCAGGCGCTGGCGCTGGCGCTCGAGGAGATCTCGGCGACGTCAACCTCGTAGGATCCTTGCGGCGCGTGCCCGGGGGCCGCGCCTGGAACATCTGCATGAGCAGGACACGGTGGCGCAGGTCGTCGCTCGAAGTCGTCGTCGCGGTGTGGTTCCTGGCCGTTCCCCTGCCCGGGTCGTGGGTGCCGGCGGCACATGCGGACTCGACGACAGGGGATTACTTCGCGCTCACCGCCTGGCCGTCCGAGACCGGCGAGCTGCCCGGGGACGTCTTCGCCATCGCACAGGACGCTCGCGGGTACCTCTGGCTCGGCGGACCGACCGGCCTCGTGCGCTTCGACGGCACGGCGTTCCGACGCTGGCCGATCGAGGAGTCCGACGACGCGCTTCCGCCTGGCCCCGTGCACACGCTCATCGGGACGCCCGACGGCAGCCTGTGGGTCGGGCTCGGAGGCGGCGTGGGCATCGCCCGGATCCAGGACGGACGGGTGACACGCTTCACGCCCGACGACGGTGCCCCGGACTCCGCGAACGACCTGCTGCAGGACCGGCGCGGCGCCATCTGGGCCACGTCGCGGAGCGGGCTGTTCCGGTACGCCGGCGACACGTGGACGGCCGTCGGCGACGAAGTGGCGATCGCCGGCCAACAGGCCATCAGCCTGTACGAGGACTCGGCGGGCGCCATCTGGGTCAGCTCCGCGGCCGGTGTCTACCGGCTCGACGAGGGTGATGTCGAGCTGGTCGACGCGTCGGCCACGACGGTCGATGCCATTGCCGAGGACGCGTCCGGCGCGATCTGGATCAGCGACTTCGACCGTTTCGTGCGGCGTCTCGAGACGGGGGAGGCGCCGCGGCGCCCGGAGGCGTACACAGTGCCGCGGCCGGGGGCCGGCGTGCGCGGGCCAGCCGGTGCGTGGCGCGCCCTGCGCGACTCGGAAGGCGGGCTCTGGGTGGCGGCCTGGTCCTCCCTCATGCGCATTCCGGATCCCGAGGCGCCCGACCCGATCCTCGAACGGGTCGCCTACGAGCACCGGATGGCCGGATCCCCACGCGCGCTCTTCGAGGACCGTGACGGCAACGTCTGGGTCGGGATGCGCGGTGGACTGCTCCGGCTGTCGCGCACGTCGCTGCGGCCGGTCGACGGGCTCGCGGGGCTCACCAACGAGGGCGTGCGCACCATGGCGGCCGGCTTCGACGGCAGCGTCTGGGTGGCGACGGCGTACGCGCTGAACCGGTTCCAGGGCACGTCCGGTGTCGACTACGACGTGGCGCGCATCATGGCGCTCCACGCCGACCGGGAGGGGCTGTGGCTGTCGACGCCCGATCGGCTCGGCCGCTTCGTCGACGGGCAGTTCTCTCCAGTGAACCTGCCCGGCGAGTTCTATCCGCGTCGCATCCTCGCGATGACGACCGACGCCGCCGGCCGCCTCTGGCTCTGCAGCTCCCTCGACGGCCCGATGGCGTGGGACGGCGTCCGGCTGGACCGCTTCGAGGGGCACGCGGCGGTGTCCGATCGGCCCTGCAACTCGATCTACGCCGACAGTCGCGGCCGCGTCTGGATCGGCTTTCTCACCGGCAGTGTCGCCGTGTACGACCCGGGCGGCTACGATCACGGCGCCTTCACGACCTTCGGCGAGGACGACGGGCTCTCGTCCGGAACGGTGCTCGGCATCCTCGAGGACCAGCGCGGCGCGATGTGGTTCGCGACGCCGTCCGGTCTGAACCGGTACGACGGCGGCATGTTCCTGTCCCTGACCGCCGATCAGGCGCCGCTCGTCGATCTCGTGCCGGTGCTGCTGGCCGACGACGAAGGCTTCCTGTGGGTGGGCGTCAACTCCGGCGCGGGCATCGTGCGGCTGGATCCCCGCCAGGTCGACGACTACTCGCGCGGGCGATCGCCGTCGCTCGAGTACGCCTACTTCGACGAGACCGACGGCATGCAGCAGGGCGCCCAGGCCTGGCAGGTGGGCGGCGTGCGCGGACCCGACGGCCGCCTCTGGGTCGCCACCGGTCTCGGCCTCGTGGTCATCGATCCGCAGCACCTGCCCGGCGCCCATCGGCTGGCCCGCCCGACCCTCGAGTCGCTCACGGTGAGCGGGCAGAGGCGGGCGCTCGAGGACGACCTCGTCCTGCCGCCCCGCACATCGACCGTCGAGATCGAGTACGCCAGCGTGAACCTGTCGTCCGCCTCGAAGCTGCGCTATCGCTATCGCCTGGATGGGGTCGACGAGGACTGGGTGCTGGCCAGCGGCGACCGCAGCGCCCGGTATACGGGACTTGCGCCGGCTGCGTACCAGTTCCGCGTCAGTGCGACGGACACGGGCCGCTGGACGGACGACACGGTGCTGGCCTTCACCCTGGCGCCTCCGTTCTACAGGACCCCGCAGTTTGCCGTACTGGCGGTCCTGGGCTCGATCCTGCTGCTGATCTCGGCCTGGTGGCTGCGCCTGCGCGCGGTGCAGCGCCAGTATTCGCTCGTCTTCGCCGAGCGGGCGCGCGTGAGCCGCGAGATTCACGACACCCTGCTCCAGAGCCTCGCGGCCATCGGTGTCGAGCTGGAAACGATCGCGAGCCAGACCGAGCCGGCACAGGATGCCCTGCGCGGCGAGCTGGCCCGGCTGCGCCGCCGCGCCGGGCACACGCTGCGGGAGGCGCGCGATTCCATCCTGGAGC
>Ga0302046_10005205_pt1 | contig 11484 bp, 9 predicted proteins | sample RVTome_11_FD_200261 | JGI IMG/M metagenome (GOLD analysis project Ga0302046, IMG submission 200261) | Soil microbial communities from uranium-contaminated site in the Upper Colorado River Basin, Wyoming, United States - RVT147D111 (version 2) ... | reverse complement strand
CGGACCTGCGCGGCCGATCGGCCCGCGAGGCCGCGATCGCGGCCGCCCGCCGCGGACTCGTGGTCGAGCTCCGCGGCTCCGGGCACGTCACCACGCAGTCGCCGGCGCCGGGCACGGTGATCGAGCCGGGGGCGACCTGCACCCTGACGCTGGCGCGGGCGGGAGGTGCGCGGTGACCCTCGGCGACCTGGTGCGCCACCTCGAGGGAGCGGAGCTTCACGGGGACCCCGCGACCCCCGTCACCGAGGTCTCCCACGACTCGCGCCGGGCGGGGCCGGGGACGCTCTTCGTGGCGATCCGCGGCCACGCCGCCGACGGCCACGAGTTCCTCGAGGCCGCGCGGCGCAAGGGAGCCGCCGCCTTTGCCTCCGAGGAGCCGCCCCGGCCCGGGGCGCCGTGGGTGCGGGTGCGCGACGCCCGCGAGGCGCTCGCCGTCCTGTCGGCGGCGCTGCTCGGCTACCCGGCCCGCGAGCTCGAGCTCGTGGGCGTCACCGGGACCAACGGCAAGACGACCACCGCCTACATGGTCGACTCCGCGCTGCGCCAGGCCGGCGAGACGGTGGGGCTCCTCGGCACGGTGGAGTACCGCGTCGGCGACCGGGTCGCCGAAGCGGTGCGGACGACCCCCGAAGCCTCCGACCTCCAGACGATGCTGCGGCAGATGAAGGACGCCGGCTGCCGCCGCGCCGTCCTCGAGGTCTCCTCGCACTCGCTCGTCCTCCGCCGGGTCCACGGGCTCGAGTTCCGGGTCGCCGTCTTCACCAACCTCACCCGCGACCACCTCGACTTCCACGGCGACCTCGAGAGCTACTTCGCGGTCAAGCGGCGGCTCTTCACCGACTACCTCAAGCCGGCGGGCCGCGCCGTGATCGGCGTCGGCGACGACTGGGGCCGGCGGCTGGCGGGGGAGCTGGCGGCGGCGGGCGTCCCGGTGGTGACCTGGGGCGAGGACGACGGCGACGTCCGCGCGGCGAGCGCCGAGCTCGACCTGGCGGGCATCCGCGCCCGCCTCGTCACGCCGCGCGGCGAGCTCGCGGTCGCCTCGCCGCTCATCGGGCGTTTCAACCTCCTGAACGTGCTGGCGGCGGTGGCGGTGGCGGAGGCCCTGGAGCTCGAGCCGGCGGCGGCGGTCCGGGGCATCGCCGCCGAAGGGCCGCTGCCCGGCCGCCTCGAGCCGGTCCGCGCCGGCCAGGACTTCCCGGTCTTCGTCGACTACGCGCACACGCCGGGAGCGCTGGCGGCGGCGCTCGGCTCCCTGCGCGAGCTCTCGGCGCGCCGCATCGCCGTGGTCTTCGGCTGCGGCGGCGAGCGCGACCGGGGCAAGCGGCCGGAGATGGGGCGGATCGCCGGCGAGCTCGCCGATCTCGCCATCGTCACCTCCGACAACCCGCGCGGCGAGGACCCCGAGGCGATCCTCGACGCGGTCGAGGTCGGCCTGCGCCAGAGCGGCGGCCGCTACCGGCGGGTGACGGACCGGCGCGCGGCCCTGCGCGAGGCCGTCGAGGTGGCGGCGAGCGGCGGCGCCCCGGGCTGGATGGTGCTGGCGGCCGGCAAGGGGCACGAGCAGGTGCAGCTCGTGGGCGAGAGCCGGATCCCGTTCTCCGACCGCCGGGAGCTGGAAGCGGCCCTGGCAAGGAGCGGGAATGCCTGAACGCACCTCGTCCGAGCGCACCCTGGCGATGGCGGCCGCGGCCATGGACGGCCGGGTGATCGAGGGCGATCCCGCCGCCCGGTGGCGGGGCGCGGCGATCGACTCGCGCCGCGTCGAAGGCGGCGAGCTCTTCTTCGCGCTGCCGGGCGAGAAGGCCGACGGCCACGACTACGTGGCCGACGCCGGGCGCCGCGGCGCCGCCGCGGCGGTCGTCCACCGCGACGTCGAGCCCCCCGGGGGCGCCTGCGGCCTGGTGCGGGTGGCGGCGACCTTCGCCGCCCTCCACGCGCTGACCCGGGCGGTGCGCGCCGCGGTGCCGCGGCAGCTCGTGGCGGTCACCGGCTCCACCGGCAAGACCACGACCAAGGAGCTCCTCGCCGCGATGCTCGGCCGCCGCTTCGCGACCGCCAGGAACCCGGGCAACCTCAACAACCTCTACGGCTTTCCCGTGGCCTTGCTGGGCGTGCCCGACTACTGCGCCTGGATGGTGGCGGAGATGGGCATGTCGGTGCCGGGCGAGCTCGGCCAGGTGAGCCGGCTCGGACGCCCGGACGCCGTGGTCTTCACCAACGTCCGGGCAGTGCACCTCGAGAACTTCGCCGACCTGGCGGCCATCGCCGACGCCAAGGCCGAGATCTTCGCGGGTCTCGCCGACGGCGGCCTGGTGGTGGCCAACGCCGACGACCCGGAGGTCGAGCGCATCGTCCGCCGCCACGCGGCCGAGCACCGGGTCCGCCTGGTGCGCTACGCCGTACGCGACCGCGGCGCCGAGGTGACGGCGACGCCGCCGCGTCCGCGGGAGGACGGCCGCGTGGGCAGCCGCTTCGAGCTCGCCGCCGGCGGCGAGACGGTGGCCGTCGAGCTGCCGGTCCACGGCCTCTACAACGCCGAGAACTGCCTGGCGGCGGCGGCCTGCGCCCACGCCCTCGGCGTGCCGCTGGCCGAGATCCGCGCCGCGGCCGCGGCCTTCACGCCCGCGGCCGGCCGCGGCGAGGTCTTCCGGCTCGCCGGCGGCGTGACCCTCGTCGACGACACCTACAACTCCAATCCCGACGCCGCCGAGAAGGCCCTGGAGAGCGCCCGCGCCCTCGCCGGCGAGCGCTGGGTGGCGGTGCTCGGCGAGATGCTCGAGCTCGGCGACGCGGCCGGCGGCTTCCACCGCCGGGTGGGCGCACGGGCGGCGGCCCTGGGCTTCGACCCGATCGTCGGCGTGGGCGAGCTGGCGCGCGAGCTGCTGGCCGGCGCCGTGCGCCACGGCGCGGCAGGCCGAGGCGTGACCGCGTCGCACTTCGGCGACGCCGCCCAGGCCGCCGTGGGCCTGCCCTCCGCCGTGCGCCCCGGCGACGTGGTGCTGGTCAAGGGTTCGCGGGGCGTCGGGCTCGAGGCGGTGGTGCGGGCGTTGCGCGTCGAGCTGGCGCCCGAGCGGGAGGATGGCTGATGCTCTACGAGCTCCTCTATCCGCTGCACGAGCGCTTCGGGGCGTTCAACGTCTTCCGCTACATCACCTTCCGCACCGGCGGCGCGGTATTGACGGCGATCGTCCTGTCGCTGGCGCTGGGCCCCTGGTTCATCGCCACCCTGCGCCGCCTTGCGGTGGGCCAGAACATCCGCGAGCTGGGCCCGGCGAGCCACCAGGTCAAGGCCGGCACGCCCACCATGGGCGGCCTGCTCATCCTCTTCGCGCTCATCGCCTCGACGCTGCTGTGGGCACGCCTGTCCAATCCCTACCTGTGGATCGCGGTCGGCGTCACCGCGCTGTTCGGCCTCGTCGGCTTCGCCGACGACTTCCTCAAGGTGCGCCGCGGGCGCAACCTGGGGCTGACGGCGCGCGTCAAGTTCCTGCTGCAGACGCTGGTGGCGGCGGCGGCCGCGGCGGTGCTGCTGAAGCTGCCCGCGGTCTTCGGCATCGCGCCGACGCTGACCTTTCCGTTCCTCAAGGACGTGGCCGTGAACCTCGGCTGGCTCTACGTGCCGTTCGTGGTGATGGTGCTGGTCGGCGCCTCCAACGCCGTCAACCTCACCGACGGGCTCGACGGCCTGGCCATCGGCTCGACGCTCATCGCCGCCGCCACCTACGCCATCTTCACCTACGTGGCGGGCCACAAGGTGGTGGCCAACTACCTCCAGGTGGTGGCGGTGCCGGGCGTCGGCGAAGTGACGGTCTTCTGCGGCGCCCTGGTGGGCGCGAGCCTGGGCTTCCTGTGGTTCAACTGCCATCCCGCCGAGGTCTTCATGGGCGACGTCGGCTCCCTCGCCCTGGGGGGCGCGATCGGCACCGTGGCGGTCCTCGCGAAGCAGGAGCTGGTGCTGGTGCTGGTCGGCGGGCTGTTCGTGATGGAGGCCCTGTCGGTGATCCTGCAGGTGAGCTTCTTCAAGGTGACCGGCGGCAAGCGAGTCTTCCGCATGGCGCCGTTGCACCATCACTTCGAGCTCACGGGCTGGTCGGAGCCGAAGATCATCGTGCGCTTCTGGCTGATCGCGATCTTCTTCGCGCTGCTCGGCCTGTCGACGCTGAAGCTGAGGTGAGGGAGGGCGGGATGGCGCAGAAACTGGTCCACGACCGCGTGCTCTTCACCACCGTGCTGCTGCTCGCCGGCCTCGGCCTGGTCATGGTCTTCTCGGCCAGCGCGGTGATGGCGAAGGGGCGCGGCTTCGCGCTCAATCCCTTCTTCGTCAAGCAGTGCCTGGCGGCGGCGATCGGCCTGGCGGCGATGTTCGCGGTCATGCACGCCGACTACCGCTGGCTGCGGCGACCGGCCGTCGTCTACGCCTTGCTCCTCGGGGCGCTGGTGCTGCTGGTGGCGGTGCTCTTCGCGCCGACGCTCAACAACTCGCGGCGCTGGTTCTTCGTCGGCGGCGTGTCGGTGCAGCCTTCGGAGCTCGGCAAGCTGGCGCTGGTCGCCTTCGTCGCCTACCAGGTCGAGCGCAAGAAGGACCGGCTCTCGAGCTACGGCTTCCTGATCCCGGCGAGCTTCGCCACCGCGCTGATGGCCACGCTGGTGCTGATGGGCGGCGACCTCGGCACCGCCGTGCTGCTGTGCCTGCCGCCGCTGGTGATGATCGTGCTGGCGGGCGTCTCGTGGCGCTTCCTGCTGGTCGGCGCCGGCATGCTGCTGCCCATCCTCGGGGTCTCGGTCCTGCTCGTGCCGTACCGGCTCAGACGCTGGCTCGCCTTCTTCGATCCGGAAAGCGACCCGCTGGGCAGCGGCTTCCAGGTGCTGCAGTCGCTGATCGCCGTCGGCTCGGGCGGGCTCTTCGGGCTGGGTCCGGGCAACTCGGTGCAGAAGCTCTACTTCCTGCCCTCGCCCCACGCCGACTTCATCTTCGCCATCATCGCCGAGGAGCTCGGCCTCCTCGGCGCCCTGGGGCTGCTGGCGCTCTTCGCCGTGCTGCTGTGGCGCGGCGTCCTGGCCGGCTTCCAGGCGCCCGACGACCTCGGGCGCTACCTCGCCTGGGGCTTCACCTCGCTCCTCGTGGTCCAGGCCCTGCTCCACGCCAGCGTCGCCCTGGCGCTCGTGCCCACCACCGGCATCCCCCTGCCCTTCATCTCGCACGGCGGCTCGTCGCTGGTCACCACGCTCGTCGCCTGCGGCGTGATCCTGAACGTCTCGCAGCACCGCCTGACGCGGCACCCCCTGGAGGCATCATGGCTGACGTCGTGAAGGCGGCCGGGGCCGGCACCCCCCACGCCCTGCTCAGCGGCGGCGGCAGCGGCGGGCACGTGTTCCCGGGCCTGGCGATCGCCTACGAGCTGCGCCGCCGGGGCTGGCAGGTGAGCTGGGCCGGCTCGCGGCGCGGCCTCGAGGCGCGCCTGGTGCCGGAGCGCGGCGTGCCGTTCCACGCCTTGCCGGCGCGCCCGGTCGTCGGCCAGGGCGTCGCCGGCAAGGTCAAGGCGGCGGCGACGGTGGCGCGCGGCGCCTGGCACGCGCGGCGCCTGGTGCGGCGGCTGGGGGCCGGCGTGGTGGTCGGCACCGGCGGCTACGTGTCGGTGCCCGCGGTGCTCGGCGCGCGCCTGGCGTCGCGGCCGGCCCTGCTCGTCGAGCCCAACGCGTCCGCCGGCGCCGCCAACCGCTGGCTGTCGCGCTTCGCGTCGGAAGCCGCCGTGGCGTACGACACGACCGCCCGCCAGCTCCGCTGCCCGGCCTCTACGACCGGCGTGCCGGTGCGCGCCGAGCTTTTCGCCGCCGGCGAGCTGCCGCCCTCGCCGCCGCTGCGCCTGCTGGTCGTCGGCGGCAGCCAGGGCGCGCGCCAGCTCAACGAGCTCCTCCCACTCGCCCTCGCCCGCCTCGAGCCGACCATCGCGCTCACCGTCCTCCACCAGGCGGGCGAGAAGAACCTCGGAGACGCGCGCGCGTCCTACGCCGCCGCCGGTCTCCCCCCGTCCCCCTCCGGTTCTTCATCTTCATCTTCATCTTCATCTTCATCTTCATCTTCTTCCTCTTCTCCTCCCCGAGTAGAAGTCGTCCCCTTCCTCGACGACATGCCCGCGGCCCTGCGCGACGCCAACCTCGTCCTCTCCCGCGCCGGCGCCATCACCCTGGCCGAGATCTGCGCCGCGGGCCGTCCGTCGATCCTGTTGCCCCTGGCCCTGGCGGGCGGCCACCAGTCCGACAACGCCGGCCGCCTGGCCGCCGCCGGCGCCGCCGAGACGCTCCCCCTGGAGGCCACCGCCGGCGACCTGGCGGCGCTGCTCACGGCGCTGGCGGCCGACCGCGGCCGTCTGACGGCGATGGCCCGGGCGGCGCGCGGCCTGGCCCGCGAGGGCGCCGCGGCGGCCATCGCCGACCGCGTGGAGCGGCTCGCCAAGCGGCTCGGCCGCGGGAGGCGCGGCTGATGTTCCGCATCTTCACCGGCCTCCACCACGTCCACTTCGTGGGCATCGGCGGCGCCGGCATGTCGGGCATCGCCGAGGTGCTGCTCGACTACGACGTGGCGGTCAGCGGCTGCGACCTGGCGTCGAACGAGCTCACCGAGCGTCTCGTGGAGCTCGGAGCCGGGATCTCCGAGGGCCACTCGCCGGCGCACCTGGACGGGGTCGACCTGGTGGTCAAGTCCTCGGCCGTGGGCGACGAGAACCCGGAGATCCTGGCCGCCCGCGAGCGCGGCATCACCGTGGTGCGCCGCGCCGAGATGCTCGGCGAGCTGATGCGGCTCAAGTACGGCATCGCGGTCGCCGGCACCCACGGCAAGACCACCACCACCTCGCTCATCGGCACGCTGCTGACCGAGGCCGGGCTCGACCCGACGGTGATCGTCGGCGGGCGCATGCGGGTGCTCGGCACCGGCGCCCGGGTGGGCAAAAGCGACTACCTGGTGGCCGAGGCCGACGAGTACGACCGCAGCTTCCTGCGCCTGATGCCGATCATCGCCGTGGTGACCACCATCGACCGCGACCACCTCGACACCTACGGCAGCTTCGCCGCCATCAGCGACGCCTTCGTGGATTTCCTGACCCGGGTGCCCTTCTTCGGCCGCATCGTCGCCTGCCTCGACGACCCCAACGTGCAGGCCATCCTGCCGCAGCTCGTGCCCGGCCACCGGGTGACGACCTACGGCCTGACGCCACAGGCCGACCTGGTGGCGGAGGAGCTCGAGACGACGCCCGCGGGCTCGCGCTTCGCGGTGCGCCACGCCGCCGACGGCGAGCTGGGGACGATCGAGCTGCCGATGCACGGGCGCCACAACGTGCAGAACGCGCTGGCGGCGGTGGCGGTGGGCCGCGCCCTGGGCCTCGACTTCGGCCGCACCGCCCGGGCCCTCGCCGCCTTCGGCGGCGTCCACCGGCGCTTCGAGCGCCTCGGCACCTGGCGCGGCGCCGCCGTGGTCGACGACTACGCCCATCACCCCACCGAGGTCACGGCGACGCTGCAGGCGGCGCGCCTGGCCTTCCCGAAGAGCCGCGTCCACGCCGTGTTCCAGCCCCATCTCTTCTCGCGCACCCGCGACCTGTGCGACGACTTCGCGCGCTCCCTGCTGGAGGCCGACACCGTGCTGGTGACGGCGATCTATCCGTCGCGCGAGGCGCCGATCGCGGGCGTGAGCGGCGAAGACGTGGTGGCGGCGGCGCGCGAGAGCGGCCATCGCCGCATCGCCTACTGCGCCGACTGGCGCCAGGCGGCGGCGTTGCTCGCCGAGCGCGTGGCCGGCGGCGACGTGGTGATCACCATGGGCGCCGGCGACATCTACCGGCTGGCGCAGGAGCTGGTCGCGGCTCCGGCGGCCACGGAGGCGACGCCGTGAGCAGCGGACGCGTGCTGCCCTTCCGCCCGCGGGCCGGCGGCCCGGCCTTCGACGGCCACGGCGCGGCGCCGGCGCTGCGGCACCGCGGCGGCGAGTCGCCCTTCCGGCGCCCGCGGGGCGCCATCCGTCACCTGCGGCGCGGTCCCCTGCTGCGCTTCGGCCGTCCCTTGCTGGCGGCGCTGGCGATCGTCGGCGCGCCGGCGGCGGCGGCGGCGTGGATCCTCGTCTCGCCGCGGTTCGCCCTGCGCGATCTCGACGTGCGGGTGGAGCCGGGGGGGCGGGTGTCGGCGGCGTGGGTCCGCCAGGCCTTGCGGCCGGCGGTGGGCCTGAACCTGCCGCGCCTGCCGCTCGAATGGGTCGACGCCGCGCTCTCGCTCCATCCCTGGGTGCGAGGCGCCGACGTGCGCAAGCAGCTTCCGGACCAGCTCGTCGTGGAAGTGATCGAGAAGCGCGAGGTGGCCCTCGGTCGCGGCGACGCCGGGGATCCCGGGAGGTCCGACGGACCGGCCCTGTGGTACCTCGACGCGGACGGCGAGCGCATCGCCCCCATGGACCCCGCGGACGGCGAGACCGACCTGGTGCTGGTCTCCGGCCGCGCCGCCGCCGGCCTGCGCCCGGCCCTCGCGCTCCGGCAGGAGATCGACGCGGTGGCGCCCGGCTGGGCCGCCGCCCTCTCCGAGATCGAGGTGCTCGGCGAGCAAGACTTCCGCGTGTGGAGCGCCGACCTGCCGTTCCCCCTGCTGGTTCGCTCCGGCACCCTGGCGGGCAAGAACGGCTACCTGGAAGCGCTCCTGCCCGAGATCCTCCGCCGCTACGGCCACGTCGCGGCGGTCGACCTCCGCTTCACGAGACGCATCATTCTGCAACCTTCCGCCCGCGGCCGCGGCGCCGCGGGCGGTCCTCAGAAAGGCTAGGTGGAGGATGGCAAGACCGGATCCCTACCTGGTGGGAATCGACGTCGGCTCCTCGAAAGTCGGCGTGCTGATCGGCCAGCGGGGCGACGCCGGCGGCGTCGAGGTGGTCGGCAAGGGCCTGGCGCCCAACCGCGGCACCCGCCGCGGCAACATCGTCAACGTCGAGCAGACCGTCGACGCGCTCAAGCAGGCGGCCGAAGAGGCCGAGGTCATGGCCGGCGTCGAGATCTCGCGCGCCTACGTCGGCATCGCCGGCTCGGACGTGCGCAGCATCAACTCGCGCGCCATCGTCTCGGTGTCGCGCCGCGACCGCGAGATCACCCGCCAGGACGTCAAGCGCGCCCTCGACGCGGCCCAGGCGGCGGCCCTGCCGGCCGACCGCGAGGTCCTCCACGCCGTCCCCCAGGAGTTCGTGGTCGACGACCAGGGCGGCATCAACGAGCCGGTCGGCATGCTCGCCAGCCGGCTCGAGGTCGCGGTGCACCTGGTCACCGGCAACGGCGCCCGCACCAAGACGCTCCAGACCTGCGTCAACCGCGCCGGCATCGAGGTCGTCGAGCTGGTCTTCGAGCCCCTGGCCACGGCGACGGCGGTGCTCACGCCCGACGAGCGCGAGCTCTCGGTGCTCCTCATCGACGTCGGCGGCGGCGGCACCGAGTACTCGCTCTTCGCCGAAGGCGCGGTGCAGCACAGCGCCGTGCTGCCGATCGGCGCCAGCCACTTCACCAGCGACCTGGCGATGGTGCTGCGCACGCCCTTCGCCGAGGCCGAGCGCCTGAAGACGCGCTACGGCTGCTGCCTCGAATCGCTCATCGACGAGGACCAGGGCGTGACCGTGACCGCCGTCGCCGGCGGCCCCAAGCGCCTGGTGCCGCGGCGCCAGCTCTGCGAGATCCTGCAGCCGCGCGCCGAGGAGCTGCTGACCTTGATCCGCGACGACCTGGCCAGGAACGGCTGGGACGACGCCCTGCGCGGCGGCGTGGTCCTGACCGGCGGCGGCGCCAAGCTCGACGGCCTGCTCGAGATCGCGCAGCAGCTCTTCGGCGCCACCGTGCGCTACGGCATGCCGCGCGGCCTCGGCGGCCTCGTCGACGTCATCAACAGCCCCACCTGGGCCTCGGCCTCGGGTCTGCTGCTCTACGGCCTGGTGGCCGAGGAGCACCGCGGACGCGCGCGCCGCCAGCCCTTCACCGTCAAGCGCATGATCGACAAGGTGCGGGGCGTTTTCTCCGACCTGCTTTGAAACGGTTTTCGAGCCAGAGCAACGGCCCAACAGGGAGACGCGACATGATCCTCTTCGACGAAATGCACGACAGACCGGCGAACGTTCCCATCACGCTCGACAGCCCGGATCAATCGCCCGCCAAGATCAAAGTGATCGGCGTCGGCGGCGGCGGCGGCAACGCCGTCAACCGCATGATCTCCGTGGGGCTGCGCGGCATCGAGTTCATCAGCGCCAACACCGACCTCCAGGCCCTGCGGCGCTCCGACGCGGCGGCCAAGCTGCAGCTCGGCGACAACCTGACCCGCGGTCTCGGCGCCGGCGGCGATCCCGAGCTCGGCCGCAAGTCGGCCCTCGAGGACACCGAGCGCATCCTCCAGATCCTCGACGGCGCCGACATGATCTTCCTCACCGCCGGCATGGGCGGCGGCACCGGCACCGGCGCGGCGCCGATCATCGCCTCGCTGGCGGCGGAGATCGGGGCGCTCACCGTGGCGGTGGTGACCAAGCCCTTCAGCTTCGAGGGCCGCCGCCGCATGACGCTGGCCGAACGCGGCGTCGAGGAGCTGCGCAGCGCCGTCGACACCCTGATCACCATCCCCAACGAGCGCCTGCTGACCTTCGTCGACCGCGGCACGCCGCTGACCGAGGCCTTCCTGATCGCCGACGACGTGCTGCGCCAGGCGGTCCAGGGCATCAGCGACCTGATCACGGTGCCGGGCGAGATCAACGTCGACTTCGCCGACGTCCGGGCGATCATGACCGGCATGGGCATGGCATTGATGGGCACCGGCATCGCCAAGGGCGAGAACCGGGCGATCGAGGCAGCGCAGCGGGCGATCTCCTCGCCGCTCCTGGAGGAGACCTCGATCGAGGGCGCCAAGGGCGTGCTGCTCAACATCTCGGGCGGCCGCGACCTGACGCTGCACGAGGTCGCCGAGGCGGCGCGCATCATCTCCGAAGCCGTCGACCCGGAGGCCAACATCATCTCCGGCATGGTCGTCGACCCCCAGATGGAAGACGAGATGAAGGTCACGGTGATCGCCACCGGCTTCGACCGGGTGCCGGAAGAGGCGCGCCAGGCCGTCCGCGGGCTGCGCCGCTTCTCGGAGCTGAAGAGCTCCGAGCGTCCGTCCGTGGAGACCCGTCCGCCCGAGCGTCCGGTGACCGAGCGCCAACCCTCGGAGCGCCGGCCGCCGGAGCGTCAGCCCCTGGAGCAGAAAACGCTGGAGCGGACGCTGCCGCCGGTGCGCGAGGCCGAGCCGCCGTCGCGGGAGGACGAGGACGTCCCCTTCTACCGCAAGGCCTTCGCCCAGAGCCTGCCGGAGGATCCGAACGGCTACGGGCCGAACTGGTCGAACGTCGACGATTATGACATCCCGACCGTCCTGAGGAAGCAGATGGACTGAAGGAGGCTCTGTCTACCTTTGCGAGTGTGCGCGCCGCCGTTGGCGTGA
>Ga0302046_10005204_pt1 | contig 11486 bp, 9 predicted proteins | sample RVTome_11_FD_200261 | JGI IMG/M metagenome (GOLD analysis project Ga0302046, IMG submission 200261) | Soil microbial communities from uranium-contaminated site in the Upper Colorado River Basin, Wyoming, United States - RVT147D111 (version 2) ... | reverse complement strand
CCGCCGGGCGATAGCGCGTCAACAAGCCGCAGGCAAAGGTCAGCTCTTCGTAGGCACAGTCATCGCGGAGGCCCGGCAGCGACGGCATCGCCTCGAACCGTTCGCGGCGAATGCATCCGGCGTGAAGAAAGCGATAGGGCGACCCCGGACGCTCGGCGCCCGATCCGATCAGCGTCACGTCGTCACCGCCGCGCGCCAGCGCGCTGGCTGCAGCGATAAAGGCGACTTCCGCGCCACGATCGACCCTGTGCAATCCCGGCAAGGCGAACAGAATTCGCATATCGTATCTTTGGCAATCCTGCTTTCGGTCGCGGCGGCAAAGGAGGGACGTTGTCTGCTTACCGTGCCAGGGTGCGCGTTCAATCCATCCGGAGAATAGTAATGCAAATCTCACGCTTCCGGTTACCATTCAAGCGATTCTGCCCTCCGGTTTGAATACAATTCTGCATCAGGCGCAACAGGCTTCGAGTGGGACCGATGGCGTATGAAGATGTCGGAGTCGTCGTCATCGGCCGCAACGAGGGCGCGCGCCTGATCCGCTGTCTCGAATCCCTCGCCCTCTGCCGCGGCGCGCTGGTCTACGTCGATTCCGGGTCGACGGATGGCAGTATCGAAGCTGCGGAGCGCTTGGGCGCGCATGTAGTCAAGCTGGACCTAAGCCGCCCGTTCACGGCCGCGCGGGCGCGGAACGCCGGCTATGACGCGCTGAAGGCGCTCAAGCCGGGTGTGCCGTTCGTGCAGTTCGTCGACGGCGACTGCGAGCTCGCGACGGGCTGGATCGATACGGCGCGCGCCTTCCTGCGGAGCCGTCCCGACGTTGCGGTCACCTGCGGCCGGCGCCGCGAGCGGTACCCGGAGGCGTCCCTCTACAATCGCCTGTGCGATGACGAATGGGACACGCCGGTCGGCGAGGCCCTGGCCTGCGGCGGCGACTCTCTGATGCGCGCCGGCGCATTCGACGACGTCGGGGGGTTCCGCCCCGACCTGATCGCCGGCGAAGAGCCGGAGCTGTGCGTCCGGCTTCGTCAGCGGGGCTGTAAAATATGGCGGCTCGACGCGGAGATGACGCTGCACGACGCCGCCATGACCCGCTTTGGCGAATGGTGGCGCAGGACCGTCCGGGCCGGCTTCGCCTTCGCCGCCGTGTCGCGGCTGCATCGCGGCTCGCCGCAGGGCATTTGGCGACGGGAGGTCAGGAGAGCGGTCCTTTGGGGGGGCGTGTTCCCCGTCATCATCGGCCTCGGCGCTCTCCTCCATCCGGCGGCGCTGCTCGCAGCCTTGATTTACCCGGTCCAGGTCGCCCGGATCGCAACGCGACGGAACTGGGCCGCGCCGCAGTCGTGGATATACGCCGCCTTCGTCATGCTGGCGAAGCTGCCGGAGCTGCAAGGTCTGGCGCAGTTCGCCGCGCTTCGCCTGTCGGGCAAGTCCGCCGGGCTCATCGAATACAAGTAAGGCCGGCGTCAGCGGCCGCCGTCCTCGTTGCGCCGGGTGCTGCGGACCCACTGGCGCTCCCTGGCGTAAAACGCGCGTGCATAGAGCGGGATCTTGCGAGCAACGTAGCCCGGAATGGCGACGAGGTCGGCGGCCGACAGCAAGTCCCGGCCGAAGACGAACCAGGCCGCCAGGAGGCTGGGCCCGGCGAGGCCCGCGGCCGAAGCCGACAGCGTGAGCGCGATTCCCTGGCCGCCCCAGACCTGGACGGCCGCGGCCAGGATGATCAGGGACGCGAGCGCCAGGATGAAGAAGGACAGCGGCGGAATCATGAGGTCCAGCGCCATTCCGAAGAGATCGGACCGGCGCTGCCGGAACGCCTCGCCGACCAGCCGCGGCGCCTCGGCCAAGATGGTCGCGAGGTGGCCGTGCTCCCAGCGCCGGCGCTGCGTAACCTGTCCTTGCTCGGTCGACGGGAAGCGGCTCGTGACTTCCGCGCGCGGCTCGAACACGGCGGGATGCCCGCCGACGGCGAGGTCGATGCCGAGCTTCATATCCTCGACGATGTTCCCGGTCGCCAGGGGCGCATCGCGAATGACCGGCCAGGGAAAGGCCATTCCGGTGCCGGCGAGCGGGCACGGCAGCGCGAGCCGTTTCAGGCCCAAATAGCGCACGAGATTTTTTACCCGGAAGGCGAAGGCACTGACCTTCTGCTGCAGCGGCGCATCCGGCGCTGCACGTATCAGATAGAGCGCCTGAACCGGCCGGCCGGTCGCGACGGCTTCCGCGGCCAAAAGGTCGAGCGCGCCGGGTCCGAGGATGCAATCGGCATCGAGTATGATGACGACATCGGGGGCATGCAGGCTCAGCCGCTCAATTCCGAAGTGCAGCGCGTGGCCCTTGCCCAGAAGGTCGGGATTCGTCCGTTCGGCCACGTCCGCACCTTCTGCCCGGGCGACGTCGGCCGTGGCGTCGGAACAGTTGTCCGCCACGACCATCAGGCGGTCGCCTTCTTGCATCTGCTGCCTGATGCTGGCGAGCGTTGCGGCGATGCCCTCCGCCTCGTCGTGCGCAGGCACCAGCACCGCGACCGTGGAAACACGACGGGGCGCGGTGCGATCCGGCCGGGCCGCGCCGAACGGCATGGCGGCAGCGATCTCGACCGCCAGAACGCCGGACATCAGCAGGGCCGCAAACGACAGCGCGGCGATGAGAATCTCGATCAGGCTAAGCATCGGTTCAGGACTGGAGCCGTCCGCATGGCGACGATATCGAGGGCGTCTGCGTGTGAATGTTTCAGACACGGGCGGGAAATGCGACTGTTTTCGGAACGCGGCGCTTCAACTGTCGGCAATGGGATTGCCACTGCGAATCCGGGGTCGTACAAATGCAGACGTTCCGCATGCATCCAGCCACCCTGACCCCGCCTTCCCCTGGGGCTCGACAGCCGGGAGTCCTGAAACAGAATGGGGCCCGAGGACTTCGACCGGCCGCTGCACATGATCCTCGGACTCCCATTCGATGCGGTCGGCATGCAGGACGTCATCGCGCGGCTTCGAGCCGTTCCGGAATCGCGGGAGCGATGCTTCATTTCGACGCCGAACCTGAATTTCCTCATAGCAGCGCGATCGGATCCCGACTTTCGACAGTCCGTTTTCGACAGCGATCTGAGCCTTGCCGACGGCATGCCGATCATCTGGATTGCACGGCTTCTTCGGATACCGCTACCCGAGCGCGTGCCGGGCTCCGGCCTGATGGAAACGCTGCGCCGCGCGCCGCCCGATACCGGCAAGCCGCTTCGCGTCTTCTTCTTCGGCGGCGAGCCGGGGATGGCGGAAAAGGCGTGCTGCGCGCTCAAGGCGGCGCCGGGCGGCATGATATGCGTCGGCGCGATCGACCCGGGCTATGGGTCGGCGGCAGCCCTGAGCAAGCCGGCGCATATCGACGCCATAAACACGGCGCGGCCCGATTTCCTTATCGTCTCGCTCGGCGCGAAAAAGGGCCAGGAATGGATCGTCGCCAACTTGCCGATGCTTGAGGTCCCGACCGTGGCGCATCTGGGCGCGGTCATGAAATTCATCGCCGGCGACGTGGCGCGCGCGCCCGGCTGGCTCCAGAGCCTCGGCCTGGAATGGATGTGGCGCATTCGCGAAGAGCCGGCCCTCTGGCGCCGCTATGTCGGGGACGGCTGCGCGTTCATCGATCTGCTGTGCACCCGTGTCCTGCCGCTCGTGCTCTGGAACCGGTTCCGCGCGCCCCGCACCCGCGAAATCCCGCGGGATGTCGTCGCTGTCGAACGCCGGCAGGCCGGCCGGCGACTGGTTCGATTGACTGGCAGCCTCTCGGGCGAGAGCATCGACGCAATCCGGGAAGCGTTCCGGGAGCTGGCTCGCGCGCGCGCGCCGGCCGATCTCGATTTTTCAGCGGTCCGCCATATAGATTCCGCTTTCCTGGGACAGCTCCACCTCCTGCGATCGCTATCGCGATCGGAGGGCTTTGAATTGCGCCTGCTCGCGATGCCCGCACGGATCCGGAAGATTATCGGATGGTATCTTTGCGACCATGTGCTCGAGTGAGCGGCCGCGGCCTCAGTCAATAGGACGAAATGTGATAGTCGTCCGCCTTGTTCAGCACGACCCCCAGCAGATTGCCCGACACCAGCAAGCGCTGGCTTTCGTCGACATCCGCTTTGGTCGAAGCGCCGCTTGCAATGACCAGCAGGGAGCAATCGACCTGCGGCAGGAAGGCGATCGCGTCGTCCGCCGTGAGCACGGGCGGCAGGTCGAATATCAGAATTCGTCTCTCGTATCGCTGGCGGAGATCGGCAACGAGCTCTTTCACTCTCTGGCTGCAGAGCAGCTCGGAAGCATGCGACACCGGGTTCGTGTTCGCCAGGACGACCAGGCGGGAAATCCCCGGATTGATCAAGGCGTCCCTCACCTCGCAGCGGCCCTCGATGCAGTCGTAAAGGGAGTTCCGTCTCGGCAGCCCGAGGTAAGATCGCACTCTTGGCTGACGGAAGTCGAAGTCTACCACCAACGCGGTGTAATCGGGCTGCCGCGCGATGCTGACCGCAAGATTAATCGCGACCGTGGTCTTGCCGCAACCGGGCCTTGGCGATGTCACGGCGATCGTCCGCCAGCCGTTCTCGCTCATCGTCTTTAGGATCTTCGTCCGCAGCATGTCGAAAGGCATGGCCCGCGGGTCGATCTTGTTCGTCGAGACGATCCGGTTCGCTTCCAGGTGGCGCGGATCGACGCGGACGACCCGCGTCTCGGTATAGGTGATCTGTTCCAGTTCCTGCGACGAAGGGCCGGCGTCGGGCACCCGAAAGCTGGTCAGATTGATGGGGGGACCCCGCCGCCGCTCGGCCCGGGCCCGTTCGACCGCTTGCTTTATCCGCTCCATCAGACTGTCCTCATCGGCCCGTCACGGGGTCCGTCATGCCAGCCGCTCCAGGACCCTGAGGAACAGGGTGTCCAGGCGTTTGACGAAGAGATGAAATGCCACGATCACGACCACCGCAAGAACGGCGAGGAAAATTCCCAAGACCAGGTTGACCTGTTCCCGCTGGCGCGCTTCCGCCTCCGTGGCGATATACGGAATTACGATATAAGGGCTGGTCTTGAACGTCGCGCGGAAACCGGACGCGCCGCGAATGCTGCTGTCGGTCGACTCAGCCAGCAGAAAGCCGCCGCCGCCGGCCGCGAACGCCAGCACCAGCCCATAGGCGAGAATCTTGAGGCGGTTCGGCTTTACGGGTGCGTCCGGAAGGATCGGCGGCTCGATAAGCGTGAGCCGCTCTGCCTGCTTGTCTTCTTCTAGGTTTTCGGCAAGCTGCGCCTCCATCTCCTTCGCCTTGATCTCATCGTATTTGCGGACGGCGTTCTGGTAGTCTCGATTGAGCGCCGTCAGGGCGCGTTCGATCATCGGCGTTTCCGCAATGATCGCTTCCAGCTCATTGATTTTCCTTTGCAGCGACAACGCATGGTTTCGCAGCGAGCTCGTGCGGTCGTCGGCAGCCTCGATCTGAGCCTGCACATGGGCATAGATCGGATTGACGATACTGTCTCCGCTCCGCGCGGCGCCGTTCCCGCCGCTTTGAGGCGCATCGGAAAGCTGCGCCTCGGCCCTCTTTATCTCCGAAAGCAAGCGCTTTACATCGGGATGCTCCGACGAATACCCGGAGCGCGCCTCTTTCAGTCCGGCCTTTAGTTCAAAGAGCCGTCGTTTTATTTCCTCATCGCTCGTTTCTATTTTGTACTGGCTCTTGAGGGCCGATATTTTCCGCTTCAACGAAATGATGTCCGGATGAGCGTGATCGTAGACTGCGGATTTCTCGAGCAATTCCGCTTGCAGCTGGGCAAGCTCCTGCGCGGGCGTCAGGCGCTCGCCCTGGGTCGAGTACGGGCCGCTGTTGAGCGAGAGACCGGACTTGGCAGCCCCCAGTTGAATATCGAGCAGCCGCCGCTCGGCCTGGATCGTCTGAATTTCCTTCTTCGCCTCTTCCAGATTCGTCTTGAAGCGCTCGAGGGCGCCAAGGTTGAGATTCAGCCGATCCGGCAGAGAATCCCGACGCTGCTCTTTGAACTGGGCGATTTGGTTTTCGATCTTCACGACCTGAACCTGAAGCTTCTCGGCCTCCTGCCGCAAGAATTTGGTAGTCTCCGCCGCACGGATCGTGCGGTTTCGTACGTTCTCCCGCAAGAATAGCGACACCAGGTCCGCCGCGACCGCTGCTGCCGTCTCCGGATCCTTATGCTCGAACGAGACGGTGAAGGCCATCGTCGTACCGCCGCGATTTCGCTGGCCACCCACCTCATCGACGACAGGCTCGATCACGATCGACTTCTGCATGGCATCGGCAATCTGGGCCTCGCTTGCGGGCGCATCGCCAGCAGCGAGCAATTGATGTTTTTCGGCAACCCGCAATATGTTCGCCCGCGTCATGACACGCTGAATGATGACGCCAATTCGTTCGCCGGCCACATTCGTGATGGTGCTGCGTATCAGTGTGTCGGGAATTTGCTGCGATTCGACGAGGATCGTGCCGGTCGAACGGTAAACCGGCGTCAAGGCCAGGGAAACGGCGGCAACCGCGCCAAAGACCACGACGAACGGCAGAAGTATATAAATCCACCGCCGACGTATTAGTAAGAAATAGTATCGTAGATCGAAGCCAAAATCCACGAAGCGACAAATCCCACGGTTGCTCGGCGTCAATTATTCCAGAACAAGGAACGCATTCGGCAGACTACACGCAATCACTATGCCATACCATAGCTTTCCACAATCGCGGTGCTGCAACGTCTTGGCGCATCAAAGGAAAAGAGCTTTAATCGGCAAATGCGATTACGTCTCCAAGCCCAGTTGGCCGCGGCGCTTCCGACGGCGGCCCATCAAGAAAACGAGCCCCAGCAATCCCGCTCCGAACATCATGGATGATGGCGAGACGAACGCCGCGTAGTCCTGGCTGCCATACGGTGGCGGGCCCCGCCGCTCGGCCTTGTCGGCGAGAGACGGGTTCCTCGTGTTCATCGCGAAAATTCGCTGCTCGTGCTGCGCGGCGTTCCAGCCCTTCGCATTTGCGCCGGGCCCACCGGCGTCCGTCGCCGGCCTGCACTGCGGAGGACCCGCCTCGGCCGAATGAAGTGGAATGGCCTTGGAAAGAAAATCAGCCGAGATGGCGAAGTCGATGCAATTCTTCTTTGCAGTTCGCTCGACATTGTCATCGTGTCGCGGAACCGCATCTCTGCCGATGAAATTGGATTGCGTATGGGGGGTCAGTCTGCCCGGAACGATCGCCTGCTCGAATTCAGCGCCGTCGATCGTTGCCGAGAGCACGCCGCCTGGAAGCAGCGCGAGCGCAGCTATCGCGTAAATTAAACCAGATGCCGACTTGACACGGGGCATGCGCCCACCCCACTGCGATGTGAAAACACTTCATCAGTGCGATCCACTCCCCTCATCAAAAACTCCGGTCCACCCCCGAAGTTTTCGAGCATCATTTTTTGATTTCCGCAACCACGCTGTGCACTGGCTTGGCACCAGATCAGCGTCGAATTGTTCTCTTTCAGGTTAAAACTTATTATACACGCTCTCAGGAAATATGCACTGGATTTAAGCTTGGTGCGGCAAAGAAAATTCATTCGCTCTTCTGTACCGGCGTACAGATGACAGTCGCATTACAGGATTATTTTCAGACCAATTCGGGAACGGCATCGAAAGACGCTAATACACATTCTTACTAGCCCAAACGATGTATGCGGTCTTGAGCAGGATGCGCAGATCGAGCCACACGGACCATCGCTCCGTGTAATAAATGTCGTAGCCGACACGCTCTTTCATCTTCTCCACCGTATCGGTCTCGCCGCGCAGTCCCTTTGTCTGGGCCAACCCGGTAATGCCGGGTTTGACGTTATGCCGCGCGAAGTAGCCATGTATTAGCTTCGAATACTCTTCGTTGTGGTCCACCGCGTGCGGGCGCGGCCCGACCAGCGACATGGTGCCGTTTAGTACGTTGAAAAGTTGCGGCAGCTCATCCAGGCTCGTCCGCCGCAGGAAGCGCCCTACCCTCGTCACGCGAGGATCGTTCCGGACCGCCTGCACCGTAATGGCGGTGTCTTCGTCCTCGACGTGCTTCATCGATCGGAATTTGTAGATGACGAATTTCTTGTTGTTGAAGCCATACCGGGTCTGTTTGAAGAAGGCGGGACCCGGGGTCTCGATCCTCACCGCCAAATAGATCAGGAGGAAGACAGGCGCAAAGAGCACCAGGAAAATAGCCGCTAGTATCCTGTCCTCGGCAGCCTTGAGGACTGCCTTCCAGCCGGACAGCGGCGCGTCGACAACTTCGACGAGCTTCAGGTCGGCAAAATGACTGGGCGACGCGCGCAGCCGGTACCGATACGCAACGAGATCGAAGGCGAGATAAATATTAACCGGCAGTTCGCGAAGGTGGCCGACGATCTCGGCTATGTAATTCTCCGCATGCCACGGCAGGGCGACGACCACGTCGTCGACCTCCCCGCGCCGTATCGCCGAAATCAAATCCGCGAAGCCGCCCTTTACCGACACGCCGGAAACGTCGGCGCCAGCACGTTTGACGTGGTCATCGAAGATCCCTTCGACACGGCTCAGCCCTTTCGCTCCGGCCCGAAACTGCGACACGAAGCGTTCCGCCTGCTCGTTGACGCCGAAAATCACCACCCGGCGCGAAAGCACGCCCGATCGCGCGAGCTGGCCGAGAATGGACGCGCCGGCGACGCGGAGGCTGATGACCGTGACGGCGCTGCTGACGCCGAAAGAGAAGACCCACACGCGCGAGAAGGTCTCGGACACCTTCAGCGAAAATGCGAGCGCCACCAGAAAGAGAAAACTGATAGCGCCAACAATCACGATTCGGTCGAGGACCTGAAATGGCGACAGAACCGCATCCACCTCCGTCAGACCGACCAACTGTGAAAAGACGAGAGCCGAGACCCAGACGAAAAATATCGCGCCGACATAGATCCCCAGGTTCCATTCCGACCAGCCCACGTAAATCGCATAGCTGGCGGCCCCGCTTGCGAGGATCGCGATGCTATCCATAAGAATCCAAATCCCGGACACGATAGACCAAGAGATCGGAATTCGGCGTCTGTGCGGATCCATTCCGGACTTGGGCACGAACGGGCCGGCATCCCCGATCGAGCTCAAGTTCTCTCCAATGACCTTCACTCAAACCCCTCGTCGTCACGAGCGCAAAAAAAACGATCCGCTGAACTTCCCGGGGCTAGCCTACTTGATGGGAGCATCGGATTCCCGATGCGCACATTTTCTGCCCCGGCCGTCTTCACCCACTGCACCCTCTGCTCAATTTTCAATCGGCAACCTGTACTTTCGGATGTACTAGTGCAATGCATGTAACGACTAACCGCTTGTAGTACCTCCATTGCAGTATGGAGCGTGCGTGTAAGTAGTTGATGCTCAACAACGCTTCCTCACGACATCTGCGATTGGCCGATAGTGGTAGGCCGTTCATTGAGTTGAAACCCACCACGCGGTTGATTTCGTCCGTTCCGAGTCGTCCGCAACGACGTCCGTTCCATCGCCACCCGACGAAATAACCAGTAAGAAAAGGCGTGCCGACGAACCATTCAGTGAAACTTCAGAGACGACAGCGCATCGTGGAAGGACGCCCGAACGCGCGAGCCCCGACTCTCGCTTGGCGCCGCCTTTGCCGTCCGAACGCAAACGTCATCGAGAACCCCCGGCACGGTATGGTCGAAATCGAAAACGCCGTGGTCGACCTTGTCCTTGATCACCTCCTCGACGATGCGCGCCGTGATCACCGGAACATTTCGCGCGAAGCCATAAACCATCGACGTATCGCACAGGATGTTTATCAGCCGCGGTATGCCCTTGCTCTCTTCGTGAATGCGACGAACCGCATCGAAGGTGAAACACCGCCGGTTCCGCCGCCCGGCGATCGCGAGGCGATGCTCGATGTATCCGATCGCCTCGCCGAGGTTGAGGGGGTAGAGATGGAAATCGGCGCCGACCCGCTGGGCGAACTGCGCCAGCTCAGGCTTCCGCAGCAGCTCCTTGAGCTGCGGCTGGCCGACGAGGATGAGCTGCAGCAACTGATCCTTATCGACATTGATGTTAGAAAGCATCCGGAGCTGCTCGAGGGTGCCGGGCCCGAGGTTCTGGGCCTCGTCGACGATGAGCAAGGTGCGGCAACCCGCTTCATATCTCTGGATCGTGAACGTGCGGAAATCGTCATAGAGAGACGCCGGCGACTTGCCTTCAATGGGCAGGCCGAATGCCATCAGGATCCATTCGAGCAGATCGCTGTTTTCCGGCGGCGGATTGGTCAGCAGCCCGACCGTGATCTCGTCGTCCAGTTGATTCAACAGATGACGGAGTAACGTCGTCTTCCCGCAGCCGACTTCGCCAGTGATGACGGTGAACCCCACACAATTGAGTATTCCATACTCCAAAATCGTGTAGGCCAGCTCATGCGACCGGGACCAGTAAAGGAATTCCGGGTCCGGGAGAATTGAGAACGGCTTTTCCTTCAAGCCATAGAAGTTCTCATACATGAGTGTCGGCCTTGCCTAAGGATTCATCACCGCGCCAATCCTTCCCCTCTCCAATATCGCTTCTCTTTACAGTCCTCCTAAAGGATCTTGCTCTTCTACTGCTGACGCTACGCAGATTTCATGCCATTCCGACGCGTCCACGAAATTTTTATTTCAGCCGTGTCGCTTTTGGAAGCCGTGTATACGCTTGAATACCACCCCAACGGCGCGGCGGCATCCTGTATAGATCAATTTACCGCCATTCGACAGAAGACACATTGCTCTCATAAGGTCCTCCTTTGCTCAATTAATAGCTCGGCACGGTGCAACACAAGGTGGAACGTCATTCGAATCCTGTGCGAGGGCCCATGCTCGCGTCGCTCTGGCGAAGGGCATACCGGATCGAGACAAATTCGGGATGACGATAAAGGTGGTAGCGGAGGAGGGAATCGGTCACAATCATCATTTGCTCCGCTTCTTAGCATAGGTTTATATCGAGTGCATGATATGAACTTTGTGCATTTTTCATCGTCAACGGCCTGTTGACGGCCTAATATCTTTTACAGTCAATGCGCTAGAAGACGCTGTCCCGCCGAAATAGCCAGCGATAAAATTAGGATTATGGGGCGCAGTCAGGCGTTTCGGGATCGCGCATGGTGTCCATCAACCGGCCGGACCGAACCGGGTCGATCCGATCAGCCTGCTCCAGCGCCCATCGACGCCAGGCATCCTGCTCGGCTTCTGAAACGGGCACCTCACTCGCTGCGTAATGCTCGTCCACGTCCGCCACAAAGCTACGAATGTCAGCCGCTTGCCGAAAAGCTGTTGCAGAGCCAGGCAGCCTTTCAATCCGGGCCTTTCCCATGACGTAGGTACGGCCAGCGGTGGGATTCGGAGGAGAAGCGCTGGTCGAAGCGGCCGGACGAGTTCGGCACCGGCATCGTCGAGGGCATTTCCGCGCCGGAGACCGCGAACAACGCCGTGGTC
>Ga0302046_10005203_pt1 | contig 11486 bp, 7 predicted proteins | sample RVTome_11_FD_200261 | JGI IMG/M metagenome (GOLD analysis project Ga0302046, IMG submission 200261) | Soil microbial communities from uranium-contaminated site in the Upper Colorado River Basin, Wyoming, United States - RVT147D111 (version 2) ... | reverse complement strand
CCGACACCATGGAGACCGCCGCCCGACTCCTCTATCGGTCGCTGGAGCGGTTTCGCGCGCTGCCCGGCTACCTCCAGATCCTGCCGGGCCATGGCGCGGGGTCGGCGTGCGGCAAGGCGCTCGGGGCCGTCCCGACCTCCACGCTCGGCTACGAGCGGCTCGTGAGCTGGGCGTTCCAATGCGATACCGAGGACGGGTTCGTGGCCGCGGTGCTCCGCGATCAGCCGGAGCCTCCGACCTACTTCGCGCGCATGAAACGGCTCAATCGTGATGGCCCGCCGCTCCTGGACGCCCTGCCCGCGCCGCCCCGACTGCCGCCCTCCGGGCTCGGTCCGCTGCTCGAGAAAGGCGCCGTCGTCGTGGATACGCGCGCGCACGAGGAGTTCGCGGCGGGACACGTGCCCGGCACGCTCAACATCCCCTTGGGCAAGGAGTTCCCGACCTGGTGCGGATGGCTGATCCCCTACGATCGCCCGGTCTATCTCATCGTTGGTGGAGAGGCGGGGGCGCGCGAGGCGGCCAGAGATCTCGCGCTCATCGGTATGGACGATTCGGCCGGCTACTTCGACCCGGCCGCGCTCGAGGCGTGGCGAGCCGGCCGCGGCGCGCTGGAGCAAACGCCGGGCGTCGACTGGGGCCAGGCGGAGCGCGCCGTGAGCGAGCAGGGCGCGTACCTGCTCGACGTGCGCCGCCGAACCGAGTGGGACGAGGGGCACGTGTCGGGCGCGGAGCACGTGCACCTGGGGCACCTGGGTGGGCGCGTCGCCGAGCTGCCGCGCGACCGGCCCATCGTGCTCTACTGCCGCACGGGCAACCGGTCGGGGATCGGCGCCAGCCTCCTGCAGGCCCACGGATTCGAGGACGTGCGCAACGTCGAGGGCGGCATCGTGGAGCGCGCCGACCGAGGTCTGGCCCTCGTGAGCGGCTGAGCCCGCAGGGCCGTCTCCCTTGAATTCATCGGCCCTCTTAGATTAAAGAGTCGTCAGCATTTCGATCGACCCGACACGCGGTGTGCCCGATGCCGGAGTCAGACGGCCGGAAGGATCTGGACGGACTAGCGCGCTCCATCGACGCGCTCTTCAGCGAGGGAGCTGACGAGAACGACGCCGACGCGCCGGCCGGAGGGTCCCCGCAGAATCCGGTGCCGTCGCCGCCTCGGGCCGAGGCGTTGCTCCCGGATCCGGTGCCTTCGGGCGACGCTGCCGTCCGGTCCGGGACGCAGCTCGGGAGCGCGGCGCCGCTGACGGCCGACCCGGCCACACCCGTGCCCCCGCCCGCGGACGACGGCGCGGCCGACGGAGACGTCATCTGGGCCGGAGAGTCGGATGAGGCCGGCCAACTCGCGGCCACGAGGGCCGATCCCGCCGCGCTCGCGGCGGCTGTCGACCTGTTCCTGTCGGGTGCGCCGCGGGAGCACGAGGGGCTGGCCCGGGAGGTCGTCGCGACGGCCTCGGCGCTGAGCGAAGGCAACGACGTCGATCCCATCGTCGACGCGGTCGAGCGGCTCACGCTCGCGGCGGGGGAGGCCGAGGACGATCAGGCCCTGGGCGTGGCCCGCTCGATCCTCACGCCCCAGGTGGCCGGGCGTCTCGCGCTACGCCTGTCGGTGGAGCGAGACGAGCAGCGGACGGCGGACGTGCGGACCGTGTGCAGGCGCCTGGGAGACGACATGGTCGTGGCCTTCCGCGAGGGCTTGGCTGACGCCACCGACCGGCGCACCCGCCGGGCGTCGTACGACGCGCTCATCGCCATGGGCGAGGTGGCCAGGGGCGTGATCGAGGCGATGGTCGACGACGACAATCGCTTTCTGGCCCGCAACGCGGTCTCCATTCTCGGCGAGATCGGCGGAGAGCGAGCGATCGACCTCGTCACGAGCGCGCTGGCGCACACGGACGCGCGTGTGCGCCGCGAGGCGCTGCTGGTGCTCGCGAAGCTCGGCGCCCAGGAAGCGGGGCCCCTGATCATCGGCATGCTGGACGATCCCGACGCCGACGTGCGGGTGGCGGCGGTGATGGCCGCGGGCGAGCTGAAGCTCGAGCGCGCCCTCAAGCCGCTCCTGGCGCGCCTGGAGACCAAGGGCGACCCGGACCTGCAGCTCGCGGTGCTCCGCGCGCTCGGCCAGCTCGGCGACCCGGGTGCGGTGAATGCCATCGAAAAGCACGCCGTCGGATCGTTTTTCTCCAAGCCGCCGACGGAGGTGCGGATCGCCGCGTACCGTGCGCTGCACCACATCGGCACGCCACGGGCGAAGAAGCTCCTGGGACAGGCCGCCGGGGACAAGGACCCGGAGGTCCAGGCCGAGGTGCGGGAGCTCGTTGGAGCGCGCTGAGGCCGGGGGGGCTAACGCCTTGCCGGCCGCACGGCCCCGGAGCATTGTCCCGGGGGCGCGCCGGGCAGACCTCGGCGTGGCTCGACGCGGTGCGGTCGACCGGACGCCGCCGCCGCCGCCGCCGGCGGCCACGCGGCACCGGCTCGGCGCGCGCGGCGACATCGTACCGCAGCGACCGTCACCACTCGGAAGGAGGAACCGCCGTGAAGCGCCTCGCCCTCGTCCTCGCGCTCGCCGCCGTCGCGGAGAGCCCCGCGCTTGCCCAGGAGGGTCCACGTATCGCCCATCAGCCGGCGGCCGGCCGCCCCTACAGCGCGGCCGTGCAGGTCGGCAACATGTACTGGCTCGCGGGCAAGGTGGGCGCGACCGCCGAGACCCGCGCCATGAGCGAGGGCCGCACGGCCGCCGAGACGCACAACATCATGCGTGCCTTCCAGGAGCTCCTCGGCGAGCTGGGCATGGATCTGGGCAACGTGGTCAACAGCATCGTCTACCTGGCCGACATCGACGATTACGCGGAGATGAACGAGGCGTACGGCCAGTACTTCCCGAGCGAGGGCCCGGCCCGGGCCACGGTGGCGGTCGCGGCGCTCGTCGGTGGAGCCGCGATCGAGATCTCGTTCGTGGCGGTGAAGAACTGAAGGGTGCTCGATCGCCGCTCCTTCCTATCGGTCCTGGGCGGCGCCTCGCTCGCCTGGCCGCGCGCGCTCGAGGCGCTCGCGCGTGAGCTGGGGGCCGGCGGCGCTCAGGACGACGAGGCGTTCTGGTCGCTCGTGCGCGGCCAGTTCCTGATTCCCGGCGATCGCATCTACCTGAACAACGGAACGCTCGGGCCCTCCCCGAGCATCGTCGTCGACGCGGTGACGGAGCACGCGCGCCGGGTCGCCGAGACGTACCCGCCGGGCGTGTCGTGGGACGACCTGAAGGGGTCGATGGCCGCGCTCCTCGGCGGCGACCCGGCGGGGTACGTGTTTCCGCGCAACACCACCGAGGCCATGAGCTTCGTGGCACACGGCATCGACCTCGCGCCCGGCGACGAGGTCGTCACGACCGATCACGAGCACATTGGTGGTCTCGAGCCGTGGCGGCTCGTCACCACGAGGCGCGGCGCCACGTTGCGTGTCGCGTCGCTTCCCGTGCCCGCGTCCTCCGGCGAAGAGCTCGTCGAGGCGGTCTGGCGGGCCGTGGGTCCGGCGACGCGCGTGCTGAGCGTCTCGCACGTCACGTTCACCACGGGCACGGTCATGCCGGTCGCCGAGCTGGCTCGCCGGTGCCGTGAGACGGACATCATCCTGGCCGTGGACGGCGCGCATCCGCCCGGCATGATGCGGGTCGACCTCGGCCGCCTGGGCGGCGACTTCTACGCGAGCTCCCCGCACAAGTGGCTCCTGGCGCCGCAGGGCACCGGCCTGCTCCATGTGTCGGGGCGCTGGCGCGAGTCGCTCTGGCCGACCGTGGCGTCCGGCGGCTGGGACGACCGCACGCTGGGCGCGCATCGTCTCAACCACCTCGGTACCGTCGACGAGTCGCGCCTCAGCGGACTCCTCGCGGCCGTCGAGTTCCTGCGCGCGGTGGGCATGGAGCGCGTGGAACCGCGTGTGCGGTACCTGCGAGGTCTGCTCGCAGGCGGCCTCGGAGCGATTCCTGAGGTGCGCATCGCCACGCCCGCGGCGGAAGAGCTGTGCTCCGGCATGGTCTCGTTCTCCATCGAGGGCGTCGGCTCCGGGGAACTCCAGACCCACCTCGCCCGTACCGCGAACGTTCGGACGCGCGTCATCGGGGAGTACGACTACGGCTGGATGCGGCTCTCGACGCACATCTACAACTCCCCGGCGCAGGTGGAGCGCGTGCTCGACCTGCTGGCGGACGTGGCGCGGACCGGCATCCCTCCGGCGTGAGGCCGATGACACCGGAAGTGGGGTAGGGGACGGATGGGGATCGGGGGCGGGTGGGGACGCTTCGGTGGGCCGACTCGAGACGGGCGCGCGCGGATGAGCAGGTGGACGCGCAGGCGGGCACGTGCGCGGGGGAGCAGGCGCACATGAACGAACAGGCGCGGATGAACGAATAGGCGCGGATGAACGAACAGGCGCGATTGAACGAACAGGCGCGATTGAGGACGCACGCCAGCGGCCGCGACGGCCGCCTGCCCAGGCTCGCCGTGCTGCTCGGCGTCCTGGCCGTTGCGGCCTGGTCGTACCGCGCGCTGCAGACGCTCTCGGTGCCGGGCGGCTTCGAGATCTCGGTGTTCGCGGACCGGCTCGCGGGCGTGCGGACGCTGCGGACCGGTCCCGACGGCATGCTCTACGCCGTGCTCTCGCAGCAGGGCCGCGTCGTGCGCCTGGACCCGTCGGAGCGTGGCGAGCCGGTCGACGTGGCGCGCGGTCTCAGCCGCCCGTACGGGCTGGCGTTCCACGACGGCTGGATGTACGTCGGCGAGACCCACCAGGTCGTTCGCTTTCGCGGGCCCTCCTACGAGCGCGGCGAGGTCGTGGTACCGCGGCTCCCCACCGGGGGGCACTGGACCCGGGAGATCGTGTTCGGACAGGACGGCATGCTCTACGTGTCCGTGGGGTCGAGCTGCAACATCTGCGAGGAGGACGACCCGCGCCGCGCGGCCGTCGTGCGCTACCGGCCGGACGGGTCGGACGAGACGATCGTCGCCGAGGGGCTGCGCAACTCCGCCGGCCTGGCGGTCCACCCGGAGACGGGGGCCATTTGGGCATCGCAGAACGAGCGCGACATGCTGGGCGACGACCTGCCGCCCGAGGAGATCAACATCCTTTCCGACGGCGACCACTTCGGTTGGCCGTACTGCTACGGCGGCCGGGTCCCGAATCCGGAGTATCGCGACCGCGCGAACGCCTGTCGGACGACGGTGCCTCCGGCGCTGGAGATCCAGGCCCACTCGGCCCCGCTGGGGATGGTCTTCTACACCGCCGACCAGTTCCCGGAGGAGTACCGGGGCGATCTCTTCGTGGCGCTGCACGGATCGTGGAACCGGTCCGAGCGCACCGGCTACAAGCTCGTGCGCGTCCGTGTCGAGGGCGGCCGGCCGCTTTCGTACGAGGACTTCGCGGCGGGATGGCTCACGGCCGGCCGGGTGAGCGGACGACCGGTCTACCCGGAGGTCGGACCGGACGGCAGCCTGTTCCTGTCCGACGACGACGGCGGCCGCATCTACCGGATCCGATTCCGTGGCTGAGACGGCCACGGCCTTGGGCCGCGCCGGACACGGGCGGGGGGAGGTGACACCGGCGCCCTCCGTGCCGGAGCGGCCCCCCTACCGCGAGGCCGCGGCCGCCGCTGCCTGCGCGTGGGCGCTCTACGCGCTCACGCTCGCCCCCACGACCGCGTTCTGGGACACGAGCGAGTACATCGCGACGGCGCACGTCCTGGGCATTCCGCATCCGCCGGGAAACCCGCTGTTCGTGGTGCTCGCGAAGGTGTGGACGCTACTGCTCGCGCCGCTGGGCCTGTCGGTCGCGGTGCGGGTCAACCTGCTCGCCGCCACGACGAGCGCCGCGGCAACGGGGCTCTTCTATCTGGTCGCCCACAGGGTGCTCATGGGCATCTTCACCGAAGCCCGCTTCGCGCGATTGGGCGCGGCGGCCTCGGCGGCTCTCGGCGCGACCGCGTTTACCGTCTGGAACCAGTCGAACGTGAACGAGAAGGTCTACACCCTCAGCGTGCTCGTCATCGCCGCCGTGAGCTGGCTCGCCGTGCGCTGGCGTGACCGCCGTGAGGAGCCCGGCAGCGGGCGTTACCTGCTCTGGGCGGTCTTCGTGCTCGCGCTCGGCTTCACGAACCATCCCATGTCGGTGCTGCCGGCGCCCGCGCTGGCGGTCTTCGTGCTGATGTCGGGCCCGCGCCGACTCTTGAGCGGCGCGTTCCTGGGCCGGGCGGTCGTGCTGGTCGTGCTCGGCCTCTCGTTCAACTTCGTCCTTCCGGTGCGGGCCTCGCTCGACCCCGTGATCAACGAGGGCGACCCCACGTGCGAGACCATCACGGGCGCTGCGGTCGCGGTCTACACCAACGGGCGGGCGGGCTGCCCCATGCTCGCCGACAACCTCACGCGCCGGCAGTACCAGACGCCTCCGGTGACGGAGCGCAAGGCGCCGTTCGCGGCCCAGATGCTGATGTACTGGCAGTACTTCGAGTGGCAGTGGGCGCGCGGGTTCGAGGCCTCGGAGCTGCCGGGCGGGGCGCGTCTGCCGTTCGCGCTCCTGTTCCTGGGGCTGGGCGGCGCGGGCCTGTGGGCCACGTGGAGATCCGATCGCACGATCTTCGCGTACGTCGCCGTGCTGGCCGCCACGCTCACGGTCGGCCTGGTGGTCTACCTGAACTTCTGGTACGGCTACTCGCTCGCGCCGGAGATCACCGATCCTCTGCAGCACGAGGTCCGCGAGCGTGACTACTTCTTCGTGGCCGGCTTCCTGCTCTGGGGGGTGCTCGCCGGCCTCGGTCTCGCGTGGGCGTGGCACACGGTGGCGGGCTCCACGCCCGGAGCGCGACACTACGGGGCCGCGTCGCCCGTGCTCCTGATCGCGCTGATTCCGCTCGCGCTCAACTGGAGCTGGGCGAGCCGGTCGGGCGACTACGCCGCGCGCGATTGGGCGTACGACCTTCTGGTGAGCGTCGAGCCCTACGGCGTGCTGTTCACCAACGGCGACAACGACACCTTTCCGCTCTGGTACCTGCAGGAGGTCGAGGGCATCAGGCGCGACGTGACGGTCGTGGTCGGACAGTACCTCCTCACCACGTGGTACCCGCGTCAGCTGCAGCGATTGACCGAGTCCGACCGGCAGCGCCCTTACGTGCCGGCCGTCGCGCCCGCGTTCCACGAGGTGCGGGAGCCGCCGGCGGAGTCGATTCTCGCGCTCACGCCCGAGCAGATGGACCGCGTCGCGAGCGCGCGCCTGGCCGAGGACGTCACCATCGGCTTCCCCGGCATCGCGGTGAGGTATCCGGCCGGCATGGTGCTGGGCCGCGATCATCAGCTGGCGCTGGCCATCATCCGCGACTCGATCGGTGATCGCCCCATTTTCTTCTCGGCCCGGGGCGGAATGCTTTCCGAGCTGGGGCTCGACCCGTGGGGCGTGCGCCACGGACTCACAACCAAGCTCGAGATGCGCAGCCTGGACGAGCCGCCGCCCGAGGGGCTGGTCCAGGGCAGCGAGCCGTACGGCGGCGGCTGGTTCGAGCTGGACCGCTCGCTCGGGCTCTATCGGGACGTGTACCTGTTCCGTGGCCTGCGGGACCGGGCCGTGTGGGCGGATCGATCCACGCTGAACATCCCGCTGCAGTACTACGTGCTGGCGCTCCAGCTGGCCGACGCGGCCGAGGTTGGTGGGCGCTCGCCGGAGCTCGTCGCCGCGCTGCGGGAGGATGCCATGGCGTTCCAGATCGTCGGCCAGGGCGGGAGCGGAGGAACGCCCGGCCTGCCCGGGGGTGGATAGACGCATGACCCCTTCCGGTATCGCCGCGGCCCTACCGGACCTCGGTCGGAGCGAGCTGTACCGATACGCGCGTCATCTCGCGTTGCCCGAGGTCGGAATCGATGGGCAGAAGCGGCTCAAGTCGGCCAGCGTGCTCTGCGTGGGTGCCGGTGGACTCGGCTCTCCCCTGACGATGTACCTCGCCGCCGCGGGCGTCGGCACCATCGGCATCGTCGACTTCGACACGGTGGACGAGAGCAACCTGCAGCGACAGCTGCTGCACGGCACGAAGGACGTGGGCCGGCCCAAGCTCGACAGCGCGCGCGAACGCCTTGGCGACATCAACCCGCACGTCGACGTCCGCACGCACGACGCGCGCCTCAGCGCCGACAACGCGCTCGGGATCCTGGCCGACTACGACGTCGTTGTCGACGGCACGGACAACTTCCCCACCCGGTACCTCGTCAACGACGCCTGCGTTCTGCTCGGCAAGCCCAACGTGTACGGCTCGATCTTCCGGTGGGAAGGACAGGTTTCGGTCTTCTCGACCGAGGGCGGCCCGTGCTACCGCTGCCTGTTCCGCGAGCCGCCGCCGCCCGGCCTCGTGCCCAACTGTGCGGAGGGCGGAGTGCTCGGTGTCCTGCCGGGAATCATCGGCTCAATGCAGGCGATGGAGACGGTCAAGCTCCTGCTCGGGGCCGGCACCACGCTCGCGGGTCGCCTGCTGATCTTCGACGCGCTGGAGGCGACGTGGCGGGAGGTCAAGCTGCGGCGCAACGCCGACTGCCCCGTTTGCGGCGACGCGCCCACTCAGCGGGAGCTGATCGACTACGAGGTGTTCTGCGGCGTGACGCCCGACGGCGGTGCCGCGTCGGAGGGCGCCGACGACCCGCCCGTACCGGAGCTCGAGCCCAGCGAGGTTGCCGAGCAGCTCGGCGCGGACCGGCCGCCCTATTTGCTGGACGTGAGGGAGCCCTGGGAGTGGGCCGTGAGCAGCCTGGCCCCGAGGGGCGCCCGGCTGATCCCGCTCGACGAGCTGGACGAACGGCTCGGCGAAGTACCGCGCGACCGTCCGATCGTCGTGTACTGCCGCACGGGACGCCGCAGCGCCTCGGCCGCACGCAGGATGATCGCCGCCGGATACGCCGCCTCCAACATGCGGGGTGGCATCGTGGCCTGGGCGCGGGAGGTCGAGCCGGGCCTCCCGGTGGTGTAGTGCCCGCCGCTGATCCGGGCGAGGCTGGCTTGGCGGGGCCCACCGAAGCGGGTGTGGACGGCCCGGGGGACCGATCCAGCCCTGGGGACCGATCCAGACCGGGGGACCGATCCAGCCCTGGGGACCGATCCAGCCCGGCGGACGGCCCCCGCCCGGCCGAGCGCCCCGCAGCGTCCGGGGCCGATCCGGGATCGCGCCCGCACGTCGTGATCGTCGGGGCGGGGTTCGGCGGCCTGTGGGCAGCGCGCACGCTGTCGAAGCGACCGGTCGAGGTCACGCTCCTCGACCGCAACAACTACCACACGTTCTTTCCGCTCCTGTACCAGGTCGCCGCCGCCGAGCTGGTTCCGGCCGACATCGCCTACCCCGTGCGGTCCGTCTTCCGGCGCACGCCGAACGTGCACGTGCGCATGGCCGAGATGATCGCGCTCGATCTGGACGCGCGCGTCGTCCATACCGGCCGCGGGGACCTCACCTACGACTACCTCGTGCTCGCGCTCGGGAGCGAGCCGAACTTCTTCGGCGTGGAAGGCGCGGGCGAGCACGCCTTTCCGCTCCGGTGGATGGACGACGCGATCCCGCTCCGGCACCACGTGCTGGCGTGCTTCGAGGCGGCCCTCGCGGCGCCGCCCGAGCGCCGGATGGCGCTGCTCACGTTCACGGTCGTGGGCGGCGGGCCGACCGGGGTCGAGTACGCCGGCGCGCTGTCCGAGCTAGTCTACGGCCCGCTCCTCGAGGACTTCCCCGGCATCGAGGCCGAGGACGTGCGCATCGAGCTGCTCGAGGCTACAGACGAGGTCCTACCGGGCATGCCCCACGACCTCGGAGCCTACGCGCGCGACCGTCTCACGCGCCGCCGGGTGCACGTGCGGACGGGTGCCCGCGTAGAGGCGATCGGTCCCGACCGCGTGTGGCTGGTCGGGGGACGCTCGAGCCGGACGGAAACGGTGGTCTGGACGGCGGGCGTGCAGGGCGAGCCGCGCGCCGCCCGGTGGGGGCTTCCGGTCGGGCGCGCGGGGCGTGTCCCGGTCGCGGAGTGCCTGCACCTGGAGGCGCGTCCCGAGGTGTACGTCATCGGCGACCTGGCGTACCTGCAGGACGAGGACGGCCGGCCGCTCCCGCAGGTCGCGCAGGTGGCCATACAACAGGGCAGGCGCGCCGCGCGCAACATCCTGCTGCGGGCCGAGGGGCGGGAGGCGCGCCCGTTCGTCTACCGCGACCCGGGCGTGCTCGCGGTGATCGGGCGCAACGCCGCCGTGGCGCACGTGTTCGGCCGTACGTTCAAGGGCCTGCCCGCGTGGCTCCTCTGGCTGGGCATCCACATCACCTGGCTGATCGGCTTCCGCAACAGGGCGCTGGTGCTCGTGAACTGGGGGTGGAACTACGTCTTCTTCCGGCGCGCGATCCGCCTGATCCTGCCGACGCTCACGGTGCCCGAGGAGGAGTAGGCACCGCACGCGCGGGGCGGCGCCCCACGCCCGTGCATCGTGAGCATTACGTCGCCCACCGCCCCCGGCCTATTATGCATGGGCGCCCCCCCATCCCCTCCGGAGCCCGGAGTGGCCACATGACGCCTCCCTTCGACGCCCGCGCGCCCGCTGCGGGGGCCACGTGACGCCCGCGTTCCACGCCCGCGCGCTCGCGCTCGCCGCGCTGCTGCTCGCCGGAGGAGCCTTCCCGGGCGCGCTTGCGGCCCAGGACGCGTGCCCGGCCGCCTCGGCGCTGGACGCGGAGGCCGGATGGGCCGCATACGGCCGGAACGACATGACCGAAGCGCGCGGCCGCTTCGAGTCGGCGCTCGCGCTCTGCTCCGGCGACCTGTACGCGCGCACGGGCCTCGGCTACGTGGAGCTGCGGGAGGGCCGCGACGAGGTCGCGGCCGCGCTCTGGCAGGCCGTTCTCGCGTCGGATCCCGACGACGTGGACGCGCTGGTCGGCCTCGGTCTCGTCGCCTGGCGCTCGGGCGACCTCGACGTGGTGCGCGCGCGCTTCGCGCGGGTCACCGAGCTCGATCCGGATCACGCGACGGCGATCGACTACCTCCGCCGCGTCGGAGCCGCGGCCGGTCCGCGCGAGCGCCCCCTGCTGGTCTTGCCGGACACGCTACGCTACCCGGCCCGAACGAACGGCGACCGCTTCGAGATCCGCACCGCCCGCGGCTGGGAGCCGTTCTACGTCAAGGGGGTCAACCTCGGGGCCGCGCTGCCCGGGCGCTTCCCGAGCCAGTTCCCCGACTCCAGCACGTACGCGGGCTGGATCCGGGCGATGGCCGAGATGAACGCCAACGTGGTTCGCGTCTACACGCTGCATCCGCCCGACTTCTACCGGGCCCTGTACGACTGGAACACGCGGAACCCGGACCGCACGCTCTGGCTCGTCCACGGCGTGTGGACCGAGCTTCCGCGCGATCACGACTTCTCGGCGCCGGCGCACGAGAACGCGTTCTTCGCCGAGATGCACGACGTGGTCGACGCGCTGCACGGTCGAGCGGACATCGAGTCGC
>Ga0302046_10005202_pt1 | contig 11489 bp, 11 predicted proteins | sample RVTome_11_FD_200261 | JGI IMG/M metagenome (GOLD analysis project Ga0302046, IMG submission 200261) | Soil microbial communities from uranium-contaminated site in the Upper Colorado River Basin, Wyoming, United States - RVT147D111 (version 2) ... | reverse complement strand
GGTCGAGGACCGCACCCGAGTGCAGCATTACGTCGACCATGGCATTCAGCTCGGCCGCCGTCATGCCGCGCAGGAAGACGGCCATCAGGAACGCGGCCACCTGGTAATCGGCCACACGGCCATCCTGATAGCCGCCCAGGAACGCGGCGATCTCCGCCGGCTCCAACTCCTCGCCGTCGCGCTTGCGCTGGACCGTTCTGTACGGTGTCACCGTGCGACCAGCCCAGGCGCCATCCGGCCGCAGGACGATGCGGTCCGGACGTGCGCGCCGGATCCTTCCACCGGCGGGCGACGACTCAGACGCGAATCCGCTTGCGACCTGCTTCGACGGCCGTACGCACGTCGTCCGCAATATCGCCAATCCGCTCACCGGCCGAACCCTTCGCCGTCGTCACGACCTTCCTCAGCTGACGCCGCGTCCGCTTGCCGCTCTGCGGCGCGAGCAGCAGTGCGACTCCCGCGCCGACCGCCGCTCCGAGCAGCATGCCCATGAAGAAATTGATCGCGCCGCCATTCTCCTCGTCGTAATACATGCTCCACCTGCCGGGTTCGGATTGATCGGTTCGATGATCCAGCTTTCTCGGCACACTCCGCCACTGCGGCGTTGAGCGTTCTGCACCGCCCGGTCGCAGACGCACTGCGGCTGCAACACCGGGTCCCGCGCTCATCGCCGCGTCGTCACTTGCAATACACCGTCCGTCATGCAAACGTGCGCGGTATTCGGCACCAGCGGACAGATGCAGGATGCGGTCCCGGGGCCGAACGGGACAGGGGACAAGGACAGGAACAGGGGCGTGGCAGGGACCGGGACGTGGCCTGATGGTCCGGGTCACACATACGGTCGGGTTGGAAGACCGCTGTATCCCGGATGGCGGCGGGCTCGCTTGCGGGGTGGAATGGGCTAAGCGTATCTTGCATCAATCGTTTGCGAGAAAATGGGCGGGTCTGTCAGGGCCCGGGCTGGACAGGTTTCCCGGCCGGGCGGATGGGCCGATCACTGTGGTCGTGCACCGGTCGCAGTGGACCGGCTGATTGCCAGGGATGAACGCGAAAGCAACGGCATCGGAAACGCAGGCACGTCCCGGCCGGATCCTGGTAGTGGACGACAACCGGGACAACGCGGAGATCATCGCGACGCGGCTGCGGTTCCGGGGCTACGCGATCGAGGAAGCGGGGACCGGCCAGTCGGCGCTCGATGCGGTGCATCGCAACCCGCCCGACCTGATGCTGCTCGACATCATGCTCCCGGACATCGACGGTTTCGAGATATCGCGGCGGATCAAGGGCGATCCGGGGCTTCCGTTCATTCCGATCATCCTGGTGACGGCCCGCGACTCGACGGAAGACAAGATCACCGGGTTCGATGCGGGCGCGGACGACTACCTGACGAAGCCGATCAATTTCTCGGAGCTGGAGGCGCGCGTCCGCTCGATGCTGCGCATCAAGCGACTGCAGGACGAGCTGGAGGAGAAGAATCGCGAGCTGCAGCGGATCAGCATCAGCGACGGTCTGACCGGCCTCTACAATCATCGCCACATCCACGGGCTGTTGCGCGAGGAGTTCGAGCGTGCGGCCCGGATGGAGACGACGCTCACCGTTGCCATGTTCGATCTCGATCACTTCAAGGCGGTGAACGACACGCACGGCCACCAGGCGGGCGATCGCGTGCTGCAGCAGATAGCGGACCTGCTGCGCCAGAACGCGCGCGACATCGACCGGCTGGGTCGCTACGGCGGCGAGGAGTTCCTCGCGCTGCTGCCGGGGACCGATCTGGAAGGCGGCATGGTGTTCGTCGAACGTGTACGCGCAGCCGTCGAGCGGCATCCTTTCAACATTGCGACGGACCAGCCGATCCGGATGACGGTGTCGGCCGGCATTGCACTGTTCCCGAACGAGCGGGTGACGAGCACGGAGATGCTGGTCCGTCAGGCAGATGAAGCGATGTACGCGGCGAAGGCGAGGGGCCGCAATCGAGTGTTCCGCTTCGACGAGATCGGGTCGAGCGGGGAGGGCCCTGCTTGAGCGCACCGGGCAAGCAGCTGCTGCAGCGCGTGGAGGAGCTGCGACGCGTGCTGCACGAAGCGAACTACGAGTATCACGTCCTCGACGCGCCCACGATTTCCGACGCCGAATACGACCGGCGCCTGCGCGAGCTGAAGGAAATCGAGAGCGCTCACCCCGAGCTGATCACGGCGGACTCGCCGACGCAGCGCGTGGGAGCGGAGCCGGCCACGCAGTTCAGGAAGGTCGAGCACCTGGCCCCACTCTATTCTCTGGACAATGCGTTCTCGGCGGATGACCTGCGCGCGTGGGAGCAGCGCAACGCGCGCATTGTCCGCGAGGTCAGGGACTCCGGCTATCTCGCGGAGCTGAAGCTGGACGGTGCAGCGGTGACGTTGCGCTACGAGAACGGCATTTTCGTGCGCGGTGCGACGCGCGGCAACGGTACGCTGGGTGAAGACATCACGTCCAACCTGAAGACGATCCGCGCGATTCCGCTCAGGCTGCGCGGCGATGCACCGATCCCGCCGCTGCTCGAGGTGCGCGGCGAAGTGTTCATGTCGCTGCGCGGCTTCGCGGAGATGAACGCGAAACGGGAAGCGGCGGGTGAGCCGATCTTCGCGAATCCGCGGAACGCCTCGGCCGGCGCACTGCGGCAGCTCGATGCGCGGCTGACGGCGGAGCGGCCGCTGCGGTTCTTCGGGTTCCAGCTGCTGATCGACCCGGCGCTCAACCAGCGGCTGCCGGTCGAGACCCAGCCGGAGGTGCTCGCCATGCTGGCGGCGTGGGGCGTGCCGACCAATCCGGTTCGGCGTTCCTGTGCGACGCTGGACGAAGTGATCGCATGGCTGGATGAAGTGGACGGCATGCGCCGCACACTCGATTATGCGATCGATGGCGTCGTCGTGAAGGTGTCACGGCTGGCACTCTGGCCGGAGCTGGGCGTGGTCGGCGAGCGCGACCCGCGCTGGTCGATCGCCTACAAGTTCCCGCCCGACATCGAGACGACGAAGCTGCTCGACATCGAGATCAACGTCGGCCGCACCGGCTCGCTCAATCCGTTCGCCGTGCTGGAGCCGGTCGTGATCGGCGGTGCGACGGTGAAGCTGGCGACACTGCACAACTTCGAGGACCTCGCACGCAAGGACCTGCGCATCGGTGACACGGTGCTGGTGAAGCGAGCCGGCGAGGTGATTCCGCAGGTGGTGGGACCGGTCGTGCAGAAGCGTAGCGGCCGGGAGCGGCGGTTCAAGCCACCGTCGAAGTGTCCGTCGTGCGGAACGGCGGTCGAGCAGCCGGCGGGCGAAGTGATGGTGTACTGCCCGAACCCATCGTGTCCGGCCCGGATCCACTGGGGTCTGGTGCATTTCGCGTCGCAGGGCGCAATGGACATCCGCGGCATGGGCGAGCGCACCTGTGCGCAGCTGCTGGAGAGCGGACTGGTGCGCGACTTCGCCGACCTGTACCGTCTGACGGAGTCGGATCTGGTGCAGCTCGAGGGATTCGCGCTGATCTCGGCGCAGAACCTCGTTGCCGGCATTGCGGCGTCGAAGTCGCGTCCGCTGACGCGCCTCCTTTACGCGCTGGGCATCCGGCACGTCGGGTACAGTGCGGCGCAGCTGCTGGCTCGCCGATTCGAGACGATGGACGCACTGCTGTCCGCAGGCGAAGAGGCGATGGCGGCCGTGCACGGGATCGGCGCGACGACGGCGGCGGCCGCGGCGGCGTTCTTCGGCGAACGGCGGAACCGGGCGCTGCTCGAGCGGCTGGCCGGCGCGGGCGTGAACATGATCGAGCCGGTCGAGAAGGCCGAGCGCCCATCGCTCGCCGGCCTTACATTCGTGATCACCGGCACGCACGCAGTCAGCCGCAAGGACCTGACGAGCTTCATCGAGCGGCACGGCGGTCGCGTGAGCGGGAGTGTATCACGGTCGACCGATTACCTGGTCGCCGGCGACGATCCCGGCTCGAAACTGGATCGTGCCCGCGAGTTGGGGGTGAAAGTGCTGGACGAGGCGGCACTGCGCGAGCTGGCCGCCGCCGCGGCACCATGAACGGGGAACCGGACGCCGAACGCACGAGGGCACCGATCATGCCGAACACTGCACGACCGCAGGAGCTGGCGCTGCCCGTCGCATCACTTGCGGCATTGCGCCGTGCGCTGGTCGAATCGACAGGCGATGACGTGGCCGCACGTGCGCTGCAACAGGCCGGCGTCGCCGCGGGCGATGCGTTCTTCCATCTGCTTTCGCCACCCGGCCCCGCTGGTGGCAGCGCGACGCCCGCGGAATGGAACGAGGGCGTGTTCTGGCGCCGCTTCGCCGAGATGTTCGAGCGGCGGGGCTGGGGCCGCATTGCGAACGAGCGTGTTCATCCCGGCGTCGCCGCGCTCGATGCATTCGACTGGGTCGAGTCCGACGCCGGGATGGGAGCCACTCGCCCCAGCTGCTTCTTCACGGCAGGCCTGCTGGCGAATCTGCTGGGCCGCGTCGTGCAGGATGAGGTCGCCGTGCTGGAAGTCGAATGCCGCTCGCGCGGCGATGCCCGCTGTCGCTTTCTCTACGGCAGTCCGCAGAATATGGACTCGGTGTTCGGCCGCTTGCGTGCGGGCGCCGCCCTCGAAGAATCGCTGACCGCGCTCTCCTGAGCACGGTGTTCCGTATCGACGTGGCACGCGCACTCGGTATCGATTTCGGTGAACGGCGCATTGGTCTGGCGATCGGCGATCCGACATCGACGATTGCACAGCCGCTGCCGCCGCTGCTGCGCCGGCGCAATCGGCGGGCGCCCGTTCAGGCGCTGGTCGAGCTGATGGATGCGCAGGACGTCGACCGCGTCGTCGTGGGCCTGCCACTCTCGCTCGAGGGTGACGACACGAAGTGGACCACCGACGTGCGCGCTTTCGCCGACCGGCTGGCCGCCCGATCCGGCCGTGCGGTGTATCTGCTGGACGAGCGCATGACCTCGGTGCTCGCCGAACGCGCCATCCGCTCGCTCGGCCTGCCTCGCCGTGAACGCGAACGCAAGACGCGCGTCGATACCGCCGCCGCAATCGTGATCCTGCAGGCGTTCCTCGACCGTTCCCGTCGTGCGGGCACCGAGCCACTCGAGCCGGTAGGGCCGGCGGCCACGACACGACTCCACCGCGCACCGGCGGAGGCCGGCGAATGAGCGACCTTCGACGCGCACCCCTCGCCCGTTTTCTGACACAGCGGGCAGCGGGGGCACAGAGGACGGAAAAACGGGTGTTCATCGTCGCTGTCGTGCTCACGCTGCTGGCGGGTGCCATTGCGTGCAGCGGCAGTGCGGAGGGCTCGGGTGAGCTGGTGCGGATCCGGGTGCGAGCCGGTGCACCGTTCGCCGAAGTCGCGGAATCGCTGGACGCGCGGGGCGTCGTCGAGAACACGCGGTTCTTCAGGCTGTACGCGCGTCTGACGGACCAGGCGACGCGCATACGGCCTGGCACGTACGAGTTCCGCCAGGATCTCGCGTGGGCGCGCGTGCTCGGCGACATGGTTCACGGCCGGGTTCTCACCGCGCGGCTGGTCATTCCCGAGGGCATGACGGTTGCCGACATGGCGCCACGCATTGCCCAGGTCGCCGGTGTGGACGCCGATTCACTGGCCGGCGCGCTACGCGACACGGCGCTGTCGAGCCGCTTCGATGTGCCGGGTCCGGGACTCGAGGGCTACCTCTACCCTGCGACCTATACGATCCAGGTCGATGCGCACCCGGACTCGATCGTGGCCGAGCTGGTACGCACGTACCACGCCGTGTGGACGGCGGAGCGCCGCGCGCGCGCGGACTCGCTCGGAATGAGTGAGGCCGAAGTGGTCACGCTCGCTTCGATCATCGAGCGGGAAGCCGTGCGTGCGGAGGAGATGCCGCTCATCTCCGCCGTATACCACAACCGGTTGCGCATCGGAATGCCGCTGCAGGCGGACCCGACCGTGCAGTACGCACTGGGCGGACATCGGGAACGGTTGTTGTACGCGGACATCGAGCGCGTACGCGACCACCCGTACAACACGTATGGGCGGCGTGGCCTGCCACCCGGCCCGATCGCATCCGCCAGCGACCGCGCCATCGATGCAGCGCTGCAACCTGCCGAGGTGCAGTTCCTCTATTTCGTCGCGCGGCCCGACGGTACGCACGTTTTCAGCCGGACACTGACCGAGCACAACCGCGCGCGTGAGGCGATCCGGCGCGAGCAGCGGGCGAGCGGCCGGCCAATTCCGTGAACGATTACGATCTGATCGTCATCACGGACCGCGCCCTGGCCGCGCCCCGTGACGTGCGCGCCATCGTGGCCGCTGCGCTCGCGGCGGGAGCACCTGTGATCCAGCTGCGCGACAAGACGGCGACCGCACGCGAACTGTTCGAGCAGGCGCAGTCGCTGCTGCCGCTGGTGCGCGCCCGTAGCGCCCGTCTCTTCATCAACGACCGGCTGGATGTCGCACTGCTGGTGCGCGCTGACGGTGTACACCTGGGGCCGGACGACATCCCGGTCGCAGCCGCGCGACGCATTGCACCGCCCGACTTCCTGATCGGCTTTTCCACGGACGACGTGCCAGCGGCACGCGCAGCCGAGCGCGCTGGCGCGAGCTACATCGGTTGTGGCGCAGTCTTCGGCACGACGAGCAAGCCGGAGGCCGCGGGTGAACGCATTGGCGTGGACCGACTCGATGCGGTCGCCCGTGCGGTCCGCATCCCGGTCGTCGGCATTGGCGGCATCACGGAAGGCAACATCGCGGCAGTCGGTGCGACGGCCGCCGCCGGCGCTGCCGTCATCGCCGCCGTGATGCACGCGCATGATCCGGGCGCTGCGACCCGTTCACTGCTGAGCCGGTTCGCGAGCAGTCGCGCCCACGTCGGATGAGCGTCCGTGCGGCCATGCGCACAGCGCGTGTCAGCCGGCGAGGCGCAGCCCGGTGGGTCGAGCGCCGGCATCCGTGGATCTATCGCAGCGATGTCGTCGAACCGCCGGCACCCGCCGATCAGCCCGGCAGTGCAGTGGTCGTGGATGACCGGGGCCGCACGATCGGGACCGCGCTCTGGAGCCCGTCATCGACAATCTCGCTGCGCATGCTCACGCGCGCTGCGACTGCCATCGATGTCGCGTTCTGGCGCGAACGAATTTCCGTCGCCCGCATGCTGCGCAATGAGCTGGCCATCGATGCGACGGCATTCCGGCTGGTACACGCCGAAGCCGACGGCCTGCCGTCACTGGTCGTGGACCGGTACGGCGATCATCTCGTCGTACAGTTCCTGTCTGCCGGCCTGGAGACGTTCCGCGCGGCCATCACGGAGGCGCTCATCGCGGAGCTGTCGCCAGCCGGCATACTGGCCCGTGATGACGCGAGTGTTCGCAGCCACGAGGGCCTGCCGGCGGGTGTGCACGTGCTGTACGGTGACGTGCCGCCCGAGATCGAAGTGCGCGAACGCGACGTGCACTACCTCGTCGTGCCCCGGACCGGCCAGAAGACGGGCGCGTTCCTGGACCAGCGCGAGAACCGCAGCCGGGCCGCCGACTTCGCACGCGGCCGCGCACTGGACTGTTTCGCATCGCAGGGCGGATTCGCCATGCACATGGGGCGGCGCGGCGCCAGTGTGACGGCGATCGAGTCGTCGGGTGATGCACTCGAGCGCGCCCGCGTGAACGCGCGCCGGAACCAGCTGCTGGATGTCGCATTCCTCGAAGCGAACGTATTCGATGCCTTGCGCGACCTCGAGGAAGGCGGCGCCCACTTCGATGTCATCGTGCTGGATCCGCCCGCATTCGCCAAACGGCGCGACAACGTCGAAGCGGCCGCGCGCGGCTACAAGGAGATCAACCTGCGGGCGCTCAAGCTGTTGACGGCGGGCGGTCACCTGATCACGTTCTCCTGCTCGTTCCACATGCGGCCCGACCGCTTTCGCAGCGTTCTCGTCGATGCGGCTCTCGATGCCGGCCGGACCCTGCGCTGGATCGAATGGCGTGGCCAGTCGCTCGACCACCCGGCGATCGTGCAGATACCCGAAACCGAATACCTCAAGGGCGCCATCCTGCAAGTCGTCTGAGCGGCGCCGGGAGCATGCCATGTCCGAGGACGCGTCCCCGGGTGCATCGACTCGGCTGTTCGAGCTGATCTGGCCGGGTGCAATGGCGGCGCAGGCCGTATCGGTCGCGGCGAGGCTGCGACTCGCCGACCTGCTGGGCGACACACCCATGACGGTGGAGGATCTGGCCGCGCGCGCGGACGTTCATCCGCGCAGTCTGCGACGGCTGCTGCGTGCGCTCGCCAGCCTGGGCGTCTTCCGCGAGCATGACGACGGACGGTTCCAGCACACGGCTGTGAGCGCGACGCTGCGCACGGATCGACCGGACTCCACGCACGCATGGGCCGTCTTCCTCGGCGCACCGTTCCTGTGGACCGCATGGGGCGACATGCTCGAGTCCGTGCGCACGGGTGTGACGGCGTTCGATCGCGTGCACGGCGCACCGTTCTATCAGTACGTCGCCGCGAACCCGGCGGACGCGGCGATCTACGACAACGCCATGAACGCAGGCGCGACCGCGGTCGCCAATGAACTCATCGCCGTGTTCGATTTCAGCGGCTTCGATCTGGTCGTTGACGTGGGCGGCGGCCAGGGCGCCCTCCTGCACGGCATCCTCGCCGCGAACCCGCGTGTTCGCGGAATCCTGTTCGATTTTCCGGCTGTCGTGGCGGGCGCGCGGGCGCTGCGTGAAAGCGCTGTGGCACAACGGTGCAGCATCGTGGCCGGCGACGCGTTCGAGGCGGTACCGGAAGGCGGCGCTGCCTACGTGCTCAAGAGTGTGATCCACAGTCTGGATGACGATGCCGCCGTTCGCATTCTGGACAACTGCCGGGTCGCCATGCGGCCGGACGGAAGTCTGCTGCTGGTCGAGATCGTGCTGCCGCCACGCCACGAGCCGGACCCGCGCAAGGCGCTGATGGACCTCATGATGCTGACGCTGGTGCCGGGCCGGGAGCGGACGCGCGCGGAGTTCGAGACGCTGCTGGCCCGTGCGGGATTCAGACTGGCGCGGATCGTGGCGACGGGCAGTGGAAGCTCGATCATCGAAGCGAAGCCGGATCGTGCGACATCGCGGGCGTGAGCGTCGTCGTCAGATGCCGCCGTATTCGAGCACTGCGCCGACTTCTTCGTGGCTCAACGAGAAGGTGCCCAGCCGCCCGTTCCACACGCCGTGCCAGTCGGAGCCGCCGGTGGCGTAGAGGCGCAGCTCTTCGGCCGTGCGCTCGAACATGAGACAGTCCTCGGGCGGGCAGCGCGGACGATAGCACTCGATGCCGTCCAGACCGCCGGCCGCGAAGCGACGGACCTCGCGCCGGAGCAGATCCAGCTCGGGATGCGCCCAGACAGCAATGCCGCCCGCGCAGTGGATCCTCTCGATGGCCTCGTAGGGTGTGACCAGGTTGACCGGCCGGTAGGCGGGACAGGCGTCGCCGATCCACCGGTCGAACGCGTCGGACACGGTGGCGGCGTGGCCGCGCTGCACGAGAACGCGCGCGAGGTGCGGCCGGGCGACAATGCGCGAGCCGCTCGCTTCGGCCGCGACCGCCTCGAACGGAACCGTCAGCCCGCCGGCGCGCAGGGCATCGATCATGGCCGCCATGCGATCGCGCCGCCGTGTCATTGCCTCCGACTCATGTTCCTGCAGCGCCGGATGGTCCGGATCCACGAAATAGCCGAGCATGTGCAGCTCGCGGCACTCGAACGTCGTCGACACCTCGATCCCGGGCACGACGTGCACACTGCCACGTCCGGCCTCGGCCGCTTCCGAATACCCGGCCGTCGTGTCATGATCGGTCAGCGCAATGACGTGCAGGCCGCCCGCCCGAGCGGCCCACACCAGGGCGCTGGGCGAGAGGCTGCCATCTGATGCCATGGAATGAAGGTGCAGATCGACCCGCATGAACCTGCACTGATCGGAGGTCCGGAACGCGCCGGACAGCGCGGCGCCAGCTTCTGCCAGCGTCCAGCCGTCAGGAAAACGCGCGCTCGGCGAAGCCCGGCGACCCCCGTGGCCGGGCTCCGGCACTCCCCTATCGTACGGAGATGCGGCGTGGAATGCGATAGGCAAGGCCGATGCCGAAGGCCTCGATCTCGCCGACGGTCAGCCCGAAGCGGGCGACCCACGACGTGCCGAGTGCCAGATCGGCACCGAAATCCACGTCCAGGTTGACTTCGGAATCGGTATCCTCTTCGCCGTTCGGCCGGTCGCGTGAGACCACGTCGAGCGAAACCCGCGGGTGCACATACGGCGTGATCGTGAAACCGGAGCCCGGGATGCGGGCGCCAATGCTCAGCCCCGCCGGTACCCGCAGCCACGTCGCGCCGTTGAACGAGGCGCCGGCGCCCGCCAGCCACGAGATCGCCAGGACGTTCGTGCCACCGGGATTCACCAGTGACCCATGGATCTCGGCACCGAGCAGCACCGAGCGGTTCCCCTCGACGCCGCCCATCCCGGCGCGCAGTCCGAAGCTCACGTTGCCGCTCTGCCGCCAGACGCCCATGAACCCGAGGTCGCCACCTTCCGCATCGATCAGATACAGGCCGATGTCGTCATGCGCCGATGGCGCGAAGAAGCTCGGTGTCTCCCATGACTGGGCTCGAGCCGGGCGCGTCAGATTCAGGGCCATCAGTACGCCGGCCACTACGGCCGTCCAGGTCGTCCTGCTTCGCATCAGACTTCGCCTCCCGGTTTGGCAACACGGTGTGGCCTGCAAGGCGGGTGCAAGATCGAGACCGGACTGGACAACTGGTTCAAAATGAACAACTCGAGGCGGACGACGCGGGATCAGGAGGTGGAGCCGTCCTGGCGCGCGCGGCGGATCACGCTGCGGCCGACCTCGTCGCCCAGCGCGTCGCCATCATGGACATCGAAGCGGTAGTGGATACCGCCCCAGACTCTCGAGATGGAGGCCTCGAACGCGCGATCGAGGTAATGACCGGCGCGGTCGGGGAACAGATATCCCATGACGACCGCGGTCGCCACGGACTGCGTCGAATGGCCGGATGGATAGGAGGGGAACGGCGGTGTGGACACGACGGTCACGATCGTGCTGTCGACCGTGATCGGGCGGGCCAGCCAGTGGGCGTACTTGCTGTCCCAGCACGCGACGAGCGCGTCGAACTGCGTGACGCTGACAAGGGCATGCGCACGCGCTGCGCGCATGGGAGTGAGGCGTCGTCGGCCGATCTCATCCTCGAGGTCGAGTGTCCAGCGAATCGGCGGAGCACCCGTCGCCCAGTAGCGTGCGACGTCAGCCTGCGCCGCCGTACGTTCCGTGCTCAGCCTGCGCAGCTCGGCAAGGTCCGTGTCGAATGCCACAGACCCGGGCAGCGGCGGGTCAGGCAACCGGAATTCATCGCCGGCCCGCAGGACCCACGTCTTCCAGCCGCCGGCCATCGGGTCGTAGGGTGACATCACCCGGCGAGGCGGAGTGGGTCGCCAGCGGTCG
>Ga0302046_10005201_pt1 | contig 11490 bp, 7 predicted proteins | sample RVTome_11_FD_200261 | JGI IMG/M metagenome (GOLD analysis project Ga0302046, IMG submission 200261) | Soil microbial communities from uranium-contaminated site in the Upper Colorado River Basin, Wyoming, United States - RVT147D111 (version 2) ... | reverse complement strand
AGTTACTCCGAATGTACCGAGAGATTCCTCGTCCAAAGACCTTTGGGCGCTTCGAACAGGCCGTGGCCGATGATCGTGGCCGGCTCTGGCTGAAGACGTACGATACATATGGTACCGGCCACGCGCGGTGGGTGGTCTACACCGCAGCGGGCCAAGCAGTCGCCGTGCTGCGGCTACCGGAAGTGTTTGAACTGCTGCTAGTGCGGGGAAACCGGCTCACCGGGCAGGTGCAGGACCCTGAGGGGGTCCCGACCGTCCATCAGTACGAAGTGCGGCCCGGCGGTCGGTAGGCCGGGCGGGTTTGAGGCAGGGCCATCTTTTCCAGCAGGGAGGATCAGATGCGGGACGAAATCCGGAGGTTCGTGGTAGGAATGGCGTTGGTGCCGGCGGCGCTGTTCCTCGCGTCGGCGCCGGCGCAGGCCCAGTACATGGGCGGCGGCTGCGATCAGTGGTGTACCGGAGAAGAATGTTGGTGGGACTCTGGGGAGGAGGGCGATTTCTGCATGCAGGTTTACCATGGCGAGCAGGGCTCCTGTGAGATTTACTACGTCGAGGAGTGCTACGAGACGCTCGCGCTCAGCACAATCACGGTCTGCGAAGCGAGGAGAGTCGACCGCATCACCAGCCTCTTCGGCGTGCCGTTGGCCCCCGTAACGCGATCCGCAGTGGTCGACTTGCTTGATCTCGGCAAGTCGAAGGGAAAAGCCAAGGTCACGCTGGCTGCATTGATAGTCCGGAACGGCTAGAGAATGGTTTGGGAAGAGGACGGTGTCTTCCGCGGCGCACCCGGCCGCGCTAGCCTGGGCGACTTCCCAACTTGATCACAACCTCCTTCTGGCGGTGGTCTCGGATTGGTTCCATGGGAGCGCCGAGGCCACCGCAGGTCGCTCTTTGGTACCCTGGCAGCGGCCACGCCCTCCAGCTAGCCTCCAAGTCGGGGGAGACGGACTGGATCATTTCTTACGCTGGAACCCGGCCGGTCCAAAGTCGCCTCGATCGCGCGAAAACTGCGGCGTGGCGGCGTCGACCTGCTTGGCTGGCCGGCGGTGCGCGGACTCTGCACCCCTTCATGGTGGCGGAACTGCCGAGCTTGGATCTGGAGCGCGCTCGCCATCGGGTTGGTGCCCTTGGTGGTCATGGCCGACAGCCCGCGGGACGTGCTCGCTTCCTACGCCAGCCTCTACCTGGAGCAGGAGGTCCAGGCGGAGGGGTTGGTGCGGCGGGTCGGCGACGTCGCGGGCCTTCTCGAAGTGGGGAGTTGCTCGCACGCGGCGATCTTCAATCTGAGCAACGTGGCGTGGGAGACCGCGGTCAGCCGGAAAACCGTCGAAGGCTATTTCACGATTCTGGAGGACCAGCTGCTCGCCTTTCGATTGCCGGTCTTCCGCCGGCGGCCGGACGAGCGACCGCCGCCCATCCCAAGTTCTTTCTCTTCGACGCCGGAGTCTTTCGCTCCTTCCGGCCCCGGGGGCCCCGGGACCGTCCCGAAGGGATCGAGGGCGCGGCCCTCGAGGGCCTGGTCGCGCAACATCTGCGTGCCTGGGCCGCGTACGCCGCCTCGGAATTTCGCCTTGTGCTATTGGCGCACTCGTTCCGGCGTCGAGGTGGATCTGGTGGTCTATGGCCCCGACGGGTTCTGGGCGCTGGAGGTGAAGAACGGCACCGCGGCGCGGCGGCAAGACCTCCGGGCGCTCGAGGCCTTCGTGGAGGACTTCCCCGAGGCGGTGCCGCTGCTGCTGTATCGTGGAGCGGACCGTTTGCTGGTCGACGGCATCCTCTGCCTTCCGGTGGCCGACTTCCTGGTGCAGCTCGGTATCGTCGGATCCCCGCCACGCCGAGGTCAGCGCGGTCTTGCGCGCGCGCGTGGCCGGCGGCATCCGCATCGTGACGACCAACCTGGTGCTGGCGGAGACGCACGCCCTGCTGATGCGGCGCGTGCATGGCCCGGCGGCACTGGCATTTCTGCGCGAAGTGCGGCGCCCACCGAACCTGGTGGTGGCCAGCACCGAGGAGCTGGAAATGCGCGCGGAAGCGGAGTGGCTGGAGCGGTTCCGGGATCAGCCGCTTTCGCTCACCGACGCGGTGAGCTTCGCAGTGATGCGCGAGCGGGGCATCGGCGAGGCCCTGGCGCTCGACCGGCATTTCCTGGTGGCCGGGTACGCGGCGGTGCCCTAGCGAACGGCCGGCCTGCCGCTGGAGGAACCCGGGTCTTGCCGCCTGCGGCCGGCGCGACGACCTTCGCACCCGTTGCTGCTCCCGCAGGCCACGCGCAAGTACGACCAGCCGGCCCCGTCCAGCAGGAGCAGCACTGGGGGTGTCCCCCCTCCCAGGATCGCTGTAGCCGGCGGTCACCGGAGTCGCGCCGTTGAGCCTCGCCTCTTCGTCCTCATCGCCCCCTCGCCAACTCCGCCAGCAGGCTCTCCATCGCCGCCCGCAACACCGGCGGCCGGCCGGGCAGGTCCTCCCGCCGGGCGCGCCGCAGCCTCTCCACCTCGGCGTCGGTGACCAGGGTCTGAAGCCCGATCGAGCTCGCGGGGAGCGTGGTGCGCCGGGCCAGCATGCCCTCCGCCGCGATCCGGAGCACTCGGCCCGAGCGGTCCACCAGGGCGCCGGTGAGTTGAATGACGCTCACCGGGGTCTCGAGCGAGGTGAGCCATGGCAGCGACGCCACGTGATCCGCGCCGAGGTCCACCACCTTGCGGCCCAGCAGGTCCTTCTGCCGGGTGAGGTATTGTCCCACCTCGAGGGTCACCAGCAGGAGCGCGTCGGCTTCCGAGCGGTCCAGCGTCTCGGCGGCCCACCGGCTCCACGCCCGCGACGGCCGCGCCGCCGCCAGCCGGTACCTCGGCTTGCCCACGTTCTCCAGCACGCACTCCTCTACCTGGTCCACCTCGCAGCCGAACATCACGTCGGGCGGCGTGCCGGGCATCGGCCCCGCCCGGCGGGCCGGCGCCCCGCGCGCCAGTCCGTCGAGCGCCTGGTTCAGGTCCGCGAGCAGGGCGGCGACCGGCGTCCCCGCGCCGCCCTCGGGATCGAACAACGGCTCCTGCGACGCGCCCCGCTGGTACAACACCGGGAGATGCGCCACGCGGGTGACCCGTGCAGCGGTTCCCGCGCTCCAGGGCGGGCGCTCCATCAGCCGATCGCCGACCCCGCTTCCCATCGTTGCCACGGCACAGCTGCACAGGGCGAGGAAGGACGCCGCGAGACGGGTCAGGGCGAGGCGACTCATCGCTTCACCCAGACCGGCGTCGACTTCTGACTCGGGTCGGCGGTGCGCCGGGCCAGCCGCGTGTGCCCCGTGGTCCAGGCGGTGAAGACCTCGAAGCCCTCGCTTTCGTGGTTGGACACGAACGCGATCAGCTTGCCGTCGGGCGACCAGGAGGCGGAGGTCTGGCTGCGCAGCAGGCTCACGAAGGGCCGCAGGCTGGTCCCCGACGGCACCGTCATCCAGATGTCCGCCTGCATGACGTTGTGGTACCGGGTGAACGCGATGGTGCCGCCGTCGGGCGACCAGGCGGGCAGGTCGTCATAGACCTCGCCGCTGGTGACCTGGCGCCTGTCGCCGCCGTCGGACGCCATGGTCCAGAGGTGCGATTCCCCGCCCGCAAGCCGTGAGTACACAATGCGGGCCTGCGCGGCCGCGCCCGGCGACCACGACGGCGCCGCGAGCGCCCCGGTCTGGCCGCCGCTGATGTCGAGCGCCCCGGTGCCGTCGGCGTTCATGGTCCAGATCCGTCCCGCGAGCAGCTGGGCCGGAACCACCGCGACATACTGGCGGCGGCGGAACGCGAGGCGGGAGCCGTCGGCGCTCCAGGCCGGCTGGTCGTCGGCCGCGGGCCCCTCGGTGAGTTGGGTGAGCGTGCCGGTGACGCGGTCGGCCACGTGGATATCGGTGTGATTCCAGGGGTCGATCCTGACGAAGGCCACGTAGCGGCCGTCGGGCGACACCGCGGGATTGGCTCCCTTCACCCCCTGGGGCAGCAGCGTGGTCGGAACCCTTGCCGGCTGCCGCGGGTCCACCAGCATCAGGTCGTTCGCCTCGCCGGGAACGCCGTCCCAGGCGCTGAACACCAGGTCGTACTCATGATCCGCGGTCACGGTGATCGCGGCGCTCGCTTGCTTGCCATGCACCTTCGCGGTGATCTGCGCGGGACCGACCCGGAACGCGGTCACCCCACCGAGCGCGTCGACCATGGCGACACCCTGATCCGAGGAGGTCCAGGCGATCCCGAGGTTGGGGATCTCCTGCCCGTACTGGTCCCTGGGCGTGGCAGTCAGCCGGAGTGTGGCGCCTTCCTCCAGCGTGGCGTCCGCCAGATTGAGCTCGACGCTCGCCACCTCACCCGGAGGCGGCAGCGTCACCTCGACGATCACCTTGCCCGACTTCCCCTCGCTGGTGGCGGTGATCGTAGACTGTCCCCGCGTGTGCGCGGTCACCACCCCGGCATTGGACACCGTGGCCACGTGGGGGGTCTCGGATGACCAGACCACGGCCCGTCCCTGGAGCGGCCGGTTCTGCGCGTCGCGCAGCGTCACGGTGAGCGCGAGGGTGCCGCCCATCGCAATCACCGGGGCCGGCGGGGAGAGGCTGACACTGGCCACCGGGGCGGGCGGGCCGCCCGGGCCGGTGGGCGGATCGCTGTCCCCCCCGCAGGCGGCGAGGAAGACGGTGGGCGCCAGCAGTCCGAGCGCGGGCAGCCTGAGACGGGTTTTCATGGTGCGGTCCTTTCCTTCCGGAGGTTGGTGTTACGGGCGCCCGGCGTGGCCGCGCGAGGCAGCCAGGCGGGCGAGGATTCGTCAGCGGTGCCGTCGGTGAGCCGGACCAGTCCGGTGCCGTCGGGCGCGGCGGCGAAGAGATCGATCTGTCCGTGGCGGTCGGATGCGAACGCGATCAGGGTCCCGCGCGGCGACCAGGCGGGCCGCGCCTCGGTCCCCGGGAATTGGATCCGCCGTTCGGCACCGGTTGCCAGCTCGAGCACCACCAGGTCGGAGTGTCCGTCGGGGAACTGGCGGACAAAGGCCAGCCGGCCGCCCTCCGGCGACCACGCCGGCTCGAGGTCGGCCCCCGGCGTCCGGGCAAGCGGCCGGGAGTCCCCACCTTCGGCGGACATGATCCAGATCCGGAACCGGCCGCCGCGATTGCTGGCGAACGCCAGCCGCCCCGAATCGGGACTCCAGGCGGGGCTCAGGTGAGTGACCCCGCCGGACACGACGGCGGTCAGGTTGACCTGGGCGGTCCCATCGGGCCGCGCGAGCCAGATGTCGCTCCCCTCTCCGGCCCGATGGCGGACGAACGCCACCCGCCCGCCGTCGGGTGAGAAGGCCGGCATCCGGCCATCCAGGGCGCCGGTGCCGAGCGGCCGGAGACCAGTGCCGTCGCGTCGCACGATCCAGAGGCCCTGCTGGCCTGCGCGGGGCCGCATGAACGCCACGTCGCCCGCGGGTGTGACGGTGGGGTCCAGCGCGGCCATTTCGTCCCGGAGCAGGCGCACCGGCGTGGCGGCCCCCGCGCGGAGCACGTGCAGTTCGGAGACGCCTCGCGCGGTGGAGCGCAGGACCAGGTCGTTCACGGCCAGCTCGCCCGCGGACGCCTGCCGGCTCACGCTGAGCGCGGCCGCGGCCAAGATGATGAAAAGCAAACCCGGCAACGGGGTGTTCAGGTCTGGCAGGAGGGCCTCCCGGATCATAGGATTCGTCTCATTCGGCGCCCCCAATCGGGGAGCGCGATCACGCTTCGAAAGCGGAAACTGGGCGCCCGTCTCATTCCGGTCTCATCCGGGAGCGGTCTCAACCGGGCGGGTGAAGTCTCAAACTCTCAAGCGCTTGCAAGACAACGGCTTTCAACTCCTCACCTTGGGCCGTCTCGCCTTGCTCCGCCGCTCCCACGGCGGGGAGGACCTGGGCATTCACCGGCAGAAGCTGGCCCTTCTGGCGGTGCTGGCCCTCTCCGATCGGGCCCTGTCCCGCGACCTGCTGACAGAGATGTTCTGGGGCGATCAGCCCGAGGAGAGGGCGCGGCACAGCCTCAGCAACGCGCTGTCGAGTCTGCGGCGGGTGCTGGGCCGACAGGCGATCCGGCCTCACCGGGACGAGGTGGGCGTGGAGGCCGGCGGCTCGTTGGAGGTCGACGCGATCCGGTTCGAGGAGCTGGTGGAGAGCGGGTTGTGGAGGGATGCCCTTGCGCTCTACCGGGGTCCGTTCCTGGACGGGGTGGGGGTGGGCGGCGCCAGCACGGGATTCGAGCAATGGATCGACGGCATGCGGGCCCGCATGGAGGCCCTGTTCCTCCAGGCCTGCGCGACGGGCTGCGCGGCATTCAGGGAGGGCGGCCGCTGGGGCGAAATGGCGGACTTGGCGCGGCGCTGGCTGGCCGCCGCCCCGCTCTCGACCGAGGCCGCGCTCGCGGTGCTGCATGCCCTCACGGCGGAGGGCACACGCGACGCCGACCAGCGGGCGCTGGAAGAGTTCGACCGGCTGAGCACCCGGCTGGGCGAGGAGTACGGTCGCCGCCCCGACCGGGAGGTGATCGCGCGGGCGCGTGAGGTTGTGGCGCGGCTGCGCCTGAGCGACGCGACCGGGGAGTTCGTGGTGCCCGGGTCTCTGCTGGGGGGAGACCCCTCGCCAGCGGAGGCCGTGGCAGCCGCGCCCGCCGTCGAGGTCGACGCCGCCTCAGCGGCGGCGATGGCGGACCGATCGCATCCCGTGCCGACTCCTGCATCCGAAGCCACGGTCGGCGGTGCCCGCCGGGCGCCGCTGCGCCGGGCGATCGGGGTGCTCGCGATCGGCGCCCTGGCCGTGCTCGGATGGCCGCTGCTCGCTCGGCGGCCCGGCCCGGTCTCCGGGAACGCCGCGGGGGCCGCGGCGCGTCCGGCGGTGGCGATCGGCGCCATCCGCAGCGCGGCGGACTCGGGCGCGGCGTGGCTGGGCGAAGGCATTCAGCAAATGGTGGGCGCACGGCTGGCCCGGAGCAGCGGGGTGGACGTGATCGCGCCGGAGCGGATGCGCGAGCTGCTCCCCCAGGCCGCGACGCTTTCGCACTTGCTGGAAGCGGGCCGTCGCGCCGGCGCCCGGCTCGCGGTGTCGGGGGTGGTGACGCGCTCCGAGGGCGGGCTGATGATGGACGTCAACGTGCACGAGGTGACGAGTGGCGCGCTGGTCTCGCTCACGACGGTGTCGGCGCCGGACCCCATCGCCCTGGCCGACCTGGTGGCCGTGCGGGTCCTGGTGGCGGCGGGGACCTCACCCGATGGGCCCAGCCTGGCGGAGGTGGAGACCGCGAACCCCCAGGCCTACGAGCAGTTCATCCGCTTCATGCTCGCGCTGGACCAGGACCGCGGCGCCGACGCGGTCGCGGCGCTCGACGCGGCGATCGCCCTCGACTCGGGCTTCGTGAGCGCCGTGCGCGAGCGGGCGTCGTGGGCCTTCGCGAGCCGGCACTACGAGGTCATGCCCCGGCTGCTGGAGGCGTTCCGACGCCACGAGGCCCGGGCCACCGAGTTCGATCGGCTCTACCTGGCGTCGCAGATGGCGTTCTACGGTGGGGAGCACGAGCGGAGCGAGGCGCTGGCCAGGCAACTCGTGGAGCGCTACCCGCGCGACCCGCGGAGCTACGCATGGCTGGACCAGGTGTACGCGCACCATGGCAAGCTGGCCGAGGCCGAAGACGCCATGCTGCGGCTGCTGGCGCTCGACAGCCTGGCCACCCGGTCGGGAGCGGGCCTCTGCGTGCCATGCCGGGCGTATGGGAGGCTGGTCGACCTGCGCCACGCGCGGGGGAACCTCGAGGGCGCGGAGCATGCGGCACGGGCGCTGACCCGGATCGCGCCGGAGCTGCCGCGGGGCTGGGTGCAGCTCGCGATGATCCAGTCGGCCCAGGGGCGGCACGCCGACGCGCTTGCGGCGGCCGAGCGGGGCCGGCTGGCCGATGCCGCGGGCCATACCTGGGTCCGGCTCTACGGGATGGTGCTGATCCAGGCCCGCGCCTGGCGCTCGGCGGATTCGTTCGTCCAGGCGCTCCGGAGCGAGGCGGACCCTGGGCTGCTGGCCACAGCGCTCGATCTGGCGGCGACGCTTGCGCGGGAGCGCGGTCGGCACGCCGAGGCAGTGGCGCTGTTCGACACCCTCCGGGCCCACAGCGGCGACGGCCTGGACATCGTGGCCGCCACCAGCCTGGCACGGCTGGGCCGCTACACTGAGGCGATCCGGCGCTTCGACACGCCGGCTCCGGAGCCACACCCCCCCCAAGCGCTCAACGTGCGCACGGGGCAGGTCGGCGACCGGGCGCGTTCGTTCAGCTGGCACCGTGCGCTGGAGGCGGACGCGATCGCGCCATCGGGCGACACGGCCCGGCTGCGCGCGATCGCCGATTCGCTGGAGCGGCTCAGCGGACTCAGCTACTACGGCCGGGACTGGCGACTGCACCACCATGTGCGCGGACTCCTGCTTGCGCTCGAGGGCCGGCACGAGGAGGCCGCGGCCGCCTTCCAGGCCGCGCGGTTCACCGCGTTGGGATGGAGCCGGTCGCTGGCCGAACAGGGGCGGTCGCTGCTGGCGCTGGGCCGGGCGGACGAGGCGGTCGCGGCGCTGCGCCAGGCCTATGTGGTGCCGCTCGAGGCCATGGGCCGCTATCAGACCCGGACCGAGCTGGACGAGTTGATGGCGCGGGCGTTCGCGAGGGCCGGGCGGCCGGACAGCGCGGCGGTGTATGAGCGCCATGTGAGGGAGGCACTCGGAAGGAGATAAGGCCAAGGTGGGGCGGTACGGCGACAGAAACCCGGGTCTTGCCACCCGCGGCCGGCGCGACGACCTTCGCACCCTTGCCCTCTGTCCCGAGGCCCACTATGCGGATCGCTCTGCTCGCCGCCATGGCGCTTTCCCTTCACGCCGGCAGCCTGCCGGCCCAGTCCCGCCTGACGAGCCCGCTCGAGGAGTTCAGCCACCACTTCGGCGACGACTACTTCCTGGCCAACTACCGGCAGATCGCCGCGTACTGGCGCAAGCTCGACGTCCAGTCGGACCGGATGGTGCTGGACTCGATCGGGGTGTCCGCCGAGGGGCGGCCGCACCTGATGGCGATCGTCACCTCGCCCGGGAATCACCGCCGGCTGGCCCGGTATCGCGAGATCTCGGAGCGGCTGGCGCTGGCGCAGGGGCTCACCGACGACGCGGCGCGCGCGCTCGCGGCCGAGGGGAAGGCGGTGGTGTGGATCGACGGCGGGCTGCACGCCAGCGAGACCCTGGGCGCGCAGCAGCTGGGCGAGACGGTCTACCAGTTGCTGAGCCGGAACGACGCCGAGACGCTCCGGATCCTGGACGACGTGGTGGTGCTGCTGGTCCACGCCAACCCGGACGGCAACGATCTGGTGGCCGACTGGTACATGCGCCGCGCCGTGTCGGAGGAGCGGAGCACCGGCGGCATCCCGCGGCTCTACCAGAAGTACATCGGGCACGACAACAACCGCGACTTCTTTGCCTCCACCCAGGCCGAGACCGAGAACATCAACCGCATCCTGTATCACGTCTGGTTCCCGCAGTTGCTCTACAACCATCATCAGAGCGGGCCCGCCGGCACGGTGTTCTGGTCGCCGCCCTTCCGGGATCCCTACAACTACAACCTGGACCCGATGCTGGTGCTGGGCTTCCAGTCGGTGGGCGCGGCGATGCACACTCGCCTTGCTGCGGAAGGGAAGCCGGGCGCGACGATGCGCTCGGGCGGGCCCTACGACGGCTGGTGGAACGGGGGGATCCGGAACACCGCCGCCTTCCACAACACGATCGCGCTGCTCACCGAGATGATCGGCAACCCCACGCCGATGCGGATTCCCTTCGTGCCGCAGCGACAGATCCCCAACGCCGACCTGGCCGCGCCGATCGCCCCGCAGCCCTGGCACTTCCGGCAGTCGGTGGATTATTCCATCTCGCTCAACTACGCGGTGCTCAACTACGCCTCGCGCAATCGCGAGGACCTGCTCTTCAACCGCTACGCGATGGGCAGGAACTCGATCGCGCGGGGCAGCGCGGACTCCTGGACCCCGAATCCCAAGCGCATCGCCGAGGTGTCGGCGCGGCTGGGCGCCGCCCGTGGCGGTGGCGGGGGCGGGGGCGGCGGGGGCAGCGCCGCCAACGCGCAGCGTGACCGCGCCATCATGGCGGCGCTCCGCGCGCCGGAGCATCGCGACCCGCGCGGGTTCATCATCCCGGCGTCGCAGGCGGACTTCCCGACGGCGGGCAAGTTCGTGAGCGCGCTGCGCGAGACCGGGCTCCGGGTGCACCGTGCCACGGCGGATTTCGAGGTCGCCGGCAAGCGCTATCCCGCCGGCTCGTACGTGGTGAAGACGGACCAGGCCTTCCGCCCCCACGTGCTCGACATGTTCGAGCCGCAAGTGCATCCCGATGTTTTTCCGGTGCCGGGCGGGCCGCCGACGCCGCCCTACGATCACGCCGGCTGGACGCTCGCCTTCCAGATGGGCGTCGAGTTCGACCGGATCCTGGAGCCGTTCGATGGGCCGTTCGAGGAGGTGCGCGACTGGAACGTGACCCCGCCGGCCGGCGTGGTGGCCGGGACGGACAACGCGACCGGGTTCTTCAGCAGCCGGCGGGTCAACGATGCCTACATCGCGGTGAACCGCCTGCTCCGCGCCGGCGAAGAGGTGTTCGCGCTGCCGGAGTCGATGGAGGTCGACGGCCGCGTCTGGCCGGCGGGGACCTGGTACGTGCGGGCGAAGGGCTCGACCCGGCGCGCGCTGGAGCCGATCGCCGGCGAGTTGGGCGTCTCGTTTGAGGGAACCCGCGCGCGGCCCGAAGCGGCGCGGGTGCGTCCGGCGCGCATCGGCCTCTGGGACCAATACGGCGGCTCGATGGACGCGGGGTGGGCGCGCTGGATCCTGGAGCAGTTCGAGTTCCCCTTCGAGCGGGTCTTTGCCCAGGAGCTGGACGCGGGGAACCTGAACCGAAAGTTCGACGTGCTGTTCTTCGTCGACGGCGGGATCCCGGTCGCGGACGGCGGCGGCGGCCGTTTCGGCGCGCCGCCCGAGGACGTGCCCGCGGAATACCAGGCCCACCTGGGCCGGGTGACGGTGGCGCAGACCATTCCGCAGCTCAAGGCGTTCGTGGAGCAGGGCGGGACGCTGCTCGCCGTCGGCGGCTCGGCCATGAATCTCGCGCGGCACCTCGGGCTCGCGGTGGCGGATCACCTGGTCGAGGAGGGTCGCGCGCTGCCCCGGACCAGGTTCTACACCCCGGGCTCGGTGCTGGCGGCCCGGTTCGACCCGTCCCACCCGCTGGCCTGGGGGATGGCGGAGCGGACCGACGTGTTCTTCGATGACAGTCCGGTGTTCCGGCTGAGCGAGGTCTCCGCGGGGGCGGGCGTGACCCGCGTGGGCTGGTTCGACAGCGCGGCGCCGCTCCGGAGCGGGTGGTCGTGGGGCCAGCAGTACCTGGAGCACGGCGTGGCGGTGGTGGAGGCGCGGCTGGGGCGCGGGCGGGTGG
>Ga0302046_10005200_pt1 | contig 11490 bp, 9 predicted proteins | sample RVTome_11_FD_200261 | JGI IMG/M metagenome (GOLD analysis project Ga0302046, IMG submission 200261) | Soil microbial communities from uranium-contaminated site in the Upper Colorado River Basin, Wyoming, United States - RVT147D111 (version 2) ... | reverse complement strand
CTACCACGGGAGCACCATGGGTGGCGCCAGTCTCGGCGGTATGGCGCCCATGCACGCCCAGGGTGGACTGCCGATACCCGACATCGAGCATATCCGCCAGCCCTACTGGTACGGCGAAGGCGGCGACCTCGACCCGGAGGCCTTCGGCCTGCTTGCCGCGAGGGCCCTGGCCGAGCGCATCGAGGCCCTGGGACCGGAGCGGGTGGCCGCCTTCGTCGCCGAGCCGGTCCAGGGGGCCGGCGGCGTGATCATCCCCCCCGTCAGCTACTGGCCCGAGATCCAGCGCATCTGCAGGCGCTACGGCATCCTGCTGGTGGTGGACGAGGTCATCTGCGGCTTTGGCCGCATGGGCAGGTGGTTCGGAAGTGACTACTACGGCCTGGAGCCGGATTTGATGTCCATCGCCAAGGGCATGTCCTCGGGTTATCTGCCGATCGGCGGCGTACTGGTGCGGGATCGAGTTGCCGACGTGCTGGTCGCGGAAGGGGGCGAGTTTTTCCACGGCTTCACCTACTCCGGGCATCCCACCGCCTGCGCAGTGGCCCTGGAGAACCTGCGCATCCTGCGTGAGGAGCGGCTGGTGGAGCGGGTGGCGCGCGACATCGGTCCCTATCTGCAGCAGCGCTGGCGAGAGCTGTGCGATCACCCCCTGGTGGGCGAGGTGCGCGGTGTGGGCATGCTTTGCGCACTGGAATTGGTGCGAGACAAACGCACGCGCGAGCCCTTCCCCCACCCGGGTCGAGTCGGAACGCTCTGCCGGGACTTCTGCTTCGACAACGGCTTGGTCATGCGGGCAGTGCGCGACACCATGATTGCCGCGCCGCCGCTGGTCATCGACCATGCTCAGGTGGACGAGCTGCTTGCCAAGGCTCGCCATTGTCTGGACCTGACCGCGGAGGCGGTGGGCTGCCAGTGAACCGTGGCCACTCTAGTGGCCACGACATTCCACTCCCTGTAATCGGCCGAGGCGTTCGGGGGCAGGTCCCCAGCCAGCGGTCAGGAGGTTTGTACATGCGATTGCCAGCGCCCCGATCCCTGGTCGCCGCCAGCGTGGCCTTGCTCTTGGCGGCCCCTCTGGGGGCCGAGGAAGCGAAGGTCGTCAACGTCTATAATTGGTCCGACTACATCGACGAGTCCATTCTCGCTGAGTTCGAGGCCGAGACCGGGATTCGCGTCGTCTACGACGTTTTCGACTCCAACGACATTCTCGAGACCAAGCTCCTGGCCGGCAGTACCGGCTATGACGTGGTGGTGCCCACCGGCAACTTTCTGGCCCGCCAGATCCAGGCCGGCGTGTTCCAGAAGCTGGACAAGTCGAAGCTGCCGAACCTCTCCAACATGTGGGACCTGATCTCCGAGCGGGTGGCCAAGTTCGACCCGGGCAACGAGTACTCTATCAATTACATGTGGGGCACCTCGGGTATCGGCTACAACGTGGACGAAGTCCGGCAGCGCATGAGCGAAGCGCCGGTCAATTCCTGGCAACTGATCTTCGATCCGGAGATACTCGCCAAGTTTGCCGACTGCGGCGTGCACCTGCTCGACGCCAGCGACGAGCTGATCCCGGCGGCCCTGAACTACCTGGGCGAGGACCCCACCACCCAAGACGTGGAGGTGATCCGCAAGGCCGAGCCGGTGCTGATGGCGATTCGGCCCTACATCCAGAAGTTCCACTCCTCCGAGTACATCAATGCGCTCGCCAACGGCGACATCTGCATCGCCGTCGGCTGGTCGGGCGACGTGCTGCAGGCGGCCGATCGTGCCGCGGAGGCAGAGAACGACGTCAACGTGGAGTACGTGATTCCGGACGAAGGGGCGCTCATGTGGTTCGACCAGATGGCCATTCCGGTCGACGCACCGCATCCGAACAATGCCCACGCGTTCTTGGACTTCATGATGCGGCCGGACAACGCGGCCAAGGCCTCCAACTACATCTATTACGCCAACGGCAACGAGGCCTCCCAGGAGCAGCTGGACTCCGACGTGATTGACGATCCCTCCATCTATCCACCACCGGAAACGGTGGCGAAGCTCTATACCGTGGGGCCTTACCCGCCGCGGACCCAGCGCGAGGTAACCCGCCTCTGGACCCGGGTAAAGAGCGCCCAGTGAGCGCCTCGGCCGCGGGCCCGGCAGTGGCGCCCGCGACCTTGTCACGAGGGGAGGCCTAGCGATGGCGGCAGCGACCGGTGCAACCCGCAGTGGCCACGAGCCTTGGAACGATCCCGCAGCCGAGGCCTATGTGCGGATCGTGGGAGTTAGCAAGAGCTTCGGCGATTTCACCGCCGTCGACGACGTTTCGCTGGAGATCTACAAGGGCGAGTTCTTCGCCCTGCTAGGCCCCTCGGGCTGTGGCAAGACCACTCTGCTCAGGATGCTCGCCGGCTTCGAGCAGCCGGACCGCGGGCGGATTCTGCTGGACGCTGAGGACATGGTCAGCGTCCCGCCCTACCAGCGCCCGGTCAACATGATGTTCCAGTCCTATGCTCTGTTCCCACATATGAGCGTGGAGCAGAACATCGCCTTCGGGCTTCGCCAGGAGCGGCTGCCGAAACTGGAAATTCAGAAGCAGGTCAAGGATATGCTGGAGCTGGTACAACTGGGCGGCTTTGCCAAGCGCAAGCCACACCAGCTTTCCGGTGGCCAGCGCCAGCGGGTAGCCTTGGCCCGCTCGCTGGTGAAGCGGCCGAAGATGCTGCTGCTGGACGAGCCTCTGGGCGCCCTGGACAAGAAACTGCGGGAGCAGACTCAGTTCGAGCTGATGAATATCCAGGACGAGCTCGGCATCACCTTCGTGATTGTTACCCATGACCAGGAGGAGGCCATGACCGTGTCCTCGCGCATTGCGGTCATGGATCACGGCCGTATCGCCCAGGTTGCCACCCCGGCGGAGATCTACGAGTACCCGAGCAGCCGTTACGTGGCGGAGTTCATCGGTGACGTGAACCTGTTCGAAGGCCGGGTGGAGCGCATCGACCCCGGGCCCATGGAGATCTCCTGCGCCGAGGCCGGCTGCCGCATTCAGGTACACCATGGCCCGGACACCCGGGTCGGCCACAAGGTCTGGGTGGCCATTCGGCCCGAGAAGCTCCAAGTCTCCCTGGAGCCGCCCGCGGACACCCGGGTCAACTGCCTGAGCGGCGAGGTCTGGGACATCGGCTATCTGGGAAATCTCTCCATCTACCACGTGCACCTGGAGACCGGATTGAAGGTCACCACCGCGCAGGCCAACAGCACGCGCCTGGTGGAGCGGCCGATTACCTGGCAGGACCGAGTGTTTCTGACCTGGGCGCTGGAGACGGCCGTGGTGCTGACCGCCTGAGGGGCCAGCCATGAGCGAGCACGAGGGCACACCGGTCGCCTACGTCAGCGGCCGCGCGGCCACCCCGGGCAGCCTCGCCGGTCTGCACGCCCGGGCGATGCTCTTCCCGCCCTACCGCCGGGCGGTCGGCCTCGGTGAGCGACTGGGCGTGACCGGCCGCGGGCTGCTGATCGCTCTGCCCTACCTATGGCTGCTGCTGTTTTTCCTGCTTCCCTTTCTCATCGTGCTGAAGATCAGCTTCTCCGAGGCGCGGATCGCCATACCGCCCTACGCGCCGCTGCTCCAGTACCTGGAAGACAGCTACCTTCAGCTGACCGTCAATTTCGAGAACTACCGGTTACTGCTCGAGGACAGCCTCTACTGGAGGTCCTATCTCAGCAGCGTGCAGATCGCTGGGACCTCCACCCTGCTCGCGCTGCTGATCGGCTACCCCATCGCCTACGGCATGGCGCGGGCGCCCCGGGAGTGGCGGCTAACCCTGCTGATGGGGGTGATACTACCTTTCTGGACTTCCTTTCTGATCCGCGTCTATGCCTGGATCGGGATCCTGAAAAAGGAAGGCTTGCTGAATTTGTTGTTGCTGAAGCTCGGCCTCATCCAAGAGCCGCTGACCATTCTCAACACCGATGTGGCCGTCTACATCGGCATCGTCTATTCCTACCTGCCCTTCATGGTGCTGCCGCTCTACGCCAACCTGGAGAAGATGGACGATTCGCTGCTGGAGGCGGCCGCGGATCTGGGCTGCCGGCCCTTGAAGGCCTTCTGGGTCATCACCGTGCCGCTGTCGCTGCCGGGGATCATCGCCGGTTGCTTTCTGGTCTTCATTCCGGCCGTGGGTGAGTTCGTGATTCCGGACCTGCTGGGTGGCTCCGAGACTCTGATGATCGGCAAGACCCTGTGGGCCGAGTTCTTCAACAACCGCGACTGGCCACTCTCCTCGGCGGTGGCAGTCGTGCTGCTGCTGTTTCTGGTGCTGCCCATCGTGCTCTTCCAGCGCCTGCAGGCGCGCTCGGGCTGAGTCCCCACAGCATGCGCAAGGGTCTGTCCTGGTTCAACATCCTGTCATTGGTGCTGGGCTTCGGCTTGCTCTATCTGCCGATCGTCCTGCTGGTGATCTTCAGCTTCAACGAGTCGCGCCTGGTCACCGTGTGGGCGGGCTTCTCCACCAAGTGGTACGGTGAGCTGCTGAAAAACCAGGCGCTGCTGGACGCCGCCTGGGTCACCCTGAGGGTGGCGGCGGTGTCTTCCACCCTTGCCACGATCCTGGGCGTGGTCGCCGGCCTGGCCATGGCCCGCTTCGGGCGCTTTCGCGGGCGCACGCTGTTCTCGGGAATGATCTACGCGCCGCTGGTGATGCCCGAGGTCATCACCGGACTGTCCTTGTTGCTGACTTTCGTCGCCCTGTCCGTCAACCGCGGTTTCGTCACCGTGACCCTGGCCCACGTGACCTTTTCCATGTGCTACGTGGCGGTGGTGGTGCAGTCGCGGCTGGTCAGCTTCGATCGGGCCATCGAGGAGGCGGCCATGGATCTAGGCTGCCCGCCGGCCCGGACCTTCTTCTACATCACCCTGCCGGTGATCATGCCGGCGGTGGTCTCCGGCTGGCTGCTGGCCTTCACCTTGTCCCTGGATGACCTGGTGATCGCCAGCTTTACCACCGGGCCCGGCGCGACCACCTTGCCCATGAAGATCTATAGCCAGGTGCGCTTGGGGGTGACCCCGGAGATCAATGCCATCTCGACCATCCTGATCGGCATCGTGGCGGTTGGGGTGGTGGTGGCATCGCTGCTATCCAAGCGCCAGGAGCTGCGCCGCCGCGCGGACGAGCGCTTGGCCGCGGCAGCGCCCTGAGAAGCCCCCCCTGCGGGGCCCTGGCACGCCCTGCCGGCGCCCGGGCGGAGCCACGGCGCCAGCTCGGGCCGCAGCCGAGCGCCGCAAGGCGAGCTTGGCGCGGGGGCGAGGTCAGGAGAGCTGAAAGCGCAGGGACAGGTCCACCGCCCGCAGATCCTTGGTGAGACTGCCCACCGAGATGAAGTCGACGCCGGTCTCGGCAATCGCCCGCACCATCTCCAGGCTGACGTTGCCGGAGGCTTCCAGCTTGGCCCGGCCTTCGTTCAGCACCACGGCATTGGCCATGGTCGGCAGGTCGAAGTTGTCCAGCAGCACCACGTCGCTGCCGGCCTCCAGCGCCTCTTCCAGCTCCGCCAGGTCCTCGACCTCCACCTCCACGCTCATGTCCGGGGCATGACTGCGCGCCAGACGTACCGCCGCCTGAATGGAGCCGGCCGCCATGATGTGGTTCTCCTTGATCAGGAAAGCGTCATACAGGCCCATCCGATGGTTGCGGCCGCCGGCTTTGGCCACCGCGTACTTCTGTGCTTGCCGCAGCCCCGGGAGGGTCTTGCGGGTGTCCAGGATGGCCGCGTGGGTGCCGGCCACCGCCTCCACGTAGCGGCGGGTAAGGGTGGCGGTTCCGGACAGGGTCTGCAGGAAGTTCAATGCCGTGCGCTCGCCGGTGAGCAGGCTCCTGGCGGGGCCGGTCAGCCGGCACAGCAGTTGGCCGCTGCGCACCAGGTCACCGTCCGCCACATCCCACTGGACACTGACGGCGGGATCGAGCTGGGCATAAACCTCCAGGAACCAGGGTATGCCGCAGAGCACCGCGTCCTCGCGGGTGACCACGGTAGCCTGGGCCGGGCGCTCGCTGGGGATCAGGGCGGCCGTGAGGTCGCCGCCGCCCACGTCTTCGGCCAGGGCGATGGCGACGATTGCCTTGATATCCGGGGGCAGCATGGGCGTCACTCGGGGCCGGCTGAATGGGCCCCGAAGGATGCCCTAGTGGCCGCAGCGCGGCAATGCTGAGCTCAACCCGGAGTGGCTTCCAGGTCCAGCAGCTCCGGGGGCTGCTCGGGGTCCAGGATCAGCACGCAGTCCTCCGGCAGGGGATGCCAGAAATCGCTCTCGGTGAGCGGCTCGGAGGCGACCACCTGGGCCTCGGGAAAGGCTTCGTCGTCGGTGGTGTAATAGCAGGCCGCTGGCTCCATGTGGTGGCCCAGACGGGCAGTGTACAGTCGCTGACCATCGCTCAGGAGAAAGCTGAGATCGGCGCTCTCGCGACCCAGCCAATCGCGGCAGAGCTCGTAAAGCTGGGCGATGGCCTCTTCCACGCTGAGCTCCTCGTCACCCGCCAGCAGATGGCGCAACAGCGCAAACAGGTGCTCGCCGGCACCGCCGCCGACGATCTCCGCTTCGATCTCGCTAGCGAGGTACTCGCGCAACCGTGGCCGCGCGCGGTAGCCGAAGTCGGGCACGAGGCCTTCGAACAGGAACAGCAGCTCGTCGTCGTGCAAGGTTGCCGGACGCTCGTCCCTCCCGCCCGTGTCCCTAGCGTCGAAAGCCGCTCCTAGCCAGATGTCGCTCTCCAGGCCGCGGGCGAGGTCCGGAAGATTCTCGTCCAGCCAGATCGGCAACGCTGAGCGATAGCCGCAGGGGCTGCCATCCGTGGGGTACCAGCCGAACCCGAAGCCGGCGGCGCAGATCTCGCCGGGACGCAGGGCGCCCGTGCCCCGCGCCTGAGCGGACACCGAGTTGGGGGTGCTGAGCAGCAGACGGTCCAAGGTGGTGCTCGGCCCCAGATAGCCGAATAGCTGGCTCATGCGCGCCTCCGGCCCCGGCCTCGATGGCATCGAGCTTGATGGTAGCCCAGGGAGGTGGGGAGTCCAGGGGCAGTGGATCGAAAAGCAGACCATTGCCGGCCGGGCTCGCCAGCTACGCCCAGCGCGAGCAGCGCACTCCCTGCCGTTACCAGTGGCCGGCCGGCCGAACAGTGGAGCGCCCATCTCGCCCGGCAGCTTCCCCTGCCTTCAGGGCCAGCTCAGGCGCTCCAGCACCGCCTCGGCGATGGCCAGCGAGGCGGTGAGGCCCGGCGACTCGATGCCATAGAGGTTTACCAGTCCGGGCACACCGTGGGCTTGTGGGCCGGCGATCACGAAATCCCCGGCCGGCTCCCCGGGGGCTTGCAGTTTCGGCCGGATGCCAGCGTAGGCCGGCTGCAGCGCGGCGTCGGCGAGCCCCGGCCAATACTTGCGCACTTCCCCGTAGAACATCTCGGCGCGCCACGGGTCGACCCGATAGTCGATCTCGTCGACCCATTCCACATCGGGACCGAAGCGCGCTTGCCCGGCCAGATCCAAGGTCAGATGCACCCCCAGCCCGGCCGCCTCGGGGACCGGATAGACCAGATGGCGGAACGGTGCCCGGCCTGCCAGGGTGTAGTAGTTGCCTTTGGCATAGCGACAGCGGGGCACCGCGTGGGCGGGTAGCCCGCGGATGCCGGCCGCCACCCGGGCAGCGTGCAGGCCGGCGGCGTTGATCAGGGAGCTGGCGAGGACGGTGCAGGGGGCGCTGCCTCCGACCTGGAGCAGGAAACCCTGGTCGCGAATGTCGGCACCCAGCAAGGGGCTGCGCAGCGCCACGGTGGCACCGGCTGCTTCGGCCTCGCCCTGGAAGGCCAGCATCAGCGCGTGGCTGTCGATGATCCCGGTGGACGGCGACAAAAGCGCCCCCTCGCAGCGCAGCGCCGGCTCCAGCTCCGCCACCGCGGCGCGGTCGAGTCGTTCCAGGTCGCCGACCTCATTGGCCGCGGCCTTAGCGGCGATGGACGACAGTGTGTCGAGCTGCTGCGGCTCGGTTGCCACGATCAGCTTGCCGCAGCGCCGGTGCGGAATGCCTCGGCTTTCACAGTAGGCATACAGGGCCAGCTTACCGCTCACACAGAGGCGTGCCTTGAGGCTGCCCTGGGGATAGTAGATGCCGGCATGGATGACTTCGCTGTTGCGGGACGAGGTCTCCGTGCCAATGGCCTCGGCCGCCTCCAGCACTACCACCTCGCGCCCCGTCAAGGCCAGGGCCCGGGCGACCGCCAGCCCGATCACCCCGGCGCCCACCACCACGCAGTCGAGCTTGTCCACGGCCGAGCTCCCACCGGACCGGGCAGCGGCCCGTCCTCAGAAGGGTTTGAGGGTGGCCAGAAGCACGATTCCTACCAGCAGCAGCACCGGCGCCTCGTTGAACCAGCGGTACCAGACGTGGCTGCGGCGATTGCGGTCCAGGCGGAAATCCTCGAGCAGGCGCCAGCACCACAGGTGGTAGCCCACCAGCAGCAGGATCAACAGCAGCTTGAGATGCAGCCAGCCCATCCCGCCATAGAGCGGCCACGCATAGGCGAGCAGCCCCAGGCCGAAGCCGAGGGTCAGCCCTGCCCCCGGCGTCATGATGCCGTAGAAGAGCTTGCGCTCCATCAGCTTGAAACGCTCGACGCTCAACGTATCGGTGGCCTGGGCGTGATAGACGAAAAGCCGCGGGAGGTAGAACAGCCCCGCGAACCAAGTGACCATGAAAATCAGGTGCAAGGCTTTCAGCCAGAGCACGTTCCGGGTCTCCTCCGTGGCCGAGATGGGCGCCGCATCGCCTGCTGTCGCCACGGCCCGCCGGCCAGCCGCCGGGACGATAGCACGAGTCGCACCTTCGCTCGCCGACCCGGGCCAGGATGGCCGCTAGGAGTGCCGGCTCCCCTGAGTGAGCGACCGCCGCATTGCGACCGCGCTAGGCGCGGTAGCTCCGCTCCAGGTCAGCGCGGGTAAGCACGCCGACGATGTCCGGACGGTCCGGCCCCAGCACATAGAGCGCATCCAGGCCATGCGCATCCATGCGACGCAGGGCCTCGCCCAGGGTCGAGCGCAGTGCTATGGGCTGCATTGGCAGACGGTGGATTGGTGCCTCCAGGAGATCCAGCGCGCCCGCCTGGGTGTGCTCGAGCAGCCGGGCCACTTCGGCCGCCGCCACCAGTCGCGGCCCGCCGCTGGGGGAGTCGATGATCAGCCATTCCGGATGCGCCTGCAGGGCCTCGCTCAGCGCCTCGAGGGTGCTCTGGTGTGGTAGCCGCCGCACCCGAGTGTTGAGCGCCCGGCCGACGGCCATCCGCCGCAAGGACTGCACCAAGGGATCGCTGTCCAAAGCCACTCCCCGGGCGCGTGCCATGACTTCGAAGACGGACCCGGTCGCAGTCAGTGCTCGCGCCGTCAAGTAGGCCGTAATGACGGCCAGCATGCCCGGAAAGATGATGTCGGGGCTTGCCGTCAGCTCGATCAAGGCGGTCAGTGCCGCCAGCGGTGCGTGCAGGGCGGCCCCCATCATCGCCATCATGCCGAGCAGGGCATTGAAGGCGGCCGGCTGGGCGCTATCGGCCGCCAGCAGGGCCAGAGTCAGGCCGAGAGCACTGCCGGCCCCGGCGCCGATCACCAGAGTCGGACCGATGACGCCGCCGGGGAGGCCCAGACCCAAGCCGATGGCGGTGGCGGCAAGCTTGAACAGCACTAGTACCAGCAGCGCGGTCAGCGGCAAGCTGCCGGCCACGGCCTCACCAAGCGTGTCGTAGCCGAGGCCCATGATGCTGGGGGCGGGAATGGCCAGCAGCCCGGTCAGGCCACCGGCCAGCAGGCAGCGCTTCCACGGCTCCAGATCCCTGCTGAGGGTCGCCAGGACGCCTAGAGAGCGGATGAGGACTGAGGCCAGAATACCTGCCGCCAGCCCGATCAGGGTGGCATAGAGCAGCTGCACCGGCTGGTAGGGGATGACAGTGAGCACCATGAGCGCCGCCTCCGAGCCGAAAAAGAGCCGGCTGACGGCGGTGGCGCTGACCGCGGCAAGGATGATCGGGGCGAAACCGGTGAGCGTGTACTCGGTCAGCACTACCTCCATGGCGAAGATGACGCCGGCCAGGGGCGTGTTGAAGGAGGCGGCGATGGCGCCGGCGGTGCCGCAGCCGGCAAGGGTTCTGAGGTGGTTATGTGCTACACCAGCACGCTGGCCGAGCCAGCTGGCGGTGGCGGCTCCGATTTGTATGGCGGGGCCTTCACGCCCGACCGAGTGCCCGCATGCAATACTGAGGGCGCCGGTGACGAACTGCACCAGCGCATTGCGGATCGGCAGCACGCCGTCGTGGTAAGCCAGACGCTCCAGCACGTGCACCACGCCTACCGCCCGGGTCGCCGGTGCCAATAGATGAAAGATCAGACCGATGACCGCCGCGCCGGCCAAGGGCAGCAGGAAGCGCATGGCTGGACCAAGCTCTTCGAAGCGGTCGGAGTCGGACAGCCCCAGCAGCGTCGGCGAGAGCTCCTCGATCGCGAGCCGGAAGAGCACCATTGCCAAGCCGGCGAGCACGCCCGCCAGTAGGCCAATGAGCGATGGCAGCAGCAGTGACTCCGGGCTCGCCCGCCGTGCGGCCAGCCGCCCCAGCATGTGCCCAGCCGCCGCCAACCGGGCCCTCAGCCCCATGGCCGCAATCTACGGGTGTGGGCCGCGGTGACGGCGATCCGCCGCGCGCTTATCATCCCTGGCTCGAATAGCGATTCTGAGGTGCGGAACACGTGTTCAAGGTCGGTATCGTAGGGGGCACGGGCTACACCGGGGTGGAGCTGCTGCGGCTCCTTGCCAGCCATCCCCAGGTCGAGCTCGCGGCCATCACTTCTCGCTCCGAGGCCGGTAAGCCGGTCAGTGAGCTCTTTCCCAGCCTGCGGGGCGCGGTGGAGCTCGGTTTCAGCACTCCCGATGAGGCGCCCCTGAACGACTGCGACGCGGTGTTCTTCGCCACGCCCAACGGCACCGCCATGGGGCTGGCCCCGGCACTGCTCGCGCGCGGGATTCGGGTCATCGATCTCGCTGCCGATTTTCGCCTGCGCGACGTGGCACTGTGGGAGCGCTGGTATGGCCAGGCGCACGCCTGCCCGGAGCTTTGCGCCGAGGCGGTGTACGGTCTGCCGGAAGTCAATCGGGCGGCGATCCGGGAGGCACGATTGGTCGCCAACCCCGGTTGCTATCCGACCGCAATCCAGCTCGGCTTCGTGCCACTGATCGAGGCAGGCGTCGTGGAACTGCAGCAGCTGATTGCCGACGCCAAGTCGGGGGTCAGCGGTGCCGGCCGTGGCGCCGCGGTGGCCACGCTCTACTGCGAAGCGGCCGACAGCCTGAAGGCCTATGCGGTGGCTGGGCATCGGCATTTGCCGGAGATCCGTCAGGGCCTCGAGGCCGTGGCGGGCAGCGCCGTCGGACTCACTTTCGTTCCGCATCTGACGCCCATGATCCGCGGCATCCACGCGACGCTATAC
>Ga0302046_10005199_pt1 | contig 11491 bp, 13 predicted proteins | sample RVTome_11_FD_200261 | JGI IMG/M metagenome (GOLD analysis project Ga0302046, IMG submission 200261) | Soil microbial communities from uranium-contaminated site in the Upper Colorado River Basin, Wyoming, United States - RVT147D111 (version 2) ... | reverse complement strand
CGCCATGCGGGCGCGAGGCCGAACACGACCACGGTCACGAGCGACGCGCCCGCGGCGAACAGCATCGCCGTGGAGCTCAACTCGGGCGCGAGCCCGGTCACGAGACCTACGGGCAGCAGTGCCGTGATGAGGCGCACGATGAACGCCGCGACGAGCAAGCTCGCGAGGCCGCCGATCGCGATGAGCACGAACGACTCCGTGAGCAGTTGCCGGACGAGCCAGCCGCGGCTCGCGCCAAGCGAGGCGCGCGTGGCCATCTCGCCGGCTCGCGCCGCGCCGCGCGCGAGCAGCAGATTCGCGATGTTCACGCAGACGATGAGCAGCACGAGCACGGTCACGCCGAGCAGCAGAGTCAGCGGCCGCCCTGCCGTGGTGGGAAGATTGCTTTGGCCCTGGGCACCGGGCGAGAACGTGATCTGCCGCGCGCGAAACTGGTCGAGCAACCCCTCGGGGGCCGGCTGTCCGGCTGCCCGCGCGATCAACTCCGGTGCTTCGACGTCGTTGAGAATGCCGGAATAGACAACGTTGAGCCCCGAGGCCGCCCGCTCCAGCGTGACGCCCGGCGCGAGTCGCGCGAACAGATAGAGCCAGTAGACCTGGCGGCTCTCCAACATCTCAGGCGTGCTGAGCCCCGAATTGACGACCGGTGACATCGTCAACGGCACGAAGACGTCCGCGCGGATGCCGAGGTTCGTGCCTCTGAAGCTCGCCGGTGCGACGCCGACGATCTCGAGCGCCTGACCGTTGACCGAGAGCGTCTTGCCGATGACGCTCGGATCGCCGCCGAAGCCGCGTTGCCAGTAGTCGTGCGTGAGCACGACCACGGCCGATTCGCCGACGCGTGGGTCGTCGCTGCGGCCGATGAGCCGCCCGAGTGCGGGCCTCAGGTTCAACACCTCGAAGTAGCTGCCGGAGACGAACCAACCGCGGCCGGACGTGGGCCGATCCTCGAAGCTCAAGTTCGCGAGGAAATCCACGTGCGCGGCTAGACCCACGAAGCCGGTCTGCGCCTCCTCGAGATCGCGGAACATCGGATACGTGAACTGAGCCTCGCGGTTGCCGAGCGCGAGATCCGCGGGGCCGCCGCCGGGCTTCGGTCCCGGCGCCGCGAGGTTCACGAGCTGCTCGGGTTCCGGCACGGGCAGCGGCCGCACGAGAATCTGGTGGTACAGTGAGAACATCGCCGTCGTCGCGCCGATGCCGAGCGCGAGCATGAGGATCACGACGACCGAAAGACCAGGCCGCAGTTTGAGCTGACGCAGTGCGTGCTGGATTTGGTTCACGATTCCCCCTGACCCTCGCGTGAGATCCCGCGTCGACATTCCAAGTGCCGTGCCAACACCGCATGCGTCGTAAGTCTTTGTTTTTCAGGCTCCTCCGCGGCGCTTCATCCCGGCCCGGCGTCCCGCAATTGGGCAAGGCGTCCCGGTTTCGCCACTGCGGTACTATCCTGCTATTCCGATAACGACGAGTCCCGTCCGGAAAATAATCACAACGCAGGAGAAAGTCCGGTGAAGCGCTTTACTCTCTCGTGGATCGTGCTCTCGGCTGCGGTGCTGGTGCCCGCGGCCGGTCTCGCGCAGCCGCCGCCCGCTAACCAACAGGTCTCCTGCGTGCGCGGCGGGCTACAACGCGCCGTCGACCTCTACATCGACGCGCAGACCAAGGGCGATACGTCCGGCTTGCCGCTCGGCGCCGGCCTGGGCTACGTCGAGAACATGGTGCCCACCGACATCCAGTTGGGCCTCATCGGCACGGCTCTCAAGATCGATCATCACCGCAGCTTGCTCGACGAGTCGACGTGTCAAACGTTCACCGAAGTCATCGTGACGGATCCCATGAAGCCGTACGTGCTCGGCACGCGCATGCGCATCAATCACGACAAGATCGCCGAGATCGAGATCCTCTGGACGACGACGGGCTATTGGCTGTTCAACGCGGAGGCCTATCTCAAGTATTCGTCCGCGGAAGACTGGGGCCCGATCGCGCCCGAGGAGCGCGACTCGCGCGGCACGCTCGTGGCGGCCGCGAACGCGTACCTCGATGCGTTCCTCGAAGGGAAAATCGACCAGGTGCCGTGGGGCTTTCCCTGCGTCCGCGTCGAAGGCGGCATGTACACCGGTCGAGGCACGCCTGCCGATAGCTGCGAGGTGGGTGTGCCGGCCGGCGTGAACATCGCGAACCGCCGCTTCGTCGTGGACGAGGTCATCGGCTCGGTCGTCGTGTACTGCACGTTCGGCGCCGGCGGCCCGAACGGCGGCAGTGGCGCGCCCGACACGCACTTGTTCCGCGTCGAAGACGGCAAGCTGCGCTACGTGCACACACTGACGCATCTGCTGCAGTCGGCGTTTCGCGGCGGCGGCGGTGGTGGCGGCGGTGGTGGCGGCGGCGGGCAAAACACCGGCCGGCAGTAGCCCATACTGTTCCGGGCTCGTTTTCACGAACGTATCCGCAGCGGCGAGATCCGTTGCACGGTGCGTATTTGGCAGCGGCCACACGTCAAAGTCGGCGGGCGCTACGCGCTCGGTGCGGGCGCCATCGTCGTCGACCGCATGTACGAGGCGCGCCTCGACGACCTCACGCCGGCACTCGCCCGGCGCTGCGGCTTCGCGTCCGTCGTCGATGCGCTGAAGACGGCGAAGCATGGCGCGGGCGAGCGGGTCTTCATCATCGACTTCCACTACGACGGCAAAGCGAGCGCGCGCCCGAGGCCCGAAACCGGCGTCGTCTCGGCGGAAGAGCTCGCGGAGCTCATGCAGAAGCTCGAAGCGATGGACCGGCGCGCGAAGATCGGCGCTTGGACGCGCGCGACGCTGCGCGCGATCGAGGCCGGCCCCGGTGTTTCGGCGGCGAAGCTCGCACGCAGCCTCGGCCGCCCGCGCGACGAGCTCAAGCGCGACGTGCGCAAGCTCAAGAACCTCGGCCTGACGTTCAGTCTGGAGATCGGCTACCGATTGACGCCGAAGGGCGAAGCGCTCCTGGCGCGCCTATCGGAGACTCGCCGGCCGCGCGGCGTACCGCGTTAGAGCCCAATTTCGGTGGCGCGCACGCGCGCAAGTCGTTGCGCGACATCGGCCCAATCGACGAGCTCCCAGAAGCTCTCGATCCACGCGGCTTTGCGGTGCCGATACTGAAGGTAGTAGGCGTGCTCCCACAGGTCGACGACCAGTATCGGTAACGTGCTGCTGCCCACGTTGCCTTGATGATCGAAAACTTGCTCGACGAGCAGCCGTTTGCCCAGCGGTTCCCACGAGAGCGCGCCCCAACCCGATCCTTGCAGGCTTTGGGCCGCCGCCGTGAGCTGTGCCTTGAACGACGAGAACGAGCCGAAGTGAGCATCGATCGCTTTCTTGAGCTCGCCGCTTGGGGTGCCGCCGCCTTCCGCAGAGAGGTTCTTCCATAGCAACGAGTGCAGCAAATGGCCGGACAAATGGAAGGCCAAACTCTTCTCGAGCTGGTTGATCTCGGCGAAGTTGTCGCGCCGTCGCGCTTTGGCGAGCTTGTCGAGTGTGTCGTTGGCGCCTTTGACGTAGGCGGCATGGTGCTCGTCGTGGTGGATCTCGAGCAGCTCCGCCGACAGGTGAGGCTCCAACGCGTCGTAAGCGTAGGGCAGCGGCGGCAACGAGTACGTGGGCTGGGTTCCAGTGCTACTCGGCGAGTCCGCGCCCGGCAGACCGAGCCCTAACGGCGAATTCGTCATTCTCCTCTCCTACCGTCTTTGCCGTCCGAATCGGTCGCCAATGCGCTCGAGAGTTGAACGCGCGAGCCGTTGCGAGCTTGACGCCAATCATCCACCGGTCCCTGGCGCCGCCATTCTCGGGCCCGTCGCCAAACGTTTGCGTGCCGCCGAACGAGCTCGAGGGGATCGATGTCGTAGATCCGATCCCAGTTCGTCGCCGTGACTTCGTTTGCTCGTGCCATGCGAACGAGAACGTGCAAGGCGCGTGCCAAGCGAGAGTTCGCTGTCGCTCGAAATCCAAAACGAGCATTCAATATTTGCAACGGCACGGGATATGCATCGAAGCGGGTGCGTATCGGCCGAACGGAGAGCACGCATGGCGAAGGCAGCACGAAAAGCGAAAAACGGGAAGGTGGAAGAGGCCGGCAAGGAGTCGTTCCCGGCCAGCGACCCGCCTGCGAGTGGCCTACCGGACAAGCCGCCGAGCAACGCCGACGAGAAATGGAAGGCCGCGCGAAAGGCACGGCAGCGCGCCAAGCGCGGTCGCCGCGCTACTGTTTGATGTCGCGGCCGTCGTTCTGTTGGAGCTGCTGCGCGGTGTGCGGCGCGTGCGGATCATGGTGAGAGAGTCGGAACCACCGCGTGCCGGCGCGCGCGTGCGCGACGAGCCGAGCCGCGAGCAAGAAGATCCCGAGCGCTGCGACGAGCCCTAGAACCGTGAGCAGGAATGCCACAGTGTCGCTGTCCATAGCTGCATCCTTGTCTCGTGCGTGATGGGGCGGGGGACGGCGGCGTTGGACGCTGCGTCAACCCGTGTCTGGATCAGCGCCGCTAGATCGGCGGGCGCCTTCGCCCTGTCACGAAGAATAGGACGGCGAAGATCAAGCCGACGATGAACGGGATCCAGGCGATGTTGGCGGACAGGCCGGCCACTCCGGAAAGGCCGAGCGCGCCCGCGACCAACGCGACTATCAAGAACATCAGCGCCCAATAAAGCATTTGCTTACTCCCGTTGTATCGACCATTCGCAGCCGTCGAGGGGAATCAAGCAAGATCGGTGCCACCGCTTGGTAAACAGCAGCGCTGCCTCTGTATTGCCTCAGATCCCGGTTCTGAGTTGCAGATTCTTCATTTCGATGGTTTGGCCGCGCGCTCCTCGGCCCGACTCCGAACGTCACGACGTCCAGTAGGGGCGCCGCCGGTAGTACGAATAGATTTGGGTTCCGAAGGTTCGGTCCGCGAAGTTCGGCCAGTTGTCTTTGGCGAAGCCCGGCGCATTCTCGAGGGTCTTCCTGTCGACATTGAGGACGAAGCATCCTTTTTCGGCGTCGAGCCTCAGCGCGTCCGGCGGCACCGCGAACAACTTGTCGCCGACGCCGAGCACGCCGCCGAAGGAAAGCACTGCATAGGCGATTCGCCCGGTATCCACGTCGAGCATGAACTCCTCGATCCTGCCGAGGTGTTGTCCTTGCGAATCGCGAACTCTGTCGCCGGATAGAGTCGAAGCCGAGACCACGGCTGCCATGGTTTTTCCTCCTCGAGGGTGATTTCGTTGTGTTCGTGACTTGAATGGCAAGGCAAGTCGCATGCCAGTTGCGGCACGTCGTCCAAGTCTTGTAACGCGTTCGCAAAGTTTTGGCTGTTCGCCGCTAGTCCGCTTGGGCTTCGCCAGCCCCGAGCCGCGGCCCGGGTGTGGCACGCATCTTGCTCCGCCTCATTCATGAGGACCCGAGCGGTGCCGATGTGTTGCCGAACGGCCACGTGCTGGTGGCCGTGACGGCCGAGCGGCCCAATACGGGGGACCGCGATGTCCCGACGCTCATCTCGCTCAGCCGTCAAAGCCGAACACGCCACGGCGGAACCGCTGCTCGTCGAAGGCGATACCTGTTGGCGTATCGCGCGCGCGGAGCGCGCCGCCGTGCTGGTCGACGCCGCCGACTATTTCGCGGCGCTGCGCGCGTCGCTGCTCAAAGCCGAGCGCTCGATTTTTCTGCTCGGCTGGGACCTCGATAGCCGCACGTGCATTCAAGGAGCCGTCGAGCCCGACGATCGCGCTCCGCGCGAGCTCGGCAAGCTCATGCGCTGGCTCTTGAAGCGCCGGCCTCAGCTCGAGATCCGCATCCTGCTTTGGGACTATTCGGTGTTCTATGCGACCCAGCGCGAGCTCTTCCCGAGGCTCATCTTCGGTTGGAACAAGCCGCGCCGTGTCGACATCGTGCTCGACGCGCACCTCCCGCTCGGCGCATCGCACCACGAGAAGCTCGTCGTCATCGACGACAGCGTCGCGTATTGCGGCGGCATCGACCTGACGTTGCGGCGCTGGGACACAGCCGAGCATCGCGTCGAAGATCCGCGGCGCTGCGATCCGAAGAGCAAGCCCTACGGGCCGAAGCACGACGTGCAGATGGTCGTCGACGGGCTGGCGGCGGCGGCGCTCGGAGAGCGCGCGCGCGAGCGCTGGGCACACGCGGGTGGCCGGCCCGTGGGCGACGTGGAGACGTTGCGCGATCGATGGCCAAGCCACGTTGCGGCGGACTTCGAGGACGCGCCGATCTGTCTCGTGCGAACGCTCGGCGCCGTGGAGGGCGAGGGCGTGGAGGAGGTCCGCGAGGTCGAGTGCGCCACGATCGCGGCGATCGAGCGTGCGGAGAAATTCGTCTACATCGAGAATCAATACATCACGGCGAAATGCGCCGTCGACGCGCTCGTCGCGCGCATGCGAGCCAACAGCGCGCTCGAAGTGCTGATCCTGACGAACGAGGAGTGCGGCGGATGGCTCGAGGCCGAGACGATGGGCGTCGGAAGGCAACGCTTCATGGCCGCGTTCGCGGGCTCCGCGCTCGAGCGGCGTATTCGCTTCGTGTTTCCGATCGTGCAGGGTGGCGACGACACGCCGGCCGCCATCCCGCGCGCCGCGGATGGCCACGTAGCCATCAACGTGCACTCCAAGGTTATGATCGTCGACGATGTCTTTCTGCGCGTGGGCTCGGCGAACCTCAACAACCGCTCGATGGGCTTCGACACCGAGCTCGACCTCGCCATCGAGGGCGAGACCGCGGCGCACCGCACCGCGATCGTGGCGATCCGCAATCGGCTCCTCGCGGAGCACTGGGGCGTCGAGCCCGAAGCCGTCGCGCACACTTTCGCGTCTCGCGAGCCGGTGCTCGGATCATTGTGCGCCCTCGCGGGCGACGGCCCCCGGGCCGTCCGCCCGCTCGAGCGCGATGCGAGCGTGGCCGGTACCGAGATCGTGCAGATGCTCGGCGACCCCGAGAGCGCCGTCACGGCCGAGCGTTTCGTCGATGAGATTCTCGGCTTGACGCGCTCTCGGCCCATGCTCAAATGGGCGATCCGGGCGCTCGTAGCCGCTGCGGTCGCGGTTCTCTTGATCGTCGTGTGGCAGCTTCTGCCGTTCGACCGCTTCGAAGTGGTCGCGTCCGTCGAGGCGGGCATCGAAGGGTTGCGCGGTAGCGCGTGGCACGTGCCCCTCGTGTTGCTCGCATTCTTGGTCGGCGGCGTCGTAGCGTTTCCGATCGTGGTCTTGATCGGCGCGACGATCGTTGCGTTTGGACCGCTGGAAGGGTTCATTTTGGCGTCCCTCGGCACGATGCTGGCCGCGAGCTCGAGCTTCTGCACCGGTCGACTCCTCGGCCGACGGCTGCTCGAGAGAGTGTTCGGCGCGAGACTCCGACAGTTCGAGCTCAGGATGCACGGCCGCGGCGTCATCGCGGTCGCGCTGATCCGCAAGGTGCCCGGGCCGCCGTTCACGGTCGTCAACATGCTCATCGCAGCCTCGGGGATCCGTTTTCGCGAATTCTTGGCGGGCACGGCGCTCGGCATGATCCCGGGCATCGGCGTGTTCTCGCTCCTCGGCGACTGGCTCGCCGACGTTTGGCGCAACCCGACCCCGCTGCGCGTGATTCTCGTCGCGGCAGCGGTGGCGCTTTGGATCGGCGTCTTGCTCGGTACGCAGCGGTTGGTCAATCGCTTCAGCAAGAAATGAGCCGTGACGCGTCGACGATCCGTGTGCTCACCTGGAACGTGCACGGCTGTGTGGGGCGCGACGGCGTCTGCGATCCCGAGCGCGTCGCGAGCGTGCTCGAGGCCGCGCAGCCTGATATCTCGGCGCTCCAGGAGATCGACGCGCGCACGCGCGCGTTGGCGCAGAATCCGTTCTCGTATTTCGCGGAGCTGTTCGATTGGACGGCTGTGTCGGCTCGTACGCTGACGGCCAAGGATGGCCACTACGGCCACATCGTCATGAGCCGCTGGCCGATCGAATCGCTCGGCGAGCTCGACTTGTCGGTGCGCCGGCGCGAACCGCGCAAGGCGATCGTCGGCGCGGTCGCAGCGCCGTGCGGACGCATCGTCGTCATCGCGACACATCTCGGTCTGGGGCCGTTCGAACGGCGCCGCCAGTTCGAACGCCTCAAAGCGTGCATCGCGGAGATCGCGGAGCGGCCGTTGATCGTGCTCGGCGATTTCAACGACTTTCCGGGGCGCGGGCTCGCGGAGCGTAGTCTGTGTCCGCCCCTAGAAACGACACCCGAGCTCCCAACGTATCCGTCGCGGCTGCCGTTGCTGCCGCTCGACCGGATCTGGCACACGAAGCCGCTCGAGCTGGTCACGATGGCGACGCTGCGCGATGCCGGGCGCGTCTCGGATCACTTGCCGTTGCTCGCGAGCCTGCGGGTGGCCGACGCCTAGAGCTTGAGCCCGAGGCGCCCACCCAACGAGATGGCGCCGAAGTAGACGAGTACTGTGGCCCCGATCGACACCGCGAGGCTTGCGTAGAAGGAGTAGCCCCTCGTCAACAGGATCGGTAGCAGCACGAACAGAACGAGAGACGGTAGGACGAGCCAGAACACGCTCTTCGACAACGCCGCGACCTGCGCGACATCGCGTGTGTCGCTATACAGCCAGATCATCGCGAGCACCGAGACGATCGGCACGGATGCCAGCAACGCACCCATGAGGCTGCTGCGCTTCGACACTTCGGAGATCGCGACGACTAGGAACGCCGTCACGACTACTTTGACGACGTATTGCGATGCGCTCACAGGTACCTCCGTTGCACTCGGGGCAAAAGCGGGTTGAGATGGACGCTTCGAAAAACCGAAAGGCTAGGAGAGGACTATGGCACAGGAATTTCAACGTGTTGCGGTGACCGACTCCGAGCGCCGTCTGCTGCTCAAGGCGACGGCGGCGGGCATTGGCGCAGCTTTGCTGGCTTCGCCGGTAGCCCATGCGCAAGAGCGGGCGGCCAGCGTTCAAGTTCGCGGCGAGGCCTTCGCGCAGACGCATCAGCCCAAACCCCTGCCGTTCAGCTCGTCATCGCTCAACGGCTTGTCGCAACGCCTCATCGATTCGCATTGGGCGAACAACTACGGGGGCTCGGTCCGCGCGCTCAACGAGACTAAGCGCCGCCTCGCCGACGCACTCGCCGATCGCGACCTCCCTCCCTACATCTATAACGACTTGAAGCGCGAGCACCTCATGCGGACGGGCTCGGTGGTGCTGCACGAGCTCTACTTCGACAACCTCGGCGGCAACGGCCGTGCGGATGCTGCGGCGCAGCGTCTGCTCGCGTCCGCGTTCGGCGAGTTCGCGCGCTGGGAGGCCGAATTTCGGCGCATCGCGAACGGTCTCGGCGGCGGCTCCGGCTGGGTGATCCTCGGCTACAACAGCCAATTCGGGACGCTCGAGAACTATTGGATGGGCGACCACATGCACAACCCCGCGGCGACCGTGCCGTTGCTCGTCATGGACATGTACGAGCACTCGTATCACATGGACTTCGGGTCCGCGGCCGGCCAATACGTCGACGCGTTTTTCGACAACGTCAACTGGGAGCAGGTGCTCGCGCGCATGGAAGCGCTGCGTCTGTCCGCCGCCTGAACGCGCGGGCGCTCGTCGTTTGCCTCGCCGGCGGCGTGCTCGCGCCGGCGGTCGCACTCGGCGACGAGCGCGAGTTCGAGACGTACTTCGACGGCTTCGAGGCCACCGCGCGATGACGTCGGGTCGCCGCGCGCGCCGGCTCGTGCCGGCGCTACTCGTGGTCGGGCTGTCGTGCGTGGACTCCGAAAGCGCGTGGGCGTTTCCACCTTACAAGACGACCGACGCGGAGACGGCCGGCGACGACACGTTGGAGGCGCGTATCGGCTTGTTGCGGCTTCAGGTGCGCGACTCGCACAGCACCCGCCGCACGCCGTTGAGCCGCATCAACTACGGCATCGGGCCGCACTTCGAGGTGATCTCCGAGCTCGAGTACGCGATCGACGAGCACGAGCTCGACGAGGGAGCGCTCGGTTTCAAGTGGGCGAAGCTCGAGCACGGTCGTGGCTTCGGCGTCGAAACGCTGCTCCTATTGCCGGTGCGCTCCGAGCTCGACGGCGCGGGCATCGAGTCGCAAGTCATCCGCACGTGGCAGCAGCAGCGGTCGCGCGTGCACGTGAACGCCGGAGCGTTCTACGATCCGCGCGGGTTGTCGACCGAGCGCGGCTGGCGTGCGAGCGCGCTCGCCGAATTTCCTCGTGATCGATTGCGCCCGGGAGTCGAGCTATTCGTGCGCGACTCGAACACCACCGACACGCGAATGCAGGCCGGCGTCGGGCTCATTGCGTCGCTCGACCGCGTGGAGATCCGCACGGGATTGCACGTCGGTTTGAATGACGCGGCGCCGGATCTCGAGGCCAGCCTGTGGCTGTCGTGGAAGTGGCAGGTGCCGAACGCGGCGCGGTAAACCCGACTCGCGAGGCCCCCTCCTGGCAGACCCTGTGGTTGCCTGTGCGGCAACGTTCGAATCGTGGCGTCGGGACTCCCATACCGGGTCGGCCCTTGTCACTGTCTCGACTGCCGCAAGCATCATGGGGCCCTAGGAGCATTAGCTCGACGTTGTGGCGGGGCGGCTAGCGAAACGTGGGCAGGCGTCCGGCGACGCCCACGACGTGACCGCTATCGTTCAAGCGTATGCGAAGGTACTGGAGCACTCCGTACCTGCTCCGGGATGCGTGGCCGACGCAAGTAAGTTGCCGTTCCCCAAGGGCACGATTAAGGCGGAGCTCATCGCAGCCATGAAGTTGACGGACGACAAGAACACAAAGAAAGGCTCAAGGTCGGGTACGTTCAGCTATCGATCTGGCAAGAGAACGTAGGCGAAACCGATCAAGGTATCGACAAAGCGATCCCAAAACGCCTGAACATAGAAGCGGTCGATGGGCTCGGACTCGGACCACGAGGTTGACGCCGTTGGGTGACGTCACGAAGCTCTCGTGTCTTGGGGCAGCGCGAGGGCTCCGAGTGGCGGTGGCGGTCGTTGACGCGGATGTACATGATAATTAGAATTATGTACATGAGAAGCGCCGCCAAGAAAAACAAGCACTTCGTACTCGATACGGACAAGATCAAACGCGCTCAGAAGGTCTTGGGGACGAAGACCGAGACGGAGACGATCGAGCACGCCCTCGATCAGGTCATATCCGAAGACGAGCGAAACCGGAGGGCGTGGTCAGCCACGGAACGCTTCATCAACACCGGAGTCGTTATCGAGGACGTCTTCGGGAGTCTCGCCGGGAAGTGACGCCGCTTGTCGGCCATTATTTTCGACACCTCCGTTTACATTACGGCGCTCCGGCACGGTAATCAGTTTGTCTTGCGTTCGCGTCGCGCCGCTCGTAGAGGCGAAACGAATACGCAGCCGTTGTGGTTGAGTGCCGTCGTTCTCGAAGAGCTGTTGGTCGGCGCGTCGGATCGAAAGGCTCGACAGGCACTGCGGCGGCTCGAGCGGGAATTCGATTCGATCAACCGCCTACT
>Ga0302046_10005198_pt1 | contig 11492 bp, 10 predicted proteins | sample RVTome_11_FD_200261 | JGI IMG/M metagenome (GOLD analysis project Ga0302046, IMG submission 200261) | Soil microbial communities from uranium-contaminated site in the Upper Colorado River Basin, Wyoming, United States - RVT147D111 (version 2) ... | reverse complement strand
TCTTCACCTCGCAGCCCGGGATCGCCTGTCCCACAGTCCCCAGCTTGATCCGGTTTCCCAGGTGAGCGGTGGCAGGTCCGCAGTTCTCCGTCTGGCCGTAGCTCTCCTTGATCGGGATGCCGATGCTCTGGAAGAACTCCAGCAGACCGGGAGCGATCGGGGCAGCGCCGGAAAGGACGTACCGGGCCCTGCCCAGCCCCAGGTGTGCTTTGAGCTTCCGAAAGACCGCCAGATGCGCAAGGACAGTGGCCAGTTGAAGCGACAGCGGGACGGCGTCACCGCTGAGCCGGAGCCTCGCCTCGCGACCTCCGATGGCCAGGGCCGCCCGATAGACCCGACGCTTGAGCCGTGTGGCCTTCTCCATCCGGAGCGTGACCGCCGAATAGAACTTTTCCCAGATCCTGGGCGGACCAAAGATGATCTGCGGAGAGACCTCCCGCAGGTCGAGCGGAAACGTGTCCAGGTTCTCGGCGAAGTTCACGATGTAGCCATAGCGGACCTGCCCAAAGATGGTCAGCAGTCTCTGGGCGATATGGGCAAGGGGCAGGTAGGAGATCGTCTCATCAGTCTCTCGAATGAGGCTGATCTGCTCCAAGAGTGTGGTGCTGAAGAGGATAGTCTCGTGAGAGAGCATGGCGGCTTTCGGTAAGCCTGTCGTCCCCGAGGTATAGACCAGAATGGCAATATCCTCAGGCTTCCCCTCCTCCAGACTCTGCCGGAACCGGCTTGGCTGGGCCACGTCGAGCTCGCGGCCTACGGCAAGGAGCTGCTCGAAGCTGATCACCATCGGATCGTGAAACTTCCGGAGCCCCTTCAAGTCTATGACAACGATCCTTTCCAGCAACGGAAGCCGGCCCCGCACCTGAAGCACCTTGTCAAGCTGCTCTTCGTCCTCGACGATGTGAAACCTGGACTCGGAGTGGTTCAGGATGTACGCACACTGCTCCGGGGAGCTCGTCGTGTAGATTCCCACCGTGACCCCGCCGGCCGCCATGATCCCTAGGTCGCTGTATAGCCATTCCGGGCGGTTTTCGGCGATGATCGAGACGCACTCGCCGCGCCGGAGCCCGAGGGCGGCCAGCCCAGAGGCGACGTCCCGGACCCGCTGGCCGTACTCGCGCCACGAGACCTCTTGCCAGCGGCCCAGCGCCTTCTTTCGCAGGGCAACCCTGTCGCCATACTTGGCCACCTGCCGGCAGAACAGGATCACTACGGTGCTCACGTCAACGGTGCTCATTCCACGATCGTCGAGTAGGTGTGCCGTATGCTCACGGTCTCACGGCCACCCCGTGGGGATCGCCGCCGAGCTTCACCTTGGCGATCACCTTCCCGGTCCTCACATCGATCACCGAAAGGCCGGGCTCGCTGCCCGAAAGTAGCTTCGGGTCGCCCGTTGCCGCCTTGCCCCGAAGCGTTACGACCGCCTTGCTGCCATCTGGGGAAAAGGCAAGAATGTCCGGCTTGTCACCCACCTTCCGAATGGTCCGGACCACCCGATCACGGCCGGTTTCGACAACTGAGATGGTGTTAGACAGCCGATTCACCACCCAGACAAACCTCCCATCAGGAGTGATCCAAACCGAGTGCGGATCCTTCCCGGCAGAAATAGTAGCGCGGATGCGATCGGTCGTGGTGTCAACCACACCCACCTTATCCTCGAACCCTCTGGCCACGTAGACTGTCTTACCATCCTTTGAGACCGCGAGGACGATAGCCCCCTTCAGGCCAGATACCTCACCGACCACCTCCGCCTTCTCCACATCGATGACCGAAAGGCTTCCGCTGACATTGGCAATGTAGGCCTTCCTTTCATCGGGGGTAAAGATCGCGACTGATGGGATGCGACCCGCGGAAACAGTCTTCACAACCTTGAGGGACGAGGTGTCGATGACCGATACCGTCTCGTCGCCGGTGTTAGTGACGTATAGGAGGCGCCCGCTCGGCGATCGGTTGACGCCGTGCGCCCCCTTGCCGGTCGGCACCGTGGCGACTATCTTGCGCCCGACCGCATCGATGACCGTAACAGTCCCAGCGCCGACGTTCGACACATAGGCCCTGGTAAAGTCCGGGCTGAACTCAATGTTGTGCGGCTTGCTGTCAGTCGAGAAGCTGGCGATCTCCTTCAGCGTCGCGCTATCGATCACCTGGACTTTGTCCGTGCCCTGATTCGTCACCCAGATCTCATATGCCAGCGCGGAGCCGCCAGTGAAAAGAGTCACCAGCAAAATCGCCATCGCGCCAAGGTCCCCGCACGCATGCTTGAGGCCCCTCATGGTCCCTTCCTCCTTGTGTCCTCCACTACATCAGGTCGCGCTTCTTAGTCTCATACTCCTCCTTCTCAATTTCGCCCTTCGCGTAGCGCTTCTTGAGGACCTCAAGGGCCGACTCCCCCTGTGGCGCGGGGATCTTGATCCCGCTGCCCGCCCGCCACAGCCAGCGGACTGCCAGGGCCAGGCCCAGCAAGACCAGGAGCCAGAAGGCGGTGATCATGATGACCCAGAGGATTCCCCATCCCAAAAACAACGCGCCTGGAATCATCTCCTCCCATCGCATCACCATCAGCCCTGCTCCTCTACCGCCTCTCCAGGATTGCCTTGTCGCCCCCGTGCCGTACGGGTGACCTCGTCCATTCCCATCTGCCCGGGGTGAGCCGCATAATCAGGAAGCAGGCGTCGATAATCTACCGACATCAGGGGCGATGAAATCATAAAGTCGGCAGAGGCTCGGTTGCACGCAATGGGAACGTTCCAGACCACAGCAACCCGCAGGAGAGCCTTCACATCCGGATCATGGGGCATTGGTTTCAGCGGGTCCCAAAAGAAGATCAAGAAGTCGATCTCGCCCTGTGAGATCTTGGCTCCGATCTGTTGGTCGCCACCCAGCGCACCGCTCTGGAACTTGTCGATCTTGAGATCGAGGGCCTCCTCCAGAAGCTTGCCAGTTGTTCCTGTCGCACACAACTCGTGCCGGGCCAATAGGTCCCTGTTAAATCTGGCCCATTCCAGGAGATCTTGCTTCTTGTTGTCATGCGCGATGAGCGCCACCCGCTTCATGTGTTTCATTTGAACCTCTTGATATTCCAAGGCTTCCTTTCTCGTCCCCGAGGACAACCCGTCACCTGAGGAATGTAGCGCAAACTATGCTGAAAGCCTAGATCGGCGCCAGGTGTTTGTGCCGAGTCACCGTCCGCCACTCCTTCTGGAAGCCCTGTCAATCACAGAAGGGCCATTGTATATGGAAGCTCGTGCTGAAGGCCGATCATCCGTCCTTATGGCTCGATCTTGCTCCCCAGCACGTCCAGGAATTTGCGCATCCATTCGGGATGGGCGGGCCACGCGGCGGCCGTGACGAGGTTCCCATCCACGTACGCATTGGAGAAGGTTTGATTGACCTCTCCCCACTTGGCACCTGCGAGCATCAGCTCAGGCTTGACGGCCGGGTAGGCCGTGCAGCGCTTGCCCTTTAACACACCAGCCGCAGCCAACACCTGCAGCCCATGACAGATGGAGGCGATCGGTTTGTTGGACTTCGCAAATTGCCGAACGATATCCAGCACCTTCTCATTGAGGCGGAGGTATTCCGGCGCACGCCCCCCAGGAATCACCAACGCATCATAATTGTTCGGCCTGACGCCTTCAAAGGAAGCGTTGATGGCGAAGTTATGGCCCCGCTTCTCGCTGTAGGTCTGGTCTCCCTCGAAGTCATGCACCGCAGTCCGCACTGCGTCGCCCGTCTTCTTGCCGGGGCAGACCGCATGAACCGTGTGGCCGACCATGGTCAGCATCTGAAAGGGGACCATCGCCTCGTAGTCCTCGACATAGTCCCCCACAATCATCAGAATCTTCTTCACCGCCATCGGTTTCCTCCTTTCACTCAGACGCGAGAACTCCCGCGCCAGAACCATGTTTCGGTCTCCCCTCGTTGTGGGGTGTCATCTACTGTTTCAGACGACCACCTATTATTTAACAAGCCGATCTTTGGCCTACTCCTCCTGTTGAATACACGTCTCCATTTACGTCACCACCGGTGGATGCGACAGGCTGATCGCCTGGCCAACCATCGCTTCTCCCGGGGACACCTTCTGCTCAAATGGGAGGATGTCAAGAGCCCCCAGTTGATAATTCACAGTAGATGGGTTTACGGTTGACCGTGAAGAACACTACTCTCACGTGAGCGGCCAACCGTTTCTAAGGCGAGGCTACCAGAGGGATGACAAGGCTGCAAGCGTTTTGAGAAGGGGGCAAGCGTCGAAGGAGGAGAGAGACTTTCGCAGTCGATAGCCATGGTGCGGGTTAATGCCTGTCCAAGCGTTGAAAGACGGCAAACGCTGCTATGACAATTCCCGCCGCCGCCAGGAAGATCGACGGATAGCCCAACCGCTCCGCCATCACTCCGAAGACGAACGACGCCAAACCGCTCCCCAAGAGGACCGCGGTGCTAAAGGCACCGAGGGCCTGCGCCCGCTCCTCCGACCCCGAGAGGTCGATTACATAGGCACTCAGGGCTGGGAAGAGGAGGCCGTGCGCCATCCCGGTAAGCGCCCCAACCACCAGCAGTCCGACCGGAGTCGCAAGCCAGACCAATCCGAGGGAACCCAACGCCATTAGCAACAAGGCCGGCAGGATCACATGCAGCCGCCCCCAGCGATCGGAGAGTCGCCCACATGTCAAGCGGATGCCGATAGCCGCCGTGCTGTACGCCATGTAGAAGGCGCCTATTCGGGAGAGCCCGACCTGCATGGCATGCGTTGGCAGAAACACAAAGACAGTCCCTGACGCCACCCCGAAGACGAACGAGAGGACGATTGGCGGCATGATCCGCATGGACGGAATCAATGATGAAAGGCTCAGCTCGACGGAAGCCTTGGAGGCACTCTTAGGATCGTGCAAGGCGAGGCTGACCAGGAGCGCCGCGGCCGCCGCCGCCGCGGCCGCAAGGAAGAAGGCGGGAAATCCCGTAACCTGGATGAACTGCTCACCCAGGGCCGGCGAAAGGGCGATCGTGATGAGTCCAGAGATCCCGAACAGTCCCACCGCCTCACCCCGACGACGCTCCGGAACCATATCCGCAACAATGGTCAGGTTGGAGATGTAGAATGCAGAGTAGCCAACACCCTGGACCAGGCGGAGCAGGAAGAATCTGAAGTCTAATCGAGAGGAGAAGGCGAAGCCGATCGCTGCCAGTATCCCTAAGGCCGATCCCAGCAGGAGGAACCGCTTGCGCCCGAATCGGTCAGCCAAGGCTCCAGCCAGAGGCTGGGCCAGGATGGCCGTGAGGCTGTAGGTCCCCATGATCCCGCCGATCTGGGACTCGGTTCCCCCAAGGGCCTTGATGTAGAGGGGCAGAAGGCTGAACGCATTGACGCTAGAGAAGAAGAAAAAGTTGGAGAAGGAAGCGATGAAGAAGCGTGAGGTGTAGATCGCTTCGTCGGCAGATCCATCGTTCCGCTGGCGGCCCGGACTCGGCTGGTGAGGCAATCTACCTACGTCGGGTGGACTCATGCGTGTGAAGCCCGACCAGAGGTCAAACAGCGAGGGAAGGCCGCTTCAGGGCAGAGCGACTCCGCGCTCTCACGCGCACCTCAACGGGTCCATCCTATCTTTTCCCCTTGCGTCGGGTAAGAATGTATCGTATAGATGGTCTCGTTCGCTATGCTCTACCATGCGGATGACTACCGTTCGCTGCCCAGGATGAAGACGGGGTTGACGGGTATGATTGTGCCCTTGACCCCTCAAGAGGAGGGACACGTGATGACGACGACTGCATTCGTCCTGATCGAGGGCGCATCGGATCAAACGGCCAAGATCGTCAAGGCGCTACAAAAGGTGAAGGGGGTGAAGTCGGCTCACGCCGTGACAGGGCCCTACGATGTGATCGCATGCGTCGAGGCGAGTGATATCGGCGCGGTCGGCGCGGTCGTACTTTCCAAAATCCGCACCCTCAAGGGGGTCACTAGGACGGTGACCTGCGTCGCCGTTTAATGCCAGCCCAATTCACTTCGCCTAGCGGCGTTGCGGACCCTTGAGGCACTCCCTGCGACGTACCCGAGAACGTACGCCGGGTACCCGCGAAGTGGGTGCGGCCCAAGGGTCCTCGCCATGCTATGCTCGTTTCTTGGCCCGGCATGTGGTCGCCTGCACATTTTTCGGTTTCCTGAAAGATCATTTGCGCTTGGATCCTGCGAAGCCTGCGGCCAGACTGATCAGCGTTCGGACCATCGCGCCGGTGGCTCCTTTCGGGTAATACCCGTGATCCTTCTCGGCTTGTGAGGTCCCGGCGATATCCAGGTGAACCCATGGCGTCTTGCCGACGAAGTTCGCCAGGAGTTTGGCGGCGGTGATGGCTCCCGCCTTCCGCCCGCCGACGTTCTTCATGTCCGCATAGTCGCTCTTGATCTGCTCGCCGTACTCATCATCCAAGGGGAGTTCCCACAGCTTCTCGCCGGAGGCCTCGCTGGCCTCTTGGACCCGCCGCATCAGCTCGCGATTATTGGTGAAGGCGCCAGTGCGAACCGACCCCAGGGCAACGACACAGGCACCCGTGAGCGTGGCGACATCCACGAGATGGGTCACGGCCGCGCCGCACGCATAGCTCAGGGCATCAGCCAAGATCAGGCGCCCTTCGGCGTCGGTGTTGATCACCTCGATGGTCTTTCCGCTCATCGTCTTGACGATGTCCCCTGGGCGCTGGGCCGTCCCGCTCGGCATGTTCTCCGTGGCCGGCACGATGGCCGTCACATCCACGGGCAGCTTCAGCTCCGCGATCCCCTTGATGGCCCCGAGGACAGCCGCCCCGCCGGCCATGTCGCCCTTCATTGACTCCATCCCCTCGCCCGGCTTGATCGAGATCCCTCCGGAATCAAAGGTGATCCCCTTGCCAACAAGGCCGAGGCGCGCCCCCTTGCCTTTCCCCTTGGCTCCCCGGTAGCTCACCACGATCAGCTTTGGCGGATGCTCGCTTCCCTGGGCGACTCCCAGGAGCGCTCCCATGCCAAGCCGCTTCATATCGGCACGCTCCAGCGTCTTGAAGGTCAGGCCAAGTCCACTCGCCATCTTCTTGGCCCGAGCCGCCAGCTCCGAGGGCGTCAAGGCGTTCGCCGGCTCGTTCACCATGTCTCTGGCAAAGATAGTCGCCTCGGCCAGGATGCGGCCCACACGAACCCCCTCCTCCAGCGAGCTGATTTTACTTCTGTCGCGCTCTAGCAGGGTAAACTGCTTGAGCGCCCTTTCTCCGTCCTCGCTCGCCCTCCGATATTTCCCGAACCGATAGAGACCGAGCAGTGCTCCCTCGGTCACGGCCCGACCTGCCTGCGATGCCTCTATGCCTCCGGCGCCGGCTCCGTGGACGATAGAGCCCACTCGCCTGGCTCCAGCTTGACGTAGATGGCGCAGGGCCTCCGCAGACGCCGACCGGATACGATCGACCCCACACTCCTCCTGCTTGCCGAGCCCGATCACCAGCACCTGCAATACCGGAAGCCGGCCAAACGTGTAGAGGAGGAGTCGCTCATGAAGTTTTCCCCTGAACTCCTGCCTGCGGACCGCCGCAGAAATCGCGCCTGCGAGTGCCTTATCCACTGCCCCCGTGGCGCCGCCAGGCTGTTTGATCCCTTCGAAGAGATTCACGATGAGGGCGTCTCCCTCGTAGGAAAGCAGATCCTGCGCCTTGACCTTCACCTCCACCCGACCGCTCCTTTCTCAGGTTCCGCCCACTGAGGGCGGAAACACGAGAGGGATGGCGGCTGCCACCCCTCCATCCGGCCATCTCGCTTTCCACCAGGTCACAATATCATCATGTGTATCTTTCCGTCCACTCAGCTTCCGTGCCCCCGCGTGTATGTCTGAGCGATCCGACGTGCCAAGGGCTCAGGCCCGGGGTCGAGGATGACACCGATGCCACGAGACCTAAGACGAGCCGATCAACTCCTCCACACGAGGATCCCACGGCTTGAACGGATCCTTGCAGAGGATGGTGCGTTGGTACCTGTCGTTGAGTTTCAGGTAGCTCCATCCCACGTCGTATGACTTGTTCTTCTCATTGGCGAATTTGATGAAGTCGCTGCGGACCTTGGCCCGGGTCGTCTGGGGCGGGGTCGTCATCGCGCGCTCGATCTCCTCGTCGGTGATCACTCGATCGATCAGGCCGTCTCGCAGCATGAGATAATACAGTCCACGGGTCCGCTTGACGTCATGGTACTGCAGATCCATCATGAAGACGCGTTGGTCGTCGAAGGAGCAGCCCTTGCGGCTGATGTAGGCGTTGATGAGCTCGCGCTTGATGACCCAGTCGAGCTCGCGGTGGAGCGTCATCGGGTCCTCGGCGAGCTTGTCCAGGACGTACTGCCACTTCTCCAGGAGGTCGGCCACCTGGGGGCTCCGCTCCTGGCCCTGGTAGTACTCTAAGGCGAGGTCGAGGTACTCCCGCTGGATCTCGATGGCCGAGAACTCCTTGCCCCGCTTCAGCTTCACCCGGCGCTTGCAGGCGACGTCGTGGGAGATCTCCTTAATGGCCCGGACCGGATCCTCGAGAGCGAGGTCGCGCTTGATGAAGCCGTCCTCGACCATGCTCAGGACGATGGCGGTCGTCCCGACCTTCAGGTAGGTCGCGAACTCGGACATGTTCGAGTCGCCGACGATGACGTGGAGACGGCGGTACTTCTCCTCGTCGGCGTGGGGCTCGTCGCGGGTGTTGATGATCCCACGCGAACTGGTCGTGGCGCCCGAGATCTCCTGGTAGATGTGCTGGGCCCGCTGGGAGACATAGTAGTGGTTCCCCATCCGGGTCTTCAGCACCTTGCCGGCGCCGGCGAAGACCTGACGGGTGACGAAGAAGGGGATCAAGAGCTCGGCCAGCTTGTGGAAGTTCACGCCTCGCTGCACCAGGTAGTTCTCGTGGCAGCCGTACGTGTTCCCGACCGAGTCGGTGTTGTTCTTGAAGATGTAGATCTCGCAGTAGATGCCGTTCTCCCGGAGTTTCTGTTCGGCGGCCAGGAGCAACTCTTCCACGATCCGCTCGCCGGCCTTGTCGTGGATCACCAGGTCTCGTGGGTTGTCGCACTCGGGGGTCGCGTACTCAGGATGACATCCGGTGTCCTGGTAGAGACGGGCGCCGTTTCTGAGGAAGTCATTCGTCCCGCGCTGGCGCGAGACCACCTTCTCGAACAGATAACCCAGGGCGCTCTCGACGGAGAGATTCACTCTCCCGCCGACCGAGGAGGAGATCAGACCGTATTCGCTCTCCAGTCCAAAGATCCGCTGTTGCATTGCGCCGCCTCCAGAGTGATGCTACCGGAAGGGTCCATCGCGGTCAATCGAATTCGATGGCAGGGAATCGGGAGGTGGGAGGTTACTCGGTGCCGGCGAGGGTTGCCTGGAGCTCCTCATGGGAGAGGCGACGGAATGTCCGGCCGGTGCGACCCCGCTCAAGAATCGCCACCTCCAGGTTCTCAGGCTTGACCTGTGCGCTGGTGGCGGCTTCCAGGGCGCGCGTGGCCAGTCGGAGGGCACCCGCCTGGTCGAGCCCATCTTCGTATTTATCCTTGAGGTACAGTCTTAGCTCTTCGGCCTGCCCGCCGATCGCCGCGAACCCTTTCTCGTCGCCGATGCTCCCGTCGAAGGCAATCCGGTACAACTCGTTGGGCAGCCCTTCCTCGGCCACCTCCACCACGAGGATCTCCACCTCCAGTGGTTTCATCGCCTCACTGAAGACGTTCCCGATCGTCTGGGAATAGGCATTGGCGAGTGATTTGGCCGTGACGTCCTCGCGCCCATAGGCATACCCCTTCAGGTCGGCGTAGCGGATCCCCGCCTTGCGGAGGTTCTCGAACTCACTGTACTTCCCGGCGCCGGCGAAGGCGATCCGGTCGTATATCTCGGAGATCTTGTTCAACGACGCGCTGGGATTCTCGGCCACCAGCAGCATCCCGGCGGCGTATTCCATGGCGATGATCGATTTCCCCTTGGCGATGCCCTTTCGGGCGTACTCCGCCTTATCCTGCATCATCTGCTCGGGCGAAACGTAGTAGGGAAGCGGCATTACTTGATCCTCCTGGCTTGAGTCTCCCCGTCCGCCCCGGCCTCTCGTTGGGCGCTCGCGCGGAGATCGACGATGGCCTGGCAGGCCTGGCGAATGCGAGTCTCCGGCACATCCTGTAGGCCAGCCATCACCACCAGCTTGATCGTGGGAAAGACTCCACGGACGAAATCCGGACCTCCGGTCCCGACATCCTCCTCCGCGGCGTCGATGAGCGCCTCCAGCGCGACCCCGATCGCATCGCCCTCGGCCATGTCAGCCCGATAGAGCTTCTTCATCGCGGAGCGGGCCTCCCTCCCACCCGAGCCGGTGGCATAGTACTCGATTTCCTCGTACCGTCCGCCCGTCAGGTCGTACTTAAAGATCTTCCCCTCGCCGCGCCGCGGATCGTATCCGACAAAAATAGGGATCACCACGAGCCCCTGCATCGCCATCGGAAGGTTGGCCTTCACCATCTGAGACAGCTTGTTCGCTTTTCCCTCCAGGGAGAGCGGCATCCCCTCCAGTTTCTCGTAGTGGGCCAGCTCCACTTCGAAGAGCTTGGCCATCTCAACGCATGGACCCGCCACGCCGGCGATGGCGATAGCCGAGTGGTCATCGGCCTTGAAGACCTTCTCGATCCGCCGCGACGAAATCTGAAACCCTTCGGTCGCCTGCCGATCTCCTGCGATGACCACCCCGTCCCGGTACTTCAGGGCCAGGATGGTGGTCCCATGAGGGGTCTCTTTCAGGTCCCTGGTCTCGGCTTGTGGAAGCCCCTCGAGCTTGAGTTGCGCCTGAGGCACAAGATCGGGCCGATTCTGCCGAAGCAGGTCAAAGAAACTCGACCCGACATCGTAGGGATCGAAGAACGATGGCATCGATATCCCGAGTCCAGGGGGGCCCGCGTCAGACTGCAATGTTCTCCAACAGCTCCGCTGCCGTCTCGGAGCGCTCCAGGACCTCCGCCACCAGTTTCTGGGTCCCCCTGGATGGATCAGTCATGGGGATACGCTTCACCGCCAGGTCACCGGTGTCGAAGATGATGGAGCTCCAACTCACCCCGTAGACCTCCTTGGGGTACTTCTGGAGGCACATCCCTCGGAAGTAAGCCCGTGTGTCGGCAGGAGGGGTCTTCATGGCCAAGAGGATCTCCTCGTCGGTGATGATCCGCTCCACATATCCCTGGCGCTCCAGGGTAAAGAAGAGTCCCTTATCCCGACGGAGATCGTGGTACTGCAGATCCATCATGAAGACGCGTTGGTCGTCGAAGGAGCAGCCCTTGCGGCTGATGTAGGCGTTGATGAGCTCGCGCTTGATGACCCAGTCGAGCTCGCGGTGGAGCGTCATCGGCTCCTCGGCGAGCTTGTCCAGGACGTACTGCCACTTCTCCAGGAGGTCGGCCACCTGGGGGCTCCGCTCCTGGCCCTGGTAGTACTCTAAGGCGAGGTCGAGGTACTCCCGCTGGATCTCGATGGCCG